>ULVD01035947.1_pt1 | contig 58627 bp, 46 predicted proteins | sample 1959101 | NCBI WGS metagenome assembly ULVD01 (sample SAMEA4835777, study PRJEB28245) | human gut metagenome | biome: gut microbiome; material: fecal sample | place: Denmark | collected 2008
GGGGAGCCTGGGGCAGAACCGCCGGGGGAGCCGCAGGAACGGGCGTCTGGGAAACGGTGGGCGGCGCGGGAAGGGCGGTTGCCATTTCCACGGTCTCCGTCGTATTCCTGAACCAGGTGCTGCGGACATAGACGCCGCCGATAACAAGAAGATGGAGAAGAAGGAGGACGACGAGCCACCGCACGACGGTGCTGCTGGGAGCGTCATCTTCAAATTCGGAGACGCGTGCGCGGTATCTGCTGAGCTTGGCACGGAGCACGGTGCCCATTTTGCGTTTCGGACGGGTGCGTCCGGTCGGATTGTGATCGGGGGTCTTGGTCGTTTTCATGATGGTGGGTTTCTGGTGGGTTGTCAGGAAAGGGGGGAGAGGGCGTTCACCGCGTCCCGGAAGGCCTGGCCGCGCTGGACATAGCCGGTGAACATGTCAAAGGAGGAGGTGCCGGGGGAGAACAGGACGGTGTCTCCCGTCCTGGCGCGAGCGCGGGCCTTGGCCACGCAGTCCGCCACGTCCGCTGCTTTTTCCGTGGGAACCACGGGGGAAAAGGCATTCTGAAGCTGGTCCGCGATCTGGCCGAAGACGACGCACGCGCGCACCTTTTCCTTCAGCATGGGCCGCAGGGGCAGGTAATCCAGTCCCTTGTCCTTGCCTCCGGCAATGAGAACCACGGGGGAGTTCTGGGATTTCAGTGCCGCTTCCAGCGCGTGCAGGTTCGTGGCCTTGGAATCGTTCAGCCACAGCACGCCGTCCAGCGTGCGGACGGTCTCGCAGCGGTGGCCGGGGGGCGTGAATTCCTTCAATACTTCCGCGGCGGTTTCCGCTGGAATGCCCAGGTGGCGGCAGGCCAGGAGGGCGGCCATGACGTTTTCCGCGTTGTGGCGCTGGTTCAGGGTGGTATCCGCCAGGTTCAGCAGGGGCTTGTCTCCCTTCATGACCTGCGGTTCCCGGTAATAAAGGTCCGCCGCCGGATCTTCCGAACTGAAGGTGCGGACGGGGGCTTTCAGGTGCGGGAGCCTTTCCCCGGCGCGCACGACGGCCAGGTCTTCTTCCGTCTGGTTGTCGAAAATGTGCAGCTTGGCGTGGTAGTAATCCTCCACGGACTTGTAGCGGTCCATGTGGTCCGGCGCAAAATTGAGCCATACGGCCACGTCCGGGTGGAAATCGCGGATGGTTTCCAATTGGAAGGAGCTGACCTCCAGCGCCAGCACGTCCGGCACGGAGTCCCGGAGCAGGATTTCCGCCATCGGGACGCCGTAATTGCCGCAGGCGACGGCCGCCTTTCCGGCGCGAAGCAGGATTTTTTCCACCAGGGACGTGGTGGTGGTTTTTCCGTTGGTGCCGGTGATGGCGATGATGCGGCCATGGTAGAAGCGGCAGGCCAGCTCCATTTCACCGATGGTTTCCACGCCTTCCCGCCGGAAGGCCCTGACAAAGGGGCTGTCCGTCTCAATGCCGGGGGAGATGACCACCAGGTCCGCGCGGAAGGCCCTCCCGTCTTCCTCCGTGGCGGCGGCGTGCAGCGGAATGTCTTCCGGCCAGTTGCCGATGGAGGGGGAGGCGTCAAACACGCGCACCCGGGCGCCATGCTTCATGGCGAGGCGCGCCGCGGCGCGTCCGCTTCTTCCCGCTCCCAGGACGGCGATATTGAGATTGTTGAGCTGCATGTTCGTGGTTGTCAGGCGGTGGTGATCAGGAAAAGGCCCAGGAACGCCAGCAGGAGGCTGATCATCCAGAAGCGGGCAATCACCTGGGTTTCCTTCCATCCCTTGAGTTCAAAATGGTGGTGGATAGGAGCCATGGCGAAGATGCGTTTGCCGTGGCGCAGCTTGAAGCTGCCTACCTGGAGAACGACGGATGTGGCCTCCATGACGAAAACGCCACCGATGACGATGAAAAGAAGCTCCTGCGCCGTGCAGACGGCGGCCATGCCGAATGCTCCGCCCAGGGCCAGGGAGCCGGTATCCCCCATGAAGACCCTGGCCGGGTAGCAGTTGTGCCACAGGAAACCCAGGCAGGCGCCCACCAGGGCCATCATGAAAACGCTGATTTCCCCTGCGCCGGGGTGGAAGGGGATGTCCAGGGAATCCGCCATCAGCCAGTTCCCGCAGATGGCGGCAATGATGGCGTAGGAGATGCCCGTGGTGACGGAGCAGCCGGAGGCGAGGCCGTCCAGTCCGTCCGTCAGGTTCACCGCATTGGAGGCGGACATGACCACCACGACGCCGAAGGGAATGTAAACGTACCACGGCAGATTCACCTGGCCGTAGAACGGAATGAACAGGGAGGAGACGTAGTCATGCAGTTCCACGCGGGGGCTGCCTTCCGGGTACAGGTACAGGAACATGACGCCCGCCAGCCCGGCCAGGAACTGGATGAAGAGTTTTTTACGCGCGGAAATGCCGTCCGAGGTTTTCTTGGCCACCTTCAGGTAGTCGTCCCGGAAGCCCAGCAGTCCCAGCGCCAGGGTGACGAACAGGCAGGAGATGATGAAGGGATTGTTCATTCTGGCGCACAGCAGGGTAGCCGCCGTCATGGAGCCTACGATCAGCACGCCGCCCATGGTGGGAGTTCCCGCCTTGGCTCCGTGGAGTTCCGCCAGCTTGTGCACTTCCTCCGCGGTCCTGATGGGCTGGCCGATTTTCAGGGAAATCAGCGCGCGGATTACCCGAGGGGCGAACATCATCGTCAGGACAAAAGAGATGAGGCAGGCCAGCAGGGCTCTCCCTGCCGGTTCTGCAAGTGCCCCCGCGGGGCTGAGCTGTTCAATGAAGGAATGCATAAAATTTACTGGGGCGGAAAGGTGAGGTTCATGACTTGCTCCATCCGGGCAAGGCGGCTGCCCTTGAAAAGGACGATGTCTCCCGGCGCCGTGTGGCTGCGGAGCCATTCGGCGGCTTCCTCTGCGGAGTCGAAGTTCAGTCCTTTGGTGGATGAGTTCGGAGAAATGACGTCCGTAATCCGGGCGGCGTCCGTTCCCACGCTGACCACGCAGTCAAAGCGGAGCTTTTCCGCCGTGCGTCCCACCAGCGCGTGCCCTTCTTCGGAAAACGTTCCCAGTTCCCCCATTCTGCCCAGCACCGCAAAGCGCCTGCCGGTGCAGGAAAGCTCCGCTGCGGTGTGCAGGGCGGCCTGCATGGAATCCGGATTGGCGTTATACGTATCGTCCACTACCAGAATGCCGTTGGACCGGGTGCAGTGGAGCCTGCCGCCCGTGAGCTGCGCCCGGTTGAGGCCGGAGACGATCTGCTCCTTCGCAAGACCTGCCACCCAGCCGGCGGCAGCGGCCAGAAGCGCATTGGCCACCATGTGGCGGCCGTGGACGGGCAGTTCCACCACCTCCCGGCAGAAATCAGGAATGGAAAGGGTGAAACGCGTCCCATTCTCCGTGGAGACCGGGTTTTCCGCGCGGACGGTTCCGGAGTCAATGCCGCACTCAATGCACGCGGCGCGGGTGGACCGGCGGATCATCTCCGCATAATCGCAGTCCGCCGGGAAAATCATGAAGCCGTCTTCCGGCAGGCAGCGGGCTACCGTGCATTTTTCCCGGGCAATGTTTTCCTGGGAGCCCAGGTATTCAATATGGGAAGTGCCGATGCTGGTGATGATGCCGATCTTCGGGCGCGTCATTTCACACAGGGGGGCCAGTTCTCCCGGATGGTTCATGCCCATTTCCCACACGGCGGCCTCGTCCGCCGGGGAAGCCCGGAGGATGCTGAGGGGAACGCCGATGTGGTTGTTCAGGTTTCCCTGCGTGGCGATGGTCCGGAATCCCTGGGAAAGAACGGAGGCGGTCAGGTCCTTGGTGGAGGTCTTCCCATTGGAGCCGGTCAGGCCGATGGCGGTGAGGGTCAGCCCGGCACGCCACCAGGAGGCCAGCTGCTGGAGGGCTTTCAGCGTATCCTCCACCAGGATGACGGCGCAGGAGGGGTCCATCCCTTCTTCCACGCGGCTGACGACGACTGCCGCCGCGGTGCGGGAGGCCTCCGGGGCAAACAGGTTGCCGTCAAACTTTTCTCCTCCCAGCGCGAAGAAAGCGGCATGGGGCGGCAGGGCGCGGCTGTCTGTGCACACGCCTCCGGAAGCGACCCTGTCAAAGGGGCCGCTGACCAGTTTTCCGCCGATGGCGTTGCAGATGCCGTGTGCCGTGAGGGAGGTCATGAAAGATGAAATGATGTGTTATGCCTGCGGGAACTCTTCCCTCTCCTTGATGAACATGTTGCGCCGCACTTCCTTGGCGTCGCTGAAATCGATGCGTCCGGTGGAAAGCTCCTGGTAATTTTCATGGCCCTTGCCCGCAATCAGGACGACGTCCCCCAGCCGGGCCTGTTCGATGGCCGTGGCGATGGCCCGGGCGCGGTCCGGAATGATGGCGTACCTGCCTTCCGGCATGCCCGCCGTAATCTGGCTGATGATGGAGAGGGGCTCCTCGCTCCTGGGGTTGTCGGAAGTGACGATGCAGGCGTCAGACAGGCGCGCGGCCACGGCGCCCATCAGCGGGCGCTTGCCCTTGTCCCGGTCACCGCCGCAGCCGAACACGGTAATCAGGCGGCGGGAGCAGATTTCCTTGAGCGTCCTGCAGACGTTTTCCAGGGCGTCCGGCGTGTGGGCGTAATCAATGAAGATCTGGGCGCCTCCGGGGTGGGTGAACAATTGCAGTCTGCCGGGAACCTGCGGAATGTTCTGGAGGTTCGCGATGGCGTCCCGTACCGGGATGCCGGCGCAAATGACGGCCGCCAGCGCGGCCAGGCTGTTGTACATATTGAATTTGCCGATCAGGGGCACGCGCACCAGGTAGCTTTTTCCCTTGTATTCCAGTTCGTATTCGCTGCCCTTGGCCGTGGCGTGGTGCACCAGCATGCGAAAATCCGCGCCCAGGGCGGAACCGTAGGTCTTGACGGCCATGCGGCCGGAGAACATTTCCGCCAGGCGGCGGCCGTAGGCGTCGTCAATGTTGATGACGGCCACGGGCTTGCGGCGGGCCCTGGTGTCCTGAGCCATCTGCTCGAACAACTTCGCCTTGGCCTGGAAATAATTCTCCATGGTGTGGTGGTAATCCAGGTGGTCCTGGGTCAGGTTGGTGAAAATGCCCACGTTAAAATTAATGCCGGCCACGCGTTCCTGGTCCAGCGCATGGGAGGATACCTCCATGGAAACGCCGCGGCAGCCGTTTTCAAACATCTCCTTCAGCAGGTGTTCCAGCTCCAGCGGGCCGGGCGTGGTGTGGGTGGAGGGGGTGATTTCCTCCCCGTTGTCATAGGCGATGGTGCCGATCAGCCCGGCGCGCAGCCAGGACTGCTTCAGCAGGGAATGGGCGATGTAGGCCGTCGTAGTTTTTCCGTTCGTCCCCGTCACGCCTATCATGGTCATGTGGCGGGAGGGATGGCCGTTCCAGGCCGCGCCCATCAGGCTGACGGCCAGGCGGGAATCGTTCACCTCCACCCAGCTGACTCCGGCGTCCCTGGCTTCCTTCGTGCAGGGCATTTCCGCGACGACGGCGCAGGCTCCGCGGCGGATGGCTTCCGGAATGAACTCGTGGCCGTCCGCCTGGGTTCCCTTCAGGGCAATATAGCAGGAGCCGGGCAGAACGCGGCGGCTGTCGCATTCCAGATGGGAGATTTTCACCTGGGGGGAGCCGGTGAGCGTATGGGCGGGAAGGTCTTTGAGCAAGGTAAGTAGCTTCATGATAGGATTATCTGCGCGGCGGTTTGGACGGGGAGGAAGAGGCTTGGGCGCGGGAGGCTTTTTTGTCCGCCTCCGCGGAAGGGGTATTCTTGGGAATGTTCATGGCCGCCGCCAGGCGGGTGGCCAGTTTCTGGAAGACCGGAGCGCATACGGTGCCGCCGCCGGGGTGGCAGTGCTTGGAGGTGGGATCGTCAATGACGATGAGGCAGACGAAGGCCGGGTCCTCCACCGGAAGCATCCCTACAAAGGAGACGGTATAGCGGTTGTCAAAATAGCCGCCTGTGGGCTTCACCTTGTGGGCGGTGCCGGTCTTGCCCCCCACGTTGTAGCCTTCAATCCGCGCCCTTTTGGCGGTTCCGTCCAGGTCCGTGACGTGGAACAGGGCGTTCCGGAGGTTCCGGGCTGTTTTAACGCTCATGACCCGGCATACTTCCACGGGGGGGGATGGCTGGAAATTCTTGTCGTCCACGTAAATGCCGTCCACCAGCCGGGGGCGCATGCGCACGCCGTCATTCGCGATGGCGGCGTAGGCCATGGCGACCTGCAAGGGGGAGACCATCAGGGAATAGCCGAAGCTGATGCGGGAGAAGTTGACGAAGTTGCTGCCGTCCTGGCACTGGCTGTTGGTTTCCCCCGGCAGGTCGATGCCCGTCTTGGAGGAAAAACCGTACAGGTCAAAATACTTTTTATACGTGGGCCAGCCCGATTTCAGCGCAATGCGGAAGGCGCCCGGGTTGCTGGACTTTTTCAGCACGCCCGCCACGGTCAGGCCGCTGTAGAAACGGGGGGCGTCCGTGACGGGGCGGGAGCCGGGCACCATGTAGGGCGTGCAGTTGATCATGGTATCGAACGTGGCCTTTCCGCTGTCCACGGCGGACGTGACGGAAACGATCTTGAAGGTGGAACCCGGTTCGTACAGGGACTGCACGGCGAAGTGGTAGGCGCCTTCCTGCAGGCCCTCGCGCGTATTTAAATTATAGTGGGGACGGCTGGCCATCGCCAGAATGCTGCCGGTCTTGGGCTCCACGACGATAATGCAGCCGCGGGGCTTGTGGGTCTGGTCCGTGTAAAAGGAAATGGCGGCGTCCAATTCCTCCTCCACGATCGTCTGGTACTCCATGTTCACGGTCAGGCGAACGTTCAGGCCGTCCACGGCGTCTTTGAAACGGGAATCCGCGGAGGGGATGATGCGGCCCCGGCTGTCCTTCCGGTACTCCCTGATGCCGTTGTGGCCCAGAAGCTGGTCGTCCAGCTGTTTTTCAAGGCCGGAAAGGGCCACGGGCCGCGGACCGCTGTCCTTCGTCTGGGCGATGTAGCCCAGAATGTGCACCATGCATTCCGGCACGGAATAAACGCGCTTGGAAGAAGTCTCAAACCGGAACCCCTGGACGCGGGCGTTCTGGATGGCCAGGCGCAGCAGTTCCGCTTTTTCCTCGGACAGGTTCTTGGCGATGACGATGCGCTTCTTGGGAATCTCCCCGTCCTTTTCCACCGTGTTGATGATGTCCTGCACGCTCATGTCCGGCAGGAAGGGGGCGATCACGCTGGCGGCGTATTCCAGATGGGCCTGCACGTATTTTCTCACCATCTCCGGCTCATAAAGCTCTTCCAGCTTCTTCCTGGCCATGTCTACCCCTTCCGGGCCGTCCTCAGGCTCTTCCAGCAGGATTTTCGCCAGATTGTGCTCCTTGCTGCCGTCCTTCTTGCTGGCCGCCTGTCCCAGGATTTTGCTGCGGAAACCGGAAACGAGCTTCTCTTTCTCCTTGTCCGTGGCGGCTTCTCCCCAGAAGGCGGAGTGGACGGCCTTGGAATAGGCAAGAGCCCAGCTGATGGTCTTGGGATCGTTCAGGTGGTAGCCGTCCGCAATCAGCTCGGAACTCTGCATGTTGTTGGTGAGGATCTCCTCATTGGCGTCCATGATGCGGCCGCGCTGGGGCAGGAGAACCTCCCGTTCAATAATGCCGCCGCTGGGGACTCCGCCCGTTTTCCGGGGGGAAATCAGTTGGAGGTTGACCAGCGTCAGCATCAGCCAGATGACCGCAGCGCCCGCCACGCCGCACAGGACGAGGCTTCTTCTGGCAAATCTGGACTTCGTGATCGTGGTCATGAACGGCTCGGCGCATTTAATTGCCTGCCGCGGCAATGCGGGAGGCGTTTTCGGAAGAAATGTATTCTACGGCTGAGGGCTCGATAGGCTGAAGGTTGGACTTGTCCTGGGCCAGCCTGTCGCGGATGGCCCAGCGGCTGGTCAGGGAGGAAGTCTTGGAACGGTAATATTCCTTCGTGAGTTCGCAGGAAGCGATCTCCTCGTTCATTTGCTTGATGTCGCGCGCGACCTGGATCTGGTCGTTTTTCAGCACGGCATAAGTGATGCCCGCCCCGCAGGTGAGGGAGGCGAAGGCAATGAGCCACATGATCATGCTCACGCTGATCTGGTGGCCGGTGAAACGCTGTTTGAATCTTTTCATGGCGGTGGCGAAGGAGAGATGGGTCAGATGATTTTTTCCACGCCGCGCAACTTGGCGCTGCGGGAACGGGGGTTGGTTGAAAGTTCTTCTTCTCCCGCAGTGACGGGCTTGCGGGAAAGCAGGCGGAAGCAGTAATCCGGGTTGGGGCGCGGAGCCGGCCATTCCGGACGGTCGATTTCCGGACGGCTCCGGAGGTCGAAGAACTGCTTGACCCTGCGGTCTTCCAGGCTGTGGAAGGTAATAACGGCCATGCGGCCCCCCTTGCCCAGCAGGCGCACGGAGGAATCCAGCAGCGCGTCCAGCGCCTCCATCTCCCCGTTGACGGCGATTCTCAAAGCCTGGAACGTACGGGTGCCGGGATGCTGCCGCCCCTTGCGCGGAAGGACGGATTCCACCACGCGGGCGAGCTGGGCGGTGGTGGTGATGGGAGCCAGGGAACGCGCCTTTACGATGGCGCGGGCAATGGCGCGGGAAGCCCGTTCCTCTCCGAACTGCCAGAGGATGTCCGCGATCTCTTCTTCCGGGGCCTCGTTCACCAGGTTGCGGGCGGAAAAGGCGGCGCGGGTGTCCATGCGCATGTCCAGCGGGCCGTCTTCCCGGAAGGAAAAGCCGCGGGAGGCGGTATCAAGCTGGTGGGAGGAAACGCCGAGGTCCGCCAGCAGGCCGTCCACCTGGGAAACGCCCTGCTGGGCGAGGATGCTTTCCACATCCTGGAAATTGCCGGCGAGCACCTTGAAACGGGAGCCGAAGCGGGCCAGTTTCAGCGTGGCGGCGCGGCGGGCGTCCGGATCGCGGTCAATGCCCCAGACGGTAGCGCCCTGTTCCAGAAGAAATTCCGTATGGCCGCCGCCGCCGAGCGTACAGTCCACGATCAGTTTGCCGGGGCCTGCCGCCAGCATGTCCACCGTCTCATGCAGCAGAACCGTAACATGGTTGAAACCGTTGCCGGAAACGGCTCCGTCCGTTTCCGCGTCAGCGGAGGCGGAAACGGCGTCATCCCCCAGTTCGGAAACCAGGGCGTCCACTTTGGCTCCGGCTTCCGGAGCTTTCAGGGCTTCCGTGTGGTACACGCCTTCCCAGTTCATGGAGGGGGCAAGCGCCTTCCAGGAACAGACCAGCTCGTCCACCCCCTTCTCCTCCGTCAACTCCGCAATCACGTGCACATGGTTGCGGCAGATGCTCCATGCCAGCACGCGGCAGGACGTTTCCGCCGCAAGGGCATTTGCCAGGGCCTGCGCCTCCTCCGTGCGGACATGCGTACCCGCGCCCGCGCGTAAAGAAAGCTCAACATGGCCGTCAAAAGCCCGGTTCAGGCTGGAGGACAATGCGCCCAATTTGCCATAAGCGCCCTTCTGTCCCGCCAGGGACATTTCCGCGGTGATGCGCGCCTTCTCCTGCTGCCAGGCGATCATGTCCTGCGCCGGAAGGGCGTCATGCCCCCAGAAAACAATGGAATAAGCCGTAACCTCCGCATTCAGCCCGGTTCTGGCGCCGACGCCCAGGCCGGAAACAAGCCAGCCCGGGCGCAGCGCAAGCGTTGCGTAGGGATGGGCCTGATGCGTGGGCGGAATGGTAGGGTCTGGGGGCATGAAGGGAGATCAGAGAATGCCGTAGGATTGGTTGATATCGGAAATATTGGCGTTTTCACGCCGGGAGACTTCTTCATAGAGAGAAGGTTCCCATAATTCGAAATATCCTCTCCGAGCAGCGAGCCGGACGGAGGAACTGAGCTGTGCGTGTTCGCACATTTGTTTGGGTATCAGTAGTTTGCCCTGGGCGTTGATGATGGCCTCCACGCAGTTGGCATATAATCTGCCGATGAACAGGTCGATCTGCGCTTCCGTGTAGCCGGGCGTGGCTTCTATCTTGTCAATGAGTTGCTGGAATTTTTCCCGCGTATAGGCTTTAACGGTCGGCAATTCAAGGCGCCGGCCGGATAGCAGGAGCAAGGCGCAGCCTTCGGTAGGCCTCCATTCAGCCGGAATCGCAATCCGGTTTTTGGGGTCCAGCTTGTGCGTGTATGCACCAAAAAGGTTGTCTGATACACTGCTCATCGCATGCAAGTACACTACGTAGTGACTTCAATACACTTTAATGCACCTGAAATGTCAACCCCGTACTGGAAAAAAGTATTTTTTCTTGTGTTCATGTCGTGAAAAAAAGCATTGATCCGCTCTTGCGCCGCTCCGGGACCGGTATTATATTCCGCGCATGATGCAGTTTTGCGTGTTGGGCAGCGGCAGCGGAGGAAATGCCACCATCGTCAAGGCGGGGGAAACCGTCCTGCTGGTGGATGCCGGGTTCAGCGCCGCCAGGCTGCGGGATAAAATGAAATCCGCCGGCGTGGAACCGGAGGAGCTGGACGCCATTCTGCTCACCCATGAACACACGGACCACATGAAGGGCGTGCATCAGTTCACCAGGAAATACACCGTGCGCGTCTATGCCACCCGCCATACGGCCATGTGCGTTCAGGAAAAGGCGCCGGAAGCCCCTTGGGCCTACTTTGAAAAAGGGCAGTCCTTTAAAATAGGGGATATCGTCATCACCCCCTTTGCCACCTACCATGACGCCGTGGACCCGGTGGGATTCAAGTTTGAAACGGAACGGTCCAGCCTGGGCTTCATTTCCGATACGGGGCAGGCCCCTGGCTGCGTGGCGGAACACCTCTCCATGGTGGACAGCCTGGTGGTGGAATCAAACTATGATCCGGACATGCTGGCGGCCACCCCCAAGCGGCCCTGGCCGTTGAAGCAGCGCATCGCCTCCACGCACGGGCACCTTTCCAATGAACAGGCCTGCGACCTGCTGAGGCGCATCGCCCATGACGCCCTGAAAAACGTAGTGCTGGCCCACCTGAGCGCAGAAAGCAATTCTCCGGAATTGGCAGAAAGCCTGATGCGTGCTACCCTGCATGACATGGGACTGGCTTCCACCTCCCTGTTCTGCGCCAGCCAGGACTCCTGCCTGCCGTGGATACGGGTCTGCTGAATCCGCCTCTTTCCTTCCTCCTGCCGCCATGTTCCTCTCCATCTGTGAAATCATGAGCACGATCATTGGAGCCCTGGCGGGATCCATTGCTTCTTCGCGCGTGAAAATGGACCTGTTCGGCGTGATTGTCTGCGGCACCCTGGCGGCCCTGGGCGGAGGGACCGTGCGCGACCTTCTGCTGGACATTCCGGTGTACTGGACGCTGCCCTCCGGGGAAATCTTTGTCCTGGCCGCCGTCGTCACCAGCCTGGGAACCTTTTACGTGGCCCAGAAATACCCGCCGCCCATGGGCACCATCCGCGTGGCGGACGCCATCGTTCTGGCCCTCTTCGGCATGATCGGCACGGAAAAATCCTACCTCCACGGCTATACGCCCACCGTTTCCGTGATGATGGGCATCTGCACCGGCGTGGCGGGCGGCCTGCTGCGCGACGTGCTCACCGGAAACGTTCCCTACGTGTTCCGCCCCGGGGAACTGTACGCCACCGCGGCCCTCCTGGGAGGCGTGGCGTACGCGGTGCTTTACTACTTCGGGATCGACTCCTCCACCTGCTTCGTGACGGGCTTCGTGGTCACGCTCTCCGTGCGCCTGGCGGCCATCCGCTGGAACTGGAACCTGCCTTCCTACATTCCCCTGTTCTCCCCGGATGCCGACTCTCCACCTGAAGAACCGGAAGCCTGACCCGGCTCCCGAGCGTGGTCAGCAACGCCGGTGTCTGCGGAAAAGGACTGTTCCCGACGCAAAATAGGTAGAGAACATTTGCGACAACAAATTATAGAGGTAACTACATGGATGTCTATTTCACGAAATAAGGATGAATTTAAAGAATTTTTCCGAAAAAATATAGTCCTCAAAGAGAATTCGATTTTGATTATTAAAATTTTAGAATACGAAATTTGATGACTATATTTCCCTACGGCTACTTAAGTATATAGGTTCCAAAAAATTAATGAGATATCAATTCATCTAATTTAGAAGAAATAATTGAAATATATACTATATTGCTATCTATAGCCAAACATTCATCATCAAATACCTCTAAATTCCATTCAACAAGACACGAATAATGAGATTTATTGAGTGTTTCTAAAGACAATTTTTCAATAATATCAGCTTCTCTAAATGAAATAGAATCTAATTCATGTGCTAACTTATTTCTCATCGAAATAAGTTTAATTACGGAATCATGAAAGGGGAAAGCTAAATTATTCTTTTGAACTGAATCTATTGTGAAATCAAATTGAGAAATAATATTTTCTTTTTTATTAAATTTAACTATTTTATTTAAATTTAATGATTTAAATAATTCTGTATCGCTATATTTGCGCTTCAATGCTAGTGATATGCATTCATTATCAATGTCATAATAAATCTCATTACCAACAGTACAACCATACATAAAGTATAGTTTGCTCTTATGACTATGATTTAAATTTATAATCTCCTGCCCGAATAGTTTTTTTACTTTTTTTTCAAGTTTGGCAAAGTTAGAGATAAACTGAACGATAAGAAAAGATTTATTTTGTAAAATTAAACGCTCTCGTGAATCCATCATAACGAAAGTATTACTTTTATTCTGTTCAATCTTTGATTGACATTACTTGTCGTTGCGGGAGATTTTGCCATTGAGCTTAAGACAGTTTCATCTTTTAGAATCTGATCCATTTTAGAAAGGAGCAATTCTTTTTGTTCAATAAATGGAATACAAGAATTAATAATATAATCAATTCCATCTACTTTATGGTATTTTTTTTTGAGGAAAAAAGTTAAATTTAAAATATTATAAATTTTTTCTTTCGAAAGTTTTATTTTACCATCTTGTGCTTTTTGCAAAACCATATTAATCATGTCTCTTGGACGCGAATTATATTCACGGACTACACCGTTTTCTATGTCAGATTGCAAATAGAAAGCTATGCTGGAATAAAACCGTCCATAGTCTTCGTAACGTTTAATATCGTTAAGAGAGAAAACGTCCAAATATTCTTGTTTACGGTCTTTGTCTTCACAATCTGTATACGAAGATATAAATTGATCAATTATCGCTAATAAGAACGATCTATATATTGCTTTGCGGATTTCGTTAACTTTTAATTTTTCAGCACCTTTGTTAAGACGTGAAAAAATATCATATTTTGTAAATTCTGGTGAATTTGCTGTTATGACGTATATATCTAAAACGGATGAAAGCATTTCTGATGTCATATCCTGATATTCATCCCTTATTTCAGAATATGATTTGCCTCCAAACCAATCTTTATAATATTCGAGAGATTTTTTTACTAATGAATACTGATTTGTAAGGAATTTATTAATTGAGGTCAATCGTTGTTTGCCATCGACAACTTCGTAAGTACTGTCTTCCAGTAAGTCATCCCCTGGAATTTCGACAACATAAATAGGTGGAACTATTATTCCCATATACAATGACTCAATAAACGCTGTATTTTTATCGTTTTGCCAAATCTCATTTCGTTGATAATCTGGTGTTAATTTTAATCGTTTAGATTTAATCTTTTGATATATCTCTTGAATAGACCATGTTTGTTTTACAATTTTGGTCTTTTTTAGAAGTTCTCTTTTCTCTTCGGAGGTAGGGCTCTGTTCTTGTTCGACATCAGTATCAGCAATCGGCTGATTTTCTGCCAATTGAATATCCACAAAATCAATTTCGTTTTCCATAGATAATGATTGCGTATCCATAATGATGAATGTTTAAATACTTTAGATAAGTTTACTGTAAGGACGAGACTTTATAAAATTCTCCATCCAGTCAAAATCTGGCGTTCCATCGAATTTAACGGGAAGTTTTATAAGTGAACTTGGCATTCTTGATGGCCGCCATTTTCTTCCATAAGTCCATCTATAACGGTCTAACTCAATGACTGTACATAGGAATAGCGCAATGTATTTATTCATTTCCCAGCCTAATGGATAGAGTGGGTTAACATCATGAGTGCAAGTATACTTTATGGGTTGATAGAATGCGTATCCAATAGAACCGTTATTAGAAACAGTTATGGTGTTAGCTTCAAATATTTTTTGATCGAAAGGTGCATTATTATCATCCCCCGTTTTTGATGTTAACTCTATGATTTCTTCATCGCATAATGAGGTAACTCCGTTATTAGTGTCCGTTGCCCCTATAAAGGGAATATCGCCATCTGGTACATGGTCAGGTTTTTTGTTATAAAACCCTTTTTTGATGTCAAAAATCTTGTCGAAACGGAAGAATTGCCAATTAGAACTATTTATCTCAGTGCTATTCTGCAAGATAGGACTTAAGTCGCAGTTGTCAATAGAAAGACAGGATTGAATTTTGAAAGCGCAGTAATCCCTTATCTTTCTATCAAAATGAGTAGGACATAAAGAGGAATAATCTGTCTCCATATACGCTTCTGCACACCATTCGTCTTCAGCGCATACCTCTTTTCTTACAGATAAACCAGGAATTTCATCAAGATTAAGATATGCAGATAAAAGGCGGTTCTTTAATTTTTCATATCGATGTTTCAAATCTATACGGCCTATGTGCTTACGTTTGAGAAAGCCATCATCTTTAAAATAGCTGAACCAAGTTTTTCTCCCAGCATTTGGCTTATTAGCCTCAAAGACCATGATACATGTAACCACACCGACAGGATAAAATAAATCATCGGGCATTGAAATCACGGCTTTTAGATGGTGATTATGAAGCAGGCGGGCCTTTACATTATTTAGCTCAGTTTCATTCTTAGTTGCACAACTCATTTGAACTATCGCCACAACACGGCCATTGGTATTTTTATTCAGAACCTTCAAGGAATGTTCCACAAATTGTAATTGACCCGCTGTTCCGACATCATAAGGTGGATTTAGGAAAGACACTGTAGGTTTGTGATTATCTTTAATGCTTCTTTCGTTATTAAAACAGCTTCCATTATAAATGTTAGACTTTCCGTCGCCGCGAAAACGCATACTTGAACAGGCATAAGTAAAAATGTCAGACCGGAGTTCACATCCGCAGAGTTGTTTTTTTCTAATGTCTTCCCTGATGGATTTTCGGTTACCCGCTAGCTTAAACATACGTTGCATAGCGGCAACAAGGAAACCTCCGGTGCCACAACATGGGTCATAAACTATATCAGATACCTTTAGCTCGCCGATATCACAAAATAGTTCTGTGATATGCGACGGTGTGAGCACAAGTCCGGATTTTTGTTCACTTGCCGCATACCGAATAAACTCAATATAGAACCTACCTAGTACATCATAACCAACATTAGAGTGGCTTATTAATGGATATACATATTTTTTTAGATAAATGATAAACTCTTTTAATACCGTAAGCGAATTTTCGTCTTGTTTAGTCGCCTTATTCTTTATTTCACTTTGATTAAAGATTGGCTCGTTAAGCAGAGTTTCAAACTCTCTCATAAGCACAGCTTTATTTCTCACTAAATCTTCTTCAGATTCAAAAACGGAATTGATTGCTGAGAGTAAAGATTGTCCTAAATCTTTAGGCGATTTTTCTGATTCAAAGGAAGTTTGAAAGTCGGGATTAATCAAAGCTAAAAGCATAGCACTAATAAGGGTGCATCGCTTATACTCCGGAATTGTATAATTATTGAATTCAACATTCAAATATTGAGCCTTAAAAGCTATGTCGCGTGTGAAGAAATCACTAATAAAATATTGGTCATCGAATACTTGCATGTAATCATCAATGCCTAACAATCTAATGTCTTCAATCTTAGAGTATGTTTTAGTTCCTTTCTTCCAATAGAAATGACTAACTTTTAGCTCATTAAAATTCTGCCCGCTTACAGCAATAGCAATTACATTGTATTCAGCGGAAAGGGCCTGAGCATAGTGAAGAACTCCATCAACGGCATATTTGACAGGTACATTTCGTTCTTTGCTTTCATGGTCTGATATCGTAGCCTTACATTCAATTACAATAATATAGCTACTATTAAAAGGAAAGGAAATTAGAAATTCAGGATACCCATTGCCTTTACCTTTTCTCTTGGATCCTCCTTTGAGAAGGTCTTGAACACGGCGAAGATTTGAACGTTGCTCTTCCCATTTTATAGAGTGAAACAACACATCTTCTTTAAAATGAGTCCTTACTATATCTTCTGTAATACGTTCATTTGCCATAATCAATCAATATTACCACCATTAATTAATTTGTGTGGATTAATTCTAAATATAAATGCTATATTTGCAAGAAATTTTAATAGCGACAGAAATATATTTGAATATTAACGAAAAATGAGTACTTTGTTTTTCAAGGTGTTCAACAAGTCAATTTGCCTGTTTGTGCGTTCTATTTTAGTGATAATATGTTTGTTGGCTGTGATAATTCATAGATGTTTTTTAATAAATGTTTTAATTATGACCAACCTTCCTTAATAGGAAATTTAGAAATTGTTAGAAATGTGTGTGGTATTGTTACGTTATGGAAGAGCTTTATTAAAAGAAGCCGAGGTGTGGTCGTGGTCTTTGAACTATGGACAAAGGTGCTCATTTTGGTCCTGATGTGGTTGGTTTCGTCATAGAATGATACTGTCATAATGATGATTGTCATGTCAAGATACCCTTGTAAATTTTGCTTGTTATCCATATGAAAATTCTGCACCTCGCTTATAGCAATTAGCAAGTGATACATTTTCGAGCAATGAAACTTTGGGAGTACTACTCACAAGTTTTGATGATTTCAATTGTGATGTTCATAATTATTACAAATATCCAACTTGATACAGACCGAATAATAAAAAATCACCAGAAATTTAATGAAAAAATTATTTTACTGATTAGGAAATGTGGAAAAATCATCTCATAGGAATTTATTTATCAATAATTAATCAGATGACAATACGGAATTACTTCCCCAAACAAAAGGAGGAAAAAATGGCGCCCAGCACGTCCTCCGTATCCACGGCTCCGGTGATTTCCCCCAGATGCGTCAGGGCTTCCCTCAGTTCCAGAGCCGTGAATTCCGGGCTCTCCTGCCGGGAGATGGATTCAGAAGCCAGCCGGACATGCTCCAGGCACAGGCCCAGTTCATGCTGGTGCCGGGCGTTGATGGCTACCAGGGAGCTGCCCATTTCACCGGGGAGGGAGGAGGCAAAGGCTTGGACGATGGCTTCTTCCAATTCCTTTCTGCCTGCTCCGGTGGCGCAGGAAAAACGGATGGCGGGAACGGCCTCCCAGTCCGGGTGGATTCCCAGGTCGCACTTGTTCAGAATCAGCAGCCGGGGCGCGGTACGGGCGGCGGTGGGAAACGTCTCTGTCCGGGGTGCGGAGGCGTCCGCCACTTCCAGAATCAGGTCCGCGGATTCCAGCGCCTTGTTGGTGCGGGTGATGCCGGCCTGTTCAATCACATCGGAAGATTCCCGGACGCCTGCCGTGTCAATCAGCCGCAGAGCCAGCCCGGCGAGCTGGATGGATTCCTCCACCGTGTCCCGCGTGGTTCCGGCAATATTGCTGACAATGGCCCGGTCATACCCCAGCAGGGTATTCAGCAGGCTGGATTTTCCGACGTTGGGCGGTCCGGCGATCGCCGTGCGTATTCCTTCCCGCAGCAGGCGGCCGCCCTCGGCGGTCCGCAGCAGCCCGGAAAGCTTTTCCTCCATGCTCCGGAGCCGCGCCAGCAAACCGGAAGCGGTGTCCGGGGAAATATCTTCATCCGGAAAATCGATATAGGCCTCAATATGGGCCAGGACGTGAACCAGGCTGTCCTTAAGTTCGTCCACCTGGGAGCCGATGCCCCCGTCCAGCTGGCTTTGCGCGGCCTTCAGGGCCAGGTCGCTTCCGGCGGAAATCACGTCCATCACGGCCTCAGCCTGGGTCAGGTCCATGCGTCCGTTCAGGAAGGCCCTCTTCGTGAACTCTCCCGGTTCCGCCGGGGAGGCTCCGCACTGGTACAGACGTTTCAGCAGGCGGTCCGTCACCAGCATGCCGCCGTGGCAGGAGATTTCCACGGTATCTTCCCCCGTATAACTGGCCGGGGCCGGGAACCAGGTGATGAGCGCCTGGTCAATGGCGGTTCCCTCCGCGTCCAGAATGCGGGCCAGCGTTGCCCGGCGCGGCTGGAGGCGTTCCGTGAAGGCCGCGGGGGTGCATTGTTTCAGGACGGCCATGCAGCCGGGGCCGCTCATGCGGATGACGGCAATGGCTCCCTGTCCTGCGGCGGTGGCCTGCGCGGCGATGGTGCGTTCCGGGTCAATCATGGTTCTATGGATTCAAAAAAACCGCCCCCGAGCAACTTGCCTCCGTCGTAAAAGGCGCAGACCTGCCCCACGGCCAGCGCCCGGAGGGGCGTGTCAAAGCTCAGGCGCACCTTTCCTTCTTCCAGATATTCGCAGGAGGCCCATTCCGCCTTGGCGCGGTAGCGGGGCTGCGCCATCACGCGGGAGGGCAGGGGCGCCAGCGTATTGGAAATGCCGCCGACCACCGCATGGGCCGCATACAGTCCTTGCGTGGACGCGTCTTCATACCCCAGGATCAGGCGGTTGCGTTTGACGTCCTTCCCCACCACCACGTAGGCGATTCCCTCCCGCGGTGAGGCGACGCCGTGGCCTTTCCTCTGGCCCATGGTGAACAGGTGCAGGCCGTTGTGGGAGCCGAGCGTCTTCCCCTCCGTATCCACGATTTTGCCGGGTTTATCCGGCAGGTAGTGGCGCAGGAAGTCGCTCATCTTCACCTGGCCGATAAAGCAGATGCCCTGGCTGTCCTTCTTGCGCGCCGTGGGAAGGCCGTATTTGTCCGCCAGCACGCGGACCTCCGGCTTCAGCAGGTCCCCCAGGGGGAACACGGCGCGGGCTGTCTGGTCCGGGCGCATCAGGGACAGGAAGTAGGACTGGTCCTTGTTCGGGTCCCGCCCGCGCAGGATGAAGGAGCCCTGCGGCGTATCCAGCCTGCGGGCGTAGTGGCCGGTGGCTACGGAGTCAAACCCCTGCTCCAGGGCGTAATCCAGAAAGACGCCGAACTTCATTTCCCGGTTGCACAGCACGTCCGGATTGGGCGTGTATCCGGCGCGGTAGCCTTCAATCAGGTAATTCACGATGCGGGCGCGGTATTCGTCCACCAGGTCGATGACCCGGAATTCAATGCCGATTTTTTTGGCGACGGACAGCGCGTCCTGAATATCCTGCTCCCACGGGCATTCGCCAGGGATGCCCTCGTCATTCACCCAGTTTTTCATGTAGGCCCCCACCACGTCATGGCCCTGCTCCACGAGCAGGGCTGCTGCCACGGAGCTGTCCACCCCGCCTGATAAGCCTACAAGAATGCGTGCCACGATGCTGAAAAAGAGATGAATATAATGAAGCGGCCTGCTTTTGGAAAGTCTTTCCCGCCTGCCTCTGTAAACCAAAGATGCCCCCGCAAGCCAAGACAAAAAGCGTGGAAGACGAATATCCGGGGCGTAACCTGGGAAAACAAGGGGACGCCTTACAGTCTTTTTATGCGGGAAAGGGGGCGCATCAGTGACGCTTTTGTTGTCCGGATTTGGATGCCGCTTTAATTTTTCTGTTTGGGCAATCCTTTGTAAAGGTAGGCCGCTTCCGGCACCCGGCCGACGGTCCTGTCCAGCAGGGCCGGAATATCCTTGTCCCTGTATCCGGCCAGACGCAGGTATTTTTTGACCTCCTGGGCCTTGGTCGGAAAGCAGGTCATCAGTTCCCTGATAAATCCGCGTTCTTTGCTTCTGATGGCGAATTGAGCGTTGTTGCTTCTCGAACTCAGCGCGCTTGTCTTGTTGAACAGCTTGGTATCGTTTCCTTCTGGCATTCCGGAGGCATGGTCGATGAGCATGTGGGCGAAAATTTCCGTAGCTTCAAAAGCATAATCTACCTGGCTGTGGAATTGTTTGATGATCAGAGCTTTTGCGGATAAATAAAATCGAAGGGCCTCTTCCCTGCCTGGGAGGCTGCTATTCTTGTCCGTTAGCGCAAGGAAAGGGATACTGTTCGTGAAAAACTCTTTTGCGTGGTGATCAACATCAGTATATTCTGAAACCCATTCGACGTTTTCGTAATCGTTGAGGTCGATGAACGGGGCCTTGGCAATCAGGTAGCAAAGGAAAAGCCCCTCCGTCAATTCCTGAGGGGTGACGTCCTTTTTCCGGTAGCGGTTGGCTTCTTTCAATATTTTATCCGCCCCCTGGTAGAACGGAATGATCTGGCCGCTGTCCAGTAGTTTCTTGAGCCGCAGGAGTTCCGGGTTTTGCTTGTTCAGATTCCTGATGGCGGAAGGAAGGGGGAGCTGGTCCTGCTCCGGAGAGGCTGAACAGGGAAAAGACAGCGAGTAAAGGACGAATAACAGAAGGAAGGGATAAGATTTATTCATGATGCTAAAAACAGGAGGTTATGGATTGGCGGTAGAGTCGGCATGCAGGGCATTGCCTGCTGTGCTGCGCGTGACGGTGCATCCGAATTTGGTGATGCTTACCTTGATATTTTTCAAGCCCCTGGTGGGGGAGTCTTTATTGGTTTCCCTTTCATCTTCGTACTCAAAACTGAAATCCTGGGAATACGCGTCATTGCCAATCTTGCAGCAGTCCTTGCCGTCGTCGCGTACGTACCATCCGCAGGTCCATGAAAAGGAATACGGCAGCTTCATATTCTGCAAGTGCTGCAAGCGAATATCCTTCTCCTTGTCCCATCTCCAGCCGATGTTGTCATGATGGTGGGCATTCAGGGCATTAGGTCTCATCAACAATTTTCCCGGGGTATGCACCGGTTTGAATCCTTCCGGGTCTTCCGCCCGCTCCATGATGGAAATGTTGCTGAAACTGACCGTCAAGGGAAGAAAAGTCACGACAAGCTTGGAGGAAGCTCCCGGTCTGTCTTTTTCCTTGTCCTGGGGATGTTTTTCCACCCGTTTCCCGGAATGTTCCGCTTTAATGTCAGAGGGAACGAGAATGCTGAAAACGGAGGGTTCCCTTTCCGGCAATTCGTCGTCAAGGCTGGTTTTGACTCGAACCTTCAGCGTGGTATTCTGGGTGAGGTCTCTATTAATCTTCAGCGTGGCTTGATTAATATCGTCATTTGATTTCTCAATGCTGGCCGCATTCTCCGGCTCCAGGGACCATTCAAGGGAGTCTGAGTCCACGTCCTTAACCCTCTTGCCGTTCAAGGTTAAGGTGACCACTTCTCCAATACCGACTTTGGTGCGTTTCCTGTCCTCGTCCTGGTCTCCCTGGTCGATGAGGCATTGGGGAGAGACGGCTTTCGTTTCCGATTCGATGTACAGGGAGCGGTCATCCGTGGCGGGAATATCTTCCGCATGCGCAAGCGCTGCCAGGGCGTGCAGAAAAATGCCGGTAGAAGAAAGGCGGAAAGAGGGGAAATTCATGCCAGGGTGCGAGCTACGGAGAGTTATGCCCATGGTAGTCTTCCGCCCCTTTTAATGTCAATGCATCCAAAAATATGTTAGATACAGTTTGCCGGGGGAAGAAACGGGCGGTTTTCCGGATGTTTACCGCCCTAGGAGGGGGCTAATGCTCCAGCTCCCGTATGATGCATTTCGCCAGCTCCCGGGGGGAGGCGAAGGGGGCAGCCGGAAGTTCCCGGAGCCATTGCTCCCGTTTCAACCAGGTACGCTGGCGTTTGGCGTATTGCCGGGTGGCGAGCGCCAGTTTCGCCTGACAGGTTTCACGGGTGATTTCCCCGCGCAGCAGGCTGCGTATCAGCGCTAGGCCAAGCGTGCGTTCCGCCGTGGCGGAGCAGGGGCCCAGGGCAGCTGCTTCCTCCACGGCCCCCTCCTGCATCATGCGTGCGGCGCGGAGGGCGATTCTCCCGTCCAGTTCCGGAACTTCCCTGGTGATGACCCAGCCGGGCCCCAGGGGCGGCTTCAGCCAGTTCCGCTTCCAGAAGGAAAGGGGTTTTCCTCCGGCAAGGACGATTTCCAGGTTGCGTTCCACATACCGCCGGTTGGAAGAATTGGTCAGGGCTGCGCCTTCCGGGTCCAGGGAAGCCAGCCTGGCGTGCAATTCTTCCGTGGAACAGTCCGCAAAAGCGGCGCGGAGGGCGGCGTCCCCCGGCGGCGCTTCCGACATGCCGTGGGAGAGGAATTTGAAGTACAGTCCGGAGCCGCCCGTGACGATGGCCGTTTTTCCGCGGGCATGGATATCCTCCACGCACCGCATGGCGCGGTGGTAGTGTTCCGTGGCGTCCCAGGGCATCCGGGCCGGAATGATGGATACCATGTGGTGGGGAACGCGTGCCCGGTCTTCCAGGGAGGGAGCCGCCGTTAGAATGGGAAGCTCACGGTACACCTGGTAGGCGTCCGAACCGACGATTTCCGCACCCAGCATTTCCGCCAGTTCCACGGCCACGGCGGATTTTCCCGACCCGGTGGGTCCGGCAAGGAACAGCGTAGCGGGAAGGCCTGTAGTAGAAATGCCGGGCATGGCGCAGTCAGGATTTTTCCGGATGCCTGAGGCGTTCGGGCAGAGGCTTGTTTTCTGCGGGATTGCCGATAGCGAGCCAGCCGGAAGGCACATCCCTGGTGACGACGGCTCCGGCGGCTACCACGGCTCCGGAACCGATGGTGACGCCTTTCAAAATGATGGCCCTGGCTCCGATGAAGCAGCCTTCTCCGATGTGAATGGGCTTGCCGTGCCCGGGATTTCCCCACGTGCTGCCCCAGCTGGCGCCGCTCCGGGGATAGTGCATGTCGTTGTCCAGAATCAGCGTGTCTGCGCCTATCAGCGTATGGCGCCCGATGTGGATGCCGTTGACGCAAACCAGGGTGGCTCCGCTGATGCCGCAGCCGTCCTCCACGGTGATGCGGGCTTCATTGGAAAGGGCCGCCAGGCAGGCATGGTGGGAAAGCACCGGATTCATCCGCGCCATGGAGTGGATGGTGACGCCGTTGCCGATGGTGATGCAAGCTCCCGGGAATTTTTTAATCCGGGGCAGGCCGGACAGGATGACGCCCGTTCCGGTACGCACTCCCCGGAGCTTGAGCAGCAGGCAGCCTATCTTTGAAAGGAACTGAATAATGAGCTTTTTTATCATGGGAAGAAAGGCGAAAACAAGTTTTCTTTGGAAGCTCCGGAGGTAGAAGAAAAACCTGCCTGTCAGGAATCCGTGTTATTTTCCTCTTTCATGTCCAGCAGCGAGCCATAGACGTCCATAAAGTCTTGGGAAGTAGTTTGAATACTGAGCTTCCTTTTTATTTCCTCTATTCCGTATTTTCCCATGGCAATGGATTTATCCAGGGATTCCGTCACGGCAAGGACGGCTTGGCGAATGGCTTCGCTGTCTTTGACTGGGAGGATGTATCCCGATTTGCCGTCTTCGACGTATTGTTTGCTCCCGGCATTGACCGTAGTGATAACCGGTAATTCCATACAGCGGGCTTCCTTGACAATGGTGGGTCCTGTATCGGCCAGAGTTGGAAGTAACAGGCACCAGGCCGTTTCCATCTGCTGCCTGAGTTGCATCCTGGATAGTTCTCCAAGCCAATGGATATTGGGAGGGCATCCGGAATTTAGCTTGGTGCGTAGTTTCCCGTTTCCTGCAATATAAAGGTCTACATGCGCCAGGGAGGGATCTTTAAAGGCTTCAATCAGAAAGGGAAGACCTTTACGTTCGTTCAGTGATCCTGCGAACAGGCAGGATGGCCGTGTACTGGGAGCGCGTTTCTTTTCCTGGAACTCGGACTCAATGCCGTAGTCGATAAGATGGATAGAGGCTGCCGGGTTGAGTTTCCGGACACATTCCGCAGCCCATGGTGATTCACATGTAATATGCTGGTATGCCGGAGTTGTTCGTTTTTCCCAGAATGCTTGAAGGTGCGCGAGAAAGGGCATTTTACTTTCCCGGCAATAGGCATGCAGGGCCCCCTGGTATGATAATAATCGGGAATACGGCTGGTTCATGCATGCCTTGGCATATGGAAATTCAATGCCCCATGCATGGACCAGGGCTGGTTTCAGGGAATGGAGAAGAAGGCGTATTCTTTTAGAGGCAAGAAAATGCCCGCTTAAAAGTCCCAGAGCCAAACTTGGATCAGGCAGAATGTGAATGGTCTGGCTTTTCAGTTGCCGGACGGTATGGGCCTTTACATATTTTTTGAGAGTAATCCAATGAATTTCATAGCGTTTTTGATGAGCCAGATCGCAGAAAAGAGCATAAATCCATGGAATCAAGGTGTGGTCTTGATCTTGAAACTCTTCAGGAAGCAAGCGTCCCAAAGGCATGTTTGCCAAAATGGCGATAACAGGAAGAGATGACCGATTTTCCATATAAAAACAGCAAGGATTACTAATAACGCGGACGAATTGAAAAGTCCAGAAAATGCGCAAGTATGATGATGAGCGCCTTGGCTGCGAGCAAGATGAAAAAAAGATTGTGTCTGTTTTCTATCTGGAATCCCTTTTTTAAACTGATACAATAATGGTCTTTCTTTAAAACGGGAGACTTGGTCTCCACAATCTCCTATTGAAAAATTTTAACGCGAAAATTCTCATAATTAAGAAACTGGGCTGCTCCGGAAAATGTAATGATGGAAATGGCGAGAAGGCGTTTTACCGTGGGATAACGTTCGTGAGGAAAATAGCCGGGGCCGAATTCATCCCATGGAATCAACTCAGTCTTTCTGCTTTAGGGTACGGGAGGAGGCAATGGAGCTGAGCAGGTCTTCCCATTGTTGATATACGACTGATGGATCATACTGTTCCTGCCATTGCCGCAGCCCCTCCTGCCCCCGGCGCTCCCGGAATTTTTCGTCCGTCAGAGCCCCCACGGTTTTTTCCAATGTGGCAGAGGATGTTTTTTTCAGGATGATGCCTCCCTTCAGGGTGGAAACGGCTCCCACATCGGGAGCAAACCATGGGATGCCGCACGACATGGCCTCCAGAATGCAAAGCGGCTGCTGCTCCTGATAGGAGTAAAGGAAAACGGCGGCGCTCTCCATAATGGCGGCTTCCACCTCCGGACGGGGAAGATTGTAAAGAATCCTGAATCTGGGATCGTCCCCAATAGCCTGCTCCATTTGCTCAGCGTAGGAATTGCGTTGCGGAACAAGGAAAAGGAAAACGATGTTGTCCAGCTTGGTTTGCTTTACATGGCGAATAAACAGAAGCTGCCGCTTCGTGTTGCAGGCGCTGGCGGGGCACGTGAAAACGGGAGCGTGGGACAATCCGTATTTTTCCCGGAAGAAAGGAACGTCTTGTTTCAGCGCCGGAAACGTGTTGGGAATGCAGACGTAACGGGAAAGATTCAGTTTGGAGCAGTAGTAATAATCGAACCCTTTGAAGGGCGTTCCATAGGAGTCAAGGAAAACAAGGCGGTTTAACGGGGATTCCCGGTGTACGTTCAGAATGCCCCTGCGTATTTGGAAAAAGGAGCAGAGCCATTTTTTCATGCCGAAAAAAGGAGGGTAGTCCACGCGGAAATAGGAACGGAGGTTGGTGGGCATGCCGTGGGAACGCAGAAAAAAGGGAAGGCGCTTTTCCCGTGCGCATGCCAGCAATTCCTTCCGGCACCAGCCCGACCAGGAATGGTAAACGATAAAATCCGGCTGGATATCTTTTAAAAAAGCGTCCAGGTACTCCTTCAAGCGGTTGGTGTCGTCCGTCAGGGAATCCGGCAGGGCCGTGATGGGGCAGCATCTTGTGCGGGAAGGATCCTCCGGCAAATCCTGCTGGCGGGTGAGAACGTGAATATCCCAGCCTCTGGAGCCCAGGCTGTGCGCCATTTCATAGGCCGCCATACTCACGCCTCCTTCCCCGGGAGGGAAGGCATAGGCGGCAATCAGAATCCTTCCTTTGCTCACGGGCGGTAATATAGATGGAAGAGGGAAATAAAACAAGAATGCTTTATGGAACAATGCTGGATAACTGGTATGGAGCAGGTTGTGGCTTATGGATAAAAAGATGTTGATGCAGTGGAATGTTGTGCTAGATTAATGCCGCTTTTCATGGCCGTATGACTGGCAGAATATCCTATTTGTATTTTACCAGCCGGATAAATGAAACCGGGTATGAATGATTTCTGTATTTTTTGTTTTCTCGTGAAGAGAGGATAAGTCCATGGAATAAATGGTATGAAGGAGTCTCGCGTAAAAAAAAGCCTGTTGAATGCCCGGGTGAACCTCATTTTTTATGTTCTGATTCTCATCATTTCATTTTTTTCAAGAAAAGTTTTCCTGAATTGCCTGGGCGCTGATTTCGTCGGTTTGACGGGAACTTTAATGAATCTGCTGAATTTTCTTAATTTGGCGGAGCTTGGCATAAGCACGGCTATCGGATATGTGCTTTATAAACCTATTTTTGAACATGATGAGGCCAGAATTAATGAAATTATTTCTGTTCTGGGTTACATGTACCGGTGGATAGGGCGCATCATTATTGCCGCCGGATTGCTGCTTTCCTGTTTTCTGCCGCTGATCTTCCCTTCAACGGGATTTTCCTATGGAATCATCTATTTTGCTTATTATTCTTTTCTCGCCTCTTCCCTGATTGGGTACTTCGCCAACTACAGGCAGACTCTCCTGGGGGCGGACCAGAGGAATTACGTGGTGGCCTTCTATTTCCAGACGGCCTCCATAATCAAAATTTTATGCCAGATATTATCTGCGTGGTATACGGGCAGCTATTATCTATGGATAATGATAGAACTGCTGTTCGGCATTATTTATTCCTTCATCCTTAACTGGAAAATTAATCAGGTATATCCCTGGTTGAAAAGCAATGTGGCTCTGGGAAAGGAACTGTTCAGGAAATACCCTGAGGTTATTAAATATACCAGGCAGCTCTTTGTACATCGGCTGGGTTATTTTTTCCAGTTCCAGGTCACGCCGTTTCTGGTTTATGCATTTGTTTCCCTGCAGATGGTCGCCTACTATGGCAACTATTCCACCATCATGGATAAACTGTTCCTCCTGGTCAACAACCTGCTGGGCAGCACGGAAGCCAGCGTGGGAAATCTGATCGCGGAGGGGAATGCGGAAAAAATCCGCAAGGTGTTCAATGAATTATTTTCCCTGCGCATGCTGATAGCCGGGACAATCTGCTTTACCCTTTACCAGCTTCTGGAGCCATTCATCACGCTTTGGCTGGGAGCGGGCTACATCCTCCCCCGGGAAATCATGATCCTGATCATCATCAACCTGTTCATCACTGTCACGCGGGGTGCAGTGGATCAATTTTTATACGGCTACGGCCTGTTCTGGGATGTCTGGGCGCCCATTGTAGAAAGCGTGATCAACATTTCCGTAGCAATTATCGGAGGTTACCTATGGGGATTGCCCGGCATTCTTCTGGGGGGTATTTCCAGCCTGGTGCTTATTGTTGGCATTTGGAAACCCTTCATGCTGTACACTTGGGGATTCAGAAAGAACGTGATGAATTACTGGCTCCAATTCGGTTACCAGCTGGCGCTGATTCTGATACCTATGGTGCTGATGAACTGGATTTGGAAATATTCCCCCTTGCAACCCTCCGGGTCTTTCCTGAACTGGTTTGCCTGCGCCTTCCTGATGGTTGTTTCCTATGGCGTCATAACGATTCTTTTAATGTATTGCTGTACGAAAGGTATGCGTGGCATGGTACATCGTGGACTGGCAATAGCGGGGACGCGGCTGCTCTGGAAGAGGAAAAAGTAAGCGTTCCCTATGGGGCATTATAAGGATTTTTTACTTCCTTGGCAGGAAAAATAAGTGCAACTCTTTTTTATTCATATATTCAGGGTAACTGGTTGATTTCCACGACAGCGGTCTGGGCATAGTGGTGGCCGACAAAAACCCACACTTGCCGGGGTTGCCCGGTCGTGTTGGGGGCAAGCGTCAGGGTGATTTGGCCGCCGCTGGCTGGTATCTGCTCCGCGGATTGGCTGCACCATACGGCGGCGGGGTTATGCCCGCACATCGTGTCGTTAATGGCGTACACAGCCTCCGCCAGCGTGGAGGATACCGTCAGCGTTACTTCACCGCCTTCCGCTCCCACCTCCAGCACGGAAGCCGTCACCTCCGGCACGGGCTTGATCGCCACTCCGTCCATGACCACCTTCCCCAGGATATCCCTGGCCGCCGTGCTGCCGGGCAGGCTGCCCGTGTTCACCCGCATTCCGGCCATTCTCAACCCTGTCTCCTGCGCGCTGGCCACTTCATGGGCTTTGACTGTTGCTGACAATACAGCCGTATGGCCGCCGCCGCAGAACCGCGCTGTCATGGGCATGACGTATTGCCCGTCGACGAACAACTCCCACCTGTTTTCAACGTAGGGATGGTCTGCCGCATGCCGGGGCGCCATTGCTACGGCAAGATAGGTGGCGTCTGGGACCAGCGCCCACACATACCGGGCTTCCCCGTTGCCGCGCCCGTAATCCGTCCCGCGAATCAAGCAGGATGCAGAACTGCCCAGGTAAGACTTGCCGTATAAAGTCGCCTGCCAGGCGGGCGTCATATCATAACCGTTGTAATTATTAACGGAATTGAGCAGAGGAAACCTGTAATCCTGCCCTGTCCCGGCATGGTCATAATTGCACCAGTGAATGGGATGCGCATAGCATGGCGAGGACGGGTTTGTGGTGCATCCATAGCCATGTGTGGTGCTTCCCAGCATGATGGACGCCTTGTCCGCCCCCGTAATGCACCATGCCGCCGCCGCCGCAAAACTGGAATCTTTGTAGGTTCCCAGTGAATGAGCAAATTTCCAGGGCTTGGTGCCCACCCCCAGCAAGGAAATGCCGGAGGCGGGAGTCATTCTAATGACATGGTCATATAGTTCATTTTCAATGATGCCTTCCTTGACGGATGCATTGGCGCTGGAATACTTGTAAATGCTGAGGGATTGCATGCGCACCAGCAATGCCACCCATGACGGAACGGCGGCATAGGAGGCGCTGCGCACCAGGAGCCATTCCCGTCTGGCCTGCTCTTCGAGCATGGAGTCCCAGGACAGGGCCTCCTGGGCCGTGGCAGGCAGCGGCACGCGAACGCCTCCGTTGGCGTTGACGGTGCCGGCAAAGGTTCCGGACTCCGCCATCATATTTTTTAAAATGGCATCCTCTCCGGGTTGAACGCCGTCCTGGACAAACAATCTCGGGACGGGCGTTTTAAAAATCTGTATGACAAAAGCGTTTTCATCGGATATTTCTACCGCATCCGTCGGAGCCACAAAACCGTATTGGCCCGCTTTTCCTGCTTCCAGAACAAGCATGAGATCCACACTGGAACTTAAAACGGCATGTACTGTACAAGCTTTTGTACAAGTCATTACATAGGAACTTCCTTTGATAGTGTCAACTTTCATGAATAAACTAATTTTTAAAATACTCCCTACTTGCCGATACGGTCATCAGGTATAAAACGTTGACGCATTCTTGCACACGCTTTTCTGGTCTGCTTTGAATGCGTGTACTGCCAGAACTGGTTGGCGGAAATAGTCACCGTGGAACCCGGTCGTGGAAAACTAATGGAGGCATCCGTAAAATGATCTTTTTGGACAAGCCGGAAAATCACTATACCGGAATCTGGGCGTGAAAAGGGCTTCCATGAAAAACCCTTTGTACGCAAAGCTAAAAATCAAAAGGAAAAAATGGGCTTATTCTGCTTTCGTAATAACGTTTATGTGCGGGAAAGACAGGCAAATTCTGAAGCTGTGGCTTCGGATCATCATCAGCCGCGGAATGAAAAAGACATGAGCTTTGTGCATTTGAAGCATTTGCAGCCATGGAAATCCCGAGTGGACAATTTCCTGACTCGGGGAAATACCAAGGAAAAAAGGAATACGGATGGTATCCCGAAAAAAAATGGCTGATATTGGCGTTCCTTAATAAAAAAGCGCTCTGTAAATCGGTTGCTTCCTGGTCATCGGGAAAGGCAGGAAAAGCTGGCGCAATCCTACTGGTGTTTGCCCTGCAAAAGCCGTTTGCCCTTCCCCAGGAGGCATCTCATTCGGGAAACAAACATTCGGGCAGAATCATTTTGCTTTCGGAAATCCCGGATATTATCTTTCCACGGAGATTTTTTCCAATACTTGTAGAACAGCCCGTTATCCTGACGCAGGCTATTGGGCTGCCAGGGCTTGGGATGCCCCCAGTAATGAATGATGCCGGGACTGGTGGCGGCTTCCAACAAATCCTTCGGCTCTAGGGGATTATTCTCGAAGCTTTTTATTCCTTCCCAGCGGATCGACCAAATGGCGCCGTCGCAGATGTTCCACATGGGATGGAGCAAGAAAATACGTTCTTGATAACATGCGTTCAAAATATCCTGATCCTGCCAGGAGAGATGATGGATGTTGCTTTTCGCATAAGATAAAACTTGGGCTTCAAACCGTTCTTCACGAATTTTCTTAATATGATAAAGAACAACGCCTGCATTGATGTAAATGGAATCCCTGCCCAGATTCATTTCCTGTTTCCAGCGTGAGAAAAACTCCTCAGTCAAATGTTCCGTAGTGAAAACGCCGGCGATGAGGCAATCCCCGAACTCGGTTTCATACATGGAACTGATATCCCGGTTGAAAATGGTATCAATATCTACATACAGGGCGCGTTCCACCGTGGCGGGAAGTTCCCCTGCGAGGCCAAGACGGTAATACGTCGCTGCCGACCACTTGAAACCAACGGGAAAATCCTTGTATTTATCCTTCATGTCAATGAAGTGTAAACTCAGGCGGTAAGACCGTTGCAGAGAATTTAAACGAGCCGTATTGTCCTCGTTCAAACCGTCTGTCATGATGTAAATATCGGCATGAACGTCGGCTGGTAAATTCTCCATGAGGGAAACGATGCTTACCCCCGTTCCCAGCGCTCCCTTATCGTCTGTAGCGTATACGATGTTCATGGTAAAGGTCCGGCATGGACTATGGCAGGTGAAGAAATGGATCTGCGTTTCCCATCCGCGTTACTGGTTTCTATTGAGAAACAACATGGATCTTCCCATTCTTTCCAGGCGGTCCAGCCAGACGCATAAGGAAACGGTTCTATTCATGAGCGCAGTAAATGATTGTTCCATTCCTTCCTTTGCAAAACATGCCTTCGCATAGGCGTCAAAATAGGTCCGGTTCAGGTAGGGATGCGTCACCTTCCTGATTCTGCCCAGCAAGGAGGTCCTTTCCTCTTCGTCAAGAGTCAGCAACCTGTTGGAATGCAATTCCCTGATGATCAGGAAATGAACGGCGAACTGCCATGTGGGTTTTTTCATGGCTTCAAGTTCATCCAGCAAGGGCGCAAGGAGCGTATGAATGGAGACATGCCGGTAATTCACATCATGCATGGCGGATGATGCCCTTTGCCGGTAAATTGAGGTGACGGTTCCTCCCAGCCCGATCAGGGCTGTCTGCCTCATGCACCGCGTCCAGTACAGGCCGTCTTCTCCATAGGACATATTTTCTTCCCAGGACGGAAGTTGAAACGCAAGAGATGAACTCAGGATAACATTGCTTGGGTGCATGAATAGCAATCCCCTTAACCCCAATTTCCGGATGAATACAGGATGGGATGGGGGACGTGGCGCTATGTTGGCCAACTCGTCCAGGATGTGACGGTTGGAATAAACCAATATCTCAGGATGAAGATTGAAAAAATTAGCCGCCAGCGCCAAATGTTCTGGGTACCAGTAATCGTCCCCGTCCAGAAAAGCAATATAAAGGCCTTGGGCTTTCTTCATTCCTGCATTTCGTGCTCGCGAAACGCCGCCGTTGCACTGGGAAATAAGATGAATTCTTTGGTCGTGAAAAGATTGGATGATAGAAACGGTTCCGTCTGTAGAACCATCGTCAACGATAATAATTTCAAAATCCTGAAATATTTGAGCCAGTACCGACTGAATGGTAGCAGCAATATATTTTTCCAGGTTATAGGCTGGAATAATAACGCTGAAAAATGGCTTCTGCATTTAGGAAGGAGATGGAACGCTTTTGGAGCTGGACGGGAATCCGGATGTGGAGGAAAGACTTCGCGCTGATTCTGGAGTAATAACAATCGGTAAATGGAGGAGGGAAAAAATCCCTCGTGACGCCTTCATTGTTCATCAACGCATTGATGGACCAAATCATAGCGGATTAAGAATCCGTGATTAATCAACGCCGCCATAAAAGATGCGCATGATAGGGAACATCAGGATGATAGGAGAATCTTTTTAATCCCCGTTATCCCCGTCATCCTTATATTCCCCATTACCTCTAACAAACTTTTTCCCAGATTTTTCCGTTGACGCCGGATTCTTAATCCGGTACAAACGTGACGCCTTATCTATAAGTACTGTGGATCATAGTCCATCTCGGGATTCACATTTCCTTTTCCGTGCCGCTTTTCTTCATGAATCCTCCGGAACTCCCCTCCATCAGCATTATTCTGACTGGGCATAATGAGGAATATTGCATTGGAGATGCCATCCGGAGCGTATTCGGGCAGGATTACGAGGGGCCGGTAGAAATCATCCTGTCTGATGACGGTTCTTCCGACGGTACTTTTGCAGTCATGCAGGAAATGGCGGCGGAGTACCGGGGACCGCACCGCGTGGTATTGAACCGGAATGAAACCCCTCTGGGGTGCGGGCCGCATATACGGCAGGCCGTGGAGCTGGCCACCCATGAATGGATTCTCCGTCAGGACGGAGATGACTGTTCCTTCCCCTGGAGGTGCAGGATTTTTGCCGGAGTGGTGGCAAGGCATCCGGATGCCGTGGCTGTCGTCAGCCAGATGACCCGCGTGTATGAGGAAGCCGGCGTTATGTTCGAATTCCCGGCGTTTCCCGCTGTTCCGGAAGAGGCCCCGGTGATCAGGCTTCAAGAGGGGACTTTCTCCTCCACTGCCCATTACGGAGGCAGTATGATGATCAGGAAAAGCGCCTGCCAATGGGGGCGCTCCCTGCCGATGACGGACAATTTTGAAGATGACCTGATGGGATTTCATGTGTGGCTGCAAGGCAGCATCTATGAATTGCCGGATGTCTCCCTGTACTATTACAGGTTTGCCGTCAAAAATATTTGTGCCGTCAACAGTGCAGCACGGTTTGCCAGCATGAAAACGGCTGCGGCCTTTGAAAAAAGGGATCGGATGATGCGGCGCCAGTTGAAGAAAAGCAAGGAAGCCGGCCTGGAACTGTGTAAGGACTTGTTGAAGGGCCGCACTCCGGTTTTCCGTTCGCGGGAAGAATTGCTTGCCGAAATGGAGGAGAGAAGAAAGGCGATACGTTGCATTGATCAACAGCAGAACTGGTGGAACTATTCCTTTCGCCGAAGGTGGGCGCTAAGGAAGCCGGGATGGATGGGCATCGTCCATTGCTTGCCGCAAAAACTGTATCTGTTCTGCATGGTCTTCTTTTTCAAGCTCAGGAAAGTGAAAAGAGCCGTTTGTGGAGTGCGGTAGGGGGTGCCTGAAGACCCCGGATGGAAAGGGACCGCCAGGGCAGGGAAAAAGCTCTTGGATAAAATCTCCGTGAAGTGTTCATGGAACCATGTTCTGCATGGCTGTTTCCTCTGCTGCATGGGGAATAGCGTGTGCAGGTTTGAGTGCGTGGAATGGGAAAAAGGGGATGAATGCGTATTCATGCGCGAAAAAGAAGAAGGGGAAATCTTGATACCGGTCATTTGGCAGATAGGGACGCAGGGGGATGAACTGCATGCAGGGAAGGGCGATGCATAATCTTTGTCGATAGGTGAAAGCCTCCGGGAAGCGTCTTTTCAAACCGAAGGGATTGATCGGAGGGATGTAGGGAAAAAATGAAGGAAGTGCCGTATTTCATGGAATCCTCCTTCTTTGGTTGTCCGGAAAAACAGGAATCAGGATAGGAAAGCAAAAAGCATTTTATGTTTTGTTACTAAAAATGAGAACTGATGGCTTAACCGCGAATTTCTAATCCGGATTCAATAAAAAATACTTAATATAAATGGTGACAGTTGAGGGGAGGCAATCCTGGAAAGAAATGTCCTTCCTGTCGTGCAGCAGCATGAAGCCGTATAAAAAGCTCATAATGTGCATGTTGGTAAACCTTCATGTATCCGGACAAAGAACCCGGATTAGAAATCCTGTATTTCTCCACCGAGTTTTAAATCTGGAAAATGGAAGAAAAGAACAGGCATCTCCGGGATAGCCGCTATGGTTGGATAGAATTCAGCGTGATTTTAATCGCCTATAATCTGGAGCATTATTTGAGAAAAACCGTTCAATCCGTATTGGATCAGGAATTTAAGAATTTTGAATTGATCATCGTTGATGACGGCTCGACGGATGGCACCCTTCAAGTGGTGGAATTTTTTCAGGATTCCAGAATTAACGTCATTTCCCAGGAAAATGGAGGCGCTTCGCATGCCAGAAACACGGGAATGAAAGCGGCCAAAGGAAAATACGTGGCGTTCCTTGATGGAGATGGCTACTGGTATCCTGATCATTTGAAGATGGCATATGATTTTTTCCGGAAGCATCCCGGCGTGTACGTTTATGCCGCCAGATATACATGGAACAGGGAGGATTGCATTCCCCGCAGGAAGGGAAAACCGTGCTCCTTCGTAGTCAGGAAACTGGGGTTAAGAGGGCTTTTATCCATCCATACGAGCAGCGTTGTTCTGAATTCCTCCCTGGCATCTTCTCTTCCCTTGTGGGAAGCAGGCATGAAATACGGAGAGGATGTCCTGTATTGGATGCGGTTGATGAGAAGAACGGCGATGATTGGCTTGGGAAAAAGAGTGGGCTCCATCTATGTACAGCGTGCCGGCTCTGCCATGCAGGAGCAGGCTTGCCGTGATATTTCCGTGGAAGACCTGCTGACGCGCCGGCTGGAGGAATGGAAACTGATGCCGCACAGGGAATGGCAGTTTGCCGTGCACTTTTTAATTTTGCGGGAATTACATGTGCCCAGACTGCTGAAGATGGAGAAAGAAGCCCGTATCCGGCTCCTCAAAGAGATTGGTTCCATGCTGCATGGATGGCTGGAGGGACCCTGTTTTAATGCTTATGTGCAGGCTTGCTCGCGGGAGGAGCCGGCTGAGATGGGAAAGGCGTTTGACAAGCTCCAGGCCCGGGTAAACTGCTGGTGCGTCTGGGCGGACAGGGCGGAAAGATGGTGCATGCGCCCCTGGTCCCTCCTGATAAATGGGTTGTATAAGGGATTTCTATGGGGCAAGTAAATTCCCTTTCCGCAAGGGGTCCGGAAAACCCGGAAAAAGGGATGGAGGAGAAAAGGCAAGCCGCTCTTCCCTGCGTCAACCGGATTTACCGGTAACGGCTTCTCCGTAGTAAAAAGAAAAAGCGCCTTCCCACGGATAGTGGAAAGGCGCGGTAAAAGGAAAGAAAGCGTCAACCGGATTAATACACGTCCCGCTGGTAGCGGCGGTGCTGTTTCATGTCCGCTACGTACTCCGCAGCTTCTTCCGGAGTCTTGTGGCCCCAGGTCTGGATAACTTCATGAAGGGCGGCGTCAACGTCCTTGGCCATGCGGGAGGCGTCTCCGCAGACGTAGAAGCATGCGCCGTTTTCCAGCCATTTCCAGAGCTCTTCGCCTTCCTGGACCATGAGATGCTGAACGTATACCTTCTTCTCCTGGTCACGGGACCAGGCTACGGACAATTTCAATCTGCCGTCCGCCGTCAATTTGGCCAGCTCGTCTTCATAGCAGAAATCGGTAGCTTTGTATGGGTTGCCGAAGAACAGCCAATTGCCGCCCTTGTCCCCGGAGGCGATGCGTTCCTCCCAGAATGCCCGGAAGGGGGCGATGCCGGTGCCGGGGCCAACCATGATGATGGGGGTATCCCCGTCTTCCGGCAGGCGGAAATTCTTGTTGGTATGCACGAACACCCTGGCCGTATGTCCCGGCTGGAGGCGGTCCGCCATGTAAGTAGAGCACACGCCGCCGCGCTTGCGGTCCCGGGCCGTGTAGCGCACCGCGCCCACGCACAGATGCACTTCTTCAGGGTGGGCGTTCGGGCTGGAGGCGATGGAATAAAGGCGCGGCATGATCTTTTTCAGGATGCCTGCAAAAGCCTCCGCAGATTCAAAGGAGGCCGGATACTCCGTTGCCAGATCCAGCACGTCGCGTCCCCACAGGAAATCGCTGAGCGCGTCCTTGTCCCCGGCCAGCAGGGTTTCCAGCTCCTGACTGCCGGAAGCGGTTGCCCATTTGGTCAGCAGGGCCTTGTTGACATTGGTGATGTCATAGCAGTTGATCAGGGCGTCCCGCAGGCTGGCGGCTCCCCCCTCCGGCGTGGGAACCTGGGAATCCGGGCTGAGGCCGAGCTTTTCAATCAGGGCGTCCACCAGGGAAGAATCATTGGAGGGAATGACGGCCAGGGCGTCTCCGGCAACGTACACCATTCCGGCGCCGTCCAGGCTGTATTCAATATGGATCGTTTCTTTCGGGCTGCCTTCCCCGGTGAGGTGCTTGACGGAAAGGACGGGTGCGGGGAACGGATTCTTTTTGCCGTACGGTTCGGTTGTCATGTGTAATGTAAGTTTCTGGAATGGAATAACGGAAATTACCAGCGGATGGCTGCGGCGCCCCATGTGAGGCCTGCGCCGAAGGTGACCAGGACGACGTTGTCCCCCTTGCCGAACCTGCCGGTGCGGCGCGCTTCGTCAAAGGCGATGGCCACGGCGGCGGCGGAAGTGTTGCCGTATTTCTCAATATTGATGAACACCTTGTCCTCCGGGATGGAAAGACGCTGGGCCACGGCATTGATGATGCGGAGGTTGGCCTGGTGGGGAATGATCAGCTTGATGTCATCCGACGTCAGACCGGCGCGTTCAATCACGCTGGCGGCAGAATCCTTCATGCGGGGAACTGCCTGGCGGAAGGTCTCCTTGCCGCGCATGGCGAGGGTAGCCAGGCGTTCGTGGGCGTTCTCCACCGTGGTGGGGCAGCGGGAGCCGCCGCCCGGAATCTGGAGCAGGTCGTGCAGGGCGCCGTCCGTGCCGATGTCCGTAGCGAGGATGGAGCCTTCCCCTTCCTCTCCCGTGGAAGCCTGGAGCACGGCGGCTCCGGCGCCGTCCCCGAAGAGGACGCAGGTGGTGCGGTCCTCCCAGTTGACGACGGTGGAAAGTTTTTCCGCGGCGATGATGAGGGCCGTCTTCATCTGGCCCGTGCCGAGGAACTGGACGGCCGTTTTCATGGCGAACAGGAAGCCGGAGCAGGCGGCGGAAATGTCAAAGGCGGCGGCATTCTTGGCGCCCAGGGCGTCCTGGATATAGCAGGAGGTGGAAGGAGTGAACGTATCCGGCGTAATGGTGGAGACGATGATCAGGTCGATATCCTCCGGCTGCAATCCGCAGGATTCCAGCGCCCGCTGGGCGGCCTTCGTCCCCATGTGGGAGGTGTACTCGTCAGGGGCGGCGATGCGGCGTTCCACGATGCCCGTGCGTTCGATGATCCATTCGTGGGAAGTGTCCACCATCTTCTCCAGGTCCGCATTGGTCAGACGGCGTTCCGGAACATAGGAGCCCGTACCGATGATCTTGACGGGCAGTCTTTTAAAGGCGATATCAGAATTTGCGGCCATAGCTTTGGGCGTATGATGAACAGAAAACGTCCTGACGTTTTATGTGGGGACAGTCTAAAAGAAAGGAGGCCTGATGACCAGCACAAAACACGGGACTCCTGCCATGCCGTAAACGGATGGCTTACAACAGCCATCCCTGTCCGTTGGCGGGCGGCGTGGCCCCCATCTTGAGATAGGCGGAAGGCATCGCCACGCGTCCCCTGGGGGTACGGTTGATGTACCCCTGCATGATCAGGAAAGGCTCGTGCACGTCCTCCAGCGTGGAAGCGTCTTCCCCCACGGCCACGGCCAGGGAGGACAGGCCCACCGGACCGCCGTTAAACTTGTAAATCATGGCTTCCAGCAGGCGCTTGTCCATCTCGTCCAGGCCGTCGTCGTCAATCTCGATCATGGTCAGGGCATCGTGCGCCAGTTGCTCCGTAATCACGCCGTCGCCGCGTACCTGGGCGTAATCCCGCACCCAGCGCAGCAGGGAATTGGCCACGCGGGGAGTGCCGCGGGAGCGCAGGGCGATCTGTAACGCGCCTGACGGTTCCACGGGAACGTTCAGCAATCCGGCGGATCGCTCGATGATCGCGCACAAATCCTCCTGCGTGTAATAATCCAGCCGGTTCACGAGGCCGAAGCGGGAACGCAGCGGGCTGGTCAGCATCCCGGCGCGGGTGGTGGCCCCCACCAGGGTGAACTTGGGAAGATTCAGCTGGATGGAGCGGGCGTTCGGGCCCTGGTCGATAATAATATCCAGCCGGAAATCCTCCATGGCCGGGTACAGGTACTCCTCAATGGCCGGATGCAGGCGGTGGATCTCGTCAATAAACAGGATGTCCCCTTTTTCCAGATTGGTCAGCACGCCTGCCAGGTCCCCCGCCTTCTCGATCTGGGGGCCGGACGTCGTATGGATGCGGCAGCCGACGGCATTCGCGATAATATTGGCAAGCGTCGTCTTCCCCAGGCCAGGGGGGCCGCTCAGCAGAATGTGGTCCAGCACGTCGTCGCGCTGTTTGGCGGCTTCCACCATCAGCATCAGGCGATCCTTGATCTTCTCCTGCCCGCGGAACTCGCTGAAGGCAGGCGGTCGGAGGGACAAATCAAAGGCGGAGGGGGGGGTCTCCGTAGTGCGTGTGTAAAAGGACTCTCCCATGCGCAGGACTAGCAAACCTGTCTTTGAGGCATCCGTCAAGATGGAAGTGCAGGCGGGAAGCGCCTTTTCCGGGACATGCCGTAAGCCTCTGGTCTTTTTTGATTGCGGATGGAATACGGTTCCGTCAGAATCGTGCGCAATGAAATGGCGTATCCTACCTCTTCTGCTGGTGATGAGCGGCAGCGTTTTTGCCGCTGGCGGCGTGGAATCCCGTCCCTATCACATCATCCCGGAACCTGTCGAAGTCAGCACTTCCTCCGGAGTATGTAAATCCCCCAAAATCCTCAAGCAGGCCGCCAATAAGGCCCTGGGGCCGGAGGGATACAAGCTCACCATCAAGCCGCAGGGCGTGGAAATCCAGGCTGGCGACCGCGCGGGCCTCTTTTATGCCAAAAACACGCTGGAACAGCTCCAGGCCCAATACAAGGAGGACGGCATACCCTGCGGCGTCATTGAAGACAAGCCCCGGTTTGGCTGGCGCAGCATGATGATGGACACCGCACGCCACTTCGTGCCGGTGGAGGACGTCAAAAAATTCATTGATGTGATGTCCTTCTACAAATTCAACAAACTCCATTTCCACCTCACGGATGACCAGGGCTGGCGCCTTCCGGTGCCCGGATACCCCAAGCTGGAAAGCGTGGCCTCCAAGCGTAAGGAAACCTTTGGCAACAAAACTCCCCATGGAGGCATGTACACCAAGGAACAGCTTAAGGACCTGGTAAAATACGCCGCCGCCCGGAACATTGAAATCATCCCGGAAATAGACGTGCCCGGCCACAACCAGGCTCTTTGCACCGCCTATCCGGAATTCCTCTGTTTCCCGAACCCCAAGCTGGAAGTGCGCACGAATGCGGGCATCTCCTACACGCTGGTATGCCCCGGCAACCCGGACGTGTGGAAATTCTATAACGCCGTCTTCAATGAACTCAAAGACATCTTCCCGTCCCAATACGTGCATCTGGGCGGAGACGAAGCGCCGGAAGACAACTGGATGAAATGCCCCAAATGCGCGGACTTCCGTGAGAAAGCCGGCATCCGTGAGGAAAACAAAAAGGCCGCCGCGCAAAAGGAAATGGTGGAATTCTTCACCCGGTGCGCCAAAATGCTGAAAAGCCGCGGAAAAACGGCCGTCTTCTGGTACGAGCCCATGGGCAAATACCCGGATGGCGTGATCGTCACTACGTGGAGAGGCGGCCACACGCCTAAAACGGTAGCCAACACCACGGGCGACAAGGTGGACGTTATCTGCGCCCCCAACGGCAAATGCTACTTTGACTATCCCCAGCTTCCCGGCGACTGGCCCTCCGGCCAGCCGGACACGGGCTGGATGCCCGTCAACACGCTGGAAAACGTGTACTCTCTGGAACCGGACCATGGCCTCTCCACCAAGGAAATGGAACGTGTGCGCGGCGTAGACTGCTGCCTGTGGGCGGAACGCCTGCCGAACATTGAACGCGTCTTCTACCAGGCTTACCCGCGCGCTCTGGCCCTCGTGGAAACCGCCTGGTCCCCCAAGGAGGTGAAAAACCTGAACCGCTTCAAGGAGAAACTCGAATTCCACAAAAAATTCATGCAGGAAAAATGGGGCATCGACCTCGAACGCCCGGAAAAGAAATAATGACTGGACAGCGAGAGTCCCTTCCTGAAAGACGCAAATGTTGAAAAAATAGGAAAAACGTTCTTTGCCCTTCTAAAGAAGGAGGCATCGGGCACGAAGGACTCAACCTTGTTCAATGACAGGCTTCTGTAGATAACAGAAGCCTGTTTTTTGTATGGTATGCATGATTCCTTTCCCATTCTCTTTGAAGAGTCCCAGGCAATACCTCTGTGTTTTCCATCCTTTTCAGGCAACGGGAAGAGGCGAGAAGAGCTTGGGAAAAACAGGAAAACACCTCCCAAGTGAAAAAAAGATTGCCAAGCCTCTCTTCTGCCGTTACATTACCCCCGCTTTCCTATCTAAGACAATCTATCAACGGGCAGGTGTCAGAGTGGTCGAATGAGCACGCCTGGAAAGTGTGTGTACTGGCAACAGTACCGAGGGTTCGAATCCCTCCCTGTCCGCCATCAATTTTCTGCCGCAATATATTCATTATGAGTATATTGCGGTTTTTGTTTGCAGGGGCATGGGGAAGAAATGGGGAAATTACTTCCATCATTACTGGTCACGGTAAATGGAGTTTTCTAGTTTTCCAGTGTTTACGAATCTCTCTAAATCTGCTATACTTCTCTAGTGACTGAGTGTAATTTTCATTCTAAGAAGGCTCTAGGTAGTATCTTCTCTTTTTTTTCTGGATCAGGATTTCTAGATCTTGGATTTGAATCAGAAGGATTTAGAGTTGAACTAGTAAATGAATATAATGCGGACTTTTTAAAGGCATACCAGTATAATCGGGAAAAATTTAAAATTAAGCCCCCAAAATATGGACATCATTTATGCTCTGTCGAAGAATTTTTATCTAATAGTACATTTTCAGAACAAGTTAAAGCATCTAAAAGTAAGGGGTTAGTCGGATTTATTGGAGGTCCTCCTTGCCCCGATTTTAGTGTCGCCGGAAAACAGGCAGGGAAACATGGTGAAAATGGAAAATTATCAAGGACATATATAGATATAATACTTCAAGAAAAACCTGATTGGTTTCTGTTTGAAAATGTAAAAGGATTGTATCGTACAGCTAAACACAGGGCTTTTTTCGATGAATTGAAACATGACCTTTTGAATGCTGGGTATAGTATGGCGGAACGGCTTGTCAATGCTTTGGAATATGGTGCACCTCAGCACCGGGAACGTATTATTTTGATTGGCTTCAGCGAACCGTTGCGGTCAAAATTAGGACTGCCGGAAGGAGAAATAGGCGAACAACAATTTCCCTGGAAGAAATACGCCCAGAGAGATGCTTCATTTTTAATCAAGAATAAGGAGCAAACACCTAGGGATCAAACTGTTCAATACTGGTTTGAGCTAAACAAAGTAACAGAACATCCTAATAATAGAGGCTTTGTTCCTAGGGCCGCATTATCTAAATTTCTTACAATACAAGAGGGGGACGATTCTCGGAAAAGTGGAAAACGATTGCATAGGAACCAGTTTTCTCCCACTGCTTGTTATGGGAATAACGAGGTCCATATTCATCCTACCGAACCTAGGAGAATTACTGTAGCAGAAGCGTTGGCAATACAGACACTACCGAAAGAATTTTCCTTCCCTGATGATATGAGTTTGAGCTCAATGTTCAAAACAATAGGAAATGGCGTACCTTTCATTCTGGCAAAGGGGCTTGCAAAGACACTCAAATCTATGCTAGCCTCTCTCAGTAATGAGCCTTGATGCGAATCTCCTGTTTGACCAACTGAGGCGTCTTCCTGTTGACAGAGAGTATACCTATGTCAACCCTGTAACAAAAAATAAAATTCGTATAGTCCAAGTAATTGGTTACGAACGAATTGTTTTCCGCCGATGTTCACAGCAAGACTCCTTGGATTCGGCAAAAAATGAAAATATCTCGTATGCTTTTGTGCAAAGGTATGCGTTGGCCTTGAAAAGTGGACTTCCTACTAATATAGACCGTGCAGTTGGGGCTTCATACAATGCAAGGTCAGTATTGGAAGCGTTAGTTGCTCATCTATCCAATTTCTGGGTTTGCTGGCCAGGACGTTTGGAGCAGTTGAATGATGGTAAAATTGTCCAAAAGGAAGGGCATAAACACCTTATATACCTGCCTAATGAAGAAGGACATCCATTGGGGCAGATTTGCACAAAGGATGTTGACTACACAATTTCAGAGATACCTACTCAATCAGCAATATATGAGGCTATTGAGCTTTCAGACGTTGCGACGGAAGCTCCTGCAGTTAAACTCGACATACCCATTGAAGTTAGAAGGCGGCATGCTCAAATACAAATTGCACTGATACAAATAGGCGTAAAACTGGGATATCGCCCTTATGTTGCTGCTAACGATCAAAGCATCAAATATAAGGGCGAGCTCTTGAGTAACTTTCCAGGAATGATCAAGGATTTGAGCAGCATTCCATTATTGAAAGCTTTCCCTGATGCATCATCTGCTGGTAGATTAATTGACTGCATTTGGTTTTCCGAAGACAACACTGCCATGCCTTTTGTCATGGAAATCGAGCATTCAACAGGGGTGGACAGTGGAATCGGCAGGATGGATATTTTCAGGAAAAAAGCTCCAAAACTTGCAGGTATGCACTGGGTTATTGTCGCAGATGATGCCCAACGTAATTTTGTATTTTCCCATTCAAAAAAGGAAAAACGTGATGGAATGAAAATGTGGTACCTACCCTATTCTCATGTAGAAGAACTTTATTCTTTAATTAACCGTTATGATATCCAGGAAGTTGGAGATAAGTTCTTTGAAGCATTCATGGAACAAATCCCCTAAATGATCCTCGTTATTCAGGCTTTATCAGTAACATGGATTTCAGTATTTCAGGACTCTTCTGAATTACCTTAGCCTCACATTCCCAGATAATAATAACTCTGTATCCCATCAACTTAAGCTCCTCCTGGTTCTTCTTGTCTCTCTCTATATTTTTTGTAAATTTAGTCTTCCAATATTCCGAATTACTTTTGGGTTTAGAAGCTATTTTACATCCTTCATGTTGATGCCAGAAGCAGCCATGCACAAAAATGACTGTTCTGTATTTTGGTAGTACGATATCTGGTTTGCCAGGAAGATCTTTACGGTTGATGCGGAACCTAAAACCTAGTTTGTGAAGAATTGACCGGATAATTTTCTCAGGCTTGGTGTCCTTGCTTCTGATTCGGGACATCACTTGGCTTCGCTTCTCTGGTGAAAAGACATCCATAACGTAAGAATATCAAATCTATGAATATTTGCAATATAACATATCCCTTTTCTATCCTTAAAAATGTAGAAAAAGAGTTGTATCATATATAAATTAATCTATAACTTTGACAGATTTCTATTTGGCATGGATCCCAAGCATCTTTTTTTTGACGATAGACTAAAGGACGGTTGTGCTTATTGCGGCACAAAAACATCCTATACTCGAGATCACGTTCCATCAAAGATTCTTTTAGATGAACCTTATCCGGAAAATATTCCTATCGTTAATTCCTGTAAATGTTGTAATTCATCCTTTTCGGAGGATGAACTGTATTTAGCAGCCTTGCTCGAATGTATTTCGTCGAACAGTGCTGATCTTAATTATTTGAAAAGGGAAAAAATAAAGAAAGCATTTGAGCATTCTCCTTTATTGCAACGTAGATTATCGGAAGCTAGAATTTTGGATTCCGAAGATAAAACAATATGGAATGTAGAGCTTCCTAGAATAGAAAATGTATTACGCAAATTAGTTTTAGGCCATGCATGTTACGAACTGTATCCAGTTTATTTTGCTGAAATGGAGATGAAATATGCACCTTTACATACTCTCTCAGAAGAACTTCAAGATCGTTTTTTTTATAATCCTTATTCTTCTATAGATGTTCTTCCCGAACTTGGTACAAGGGCATTTATGGGAGTTATTGTGGCAGGGCAAAATCAGTTTTATGCACCAGAGTGGATCATAGTTCAAGAAGGAAGATATAGATATGCAGTTACTGAAGAAAATTTATCAATTACCGTAAAAATAGTTTTGAATGAATATCTTGCTTGTGAAGCAATATTAATAATATAAGATATTAAAATTTATCTTCATTGCTTTACTAATCTCATCCATTTCTTCTCTTGCCTTCTGCAATCCATTTTCTTCTGTTCATTTCTCCAATCGTAATCATGCCAATCTTCCATACATTCTCCCCAATGGTGTGATTCTTCTGGATGAGGGATGTTGCCCCAAAATCTGTTCCAATCAGGATTTTCTTATTCGGAATCACTGTCCATGAGTGATTTTTCTTCCTCTAATTTCTCCTAAAATTCGTTCTGCAATCTCTAAGTCTTCCTCTATATCCTAAACAATTTTCATAGAAATCATTTTAGGATTAATTGCTTAGAATAATTTTAATTAAAAATGCCTTCGTACAAAACTGGTTGACCTTGGAAGTCCTGGAACCTGGTCATACATAATCATGCATTTGGTAATTCCTCCATTTATTATATTCATACATTGAATGAGATCTATTTCCTTGTAACTTATTTATTTCAATATGCTTGTGAATTCCATGGGATTTCCGAGGGAACAATACATGGAATACAGAGGTATACATTTGAAAACCCTCTCTTTTATCTTTAATATACATTGTATGAGACTATATTTTTCATAACTTGCTCATTGCAATATATTTGTAGATTTTAAATACGTTTTCATAATCCTTTTTTTTTTACACTCCATTACTCCATAGTACAGGATTACTTTGGGAATCTATATTTTAGGAAATGCTGATAGTAGTATATGGAGAATCATCTATAGGCTGCTTATTTTATTCTGAATATCCCCAGAATTGATTGTACGGATTTTTCAACCGCTCCCCTTACCAATTACCTCCCTTTCTGAATAATTTCCGTAGGAATCAATTTAGAATTAATGGAGCTGTATTCCTTTGATTCTAAGAAGTGGAGCTGAATTGAATGACCGCGAGGAAATGTTTAATTAAAAACGGCTTCGTACAAAATCCTCATGGAGAAATTGTACTGAGTTTCCGCTCAATTGTACGCTGTATTCCTTATCGGTGAAGGGTAATTTATTCTGAATGACTCCAGGATAATTTATAAGGATTTCAAAGGAATGATGGGTATTAACATCCGCAAATCTGAAAAATTACCGTAAAAAATAATTTTGCCTTACATTGGGGCAAATGGACTTTCCTCTTTTCTCACCTGATACATTTCCTAATGGAGAAAAAGTTTTCCATTTTTCGGAAAAACAATTTTGAAGCATTTGGCAAAGCACCCCCTTCGTTAGAAAGCCTCTCCGTATATACTGGCATGGAATGGGGATAGGCTGTGAATTGGGGGAGTGCGTTTGATTTGATGGGGGTATGGTGCCATTTGCCGTGCCCTGTATGGCATGTGGTTGAGGCGGCACAAGGACTTGATTTGCCAGCGTCAGAAATAAGAAAGGATGGAACCATTGCCGATTCCATCCTTTGATGACTGTTATTTGTCTAATTAGAAGCTGTATCTGGCTGAAAGTGAGGCGGATTGATTCACCTGGCTGCTTCTAGCCTCCAGAGTGTAGAATGCTCCTACGCTCCAGTTCTGGTTAATAACCCAGTTAGTTCCTGCATTCATCATGAAGGCGCTTCTGCCCGGATTACTTCCTTCGTGCTTGTTGTCGATTCCGTAAATAGTGGATTTGACCGAAGGATTCGTTCTGGATACATCTCCGACATAGGCGAGTGTCAATTCAGGAAGAAGAAGTTGCCCTCCTCCGACCGATACTTCTTTTTTGACCGTAATGCCTACCGGAACACTCCACACCTGCATATTGCCGTCCCTGTATTGACGGCTGCCGTTGGAATATGTTTCCGTAAAGCTTTCCTGCGCTCCATGGACGTAATCAATTCCAATGAAGGGAGTCAGCGTTGTTTTGTCAGTGACCTTGATGTTCCAGTCAGCTTTTAATCCGAAAGTAACCACGTCGTCATTCCATTTGGCATGACCGGGAAGGTATGAGGAATTACCGACAAGGGTATTGGCTCTGTTTTCCACGGAACCATAGGCGAAGTATCCGCTCAATCCCAAACTCTGCTTGTCACACTGTGTTTCCAGATAATTGGCGTACAGACCTGTCATGATGCTGTCCTGTTTGATGGATGCCTGGTTGTCATCAGATTTGAACGTTCCGAATGTTTGTCCGAAAGCAATACCAGCCCGGAATTTCTTCGTCCAGGAATAATCAATCCCTGCCGCATATCCGCCTCCGTTGTACTGGAAGCCGTCCGCATGTGAAGTGGAGTTCATGGTCACGAAATCTCCCAATCCACTCACCCATACATTGGAATCTCCCGGTTGGGAAACTTTGAACTGGGATGTGGCCGTTTGTCCGAAGTTTTTGACAACACTCGTACTCGACCACAGGGAATTAGCGATATTGGAACCGTCCTTGCCTACAAGGGCGCCTGCTACGGCTTCGTCCACTTGTCCCGTGAAACTGAGTGTGCCTGTAGATGCATTCCAGAGAAGATTGCCTTCTTTAAGGAGATGGTTTTTATCATCCAGAGAAAGAACAAAATCACCGTTCCCGGAAACTGTTCCATTGGTTTTGATGAGATCCAAGGTAAACGCTTCCGTCCCTGCGGCCAAAATTCCCAGACTTACTTCAACTTCGGTATTCACCGTTCCATCAACAGTAATGGAATTGGTCACGGAAAGATTGGAATATGTGCCTGAACCATGGTTTGCCAAGGTAGCGGCGGTAATCCCGTCCAAGTAGAAACCAAGCCTTGAACCATTATCCAAAGTCAGGTCATTGTGTTGCTGGAAGCCGGGACTGTTGCCGACATAGAGCAGAGCGTTGGATTGGAGAATGGTAGAAGCGAAAACACCGCTACCATTGACAGAACCATTTTCCGATACTGTTACTATCCCCTTTACCGTGCCATTGTTGCTCAGGATGGACGATCCATTGACCAGAACATCTCCATTGACGGTATTCCTGTTGTCCAGAGATGCGCCTGAATTGATGGTAACATCATTGTTGATTGTTCCCCTGTTGTTGACGGAAGCGGCGATAGTATTACCTGAACCATTGGAAACTCCAACGGTCAGCATGGAATCAGTTGTTCCGAGGACAGTGTTTTGACCGATTTCCAGTAAACCGCTCTGAACATTGACCTGTTTGGATTCGTATTTGCCTCCGGTCAAAACAATGGCGGCATCGGTAATGTTTCCTCCAACCTGACCGACCTGAATGTCTGCGCCTGCATTTCCATTTTCTCCAACAATGCTGAATCCGAGGGTGTCTGATCCTGCCATGGTAAATGTTTGTGAATCAGAAGTAAGCAAACTTCCTCCCGTCCCATGCACATAGGAATTATTGAGTCCGCTTGTAACTTCGGTTGCGTCAACATTGCCACCGTTCGCCAAGGAAACAACAACATCCTTGGAAAGAGTGTCGGGAGCCTTACCATCCGTAATAATTGTTCCCGGTTGTTCCGGTTGACCGGGATTATAACCGTTGTCAACCAATGTCAGGGCGTAACGTCCATCGGTTTGAGCAATGGAAACGAACTTCTTGTCAGCAATGTTCCGGGAAATCGTTTCATCATCATATGTCCATGTACTTTCAATGGCACTCAAAAGCCCGGTGTCTCCCGTAATGCTTTTACAGTAAAATACGACAGTCCCGGATTCAGGATTTAAGTAAACTCCATTTGCGGGACTATCATTGAAAAACTCTATTTTGGTATTTCCGGTAATGGACGAAGTACCCGTAATGGACATATTGGAATACAATGTATCATTACCTCCCCAAACAGTTACTTTTCCATTGTTTGCCAATGTCAGATTTCCTTGCAAAACGGATTTTCCTGTAAATGTAGAATTCGAAGAATACCAAATTTCGAACCCGTGTGTTGCAGATACAGTATATTGGTCCCTGATAATGGTTCCCTGGTCAAATTCCAGTTTAACGAAATCACTATCCTTGATTGTAGCTCCTCTCAGGTCGATAAGCGACAAATGCTCATCCTCGGAATAGACAGAAAACGAACAAGGAGTTTCTTTGTTGGTTGCTGGAGAAATTGAACCATTGAATGTTACTTGTGCACCACCATACGCTTCCAGTGTTGCGTTTTGGAGAACTATGCCGGAAGAGATCATATATTTTGCATTACCTATACCTAGACCCTTTGAAGTACCTCCAAATATAGTGAATACCTCATCCTTGAAATCCATGGTTCCCTGACCCGTTAACGTATAGGAACCATCATCCGTTGCTCCCCAAGTGATGTTATAGAATTTATCAAGGTTAACAGCCCAATTACCGTTAAGACTCAAATTAACATTATCAAATTGCGGATATCCTGGATTTCCATAATCTCCGACATACTGATCCCAGTTATGGGTATTCAGATTGATTGTTTCCGTAGCGATGACCGGTTGCGAGACGCAGGCAAGCACGGCCGCCAGCAGTACTGTAGGCAGGTGTAACTTCATAATCGATTTTGGTTGTTCATTCTCCTTGGTTAGTAGGTGATAGCGTTTGAATATCGCGTATCTCCACAACTGTAAAGAGGTATTTTAGACCGTGGACATAAATTTCTCATTTCTGCGATAATGAATAGATGTCCAAGCAAAATGTACTCAAGGAATTAGGAGAAAGGATCAGAAACGAGAGAAAAGCCCAGGGATTCTCTCAGGAAGGATTTGCGCATGTTGCCAATTTGGATAGAAGCTACTACGGCAGCATTGAACGGGGAGAGCGCAACATCACATTTTATACCATCTGCGAAATCGCGGAAAAACTGAATAGGGACGTAGCTTTTTTCTGTCAGGATATTCCTCCTATCAAGTCAGGGAAATAACTGCTCATTACGACAAAATAATTGACTGTTATTGCATTTTATCGCTTACGAATCCCGTGGTTCACGACATGATGGGTTCATGATCGGAGCTGCATACCAACAAGGAACACATGTCCGCGTAATATCTCCTGAAGGACAAATCCTGTTCACTCAAAAAGGAAAACTGATGGGATGTTCTTCTGAGTGCGTTTCCATGCTCAAGGGAAACGCTATCCACATTTGCGATCATCAGGGAAATACGTTATCCACCCATCGTCATACGGAAGGTACACCACCCAAAGTCGGTTCATCAAAAAGCATCCTGTTTTACCTCCTGTTGGGATGCTTGACCAAAATAGGAGACGCATACCGATTGTATCAATTCTTGGGTAGAGGAAACGCCATAGGAGCTGACGGAGGAGACTTGGATTGGAAAAATATCGGTATCTGGTTCTTATCCATTTCCTTCTGGATTGCATGCTTCTTTACGGCTTCAAAAATGGGAATCGACGGATAATAAAATCGAATTATTTTACGACATAAATAACTTACCATAATTTAGTTTTATCGCGTACGAACTCTTGTTTCCACGGTATAATGAACTCATACATGGCAGCGAAGAAGTTCAAATTATGCAGACTGGTTCAGGAGAACGACGGAAGGTTTCGTGTCTACTGGAACACCATCAATCCCGACGGTTCCACCAGGAACAACAAATGCCGGGTCAAGGACAGGAAGGAAGGACTGGAAAAATGCCGGATCCTTGAAAAAGAACTTTCACAGACCGGGCTTGTAGAAGAAACAGTCATTGATCCAGAAGACAGAATCATGATCGACCGTTTCTACAAAACCAATCCTTCCATCTCACTTGCGGAATTCATCAGAAGATACATGAGCTTCGTAGCCCATCCCAAGCAGAGCAGGACAGTCGGGGATCTGTTCAAGGAATGGAAAAAGCACAAGCTCCTCACAGCATCCAACAGGGAAAACATCCGCCTTACCCTTTCCAGAGTCAACGTCTTCAAGGATGTATTCGGAAAGAAAATCGTCAGCACTATCCAGAAGGATGAAGTGGAAAAATGGCTCTATAGTTTGGATATAGCTGAAAAGACACGACAGCATTACCGGGCGGCCGTCATCTCATTCTTCAAATGGTGTGAAATTGACATGACCAACATCAAATGCCCCAAGGCAGTACGTCCTGAACCCGGCATTTATTCCGTCGATGAAGCCGTTCAAATCCTTTATTATACCAAAACTCATCAACACAGAATGCTTGCTCCCTTGGTCATCGCCATGTTTTGCGGAGTAAGACTGTCCGAATTTGAATACATCACCTGGGAAGAACTTGATTTGAGCAATCCCGATGAAGACGGAGACTTCTACCTTTCAGCAGGAAAAACAGGAAGACGCATTGTCCATCTCCCCAGCGTCGCTAAGAAATGGCTTCTTACATGCGAGCATACCAACGGACTCGTCTTTGACTTTGGACGATGCAAGAAACACGTAGACCGCATTTATGACGCCTTCAGAAGAACAATTCCCGAGTACATCGAAGCCAAACAGAACGGATACCGACACAGCTACTGCACCTACAAGGTCACCTGTTTCGGCAATATGGCCAGCGTAGCCGACGAAATGGGAAACAGCATCCAGATGATACGGAAGCACTACTACAAGCCGACCAGGAAAAAGGATGCGGAGCTCTATTGGGGACTGACTCCCGAATACGTTGAATCACTCAATCTGGATTAACCGGATTCCCAATCGGAGGTGACATGGGACGTGCCTTGTTTGACTATTGCACAATACACACAAAACCTTTTGTCTATATCAAAAGGCGAATTGATATAGACAAAATTACACACGGGGCAAATTAAGCAAATTGTCGTGCCTGCTTTCGTTAGGCATTGAACGCACATACTTCTCTCCCTTGTAACTCGTCATTTCTTCCAGTAGAGGATAGGGGTAAATGTTGACCCTGATAACCTCTCCCCGGACAAGCATGTCGTACACTTGTTCCTTGGGATAAAACCCCTCTAATCCTTCTCCTGAAAGATAAATGGATTGGATATCTTTCTCGCTTGGATGGTCAGGACAGCCGTATTTGAAATGAATCTTTGTCGCCAAAATCATAATAGGACAATTTTACATGGATGATTCTCATAGTCTTCCCGAATCTGTATTACGCAATACATGCCCAGCGAGTTATTTGAATAATGGAATGAATCCAGGTTCAATTTCCCCCAGTGGGCACACTTGGCCTATTCCCATCAAATCCATATAGGGCAATCCAGGCTTCTTTATGGAACAATTTCCATGATCCATGCCTTGAATAACTTGAACCTGCTGTTCCTATTCCATTGATCATGAGCATTCCACATTCTTTCCATATCCATTTTATGTAAAAAACATGCCCTGGACAGTTGTCTTGGGAGAAGGATTCCAAACTCCGTATGGGGCTATCCGGACTCCGCCATGGTCAAATTACACGGGACTCATCTATTCATCAGAAATGAAGTCCTATGTCCTTATTACTAAAATATCTCCATTCTTCCTATTGAGCTCAAAAACTGGCAGACAGCTGTCTTGGAGTACATGTTCCCAAATCCGTATGGGATAGACCAGGCTCCGTTATGGGCAAATTCCCTTGGGCATGTATCAGGTATACGGGGAAAAATTCCTTCTCCATTTATTTTATATATACATTGTATGAGACCATTTTTTGTATAATGAAATTGTTATCAGCATATTACAAAAAATAGTCTTTTGTGCATCAGGAAATACCCCTAAGAGAGCAAACAGCTTATTCTGAATAATTCTCCAGAATCATTTGTAAGAATTAGCGGAATGCTCCCCTTGTTATAATACCGGATGGATACCCGGAAATTCTCTATATGCCTTCAAATCCATTGAGAATTAAATTTCATTGTACCAGATTTTTTTACTACCGAATTCGAATGGTTTTCCTAGCAGGAACATGCAGTACTTCATCCATCCGGTGTTCTTGCGGCCAGATTTAAAATACTGATTCTTTATAAAATCCCTGTCCAGAAGTGAGACCGAATCATTTCCTCGAATTCTCAATTCATCCAGTTTTCTCTTGATCTGGAAGTAATAAACATACCTGTCTTCTTCCGTCAGCTCAGAACACCATTTGAAGAACTCTTTGCCTCTGTATAAAGCGGCATTATTGAAAAGTTCCGATTTCTTGACGGGATTATCAGAGTATTCATTGTAAATCCATAGGGCATCTTGCGACAGGTTTTCAAGAATAGTGGCATCACAATAGCGCCGGATGAATTTCTTTTTGGGGACTCCGTATTCACCACCCAGAAGAAACAGGCAATACGCCTTCCATCCTGTTTCCCCAAACTGGGGGTCCATGTATTGGTTCCAAAGAAAAAAGAGGTCAGAGAGACTGCTGGCATCATCTTCCCTGATTCCCAATTTTTCCAACTGCTGCCTTATGTGAAGCAGATAGATGATTTTGTAGTTTTCCACAACCCGGCACCATTCCAGAAATTCCTTCCCCTTGTATAGATCCAGATGATCGGGAAGAGCAGGGACCCATTTTCCTGAACCTTGATAAGCTGCTCTTTGTTCTCTTACCCATTTTTGCCAGGTAGAGAGCCTGGAAGGATCAAGAGGACGTCTCCCCCTTTTATTCTCCCTGTATTTGATTGATCCTCCGTTTAGGTAATTATCAATCCATCGGTAGATAGTTCCAGGGCGCATCCCCAGTTTTCTTGATATGACAGGGACTGGGTTTTCCCTTTTATAGAGAAGTACGGCTTTCCTGCGGAGCTGCTCCCGTTCCTCCGCAGTCAGCTTCCTGGCGTCCTGCTTGGTTGCAGGAACGAATTGCCGTCTTCTTTTCCTCATTTTGTCGGAAATATTCATACAGCATCAGAATGAATCCATCAACAAAAATTCTATAACACGTTTATTATTAAAGAAATAAAAATTCTAAAATTCTCATAATATTAGAATACATCATATTAAAAAGGCCATTCAGATGATGAAGGCCTATGTTACAAAAACATACATCAAATAAAATAAACAAAATCGGTGCAACCACCCGTGTTGCAAAAACCATCATCAATAACTCCAACCTTATCGATGCCAAACAAATGGCAGAGAAAATTGGCTTGCTGAAAAAGGATATCAAGCAAGTAAGGGAACAAAACTGGCTTGCCTCCTTCTTTCCTGTTTCAGCAAGAAGCCAACATCCAGACGGTCCTCTTTTCAAAAAATACGTCTACTTCACCATTCCTGTAAACAAGGTCAAACAAGATCTCTACAAGATGGTTTTCAATCCTGATATCAAGGATGGTTCGCTCAATAAAAAGACCAGGGCAAAAATCACCCCTGTATTTGAAGAGGCGTTAACCAACCTTGGTATCGAGGCAATCAGGGTTCCTTCCTACGTTTTGAAAATGAACAACACCAGTTCCATTTTCAAAGCTGAAATCAATGCTCCGGCGTTCAAGCTGATCATTGAAAGCGCCAGGAAGAAAAAGCCAACCGGCAAGACAGCCTTCATATCTGAAATTGCCGGCAAGCGCTTCCATAATACATACAGCAAAAATGACGAGCATCCCCGGGTTTACAACATGTTCACCCAGATGCCTTCGTCCATCAGGCAGCATGTATTCAAAAACATCTATGGCGTTGATATGGTGGAAATCGACCTCACCAACTCCATTGTCCAATGCCTTGCCTCCCATGGCAAATGCACAAAGATGCTTGAAGCCATCAAAACCAATACCCTTCTTCCTACAGATCAAGACGAAAGGGAAGAAACCAAGGAGAAACTCCTGACATGGATATTCTCCCTGGTGTCTGATAATGTAACGAACAGGTGGGTCACCAGATGCAAAAACCAATTGAGGGAATTCCTTACCGACGACTACTTCGATGAAATGGAATCCTTCATCAAGGCGATCGACGATCTGGAATCTTCCCATACCCTGTTCCACTACGAGGATATCCTCCGGGAGTTCTGCCGGAATCATCCAGTCTGCATCAGCCTCCATGACGCCGTGTACATACCGGCAGACAGGACGGACCTGATTGATTCGCTCAAACAAACCCTGGACGAACACAAGTACTACTACAAGGTCAAAGCCCTCTAGGATCATCCCGGAGAACGGCATGGATTCCCTCCTTCACTGGGGGGAATCTTTCCGTTTTAATAGCAACAAACCTTTCAGAAGAAGTGACGGTTCACGACATTGATTCATCCCAGCTGCCAGTCGACGGATTCCAGGTTTTCTCGAAAGAAGCCTTGGACAATAATGCTTCGCATGGAGGTAGCAGGAAAAACGAAATCCTTTGAACGACCTCTTTCAAATGAACCGGAATCCCGGAAAGCAGAGAGACGGGAAATTTCTTTAGAAAGGCAGTCCATTGCACCTCCTTCATTTTCAGGAATGAAGAAGACGTTATTATCAAAGAGGATGGAATATCCAGATGGCGCCTTTCAAAAGTAGCCTGGAGGGATCGGCTTAGAAGATTTCCTTCAAACGAATGATGGCTGGACAGAACATAAATGTCATAAAAATCCTTCATCCTGGAATTTTGAAGTCCCAGGAAAACCATGGCATGGAATTTTTCAGCAATAGCGCTTTCCCGTGTATATCCTGCAACATGGGTGGATCCATATCCAGCGCCGTAGGAAAATGAATGGGAATGGGAGCCGACAGAACAATATCGGAAAAGCCTATGTCAATCTTCATCCGGATTCTCATCCGTTCCAGATACCCGAAAAACAAAATGCGGCGTCCCCGGTAATCCGATTCCTGGGTTATTTCCATGGAAGTCACCGACTCTGGATCAAATGACAGCCCGTCATCCGGCACGGGTACGTCCAGAATCTTTTGAATGCACGCCTCAATGAATGAAGCGCTATTATCCAATTTGCCCAACAAGTCTATATCCATTGTTGCCCTTGCCTGTGGAACATTCCAGACGCGCAGCATAAGCGCTCCTTTGAGGACAAAACTATGTTGAAATTCAGATTGTCCCAGACGGTACAGGAATCTCTCCATCGCATAGTACTGAACGATTTCCTGGAAATTCCGTCCGCTTTTCCGAGACAGGTTGTAAAGCTTGTCTCTTATTGAAGCGGCCTTGTTGGCGGGATGTTCCTTGCTCATACGAGTGTTTCCAGATAAGGCATGATCGTTCGGGTAACTCCGCGAAGAGCGGCATATTCATGAATGAGGGGAAGATTGACGGGATGATTATTCGCGTACATTTTGAGGGCTTCCAGAAACACATCCATTCCGACCCTGTTCCTGAAACGGAACACGTCCACCAGAGTCTTTTCCATATTGTAGACTTTCAGAGGCACTCCTTGCATGTCATGTGTTTCAATGCCCGCTTCATAAATGGCATCACGAAACCGGAATGTGTGCACGAGTGGATAGGAAGACCTGGGAGCATTCCCCTGGTAAGGAATGGCAATATCAACCGCATGGGGAATTTGTGTCGTCATGTCATGGAATGAAAGCGCAGACACAAGGCAGATAACCGCAGCAGGATATCTCCTGGCAACCATGAGCATTTCCGGCTCGTAAGGCAGGCTTTTATCGTTAAGACAGTAAAAGCCGCGTCCCCATCTTTGGATAATCCCCATCTCCATATATTTCTGCAGCATTCTTGCAGTCATCAGCGCAGGAAGAAGTTCCCCCCTCCGGACAACACCGCCTTTGTTACGGAAAAAATCTTTGATTGGAGCAGGGATAGTCATGAGTCAAAAGTACACACTTGGATGAATGATATGTGTACTTTTAGAACATTTGAAAGAACATGGCAAGTCGAAATTCTGGTCTCACCAGAACCATGCAGGAAGGAGTTGTTGGGCCAGAGATACCGGAAGATATACGGGGGAAGAGGTGAAAGGAAATGGCCTTCCCATGAAATTAAGAAGCATTTGTAATGAATAACTTACATATTGTCACCCCAAAAGCATCCATTTTCAGTCCAGTGAATTCGCTGTTAACCACTTATAATCAATAATTCGAGGCTTCGAATCCCTCCCTGTCCGCCATTAATTTTACAGTGAACGTTCTCTTAAGCGAGAGCGTTTTTTATTTTTGCTCTCAATATCGGAAGAGATTTGAATTCGAAAGCGAGAGTAAAAACGGAAGACGGCTGTAAGCTCGTTTAGACAAATACAAAGCATTTGTCTAAATGTGAGGATGTCGGGCAGGCTGCGAATTAATCAGGTTATTCCTGTCCGACAACAATTTTTATGCATAATATATTAATAAGGAGTATATTGATGTTTTTATTTGTAGGGATATAAGGAAGAAAGAAGAGGAATTTTCTAGATATCTTGACTATCAGAATTAATACATTAGTATACTGATAATCTAATATCTATAAATTATGTCATATCCAAGAGCGTTTATAAGTTTCGATTTCGATAATAATAAGAGAGAAAAAGATCTTTTTATAGGGCAGAGCAAATGTGCAAAAACTCCTTTTGATATTGAAGACTGGTCCTCAAAAGAGCATCTACCGCAGTTACAATGGGAAAAATTGATTTCAAACAAAATAGCAAAATGTAATATGGTAATTGTTCTTGTAGGAAGACAAACAGCAAGTGCATTAGGGGTAACGAAAGAAATATCTTTTGCCCTTTCTTCAAATGTTCCCATTTTTGGAATTTATGTTGATGGAGCCAATGCTTTTTCATCTTTACCGGAAGGATTGCAAAAAAATAGAATTATTACTTGGAATTGGGAATTTATTTCTTCTGCCATAGAACATGTTATGAAAGAAGGGAAGAATGCAATATGAGAAAAGCCTTAATCGTAGGAATTGATTACTACAAAAATATATCTCTTCTTTTTGGATGTTGTAAAGATGCATATTCTGTTGATGCTGTATTAAGTACGCATAGCGACGGAACAAAAAATTTCGATACAGAACTATGTCCTTCTTCTAGTGACTCTTCTTCTATTAATAGAAAATTTTTAAAAAATAAAATAGAAGAACTGTTTAGAGATAATAGTGAAATAGCTCTATTCTATTTTTCAGGACATGGATACATAGAAAGTACAGGAGGTTATTTAATTACATCAGAGTGTGCAGCAGGAGATGATGGACTTTCAATGTCTGACTTACTTAACATTGCCAACTTATCTCCTGCAATAAATAAAATAATTGTGCTGGATTGTTGCCATTCCGGCATAATGGGCAATCCCTCATATATGGATGCATCAGTTTTAAAAGAAGGCATGACGATTCTCACTGCTTCTAGTGCCAATCAATATGCTATGGAGGAAAATGGTTCTGGCGTATTTACAAAATTGTTTGTAGACGCCCTAAATGGTAGTGCTGCCAATTTACTTGGAGATATTACACCGGGAAGCATCTATGCACATATCGACCAATCTTTAGGAGCATGGGAACAAAGACCTATTTTCAAGACAAATATTAAACAGTTTACAACTTTAAGAAAAGTGAATCCTCCAATAGCATTAAGTGATGTGAAAGAGATTACTAGTTTATTTCCAGAAAAATGTAAAGAATTCAAATTGGACCCATCTTTTGAGCCTGACAGCGAATGTCCTATTGAAGAAAATATTAAAAAATTTAAAATTCTTCAAAAATATAATAGAGTTAATTTAGTTGTTCCTGTAGATTCAGAGCATATGTATTATGCTGCCATGGAGAACAAATCTTGTAAATTGACGATATTAGGAGAACATTATTGGAATCTTGTTAAGAAAAGGAGAATTTAATATCGTGATTCAATTCAATAGCCTATACTACTTATAAACTCTAATCTTATTATATTATGCCTAAGAAAGCATCGGTTTATATATCTTATGCACGATCACAAAAAGATAGTGCTTACAAAAAACATCTTCTTTTAAATTTAGTACATCACTTAAAAGAAGATGATATAAATATAGAAATAGATTTTCTTATTAAGGATACATGTAAAAATTTCTTTCAATGGATGGATAATTGTTTAGATAATTCTGACTTTATATTATTAATATGTGATGAGGATCTTTATATGAAATATAAAGATCCGTCACAGGATCATGGGTTAGGAATAGCTCACGAAATGAATAGAATTTACGCACTTCATTATAGAAAAAAATCAGATTCAGAGAAAATTATTCCAATACTATTGAATCCTGAAGACACAAAATATATACCAGATACTTTTTTTTGCATCAACTATAAAATATTATACGATATTGACGGGAATTGGCAAGAAAATGAATATGAATCATTGTATAATATATTAACACATCGAAATGGTTTCGGTGAAATTGAAAGTTCTTATTATTCTAGAATACATCAAATTTTCCAAACTAATAACTACAATATTCTACAAAATAAAAATAATGATTTAATGTTATTAATAAGAGAAACAGGGCATGAACAAAATGATCCAACGATATTTTATGATGGAAATGAGAATGCTGTTTTTGTTAATAA
>ULVD01010308.1_pt1 | contig 58438 bp, 45 predicted proteins | sample 1959101 | NCBI WGS metagenome assembly ULVD01 (sample SAMEA4835777, study PRJEB28245) | human gut metagenome | biome: gut microbiome; material: fecal sample | place: Denmark | collected 2008
ATAGTTTATGGCTGTAACTCTAACCGTGCACGCTCGGGTGCCAAAAACGCGTCGCGCCTTGGGGATTGGATTTTTTCGATTATTTCGGGTGAAAGCGAGCGAAAGTGTACTTGCGGTACACTGAGCGAACGTCCACCCGAAAGAACGAGAAAGGACATCCCCAAGGTTGTTAGTGATGGCAAAATTAACCCTTTGCTAAATTTTTGCAAAACCGACAGTAAAACACTGTAATTCAACACCTTTTTCGCAAAACACGTCACAAAAAGCCTTAAGGGTACAACTCCCCTAAGATATTGTAGCATATTCAAGATGTCTCGAATATTCATATTTCGGGCAAATTAAACGGTTATGTTTTCAACATTTTGGAAACGTTACTTAATTTTGGAAGACATATCAAAACAGTGTTCGGACTTAACAAAAAAAATGAGGAAACCTCTTTTGTCCGAAGAAGTTTCCCCACGCCAATTCCACAAAAAGCCGTTAAAGCTGTACGATACTTAGGGCTAATTTAGCCATCACTAATAATTTTTGACACACGAGCGTGCACGATCAGAGTTACAGCCATAAACTATTTGTGGCTGTAACTAAATGGTGGTAAAGCCTCGGTTTGTGACGGCGGCTGATTATGCGTTAAACGACGCTTACTGTACTTAGAAAAAATCATTTTTTTGTACAAGAGCTAATAAATTGAGCAAGATATACGGTTTATCACGTTCGGCAGCCGTCAAAAAACCGTCTCTTCCGTGCACCGACATCAACGGTTTACCTTATCATCATTATTATAGCTTGCGGAAAGTCTCCGAAATGCTTCCCGTAAATATTGATTCCGCCCTGGTGTTTGGCGTCGTCTTTCAGCAAAACGGTAAACTTTACCGCATTGCCGGCGACAATGCCCAATCGGGATATAGTAACGTCTTTGGTAACAAGCTGGTCGTCAATGTATGCGCCGCTTTTGTTGACCGTAATCTTTTTCAGCAGCCCGAATTGCGAACTGGACACCGGCCAGAACTCCGGCGTGTATACTCCGCGCCTGCCACCGAAGTCGCCCGGGCATGTGTACGTCAACACTTCGACGTCGTTTATCAGAAAGGTAATGTCGCTGGGCCACACGTTGCGATAGTACACCGCCTCCGAACACAACTCCAACGAGAAGCTGATTTCGTTGACAGGTTTGGCTTCGGGCGAGGAATACGGGAACATGTAACTGACATACCCGTGCGAAAACCACACCAACTCGGCATCTTTGCGCTCGGGCAGAAAGAAGTACTCCGGCGAGTCGGGCGCAAAAAGCTGTTTTTCCGCGCTTGCCATTCCGCACGGAGCTTTGATGTCGCAGTCGGTGTACATGCCGACGGGCATCTCCATGCAATATGCGTCGTTGTCCGAAGTTTTGGGCGTAGCACGCTTGATTTGTACCATGCAAACCATCTCACTGCACAACTTAACGTGTCCTTTCGCACTCGGTTGGTAGGAAACCAGCACGAGTTCGGCATCCTGCAAAGCGTTGATATGGTTGGACACCGACGAAACGGGAATATCCAACACCTTGGAAATCTCGTTGAGATTCATCGAACGCGCGGTAAGCAAGTTTAATATTCTGACGCGGTCGGGCACGGACAATGCCCTGCCTACGGCGCAAATCTTTTCGCGCTCGCTGGGGATGTTGATGTGTAGCGTAAGTATTTTGTCTGTAATCACTGTGCGCCTCCCGTTGTTTTTGTTGTAAATAAGGTTATTATACACCAAATTTGCCGTTAGTCAAGTGCAGAGATTATCACATGGCTGCTTAAAAGCCGACGGAATTACCGCAAACCGATTGGCTGATGCGTTTATACGCGCTCTTTGACGACGGCAATCTGACTAGCCTACAAAAAAATCGGACGCATAATAAAGCTCGGATATATACACTAAAAATAATTCTTTTGAAAAAAGAGTCCGGGCGCGGACTCTTTACATTGAGCTATTGCATTTATTCTGTTTGTATTTAACGCGCTTGTAACTACTTAATCGGAACAAGATTTCGACAAAGTGTGTATTTGTCGGAGTTTGCCGCATGCAGTCAACGACAGCAACGACGAAAACTCTGAAATTTTTGCTTATATTTTTTTGCTTTTTGTTGGTTTGTTGCGCCCGAAACGCCGTAATTTGTCGCCGGATTTTGCATACGTATGTATTTTTCGGGCAACTTTTCACCTTAACAACGGTTCGCCGTCAGCATGGTATTTACCGCCCGTACCTACTCCACCGACAAATCTTCAGCGTTGGTTTGCATTACCTTCTTGTACCAGTAGGCACTTTTCTTCGGCGTACGTTCCTGCGTGGCGTAATCCACATAGACCAATCCGAAGCGTTTCGAGTAGCCTGCCGTCCATTCGAAGTTGTCCATAAATGTCCAATAGAAGTAGCCTGCTACGGGGTAGGTTTCGGCAACACTTTTCAACACTTCGATGTGCCTGCGAATAAAATCTATCCGCATATAATCGGGCACTTCACCGTCAATCGTCTTCCACTCTGTAATCGCAACGCCGTTTTCCGCAAAAATGACGGGCAAACCGTAACGCTCGTAGTAGTACCTGACGATGTATTCTATGCCTTCGGGCGTAACCTTCCAGTCCATCGCCGTCACTTTGTCGGTGGGCGAAAGCGGCAATTTTCTTATACCGTTTTCATTTTCTTCGACATAAAACCCTTGATAATAGTTGACGCCGAAGAAATCGAAGTTGCACTTTATCGTGCGTAAATCGTCTTGCGACGGGTTGTAGCCGTACTCGGCAAACCACTGCTTGTACTCGTCCGAGAACTCGCCTTTTATCAACGCGTCGGTAAAGAAACAGCCGTCGTAAAACTCCCCGTTGGGCGAAAAATTGTATTTTTCGGCAAGCGTCTTGTCGCAACCTTCGGTCGGAATCATCGGAGTAAAACACGGCGAAATGCCCAGGTTTAGTTTGTGTTTTGCAGCCTTACGCATCGCCTTTTCCGCCTTGCCAATGCACAACAACACATTGTGCGCAACGCGAAATACGTCGCTACGACTCAATTGTAGAAAAGGTGCATGCGCCCCCGTAAAATGTCCGTCTTCTACCACGACTTGCGGCTCGTTGAAAATAATGTAGTTGGACACTTTTTCGCCAAACATTTCAACCACGGCACGGGCATAATCGGCAAAGTAGTCGCTTATTTTGTCATTCAGAAAACCGCCTTCTTCAAACAACTTGCGGGGCAAATCCCAATGATAAACAGTAACCCACGGCGTAATTCCGTATTTCAACAGTTCGTCTGCCAAATCGTTGTAGAAACGCGCGCCCTCGGCGTTGACGGTGCCGGTACCGTCGGGCATAATACGGCACCAACTGACGGAAAACCGATAGTTTTTTACACCCAGCTCGTGCATCAATGCAACGTCTTGCTTGTATCGATGATAGTGGTCGCATGCAACACTGCCGTTCATATCGCCTAAAATTTTGCCGCTTGTAAACTGTTTGTCCCAAATACTCGGGCATCTTCCGCCTTCGTTTTCCGCACCTTCGATCTGATACGCGGAAGAGGCGACGCCCCAAATAAAATCCTTGTTCATTTTCCCTGATGTCCTCTTGTCAAATACATTCTTTGCAGTATTTTGCCTGCCCGCATAGCAACATTACACGCACAGAAACGTCAAAAAACTATCCTGATTGCGTTGCGTTGTTTGCCAAGCGACATATCGTCCAGATGCGCACGTCCGTCATCTGTTCCCAGCACACAAAAACTTGCATTGTTTTGCAAAATATTTTGCTCGTCCTTCACCATGCCGCACGCTGCTTTTGCCGCAACGGGCGCATGCCAATTTTTGCCGTCAAAGTGTTCGGCATAAACGGGATACTGCGCGCCTTCGCCGTAGGCGACAAACAAAACGTACTCAATCGGTTGCGGTTCGGTGGCAAAGCGCAACACGTATTCGCCCGAAACATCAAACATCGTAAGCATTGTTTTTGTACTGCCGCGCTGCAGCAACGTATCTTCGCTTTGACCGACATAACGCACAAAAACTTCGGCACGAATACTTGCATAAGTGTCGGGCAACATCAGACGCAAACGCAACACTCCTCGCTTTTGCCCGACGACGGAATTCAAATCCTTCCGCAAATCGGCAACAAGTTGCTTGTTTCCTTCACACAGCCTTTGCCAAGCATTGCCGTAACTCGTTATCCCGCTGCGATACTTTGCATACAGTTTACTGCCTGTGTTTTGCGCCAAGTCAAACAACGTTTCGGCTCGTTCAATGGCAATCAAATATTGTTGAGCCGTTACGACTCCTCCGCACTCGTACTCGTCAAAAACCTTGTTGCCCAATGTTGACAAAGACAACTGCGCATACTGCAAAGCGAGATTGGCATACAGGTCGTCAAAAACGTCGTTGTCTTCATCGTTATGTGCCGATTTGTACCTTTCAAATGCTTGTAGTGTCGCATTTAACCGAGCAATGTACGCAGAAACAACATGGTTATTTTCTTCCGCTACTTTTACGATGTCCGTATGACAAAAAAGAAAATCGGGCGCAAAAAGATTGACCAGCCGTTCGGACAAATCACCGTCACCAATGTACTCGGCAAATACGTCAACCGCTATTTTGCCGTCCGTCATACCGTTCCACAACCGACCCGCGTAAGCTACGACAGGTTGCAAACACGGATAGAAACAATCGGAACGTTCCCACGAGGTGAGTATTGCGCCGAGGGGATTGTGCTTCTTTGCATACGCCGTGTAACTGTCGACATTAAACGTCTGCGACAGATTGCCTGCCTTGCAACAAAACATATACCTGAAGCCGAGTTTGTCATACAACGCAAACGGATCGATGCCGCTACGCCCCGTCCACTTGCCACGCGGAGACACGCCCACATAAATATAATTCCAGTTGCAAAGTACTATATCTCTCGGCAACAATCCGGCAACGGGGTAGTATTCCAACATATCGTCCCACATCAACATTGTGCGATTCATGGCAGAAACAAGAGCATGCGCATGCAACACAAAATCCACAAACAGTTGTTGCTTGGTCACGCCGCCTTCAATGGTTCGTCTGCAATCGTCGCAACAGGCAAACTGAAACATCTCGTCCATACCCATATGCACGTACTTACTGTGGAACACGCCGCAAACTTCGGTAACGTATTTGTCGGTAAAACTTTGCAAACGCGGATTCGCTGCGCAACCGTGGCTTCCGTGCGGATAAAGTGGCGAGCAAAAATCTCGTCCTTGATTATGTTCGTCGTCAAACTCGGCAAGGTCGGAAAGCTGCTTGTAGACAAAAAATTTCTCCATGTGGGCAAGCGTTTCAAACGCAGGCACCACGTCAATCCCTATACTTTCGCCGTAGTTTACAATGTCGGCAATCTCGTCAAGCGAGTAGGAAGAAGCCTCGTCGAAAAATGCCGTAACGCTTGTGCGCACGCTCGCCTCCAGGTACAACAACACGGTGTTGCAACCGTTGGCACGGCAAAATTTCATTTGATTTTTGACAAACTCGACTCTTTCCTTTTGTCTTGCAAGGTCAATGGAAAAAGCAATTATTTCAAGATTTTTCATAACGTATCAATTTTTTGCTTACAAAGAGTTTAATTTCAAAGAGCGAGGGATGTTCCCTCGCTCGATGAAAATGTGATAAACACTACCGTTCTTTCGCTTACCTTGTCACTGATACATCGTAAGTTGTTCCCGAAACATTTATCATTATGTCATTTATTGTTGTAGGCGAAGCTGTATAGTGACCGACATCTAGTCCCAAAGTACTTCCTCCGGCATTTTTAATGACTATTTCACCGCTTTCGGTATTGATTGTTACAGTTAGCCAATCGGTACCATTACTTGACAATCCACCGCTCACGCCAACATAATTACCTGCGCCTATGGAAATATTCAAACCTGTCCAATTGGTTGCTGCAATTCTTATCTTGAAAGTGATTATTCCGTCCGAATCCACTCTTGAATATTTGTTAGTTGTCAAAAGAGCAACATCGCTACCGAAAACGTTTTGATTTCTAATGTATTCAGCCTTTGCCGCATACATTTTGTTTGCGCTTCCGTCAATCGGTAACCATGTATCGACTGTCTTTGTGTAACCTTCGCTGTCGGTAGCGAATTGATGGACGTAGTTTATATTGCCTTTAGTAAGCAATTCCTTTTTGAGCAAGGTTGTTTTGTCTGTATCATAAAACTCCATACTTACAACTTCTACGTTTACGACAGCAACGTCCAAATCACCATTACCGAGTTTAATCGCAATGTCTGCAAGAGTAGTTGCTTGAGCAGTGTACGTACCTTGTTGGTCAATATTCTTTGCAATACCATCTTCAGTCATTATCGATATTTCACCGCTGATAGTATCGATTGTAACAACATACCAGGTATTGCTTGCAGACACACCGCCACTAACACCGACATATCCGCCCTTTGCAATGATGTTAAGTCCTGACCAACCAGTGTTGTTTACACGTACTCTGAACGTAATTTTGCCGTCACCGTCGACACCGATAAATTTATTTATTGACGTAATCTTAGTGTCGGCAGGCGTAGTAACATTTCTAATGATGTACGTGTCGTAAGAAACTTTTACCGTAACACTGCTATTTACACTGCCAAGATTTACGACTTCACCATCACTGTCAACCCACTTGATATTGAGATACTCTCTCTTATACCCGTCGCCAAGGTCTTCGGACGGCTTGCTGTATGCGTAAGTTGCCGCAGTGCCTTTTACAACTTTCTCTGTGTGAAGTTGTGCGCCGGTTTCGTCAAGGTAGGTTACGGTGCAAAGTTCGGGCATGACGGGATTGACTGCCGCAACAGCCGCGTCGGCGTGGATTGCGAGAGAGATTGTATCTGCGGCGTACGCTTCAAACGTTTTTTCCGTCGCTACCTTTCCGTCGGGTCTGTAAACGGTAACTTTCTTGTCGGCGGCGCTTGCCTTTACCGTAAACCACTTGTTGAGCTCGCTTGCCATCACGGAAACGCCCATTTCATTTGCGGGATTCCAAACTGTCGTACCGTAAATTACAAACGACGTTTTGCCTTCTTCCTCGGAAGAACCGTCCGTTGCGACAGACTTGATAAGCACTTTGAACACAACGTCGCCGTTTTCCAAGCCTGCGACATAGCTGTTCATTTGCTTGATTGTGTAATACGTAACGGCGCCGCCCATAGGCGCATAGTACGCAACTTCGCTACGCACAAGCACTTCGTCCTTGTAGTACACGTCCATGTCCGCCGTGATGTTTGTAAGAGTGGCAACAATCATGCCGCCGTCTTGGGTAACCCATTTTTCGTCGTGCATATAGGTGTAGCCGTCAAGCACGTCCTTTGTTTCGGTGTTAGGCGTAATTGCCGCATTTTGCGCGTCTTTGCCGTGCTCTACCGTTTCGGTTGTGGTTTCGCCGCCACGGTGATAGGTGACCGTATAAGTGTTGATTGCAATGCCACCAACTTCCACCACAATGTTGCCGATTGCTTCCGCCGCAGGCACTTCGAAACTGTAGTTGTCGTCAAGCGTTACGGATTTTGCTTCGCCGTCGCCAACTTTGCAAGTAACCACAAGATTTTTGTACGACTGTCTGTAAGCCGCTGCAAGAGTGATGTTGATAGCTTGTTTTTCGCCGTACTTGTAGGTGTAGCCCTCGTTTGTAACAGCACCGTCGATGTTGCCGATGTAACTGACGTTAAACATAGGCAAAACAACGTTAAGCACCAGCGTGTAGGTTGCCGTCGTGCCGTCTTCTGCCGTTACGGTGATGACGAATTCGTTGTTGCCTTCGGCAAGCGTGCCTATTTCTTCGTCAAGTGCGTAACTTGCAACCGTGCTGTCAAGCGTGATTACTACGTTTGCCGTGTACTTACCGACGGTTGCCGTGTAGGTCGCATTTTCTTGGTTGTACGTTGCGGCAGTGCCGTCCACCGTGATGCTTGCAATGGTTTTTACACTGCTCTTTGCGCGGTTGACGACAACAGTATAAGTGGCTTTTTCTTCGCCTACGGAAACGACGAGTTCAAATCTGTTTTCGCCGACCACAAGATTTTGCTTTGTGCCTGCGCCTTGCAGCGTTGCGTCGCCATTGTTGGCTGTTGCCGAAAGGGTAACTTCGGTAACGTCGTTGGCAACATTGCAGGTGTAGGTTCTGTCCTGCGCGGTAAGCACTTCGTCGCCGATTTTAACTTCCTTCAGGGTGAGGTCGGCGGCTTCGCGCGTAACTTTTACCGTGTATTGCTCGGTTGTGTTGTCGTCCGCTTTTACGGTAAGGGTAAATGTGTTTTCGCCTAAGGCAAGCGTTTTTTCGCCTGCGCCTTCAACCGTGGCGTAAGACTTGGTTGCGGTTGCGACAATAGTTACGACGGAGACGGTGTTTGCAACAGTGTGGTTGTACACGCCGTTACCGTCAGCCGTAAGCGTTGTTTCGCCGACCTTTACTTCCGCAAGGGTAAGCACTGCCGCTTCGCGAGTAATTTCCACAGTGTAGGTCTGCGTTGCTTCTCCATTTTTTACCGTAAGCGTCACTTCGTTTTTGCCGACAACAAGCGTTTTTTCGCCAGTGCCGTCCACTGTTGCCGCACTGTCCGTAGCGGTTGCAGCAACGGTAACAGAACTAACTTCGTATCCGACCGTCGTTGCATACTTGCCTGCCGCAGCGGTAAGCACCGTTTCGCCGACCTTTACTTCCGCAAGGGTTACATCGGCGGGTTTTTCCGACGCTTTGCGAGTAACCTTTACGGTGTACTTGGTTTCGGAATCGTTTGCCTTCAATGTAAGGACAAATTCGTTGTTGCCTTCCTTAAGGTCGAACGTCCCCGTGCCATCGATTTTACCGACGGTTGCGGTTGCTTCGATAACAGCTTTTGTTACGTCGTTGTCAAATTCTACGGCATACACAGTACCGTTTGCCTTGACTTCCTTGCCGTTTACCTTGACGGTAATTTGCGGTTGTTCGGTAACGGTACAAGCCGCGCAAAGTACTGCGACAAGTGCAACTACCAACAAAACGGCAATCAGTTTGTAACGTTTCATTGTGTTTCCTCCTAATATTTAATTTTACTGTCGTTCTGACAGGTACAACCCTTGATTTTGTCGCCGATTTTTTGATACGTATGCAAAACTCGATGACATATACTTGTTTGACCGCTCTATCTCAGTTCAGGCAATTGTCCCGGCGTTACCGTCCACATATTGTTGTCAAACAGCGTACGCACCAGGTAACCCGCTTCCATTTTTGTACTTACGCAGTGCAGCCCCGACAGACCTATTGTCAAGCCCGCTCCGTCGTATGTCGTATCCCACGCGGCGTTTACCGCTCCGCTTTCGGCAAGGACAACGACGTTGTTGAGATAGTTGTTGGGAAACCAGTTCGGGTCCGCCATCGACCAGACCATGCTTTGCTTTGCAACGGCAAAATCGGTAGTTTTGTTTAGTGCGCTGCCGTCAGACATACGCATACTTACAAACACGTTTTCCATACCGCCGCCGTAGTAAATGCCGGTAATGCCGCTTACGCCGTTGTAATCGTAGACAAAATCTCCGAAAACATTTGTAACGTAACACGGGGCAAACAGTAACTCCCTCGTAGCGTTGCCGTTTTCGTCGGCAACATTGTAGTGTTGCAAAACTCGTATTGCCAGTCCTGCCGCTCCGCTTGCGGTAAAGTGAATGTTGCTGAAAGCAATGTTTGTAAGCGTGCAACCCACCATTGTACCAAACAGCGACTGCGACGAAACCGAACCGTCAAAGGTGACGTTGCTTATCGTGTGTCCGCCGCCGTCAAGACTACCGCAGAAACTTTGACTTAGCAGTACGTCGCCGCCGTTGTTGACCTTGGCATTGTAGACTACATCCGTAAAGTCGATGTCGTTTGTTACGTAGAAACGTGCCGCAAGGTCGCCGGGCAAACCCAGCATGGCGTTCCAGTCGTCGGCGGTAGATACAAGCATTGTGTACACTTCCACCGCAACCGTCTTAGTGCGACCGTTTGCCGACACAAACACCAGCGTACTTCCGACAGACATCGGCGTAACCGTGCCGTCGGCGGAAACCGTTGCAACCGACGCATTGTCCGTTTCGTAAGTCGCACCCGCCTCGGTAAGCGTTTGTTGACTGTCGCCGCCAACAACCGTGCCTTGTATTTGCATTGCGCCGCTTGCCGCCGACAACCGCAGCGTAGTCTGAGCAAGTTTGATTGTCGCTTGCGCATTGTCCGCAACAACCTGCACCCTGCAACTGTCGGACACGTTGCCAACCGTTGCCGTGATTGTCGTTTCACCCGCCGTCTTTGCTATTACACGCCCTTGCGACGACACCGACGCCACTTCGGGACTACTCGACGTCCACTTGATTACGTCCGTAGAGTTGGTCGTTGCTGCGATTGTAAACGTTTCGTCTTCGGTAAGCGCGTAAGCGTTTACGTTAAGGCTGATTGTCGTTTTGTCCGTCGGTGTTTCTTCGGACGGCTTGGCAAGCACCAAACACAGCGTTGTTACTATTGCCGCTGCCAAAATCAAAGCGGCGGCGCAAATCAGAATAATTTTTGTTTTCTTTGCCATGTCAACCTCCGATTTGCGTTTCCCACGTTTCGATCAGCGTCGAAATGTCACGTTTGGACTCTTGCGTTTCCAGAATATCGTACTTTTGCGTGTAGGTTTTCATATCGGCAAGATATTCGACCTGCTTGTCATGGGGAAGTTCGTTCATATGGAAACTGAACATCATAAATATCGGCGTAAGGCGTTCGCGACGAATACGATCGTTAAGCACTTGCCAACGAGCATAATCCGTTTCCTTGAGCGGTTCGATGTCGGCAAGGCACTTGTCCAGGTAATCCATCAGTTGTTGCACCACTTCGGTAGGCCAAAAGTCCTCCTTTGCCATTTCCTGCCAAATACTGCCGCTGATACTCTTTGTTTCCGCAAGATACTCGTAGTAAGTGCGGAAGTAATCGAAGTACTGTTTGAACGTTTCGCCCGCCTGACCGTAGTAATGCTCGATAAAGTCGTAGCAAAGGTCGTTGTAGCTTAGCGACGTGTCGTACATCAGTTTGGACTGTACGTAAATCTGCATTGCTTCGAAACACGGAATACCAGACGAACTGTACGCCTGGTCGTCGATGTAATGCACGCCGCAGTCACGGTAAAACTTGTAGTGAGCCTTGTACGTGCCGAAGTTGTACAACGGAATAAAGTAGTTGTACACGGCAAGACTGTAACCCCAGACAATAATGTTGTTTGCCAGCCCTTGCGCCGCATAAATATCACTCCACCCCTTTAGCTGAGCGTATTGCGTGGGGTTTTCCGTTTCGGAAAAACCTTTGCTGAAATCCGAGTCGATCGGGCAATACATAACCATTACGTTTTTGCGGATTTTGAGATCCGCGTATTGCGGAATATACTTGCCGTTGTCGTCCTTGACGCCTACTTCCTTGCCGTCCTCGACTTTACGTTTTATCGGCGGTTCCTGCGAAGTCTGGTATGCGAAAAACACGTAAAAGATTTCGCGGTCGGGATAGTTGTCGGCAAGCCAGGCGTCCACCGCTTCGGCAACAAGATTGGTAAAGTGCAATTCCTGTCCGCCGTAGCCGCCGTACAATGTGCGTTCCTCCTTGCAATCGTCGCACAGACACATTTCAAAGTTGTCCTCGTGTCCGATCATCAGGTATTTGCCGTCGGGATTTTTGACAATGCGCTTCTTTACCTGCTCGACAAACTCGGCGCGCATTTCGGCGTTGCTGTAACACAATTGCGTGTGAGAGGCGTCGTACCAATCCTTGTGCGCTTCGCCATACACGCTGAACGGCAAAAAGCCGTACAACTCGTCGCCGCCGTTTTTAAGGTTGCTTGCGCCCGTGGTCGTGTGCGCAAACGTAATCCAGTGACCAAACCCTTTGCCGGCATACAAACGCATGCGTTGGCGATAGTTGGTGTTTAACGAGCGCATCATGATGTCGCGCATGTCGATACTCGGCACAAACTCCAGATCGAAGTCAAGCATGTACAGCGTGTCCGTTTTGTCAAGAGTATACTCGTCGTAGCTGTAAAACTCCAGACCGAGCATGTACCCCAACATGTCGTACACTGCGCTGACAATGCCGTTGTCGTCTTTGGCGTTGATGATGAGGGTGTTGCCCCTGCGTTTCATTACGTAGCCCGTTTCACGCAACTTTTCCGTCAATTTGACTCCGCTACCGTCAAACACCGTTGTTTTGCCGAGGGAAATAACCTTTGCCGAAGTGGAAAACTCTTCGCCGTCGGTAGTTACCGGCAACGTTGCTCCGGTAGCTTCCTTGACAAAATTGACCAGTTCCGAAGCGGCGGTATTTACAAAACTGCTTGCGTCGGAAGGAACGACCACTTTGTAGTCCGTTGCGCCGTTGTCCACAATTCTGATGTCGGTTTTGTTTATTTGCGGTTTGCCCGGTGTGTCGGGATTGTCAGGCGTGTCATTGCAACCGACAAATACGGCAAGCAGCAAAACAAAAGTCAATACAAGCGATATTACTCTTTTCATTGCTTACCTCCCGTCACTTTACCGTTACCGCAAACCTGTACATGGTTGCGTTGTTGTGTTCATCCGTTACCAAAAAAGTTAATACGTATGTGCCTTTTTGTGAAAATGTTACGGTGTTACCTTCGATTTTTGCCTTGGTTCCGTCGGGTGACATGATGTACGCATACACCTTTACGCCGTCGGGATTGTTGTCGTTTATCGTGTACTTGGGCAAATCGATTTTTTGTCCGACTTTTGCTTCACTTGCGATTTCGCCGTCGAAACTCAACGTTGGCTTGACGGGATCGTACACGGCAAACTCTATCTTGTCGGTAGCCGGATTTTTTGCGGAATCGGTTACTTTGTACGTAATCGTGTATGTTCCGCACTCGGTTACGGTAAATGTTTTGCCTGCCGTAAGAGTTTGCTCTTCAAGCACGATTTTGTTGCCGAGTTTTACGCTGACGGTGATGTCGCCGATAGCGTTGAGTACGTCGTAAGCCGTTGCGGACAGCAAAGTGACGGTACTGCCTGCGGCAACCCTGCCTTCGTACTTGCCGTCTACCTTGACGTAAGGACGCTGCATGTCACGCTTGACGCTGTTGATCGTCTGATTGTTGATTGTACGCAAGCCGACTTCCGTTTCGCCCTCGATACCTTCAACCGCGCAGTCAACGTAAACGTAGCCGCTTTCAAATCCGCTGAAAGTTGCACCGTTTATTTCGCCTGCCGTGCCGAGCACTTGTCCGTTGCCATCCGTAAACACATGCGACGCATTGTTGTAGTTAAGTTGCAAATATCCGTCGCCGTCAAGACTTGTTTCCACGGCATCTCCGCCGTTTACGGAGCAATACCATACGCCTCTTTGCAACGTGTAGGAAATCGCGACTTGCTTTTTACCGTCAAATTTGTCGGTCAACACAACATTGAATCGTTTTGCGGCAAATTTGTTTGCGTCCGCCACAAAGCGCAGCATCATATTGCTTGCATACACGGGACGAACGAACGAGAAACTCATCTGTCCGTCGGAGCTTGCAAAGGTCAGACCGTTGCTGTTTGCAAACGGCGTTGCGTTGTCGTACACAAAGTAACTTTGAATGAAGTCGTCGCCGTTTTTGGCTGTGTGTATGGGTATTACCCGCTCGATGGTTTTCGTTTTACCGTCGGCGACAAATGTGATTGCCACCTTTGCCGTCGTCACACTGTCCGTTGCGGCAGGCGTGTAGGCTTGCCCTTTACCGACGGTAGTCGTACCGCCGCCGTCCGTTACGCTGATTGTTGCAGGCACGGTGATTTGTTTCAGGTCGGCGTCATAGTACACCGCCGAGTACTCGCCGAAATACACCTTGTCGCCATGCATAAATGCCTTGGGAAGGCTGATTGTCTGTTCGTCAAACTGCAATTCGTCGCTCAGCGACACGATGATTTTCTTCTTTACCTGCGCCGTTTGACCGATGTAGTCGGTAACGGTGTAAACAACGTTGTACGTTCCGATTGCGCCCAGACAAACAAATTTACCGTTTGTCACGGGCACTTCGACGTCGCCGCAAGTTACCTTTACGTCGACAACTGCATTGCCTGCGCCTTGTTTTGTAATCAGGCAATCGACAAGAGTGATTGTCTGCCCGTAGTAAGCTGTCCGCGGCAATCCGTCGGAAACGGCAATTTGCGGGGTTTCTACGTTGCGACTTGCCTTTACGTTGATTATTTCTTCGGTGCGGTAGCCGAATGCGTCCACGGCATAGTAGGTAAGCGTGTACTCGCCCTCAATCGGCGTAAAGCAATTGTTGTCGTCAAGCGCAACTTGCTTGCCCGTTGCGTTGTTTGTTACCGTAACGCCCTTGTTTACCACTGTGGAATCGGCGTCGATTGCCGTAAAATCAAACACTTTGTATGGCAAACCGACCTTTGCAGCCGGGACGTTGTTTTTGTCCACGTCTACGGTAATTGTCGGAGCTTTTGTATCGTCAAACAGCGGAGTTGTCAGGTCTTCGCCGCCGATGTTCAGCATAAACACGTCCGCCGTACTGCTTACGCCCTTGGCATAAACACTGACATATGCCTCGCCCGTAGTAAAACCGCCCCACGGTTTATTACCTGCGGACAACGTGTTGTCGGAGCTGTCCAGATCGTACACAAGCCACGGAACATTGCGCGAGTTGTACTCGGGGTGAGCGCCGTCGTCGTGTCCCGTAAGCCACAACGGTTGCGAATACAGGCATTTTGTCCGGTAATCGAAGTAAAGTTTCAGAGAGCTGTATCCGAAGTCGTATTCGTCAAGCCTGTGAGTAAAGGATGCAGCCGAGATAAATCCGCCCTCTTCGTGCACCGCCGCCGCATCGACGCGAAGTACAGAGGAATAAAAGTCGTAGTTGTACCCGACCCAGCTTGCCTGATTGCTCGACCGTACACGAATGAAAGTGCTGAGCGGAGAATACGACAAGTACTTCAGGCGCACCGAGAAGTAATTGGTCGAATCGTACTTGTCGGTAAACACGACGTAAAGCGAATCGATGTCGGCAGACCCGATTGTCTTTGGGTCGAGGTTGAGTTCCAGGAGAGTTTTGCCCTTGTTTGTAGCGGCGTTAAATGTGTAATCCGACAAATCGATAGCCTTGTTGTATGTCACGGTTTGGTTGTTTGCAAGCGACAGTCTGACGCCCTTAAACTCATTGTTACCGCGCATTTGCGCATATTCCGCATTGCCGTCGAAGTTGTCGGCATAGGGCAATTTGACAACAAAAGTTTCTTCGTGCGTGTAATTTGCTCCGTCGATCGTCGCACTGTAGCCTACCGTATACTTGCCTGCTTCGTCAAGAGCAATTGTGCCGTCGGCTTGCTTGCCCGAAGGATACGTTACAGTTGCATTGACTTCCGTTTTGTTTGTACCCAAACAGAACTCCGCAACGGGCAATTTGTACGTTGCCCCGTAAGCGAACTCCTCCACAACATCCACGTTTACCGCAAGCATTTTTTCGTCCGCGGTAAATGTTTTTGTTTCCGTTTTGTACACGGCAGATGTCTTTCCGCCGTAAATTACTTCGTAGTTGCCTTGTGCCTTGACTTCGTACACAAATCCGTCCGGTATGTTTTGGTAGCCGTCCACCGCAACGCCGTCTTTTTTTACAGTAACGACGCACTCTTCACTGCCGCTTTCAAGCACATTGGAAGCAACCGTCGCGGATGGTATCGTAATTTTTGCGCCTACGCCCACCTTGACGGGCAACTTGCCGTCGTAATCGAACTTTGCCGTAATGTCGCTTTCCGTAATCGCTTGCGTTTTGTACCACAAGTCGGCGGTCGTTTGTCCGTCCGTGTACTTGTAGTAAACATATATCGTTTCGGCATTTTGCGGAACAAACGTTTTTACGTTGTCGGCAAGCACCGTTCCGTCGGCATTGTACACCGTTGCGGTTATTTTGTCCGAAGCATCCTTGCCGTCACTGTCCGTAACCTTTGCCACGGGTAAAGTAAATTGTTTACCGACAATCGGTTTAAGACCTTTTTGCAACAAGATTGTCGGACGATATGTCACCGTTTCGTCGGCAAGCGAATATCCGCCAAAGGTGTAAACCATCAGGTCGCCGCGACTGTTTGCCGAAATCTCGTCCAAAACAATCGATACGGTATATTCTCCGAATACGGGCAGGTCGTGGGCAAGCAATTTGCCGTCGTTGTATTGCTTGGTAAAGTCCCACACCACGCGGAAATTACCGTCGTCGGCTTTGACCCTGACCTGCATGCTTTGCGGATCGAACGTCAGGTTGCAGATTGCCGACGTAAACCTTGTATACACGCCGTCTTCGTTGTAGCCTGCGGTCATTCCGTATGCGGCGTTTTTACGTTCGTAGTACACAATGCCGCCCTTGTTGCCGTTGCACACAACGCCTACATCGTTGTAGTCGCTGTAAGAAACCACTTGCACGGCAAAACTTTTGCCGCTTTTTACGTCGGTAAACACCAACGAATACTTTTTAAGGTCCTTTTTGCCTTCGTGCGAGCCGATTTGCAACTCTGCGCCGAACACGTCGGTTTGCGCGTTTTTGAAGTTTGCCGTAACACCGCTGTCGTAGCCGTACAACCGCAAACCGCGTCTGTTGCCTTCAATCGAGCCGTTGACCGTTTTTATCGTCCCGACGTAATCGAACACGTCCGAGGCATATGCCTTGTAGCCGCCAAAAGTAATTGCCAACGCAACTACGCTTGCGACCAACACAAAGCACAACACAAATAAAGCGATACGTTTTGTAGTCGTCAACCCTTGATACCTCCTTCGGACAAGTTGCCCATTATTTTGTTGCGGAACACAAGAAACAGTACAAATATCGGCAAAAACACCATAAACGCCGCCGCAAGCTGCGGAGTAAGCGGTATGGGGCTTGGTCCGGACCATGATCCGCCGCCGCCTATAATGGACATGTACAGCATTATGCCTGCCGTTGTGTGGTTGGGCAAAAACATGTACGGCGTTTCAAAGTCGTTCCAGTACTGTATAAAGTTAAGCAAAAATACCGTCGCGATAAGCGGCATTGCCAGGGGCAGCATTATACGGAAAAACACCGTGTAATGGTTGCCGCCGTCGAGAAATGTCGATTCGGCATATTCCCACGGGACTTTTTTGAAAAATGCGTAGAAAATAAGGTAGTAGATATTGTTGAAACCGAACTTCATTATCCACGACCCGACAATGTTGTCGAACAGTCCCAAAGCCTTGCTTATTTGCAACATACTTGCCAGGTTGCCTACAATGGGCAATGACAACGTGACAATTACCGTGTAATGCACTATTTTGCTGCACAAGTTGTCGTACTTTGCAGTAAGGTACGCAACTATTGCCGTACACAACGTTTGCATCAATGCTCCGCCGCCCGCATACAACAGCGAGTTAAGAAACATTTCCTCGAAGTAAACCGTCCGGGTGCCGCCGTCTACGTATTTGAAAGTCTTGAAGTTGTCAAACACTTCCAGATAGTTGTCAATCGTCAAATCTTCAAACATCGCCCACGGACGTTGCGCCACCGATTGATCGGTACGGAAGGAAGCCATAAAGCCCCACACCAACAACGCCACAACCGCAACACAGTACGCAATGAGCAACACCATGACAATCAACTCAAACACGCTTAGTTTGCGTTTACCGAAAGTTTTAAGTTTAGTTTGTGCCATATGCCGCCTCCCTTAGTCCTCTTTCGGTCCGTACTTCAACATAAGGTTGCGGACAAGAATGGTAACGGGCGCGACAATAAGCGTCAGCATCAGCCCGAGCGCGGACGCCTTGCGGTAGTTTTGTTCCAATGCAGAACTCGTAAATCTGCCGTCCTGCACCATGTTGAACAGGTAGTAGCCTATTGTCTGATACTCACGGTTGGCATTGAAACCGTAGAAGGTAAACAAGTAAGCCTGGTTGGTAGCCACCCATGCAAAGAAGATGACTAACAGAGACACAATCGTCCCCCAGATTTGCGGAACAACCACGTGCAGGAAGATTTGTCCTTCCTTTGCGCCGTCGATTCTTGCCGCTTCTATTACCGATTCGGGCGTTTGACACATCGCGTTGATGTACAACAAAATGTTGCCCGAAAAACTCATCAACAAATAGAACACGATAAGCACGCCTTGTTGGTGCGCATTGAATGTAGGACCGATTACCGGTCCGCCGAACATACCGCTTAAAGCGTCGTTGACGTAGTACTTGTAAAAGATGACCATTGCCGTAGAACAAACTATACTGGGCAAAAACATAATCACCTTAAACAACTTTGCCATACGAAACTTTTTGAACACGTAGTAGCTGAACAGCAAACTTACGGGCATGACGACAAAGACGTTGAGCGCAAGGTACATCAACGAATTTTTGATACACAACCACAAGTCGGCGACAACGTCTGCGCTGAAAAAGTACGCAAAGTTGTCCCAGGTGAAGGTAATTACTTCCTTTCCCGTAGAGTTGTCGTAATTCTGAAACGCCATAAGAATACTGTTGAAGTTGACAATTACGTAGAATATCACAAACTGCAACAGCGGAAGCGCAATCATCGTTACGTAAAACAGCGTTCCGCTCTTCTTCATGGACATTTTTTTCTTGACCGCACTTGCGGCATTTAACTTTTGTCCTGTCATGTTTTTCCCCTTTTATCGGGAGCTTTTTTTGTGCGGCGACAGCCAAACAATGTCAAACCGTTGCCGCCGCCCGCTTAATTGGTCTTGCAGGATACGCGGAGGACGTTTAACACACAATCAGCCGTTGCCATACGAGCAAAAACGATTCGTGCCGACAACGGAACCGCTGCCACTATCTACTTGCGGAAATTCCAGATTGCCTCGAAGTAACTTACCGCAGTTGCGTCGGAGTGATCCTTGAAGTAAATCAGCGGATTGTTTTCCTGCGTGTTTACACTGAAACCATACGTGCGGTAACTGAGCAAACTTGCGTTTTTGCGCGCCACTTGCGAAATAGGCGTCCATGGCAAAACGGTCGTATCGTCGCTGTTGCGAGTTGCGTAGACGCTTTTGCCGTACGCGCTCATCGCGTTGAGCGTTCCCGTTGACAAGTCGTACTTCATTGCGCGGAATGTATTTGTGTACTTGGTGTAGGTTTCCATTGCGTAATCGTTTTGAAGGAAACTTACAAATGCCTTGGCAACGGGTTGCACCGCCGCAGACGTTTCATTGTTTACAAAGATAAACGACGAGCGGTCGGACACCTTGGTATTAGGTTTGCCGATTTGGCTTGCGTTCGTTTTGGGCAGGGGCAAAATGCCGATGTTGCGGTCGGCGGGCACCTTTGCCTCGTTGTACCACCATCCACCGTCAACAAGAAATCCGATAGGATCTACGTTGTTTCCGTCGGGATCCAGGAAATAGTTTTGCGCATTGATATTGCTGAAACCGCTGTCAAAAGACTTGGAGTAGTAGTTTGCGCTGTTTTTGTTGCCCAAGCCGTCGTCAAGCAACAGTTTGGCAAATTCCATTGCGTCGAGTTTGCCTTTTTGCAATTGCAAAAGGTTTTTGTTTCCTTCGTTAACGGTAGTTTCATTTGCCAATTTGACGCTTCCGTCCTCGTTTCTGACGACTTTTCCGTTGTTGTCAAGTTCGACCAATGTTTTTGCCGTGCCGTCAAACGTGAAGTTGAGCTTCATTTGCTCCGCACCCTCGTTGTTTGCCCACATGTCGTTGATAAGACCGGTAAGATAGCCTGTTTCGTAACCGTTCCATACAAACGGGGTTACGCCGGTAATCTTCATGTAGATTGTCAATGCGCGGAAATCCTTGTACGTTGCGGGCAAACCGTCGTCGCTTGTGTCGGGTTTTCCGTCGGGTCCGTTGGCGCGGGCGTCATCGGCGTTGTTGATAAACAATGCGGATATTTTGCTTTCGTCCGCAAAGTCCGCTTCGGTAAAATCTTCCGCGGTTTTACCTTCCGCAAAATACAAACCTCTTTGCCCAAACATATCGATGTCGTAGTTGAGGTTTATTGACGTTTCAAACAGCGGCAAAGCGTAGTACTTACCGGATACGTTCAAAAACTCGTCGTAAGAATCTATGATTTTGTTGACAATCTTGGTTTCCGTTTCCTTCGTATCCTTACCCGTTACGGCGTAGTCGTTTACCACTTCGGTCAAGTCGAGCATTGTGCCGCCTGCAACGTAGGTGTAGTAATCGATGTTTTCCATCATATACACGTTGATAGGCTTGCCCTTCATATCGTTAGGTCCGGATAGCTGCCCGCGGTTAAACTCTTTCATTATCTGTACGCCCGTCTTACCTTCTTCAAAGTGAGCGTCGGCGTACATCGCTTCGAACTCGGCGCAAAGTTGGTTGAGCCACTCGTCGCCGAAACCGCCGTTGTAGTACTTGACGTACAATTGCGTTTTGCTTTTGTCAACCTTCTGATCTTCACTATTGTCGCGATGACATCCTGCGACAATGGCAAAAACCATCATGAAGCACAACAACAAAGAAATGATTTTTACTGTGTTTTTCATCGAAGTAACTCCTTTATCCATTCTGCTGTTCGCACTTATTTTGCGGAAGTTTCATGTAGTCCAGCACGTTTTGCAATTTTTCCGTCACTACCGCGACGTACTTGTCGGCGCAACCGTAGTAAACGTACAAGATGCCGCCTTTTACGACCGCGCCGGTCGGGAACACGCAACCCGCGTACAAACCGTCCTTTTCGTAGTCCGTCGTCGGCTCTAAAACAAAGTTTTTACTACGCGCAATGATTTTGGACGGATCGTCCCTGTCCAGCATCATAAGCCCCATACGGTAGCACTTGTCATTTTCGTTTACCCCGTGGTAAATCAACAACCAACCGTCGTCCGTTTCGATAGGCGGACAGCCTGCGCCCAAACGGCTGTTTTCCCAAGGTTCTACCCCCGAATACAGTTTAACACGCGTCGGCCACTCCATCAAGTCGTCGCTTGACGAAATCCACATCGAGCGGTCCCGGTTTAACACAGGACGGGATATGCGATAAAATTTGCCGTTGATTTTACGCGGAAACAACACTACGTCACGGTCGTCTTCCCTTGCATCGGTGATGCGCCCGAGCCGCTTGTAACTGACAAAATCTTTTGTTGCGGCAAGGTATGTAACGGTTTCGTTGGTACGCAAAAACCACGGTTCGGTGTCGGCATGCGGACGCATCCACGCGCTCGTTTCCTTGCGTTTTTGTTCAATCGGCAACCAGTAACGCCCCGGGGCATATGCGCGCGAAGCATAGGTCATGTAGTATATGCCGTCGATATTTACAATACGAGGGTCTTCCACGCAACCGCCGTCGGCATCGTTTTCGTCCACGTCGAATACGGGGTTGTCGGCATAACGAACAAAGTTAAATCCGTCGTCGCTTGTTGCCAGTCCCAGTCTGATGTGATGTTTTATTTCGTCGCCACCGGCACGATACACCATTACAAACTTATTCGTTTCCTTGTCAAATACCACTGCGGGATTGAGCACACACAAGTTTTCCCATTGATTTTGCGGGTTTGGTCTGAGTATCGGATTGCCTTCGTATCGCTTAAAGTTAAGTTCCATATTTATACACCTCTTCCTGCGTAGAAACGACATGTGCCTTTTTCGGCGAACAATCGTCCCATCGTAGAAATTTTACCATGTTCAAAGTCCGTCACTCTATACGAATTTGCCACAACTTTTTACAAATAATTGGCAATTTGTAACATTACATAACATTTTTGTCGGAAAATAAAGTAAAAATCAAACATCGAACGTTGACAGCCGTCAAACAAACAGGTATAATGTGATCATGATAGATTACAAATTTACCAACGACAATATCACAAGCAAACGCGTGGAGAAATTTATCGACAAAATCGATTTTTCCTACCACATCAACACATTTGACTACACAACCACGCACGGACATGACGACTACTGGGAATTTACATTGCTTACCGAGGGTAAATTGAACAACGTGCTTAACGGGCAAAAAATTCCCGTAACGGCAGGGCAAATGTTCTTTTCCACCACGGCCGATACCCACTACCTGAAGAAAGTCGGTTCGGAAAAAATACGATACATCAACATCATTGCCCGGGAATCGGCGATAAAACGTCTCGCCGATATGTTTTCCGACAGTTTCTTCGCCACACTGCAAAAAATGCCGCGCAAGCAAACTTTTCCTGCCGAGTTGACTACGCAAGTGGAAGAGATAATCCACCAGGTGATGTTTTTGCCCGATGACGCCTACAAAGAGTACGACGGTCTGCTTTGCGGCGCGGTAATGATAGTAATGCAGTTTTTGTACCGCAAAAGCGTTGACTTTATCGACTACGGCCGACTGAGCGAACAACCGCAATGGATACAAACGCTAAACAAGGCGATGAAAAAAACAGAGTTTTTGCATTACACCGTTGCCGATCTCAGCACATTGCTCAATTACAGCCGCATGCAACTTACACGACTGTTCAACGAAAAATTCGGCACGACTCCGCACAAATTTTTGGTCAACTACAAGTTGCGTTACGCACAAAACTTGCTTATGACCACCGATATGAAAGTGATTGACATTGCCGAATTTGTTGGTTTTACGAATCTTGCTTCTTTCAACACCTATTTCAAAAACGCTTACGGAACTACCCCGGGGCATTTTCGTAAAACGTTTTGAACGACCACTGCCATCACAATCGGAAATACAAAATAATCGGAAATACAAAAGGGATTACTTACCGCTATGCGGCGAAGCAATCCCCTTTTTTCAAATATTGTAGTCTGTTTGTAAGCAAATTTGTTGATATCTAGTACGCAATTTTTACATACGTATTGATTTTTTGCTTACTTTTTACAGTTTACACTCGTTGTATAAGTAGTCAACCAAAGTAGCGAAATCGCATGTCGCAAGACCTATGTACATGTCGGCGCAGCCGTAGTAAACGTACAACGTGCCGTCCTTGACCACTGCACCCGTCGGGAATACGCACCCCTCGTAGATGCCTTGCAACTCAAAATCCCGGTCGGGTTCCATGATGTAATCTTTGGTACGCGCCACGATTTTGGCAGGGTTGTTCAGGTCAAGCAGTACCGCGCCCACACGATAAACGCCCTTGTCGTCAACGCCGTGGTACAGCATAAACCACCCCTTGTCGGTCTTGACGGGCGGTGTACCGCCGCCGATGCGTTGTGTTTCCCACCATTGCTCGCCTGTCATAAGCAGTTGCGGCTTGCCGTATTCTATCAGATCGTCTCCAAAAGAAATCCATATCGACGGCATGGATACGCCTGCGTTTCTGAACTTGGGACGGGAAATCATGACATACTTGTCGCCTACCTTTTCGGGGAACAAATACACGTCGCGATCGTCCACCGTCGCTTCGGTAATGCGACCGAATTTTTTATACACGCGAAAATCTTTTGTTGCCGCAAGGTAACTTACCGTGATGTTTTCTTTTGCAAAGTACGGCACTTCGTCGCCGAGAAGATCTGTTTCGTCAAGGTATCTCGGGGCTTTGGTCACGCCCTCTACATACGGTTCCAACCAATATCGTCCGGGAGCATAAGCACGGGCCGCATAAGTAAGGTAATACATATCGCCGATTTTCACAAGGCGAGGGTCTTCCACGCAACCGCCGTCGGGTTCTTCGTGACTGCCGGCAAACACCGCTTGTTCGGACATTCGCGTAAAATGCACGCCGTCGTCGCTTTCGGCAAGTCCTAATTTTATTTGGTGACGAGCGTCGTTACCCGCCGCGCGATACAACATCACAAACTTGTTGCGGCTTTCGTCATATACCACCGCAGGGTTTAACACGCAGCGTTCCTCCCAATCGTTGTCAGGGTTGGGTTTCAGTATTGGGTTACCGCTGTATTTTGTAAGTTTCATATTTAACCGTTTTATCCTTTTCAAACTACGCTATTTTGTTGTCTGCAAGGTATTTTACAATGCAATCGGCAAGCAATTCGTGCCCTTTATCCGTCGGATGCAAACCGTCCGCATAGTATTCGCTCGGAGTTTTTGTCGTCGGAACGGGGAATACGTCCCGCAAATTGAGGTATTTTATTCCCATGCTATCCAAAACCGCAATTTCGCTTTTAACATACTCTTTCAGCGAAGGACGCGTTTTCGGTTGAGCTCCGTCCTCTCCGCGGGGATTGTCTTCGTCATAGCGCCACAACGGCAAAATGAAGCATAAATTTTGCTTTCCGTAACGCCCGGCAAGGTAGTTTGCCAGATTGCGCACCGCACCGCAAAAGGTGTAACTGTCGGTACTGTCAACATTGCCGAGTTCGGCGTCTCCGTGACCGTAATCGTTTGTACCGCCGAAAACAAACACGAAGTCGGCGTCGCCCATTTTTTCGGCGCGAGTCAAAAAATCTTCGTCGAATGACGGCGTGGCAGACGGAACCGTTTGTCTGGCTAATCTCGTACCGATAACTCCGTACGCGTCGACATTGCAACCAAGTGCTTTGCCGACTCTGTATGTGTAAATGTATTCCGGTTTTGTTGCACAACCGCCGTAAGTTATACTGTCGCCCAAAAATGCGATTTTCATTTAACAAACACCACCTTTGCCACACGGCAACCGAGACTTGTACCATAATCGAACGGAGCAACCACAATCGAGTTGCCGTCGCACTCCGCTTCTTTTCCGTTGTCCAGCCACTCAACATGGCTTATTATGCAATTCGTGTTCAGCCTTACCGTTCGTTTGCCGTTTCCCATACGGGTAACGTTTACGTTGGATTCCATCGGAACGTCTTTTACGACAACGTAGCAATCGTCACCGTCCACAAACACATCGGCTCCGTCGGCAGTAAATTTCGCGGGCGTGGCATTGTACAGGAATTTTCCCGTGTAACCGATCCACTTGCCGATATTTGCCAATGTATGTTCTTCGATAGGGGAAACCGTACCGTCCCCTTGTAAACCCGTGTTAATCAGCAAATTGCAACCGAATTTGCGACAATCAACATACGTTTCGACAATTTGTTTTGTTGACTTAACGCAAATATCGCGTTCGGCGTAGCCCCAGTGATCGGTCAATCCTTCGCACATTTCGCCTGCGCGCGGTTTGTCCGAACAATCGACAAAACACGGTTTTCCGCGTTCGAAAGTTACGCTGTCAATTTCTCTGTGCGACACCTGACCAAGTGCGTTCAGCCCCGTATTGTTGATTATCATAGCAGTAGGCTGATACTTGCGAATCGTTCCGTACAAGCGGTCAAATTGCCAATCGGCGTCGGGTTTGTCCCAAAATCCGTCAAACCAAAAACCGCCTGTTTTTCCATAGTTTTTGCACAACAACTCAACGCTTGCGACGAGATAGTCGATATATGCGGCAAAATCGTTTTTATAGTCGGCGTTATGCCAATCGATTAACGTATGGTAAAAAAACGGCACAATACCCTCGGCGTTACAAGCGTTTACAAACTCCGCAACAAGGTCGCGCTTGCTCGCAGAGTGAGGAGAATCGAAGTCGGACAAACCGCAAGTGTCAAAAAGGCTGAACCCGTCATGGTGACGCGTCGTCAGCGTAATATACTTTGCGCCCGTTTCTTTTGCCGTTGCCACAAGTTTTTTTGCCCAATTTTCATCGACAACAAACTCGCGCACAGTCTGTTCGTATTGCTGTTTTGCTTCGCCTCGCAAATTGTAACAGAACCACTCGCCTTTGCCGACAACGCTGTACAATCCGAAATGAACAAACAGCCCAAGCCCCAATTTGTGAAAATCTTTTATATATTCGTAGTTTTCCATTTATTCCTCCGCATCCTCTACGCCCGAGGCTTTGTCAACATAAACACCTTTATTGTATATTTCGGGATAGTGCTCCTTGTTGATAAACTTGTCCAATTTGTCCATGGCGTACAACGTCCAGCCAAACAATACGATTGGTACTGCAACCACCACCCAGACAGCCAAAATTGCGTAACGTATCGTAAATTTCGGTACAAAAAGTAGCAAACTCGGCGCGATGACAAGCAATGCAAACAACAGCGTTACCGGCAATGTTTTGAAATAAAGAGTTGCGGCACTCGACAGAAGATTACCGATTTTTTTGCTATATACGACGTCCAGAATTGCCGCATACAACAAAACAGGCACGACAATGAGAACAAACAATGCACGCGGAACGTACTTGACAAACCCGTGCAGCAGCACTTCGGCAAAGGTATTCAGTACGTTAAGTATACCGACGCAAACGCCGAAAAACGTGTAGTGTTTCCGGTTTTGTTTTACCCCTTTCCACCATCCCGAAAAAATTGGCGTCGGTTCATCCCATGCAAGTTGACGAAACAAATAAAACACACCGCCTGCGCCGAAAAACAGCACAACGTAGGAAACGACTTGCAGCAGCGACGTTTGCAGTCGAAGCGTAACGATTTTCGACGCGACGTCTTCGCCGCCTTGAGATATTACCGAAGCCGCGATGTCGTTGTATGTCAACACGGCAATATCAGGCAGCAAAAAAGCGAGCGACAACAAACCGACGGCAAGCAAGTAGGTAAAACGCCACCGCATTATGTTGAAGAATAATTCCTTTCTGTTGCGGGGCAATCGTCCGTCGGACGGTCGCCTGAACCTGTCGTTGTTATCCATCGCCGCACCCCTTATTAACTCCCCTATACAATACTAAACTTTTATCCATTTGTCAATACAAATAAATTTGCAATATGTAACATTTGACGGAGAAAAAATACGCAATTTGTATTATTTATTGCTTGATGTAAGATAGCGGCTACATTGTGCCGTCTGCAACAGACAAGGATTTTACGGTATATTACGGTAGCACAGAATACCGACAGACCGACTTGATCGGATATGCACAGGAACAATAGAATCTGCAAAAAAAAATGCGGCGACAAGAAAATAGCCCTGTCGCCGTAAAACAAAAAAAGTGTTTGCAGAATCGAATTTTATACATGCGTTAACAAACGCTTACAATTAGTTGGTTTCCGCCTTGCATGAACTAAGACATGTTTTAATTGCCCTGTTTTTGAGCAGATTCGGGGAATGATTTTTGTTATTCTTTGCCACTAAAATGCCTAAAATAGCAAAATCGGCCTACTCGAAATCGAATAAGCCGAAATGTGGCGGCACGGACGCAAACACCGTCGAACCACAATAGCTTTTAGTTACTATTTTTCAATAAATCGGACTTTATTTTAGTTACAATTTCACACTTCTACAATCGTCTATAATTAGTTTTTCAGTGCGGCAATCGGCAGATTTTTCAAAAATCAATCGGCACGATTTTGAGATTTCATTCGGTATTTTTCTAAAACTTATCACAAACGCAATGAGATTTTTTATTTCGATTTTAGAAAACTGGCAATGAATAACGATAATACCCTTTTTATGCAGAGGCAAATTCTTCACAAACTTTATTTACATATAAATAATCAAATTTTTGTTACTCAATTATATTGATGCCGTCGATTTTCTAAAAACCGACGGCATCAATCACAGCACACTCTTTTGGCAATACACTATTGCCTATTCAATATAGGCTGTCATAATTTCCTCCTTAAGCTGTTGTTGTCGTCTCTTCCGTCACATCAACAGTACCAGTGTACTTACCTATCGTTGTCGTAGTAGCCGAGTCGACATAGCCGTCGCAACTGAACGTAACCCGCACCTTTGCACCTACGCTGTACATCTCACCGTGGTCATATTTAACCGTGGTTTCTGCAGGTATGCTCATTTCGTAGGTGCCGTCCAGTCTGTCACCGTCAGAATACACTACGATGTTTGCCTTTACGGCGTGCAGATTGGGGTTTTCGATGAAGCACGTCAGATAGTAAAATCCGCCATATGAGTCACGTTCCATCGTACCTGTAATATACGGACTGTACTGTGGCATACCCTCGGCAGTTTCGGTTACGGAAATAACCATGTCGCCGGTAATTTTCGCAACGACATTTGCCGACGACTGGGCAACGCCGTTAAGCGTCCAACTGGCAGAATATCCTTCCTTACCCGTTACGGTAATGTCCAGATAGCCATCAAAAGGAATTGTGTTGCCGTCATTCAGATAGTAAATTACCGAATAAGTTTTGTAGTCCTTGTACCCGACAACCACATCGCTGTTGCTTCCCTTGATTATGCGCACCTTAAACGCATCTCTTGTCCACACGTTTTGCACACTGCCGTTTTTGTACACTTGCAACTCTTTCAGTTCGGTAGTCGCGCCGTTTTCTTCCACAAGAATTCGTTTCGGCTCAACACCGTTTATCTTAAACGCCATGTTCGCCTCCTACAGTCTTATTGTCAAGGTTGTTCCCGACAAAACAAACGTACCGTCAAACTTGGCTTGCATTTCGTCAAGCACAGCTTCCTTCAGCGCGTCAAGCGTTTGCTTGTTTACGGGCGTGCCTTGTTCCGTCACGCCGTCGGCAAATTGAAGGTCGTATATGTCCTGACCGTTGCTGTTTGTAGTTACCTTTTTGAGCGCAATCCTTCCGGGATTAGTTGCTTTTCTGTCTTTGAATTCCATTGTTACATTCTCCTTTATGATTTATTTTTCGCCACCGCTGATTTTTACAAGCGTGACGACATTTTTAGTTAAAATAAAAGACGACAAAGCGAGATTTATTTCAATCTCACTTTGCCGTCTTTATTATCCTCGCTTTCGGGATCTTTTCTTGGCAAAATTATTAAAGATTATTTTCACCATCAAGAAACTCTGCATCAACCGCCATACATATTTTCAACGCAAGCGAATGTTCACTCAAAAACTTTTTTCTTTTTCTTGTTTATCGTACATTACACATAACACTTTGCTAATGACATCATCTGCTTTTTTTCCAGTCGAATCAATATCACCCGTTTCTTTGTCATAACCGATTAGTCCGCCGAGCAAAATAGTTAATTCCCATAATTCATCAACAGACATAAGTAAAATATCTTGCTCAGACAACACCTTACTTGTATAAACTTGGTTTATCATCTGCAAATCCATTTCACCAAATCTTACTTTCATCATATCCTCCAATACATTGAACTTTTTGCCCAAGTAGATACAACCTGCCCCTGCCGATTTAAAACAACAACCGAATTTTTTCCAATGAATTTAAAAGTATCTCGGTGTGCGTCATATATAATACTCTTTGGATTTCTAAACGCATCAAGTATTCCCTTTGGACTGACGCCATGTCCATCCCGTCCCATGGCACGCTCTAATCCATGTTGCCTATATCCCGTTATCTTTTGAGGTGCATCGATAGGCTCAGAACACATATTATGTACCAGTACTTTATCTTCGGAAACATAATATGTGTGGTAATCTTCAACCTCGAAGTTGTAGGTTGCTTCAGGAGTGCTCAGTTCTTCAACGAGAATTCCGTCAATTTCTGCACAACTTCCGTCGGACAAAAGTACATGCTGACCTGCTTTAAGGTCTTTTGCCGGTACAAATTCGTCAATGTCGGCAACATAAAACGGGTGCTCGGCAGTACAGGTGATGTCCTGCTCATTTACGTGAACGTGCTACCATTTGTCGGTTTCGTTACGGAACAAACGAACGACCGGCTTGTAGGCTTGCTCGCCCGTTTCGGGGTCGCAGGCAAGTACTTCGTCACCGACTTCAATGTCCTCAATAGGTTTCAAACCGTCGGCAGTTGCTACAAGAGTGCCGGCAATGAAGCAGTTACCGGCACATTCGGCAAGGTGATTGCAAATGCACCGCCGGGCAAACAGGCTATACAGGCAAAGCGAGATTTATTTCAATCTCACTTTGCCGTCTTTACTGTCCTCGCTTTCAGGATCTTTTCTTGGCAAAATATTTAGTTCTTTTTGACAATCCCAAGGGATGGATCTATAATTAGTGCTTTTTTTATTTCCCTGTAAATCCCCAAATACAAAGAGGTTCCAAAGATATCAAAATACTTAGGCTTATGGTCCAAGCATGTTCCATCCTCTTTTACAAAGCAGCCTTCCTCTTTCAAAATTTTCTGTTCCCAAAATCCATAATCCAACTCTTTTTCCGCCTTGGTCAATGGAACATTGCCTATCGTTTCAAAGTAGCCGTTACTCCAATACTGCGGATACACAATTTTAGGGGAAAACATTAAATCGTTTGCATTGCCTTTGAAATCATCTAATGTTTTTTTATTTGTGCACTCTCTGTAAATACACACCAGCAAACACCCTTCACTTGGAATCAACCGTTCATGTTCTACCCCAACTTTCAATATCTTACCATAGTAATACACACCATCATGCACGGAACAAACAAAAACATCTCCGATATTTTTTTCTCGTCTGGTTCGTTTTTGTATAATAAAGCCTAAGTCATCATTAGCATACAACAACTCATAAGCCTTCTTCTGTTCAGGCGTCATATTACCCTTTATTCTATCTCTTCTTTCTTTTACAGGATCGCCTTTTACAAGATACATTTTCAGCCTCCAATAATAAACTTCGCCCAACTCATTGCCTGAGCATAATATCTGTGCTTCCTGCTTATGCTCAATATCTTATTCATCTGACTCATACCATCGGTTTGAATCAGATATGTTTCTATTGCACGTGCCTGATTACGAGTCAAATCAGCATGTATTCTAAGCAAGTTATCAAATCCTTTACCGCTATATCGATGTTGATAAAGTCTTTTTTCTAGCGATTGCTTAGTAATACCTGTATACACTTTTTCGCCGTCTTGTACCCCCTTATATACTGAGTTATCGGCGGCGCCCTTGTTTAACCACTCTTCAAAACCGTCATCGACTACATTAGCACATCTATTATGCACCAGTACTTTATCTTCGGTTACATAATACGTGTGGTAGTCCTCAACCTCGAAGTTGTATGTAGTTTCAGGAGTGCTCAGTTCTTCGACGAGAATTCCGTCAATTACTGCACAACTTCCGTCGGACAAAAGTACATGTTGCCCCTCTTTAAGGTCCTTTGCCGGTACAAATTCGTCAATGTCTGCAACATAAAACGGGTGCTCGGCAGTACAGGTGATGTCCTGCTCATTTACGTGAACGTGGTACCATTTGTCGGTTTCGTTACGGAACAAACGAACGACCGGCTTGTAGGCTTGCTCGCCAGTTTCAGGATCGTATGCAAGCACTTCGTCGCCGACTTCGATGTCCTCTATCGGTTTCAAACCGTCGGATGTTGCTACAAGCGTGCCTGCAATGAAACAGTTACCTGCACATTCTGCAAGGTCTGCCGCGGCATACGGTTCACGACCGACGTATTTCAACGTGCTGACGCTTGTTGAAATAAACACCGTAACGCCCGTGAAGAAGATTGCGTTTGCAAGTGCCGATCTTAATTCGTCTGCGTCCCAATTGCCGGAAATTGCCGAACTCACAGCCCAGCCTACCACTGCCGCACCGATACCTATACACACGTTTACAAGTATCTTGGCAAGTTGCGCTTCCGCAAACGCTCCGCCTGGCAGGCAGGCTATCAATGTGGAAATGACTATCAGCCCGACACCAATGGCGGCTTTAGCCTCATTGGAAACGCCCTGCCACCAGGAACTGACCGCACCGTACAGATTACGCCACCAAGCGCTAATCTGCGACCATGCGTTTTCCCACCACCTTTTGCCGGGGTCGTAGTTGAGGTCTTCCGTCATCTCGACCGTTGTACTTACCGTGTAAGGGCTGCCTGCAATGGCAAGCGTATTGTAACACAAGGTACCGTTTCTGTCAATATGCCTTGTTGAGTTGGCCTTTTCAAACACAGTGGAAACGGGAGCGGCGTCCACATACAAGCCTGTTTCGGGGTCGTAGTAACTGCCGTTGGCGTAGTAAAAGCCTGTTTCGGAATCGTGGAAGAAACCTTTCCACTTGAACGGGTTTATTTCACCGATTTTGTTTTCCTGGTAAACAATCTTGCAATTGCCGAGAACGTCGTACTCATATTGGCAAGCAATCTTTCCGTCCAATACACCCACCAACATAACAATACTTCCGTTACTATCTTTTACATACTCGTAATCCGTTGTACCGTTGTCATTTGTCATGCGCATTCTTTTGAGTCCGGTCACGTCATAGAAGTAACGCAGTTTGCAGTTAGCACGGTCTTCGCCGACCACCTTACCGCCGTCGAGGTACATCTTTTCGGGTATTCCGTTGGAAACGCAAATCTTTTTGCAACGAATTCCGTCGGCATTGTAGTAGTAATTTACACGACCGCAGGAAACCAGTCTGCCACCGACGTCGTAGGTGTAATTTTTGGTAACGCCGTTTGCCGTTTTGGAAATTCTGTTACCGAAATTATCATACGTATACGTATTTTGCCCCATCGACACAAGCCTGCCCTTGCTGTCATAGACAAAATTTTTGACTTCGCTATTCTGCGAATCGGCAATTTGTTTCAGTCGTCCGTCGGGATAGTAACTGTATGTACGGTTGATGCCGAGACCCGTGTTGATTTCCTTTGTAATGCGACGAAGGTTGTCGTACTGGAATGTTCTGGTAGAAGCAAAACTGCTTGGGTAAGATATACCGCTTATTTTATGTTCAACTACTTCTTGCTTCAACAAGCCGTTATCGTAAAAATCAATAGTATCCGAAGAATCTACAATAATGCTCAAATGGCGACTGTTGTACGTCCTTTTATACGGAAGACGATTATTTTTCACGACTTGGTAAAGGTAATTTTCCGTTGTTGCACCGGTAGTAGCTTCGGCAAGATTTCCGTATTGATTCCACTTATACTTTACAGAAAAAAGATAGACAGGTCTGTCAACATCCTTGGACGCATCTTCTTTAACTACTACACTTTCCACGCGTGGTGCCGCCGTCTTGTTTTTGTCGTGGTTAACTTCGACAAAATATTTCTGCGCGGGGCTACCAAAAGCATATTTTGTAGTGTTGGCAGATATCTGAGTTACGTCAAAGACGGCTTTTGTCCCTTCCTTGTCCGTCCAGCCTACCAGGTTGCCGTCGCTGTCGTACTTGTACTCCTTGGTCGTGACAGTGTCCGGGCCCTTGCATTCGACAGGCTTGTTTGTAAATTCGCTTTCCTGTATTTGCGGATAGACGTACTCGTAAAACTCACGAACGGTGCCGCCGAGATAACTTAAAGTACTGCCCTTTGCTTGTCTCAGCATCCTGCCGTATGCGTCGATGTCGGCGTATGACGCGTCGGTGACGACACCCGTTTCGCCGAAAAACTCGCTTGCGTGCATTCGGTGGTAACTGTTGCCTGATTGTCGATATTCGGAAACGCTGTCGCGTTGGATGGGCTTTTCCGTTGCGCCGTCGAACTGCGTGTACAATGTTTCGTTGCCGAACAAATCATGCTTTACGCCGTACTTAACCAAGCCGTCGGAAATTGTGCGCATCTGACCGTTTTCGTAAGTAACGTGCCTTGAGCCAACCTGCATTGAGTCGCTGTATTCCGCGGCGCCGATGGTTCTGTCGCCGAAAATCCCGAGGCTGTATTTTTCAAGACGACCGGTTTCTACGGTTTTCTTTTCGGAAATTCCTTCCTCTTCGGCATCCACCACCTTCTTGAGACGCGCCGCTTCGTCGTAATAAATCTTTTGTTTGCCGAAACCGTTGTCTACTACAACAAGGTTGCCTTCCGAGTCGTACTCGTACTTTTCAAGGCTTTGCATTGCGCTGCCGTTTGCAACGGAAAACTGCTTCAGACTGCCGTCGGCATTGTACAGGTACTCTTTTTTGTTGCCGTACTCGTCGATTTCGTACAGAGTGTTGCCCTTGTAGTCCATTTTGACCGATGTCGCCGAACTGTAGGTTGTGCCGTCAATCGTCTTTGAGTAATTGTTTTCGATTACAAAGCCGTCGCTTGCGTAGTTGTAGTACGTTTTGATTGTGGCGGACCTGACGGGCATCATCGAGGAGATGCAGAAAGGCTTTGAGGAAGACGTACATGTTGCCCAGCCAAGCAAAGCAAAGTAGAACTGCATGTCGGACACACCCGTGCGACGTTTAGTGCCGTTGTTGCAGATAAGGTCAAACACTCCGTTTGCGCTTCGATACTTGTTGGTATACGTGCTGATGACGTCCGATTCCGTAAGGTAAAAGTTGCCGTCGATGTCCAGCGTTTCGCTACTGCCCGTGCCGAGAGTGATTTTTACCTTTTGAACGTTGCTGAGAGGCAAGTCGCCGTAATCTTTGGTGACGAGTTTAAGTTCGCCAAGCGCAGAGGGCGCCAAGCCGACAACGTTGACTTCAAATTGGTCGCGACAGACGGCTTTGTCGGCAAGCAGTGATATGTCGAGACTGTAAAGCGGACCATTGCCGGTAGACGGCATCTGAAATGCCAGCGGAACAATTACCAATTGCCATGCGCCGACGGCTTGCGGATTGACAAGCACCGTCTTTTGGTAAACGTTACTGTCGCTTGAGTCGTTAACCTTGTAAACCGCTTTTACTTCCAGCATACCGTAATTCTTTTTCGTCTTAAGCCAGAACGAGTAATTGAAGTTACTGTAAATTTGCCTTGCCAGATTGTTTACAAGAATGTTGGGATTGAGCAACGCGGAAAACGCGCCGTTGCTGGTTGTAAAAGTGCCGCACCCGTTGATGTAGCCCAACGCGCTTGTGCCCGAGGACGGGGCAAACTGACCTGCGTATCGGGTAAGCGTTTTGAGGTTTGTGCCACTTTTGGCAAAAGACTTGTCGCGCTCGAAGGACGAGGCAATGCTTGCGTTGCGGTCGATGTAGTAACGCAACGTAATACCGCACTCGTTTGTAACTTCCGTTTCAACTGCGATGTAGTCGGTAGGCTCATTGTACCTGTAACTGAATGTGTTGAAGGATTTTTCCACAAAATCGGGCTCGCAGGACATGCCGAGGGTAACGCCGCTGCCAAGCGCAACGGGTTTACCTGCCGCGTCGGTCATGCCGCTTTCGATACAGTTCTCTTTTATAATACCGGTAGACAACCTCGCGACATTGCCGTCCGAATCATATTGCACCGCTTTTGCACCCTTTGACTCGGGGTCGATTACAGTGACAAGGTTGCCGTTTGCGTAGTAAAATTGCAAAATTTGCTTTTCGGCAATCTGTTGGTAATTACTGCCGTAGGCAATCTGAAATACAGCAACAAGATTGTTTTCGGCATCGTATTCATATCTGCAACCACTCTTTGGGTGAGTGTTACTTGCGTAGGCAATCATAGTTTCAAGATTGCCGTCGGCGTTGTAGGTCAGGTCCATGTGATTTTTCGGCGTTCGTTGGTCGTAAACCGATGTCAATCTGTTGTTTGAGTCATATGTATAAAGCTTGACAATTTTTGAGTTTTGACACGAAACGCTCTTAACCAAATACCCATTGGCATTAAAATAGAGTTTATTGCCAACGCCGTCGGACAGCACGTAGTTGCCGTCAACTTTTTCAATTGTGCTTGTCGCCTTGCGCTCGTTGTACCATTTGTTTGTGCTGTAGTAGACATAACGATGGATTTCTCCGGATTCGTCGAAGTATTTCAAAACAGGAAGCCCTGTTTCACTGTCGTAATTGTCTGCTATTACGAACTGCGTCAAATTAAGTTTCCAGTTTTTTCCCAAACCACTAATCATGGTTGCAAATTTGCCATTAAGTCTTGTACTGTAGATGTGCGCGGCACTTACGGCAAAATTGCTTGTTCCGATGCCGACATCCTGAAATACATATTGCAGTCGACCGATAGCAAGGTTAACTGTCGGATTGTTTCCGATATTCGATTGGGAGTAATCTGTGCCTTTAACAGTTTCCGGTTTTACAGGCATACTCATGAATGAATAATTCATCTTTATTTTCCTTATCCGATTTTGTATTTGTCTGACTGATTGACATTCGTTGTATTTGCCGTCTTCGAGCCAACATTGACATTTTTACTTAGATTGACTATTTTTTCAATCTCATTGTCTACTGCCGACTCGTCAAACGGAATGTTGTTTTCGATGGCATAGCGATTGGCTTTGGTAAGAACATATTCTTTCTTTTCCTCACCAGAGAAGTTGACAAACTGTTCGGCGTCCATTATTAGCGACTGCAAGACAGAGCTAAGCTCTTTAAGTGCCATCAGTTTGTTTTTTGCCTTGACGTTTTTAACCAACGGGATTAAAAAGCCTGTTAGTGTTGCAAGCAAGCCAACGCCTGCCGATGCAACGGCTATGATTTGTTCTAAGTTTTCCATTAGCTTTCTCCTTTGTTGTATTTATAAAAAAAGACGGCATTCAACACAATTGTTGATTGCCGTCTTTAATATCCTCGCTTTCGGGAATTTTTCTTAGCTTTCTATGTATTAACTTTTATCGGAGTCACGGTGACGTTTTCCGTCAGGATGTTCACTTCTATTATGCTTTTGCATTTGTTGCACTTTACATTTACTCTGCTTCCGTCTTGCCCTTCAAGCAATTTATGACCGCATATCGGACAGTAAACATATCTCACTTTTGTAAAACCTCCTTTCTTTTAATAATACTTTAGCCTGCTATTAAATTGTTGTCGTGGTTAAACCACTAATATCTGTAAAACACCGTTTATCTTTTGTGGACAAATCGTCCTGTTGCTCACACCGCCGACGGATCCTTTTTCGGTAGTTCTGTTGCACTGCTTATTAGTAGGTGTATTACATTCTGTTGTGTTCTCGTTAATCTACATATCTGCGAGTGTACATTGTGGTAGGAAGCCTTTTGCCATTAAGATGCCTTCTTGCGCCAAACAGCTGTTCGTATTCCGCGTCGCGCTTCCTTGTACGCATGTAGTACGTATCGTGACTGATGACCGAATTGCCTTCAAACTCATCGCGGTTAACACTTACCGATTGCTTTACAATGAAGTACTTCGTACGGTACACGTTTGTCGCTCCAACCGCAAATTCCGGTAGACCTCGATTCACTTGTTCATTTCTCTTTTTCTATCTGTTTGGAAGGCATTTGTTCACACCCTCCAATTAGTCGCCACGAGAAATGCCTATTTTTGCGTGTTTTTCAAAAATAGTTTCAATTTTTTCAAAATTTTCTCGATTCGGCGCATAATTGTGCTCGGATAAACATGAAAATGTTTAGAAATGTCTGTCAATGACTGCTTTTTGAAATAGAAACAAACGACTATTTCACGTTCGTCTTCGGACAAAGATTTCAGTGCGCCTCGCACTTCATTTACGGAATCTTGCCCGACAATATCTGAAACAATGTCTTTGCTTTCGTCAGTAGCGTCCCAGCCTGCTTCCATCAACGTTTCCAAAGACTGATGTCTGCGCGTTTCTGCCCGTTCGCTCAGCGCAACTTTCCACTCTTGCACAATAAAATCTCGTCTTGTTGCTTCGTCGATTGTGTCCAGCCAGTCAGCAAGCTCTTCCTCGATGTACACGGAAATCTGTCTTTCTTTGCCGCCAATAATTGCCATAGTAGTTACCTTTTTCATTTTGAAATCCTCCGGTTTTGAATTTTTTTCTGTAAAAATTCGCAATCGGACGACTTCGCCATGGACAACAAAAAAAGCCCGACTGCGAAGATAAATTCCTCGTAGTCGGGCATATTCGGTTACTCACGGCATAAAAAAAGAACTCGGCAAGCAGAAAGAACATCCCTTTCAAAGGATATTTATCTGTTTGCCGAGTTTCTCACGATTCTTAGCCGAGTCCAACTCTTACAAACGTCAGCACACCGCACGGCGGACGGTCAAGCCATCTTAACACAGTGTTGCCCACTAATTATTCAGTTGTTCGTTTGAGCTAATTGTATATTTCCTTAACGCTGCCGTTTACACGGCAACGTTGCATTGAGTTTGTTTTGTTATGGGGTTTTCGCTTACCAGCGTTCCTGTCTTGCCTATGCGCACAAACATCGTTTTGCCGCACTTCGGGCAGTCTATTTCCACAGCCGTGCCTGCTTCGCCTTTGCAAAGCCTTCGTCCGCAAACGGGACAAGTTACGTATTTCATAATTGCTTTTTCCTTTTCCCCAGTCCACAAACGTTTTGTATTTGAGCAACTGCCTTGCGCGGTCGGGGCGTCCGTCGCTACAGTTGAACTTCGTTTGCAAACGTGTGCTGCCGTTAATATTTCGTTCAGCAACCATATATGTACACGCTATCGGGTACGTGTATATACCTTAATTTAATTGCTTAACCACAGACTTTGCAACGCCGAGTATCTTTATGTCGTCCACATAAAAGTCCGTCATTTCGTCGTTTTCGGGATGCAAACGTACTTTGTTGTGCGCGTGGTCTATGTAGTAGCGTTTCAACGTTGCCGTTTCGTCGCTTCCATTTTCGTCGGGGACGAGCGCAACTACAATTTGCCCTTCGTCGGCGAAATCTTGCTTACGGACAACAACCAAGTCGCCGTCAGACACACCGACATTGACCATAGAATTGCCGTCGGCAATGAGTGCGAAAAACTCTCCGCCACCGAGCATCTGTTTGTTTATGGGCAGATAGCCTTGCACGTCTTCCAAAGCAAACGTCGGTTTGCCGCAAGCAATGCTACCCACGATTGGAATATTTGCCACATTGAACAACGTTTCCTTAGTCGTCATCTGGTTCTTGCCGAAGCGTTCGATGTAGCCTTGATCCTGCAACCGCACCAAGTACTTGTGTATTGTCGCTTTGGAAACGTGAAACTCATCAGCCATTTCCGGGATGGACGGGCTTACGCCGTACTCGTTGATGTAGTCCGTTATGAAGTTGTAAATCTGCATTTTGCGTTCCTCGTTGTACAACTCGGGACGCGACGGTCGATTGAAAGCCATTTGCACCTCACAAACACGTGAAACAAATTTCACTGGCATTATACAATAGCCGTAAGCCGCTGTCAATGGTTTTCAAACATATGACAATCATAACTTGAATGGGTTCATTTTTGTTTTATTCTTCAATCTGAATTCTATTTTTTTTACCTTTCGGCGGTTTGGGGTGGCACAGCCGAAAGCGGATGTCAACGAATATACAAAATATTGCAAGTTGACGTGTAAATTGTATTATTTTTAAGTGTATAAGTTGTCAAAAAGTTAATACGTATTGAAAATTTCACGACAAATACAGACACCAACAATATTTTTTATTCGTTGACGTCAGTACCCTTGACATGTAGTAGCGCAACAAAACATCTTTCGGCTGTGCAACGGCGGGTAAGCCGAAAGGGAAAAAAACAAAAAAACTAAAAGAAAAAAAATAGAGATTCACGCAAAAATTGCCAATTCTCGTGGCGACTAAGTGAAGAGTATTTCTACTCTATCTATCACTTGGAGGTAAATCGATGCGAAAATCGGCATTAAACAACAAAAATCTCAACAAGGAGGACAACATGAAAACTGCCGTAATATATGCTCGCTACAGCAGCGACCGTCAGACCGAACAATCTATTGAAGGACAACTTCGCGTATGTAGCGATTACGCAGACAAAAACAAAATAATAATCGTAGACACATATATTGACAGAGCCATGTCTGGTACAAACGATAATCGTCCCGCATTCAAACAGATGATAATCGACAGCGCAAAGAACCGTTCGGATTTGCAGGATTGCCTTTTCCACCGGAATTGTCGGCACCATTCGAGCCCTGATTGAATGGGAGAAAATATGTATTTTCGCCTTTAAGTACAGTCGTCATCCACGTTTCGTAATGATCTACAGCGAAATACACGAGAAAGCGATAATTCAAGCGAAAAATCTTCTCATTGAAGTCTCTTTCCTTATATTGAACGATAGCGTTCTCATATGTCTGACCGGTAAATTGATTTTTAAGCTCGAGCGCGATAACTGGTATTCCGTTTACAGATACGACCATATCGATGGTTTCGTTTGTAGAAGCAGAAAAGTAGAACTGCCGAGTTACTGAAACTCTGTTCTTTTTATACAACTCATTATCTTTTTCGTTTAATTCCGATTCGGACTTAAAATAACATACTTTCAACTTAACGCCCATGTCGGTGATATCGTTACGCGAAACGTGAATAAGCCCATGATCTTGGACTTCTTTGTCAAACCTTGCAGCAAGTTTCGGCGGTTGCGTCGATTTTATGAAATTTGCCAACACATCTATATAAAGATTTTTGTCGCGATCGAAAACTTGAGAATATACCCACGTTCCGTTTGAATCTTGCTTAGAAAACTGCACAAGACCACCGCTTGTTATCATAAATTCCTCAATATCTTGCTCAAATCTTTTTTCACGCAAATCCACGTTAGGCATTATCTGATACCCCCTTATTTTTTCGGCCGATTATCAACAAGGTTACCGCTATAGCAATCATTATCAGCATTACAACACCAATAACTATTGCGATAATCAAGAGATACTTCTCAAAAACCATTATAAGCCAAGAAAGTAAAAACGAAATTATCGTCGATATAATGAAATATACAATTTTCATTGCACCGCTATTGAACCATCCTAAAGCATTAAATAATACCCCGACAAGCGCATATGTAATAAGCCATGCTCCATACTTGGCAACTAATTGTCCGAAAATAGAAATATCGGGCGAGTTGTAGTTGAGTGTAATAAGCCACACAAAAACTTTTGTAATCGGCTCAATCAATCCGCTTGTACATATAAAAATCAAAATCGCAAGTGCAATTATTGAACTTATAGTTTTTCTCATTTGATAATACTCCTGTTCATTATCCCGAACGTTTTTCTTGTTTGGTAGTCGGTATCTACCAAATTGTAGTTGAAAAAATCAAACTTTTCCTTATCTTTGGAATAGCAGCTTTCTGCCAATCTACAAATCTTCCAACACATATTTCTTACATTGATACACAATTCTTTATTAACTGCCTTATCATTACCGTTTTCATCTTTAACTATTTCCGCCTTTGCCGAATCGGTAACAATATTTACTCCTTCTGTCTGACGATAGAGAAGCTCAAAATACACAATGCCAAACTCATTATCTTTGATATTTGGATTTCCTTGATGCAGAAGCGAACACCTCAAAGAATAAACAAGTTCTCCGCTTAAATACGGCATACCGATTTTTGCGCTTTCTTCGTCGTATTCGTATTGACCGATATACTCGTCAAACCATTTTATGTATCTACGCTTGTTGCTCAATGTGGGGTAATAGGCTTTGCCGCAAATATCGGGAAGAGTCAACGCAAGAGAAAGCCCTGCTATGCAACATCCATTATCGAGACATACGTTGATTTCTCTTATAATCTCATTTACCATTAAACAACTTCCTTTTTGCCTGTTACATATTCGTAAATAAGCGACTTTTTATATTCATTCAGCATATCGATTTTTTTTGTTTTATTTTTGCTAACGTGTCGATTTCGCTGCATTTTTTATCCAAATAATCCGCAATTTGACATTGAATGTTATGGGGTGGTATTATCAAGAAAATATTACCAAAGTTATTTCTGCTAATTCGTTTCATTGCCGTGCCTCTTGTTTTATCACCTACTGCTTGCTAATAATTGGGACATTGAGTTGTATAACATAAATATCTTTTCTCAAATTCAGTTTCTTGCAATGTCTTAGGAATATAATCCAGCAAACTATTCTTCATCATTTTTCCTCTTCAACTCGTACTTTTACATCATATCTTAGCAATCAAATTTAACAATTAAATACAATTCTAACCAATGAATAATATTTTAATTAGTCAACTATTTTAGAAGCTATTGCAAATAATTTTTATACTTTTCATTAGCAATAACACTTTCCTTGAAAAAATTATAACACAAGCCTCAACCAATTTCAATACCCTCACCAGAAACTTTTAGATATCCTTTTTATAATTTTTATGTATATAAAAAGAACGACAGCGCAAGCCGTCGTTCTTACAAAAAAACATAGCCAAACCGTAAAAGGTTCGACTATGTCCCCGAAATGGTGGCAAGGACGCAAACACCGTCGAACCACAATAGTTTTTAGTTATTATTTTTCAATAAATCGGACTTTATTTTAGTTACAATTTCACACTTCTACAATCGTCTATAATTAGTTTTCAGTGCGGCAATCGGCACAATTTTCAATATTCAATCGGCAATATTTTAACTTTCCAATCGGCACGATTTTGCAATTTCGTTCGGCACTTTTCTAAAACTTATCGCAAACGCAATGAGATTTTTTATTTCGATTTTAGAAAACTGGCAATGAATAACGATAATACCCTTTTATGCAGAGGCAAATTCTTCACAAACTTTATTTACATATAAATAATCAAATTTTTGCCACTCAATTATATTGATGCCGTCGATTTTCTAAAAACCGACGGCATCAATCACAGCACTCTCTTTTGCAAATACCCATTTGCCGATTCAACACAGTTTACTACACTATCTTAGAAAGGCATATCGTCATATTCCTCTTGCTTTTTTGTATCAATCTTTGACTTACATACTTCTATTTCTTTAGATAGCTCGCAATAAATTGCCGAACTCTCCCACCGTTCTTCTCTATCATTCCAACGTTGACGATACTTTTCAATAATATCAATGGTAAAGAAAAGTACTAAAACGAAATGCCTACGGATTGCAAAACTTTGAACGATTTAGAAAAAGAATCTTATTGAGTTGTTAGAAAAAGAAAAAAAAGCCATCGGTTCGAGGCACCTCGAACCGATGGCAAAAGGCAAATATACAACTAATATTACAATGCGGGAATCTTCTTGTACCCCAACATTTGACATAGAGCCAGTTAATTTTTGCTTGCCAATAATATTTCATTGTGGTATACTGAACCTGCTTTAAGGTGTGGATTTTGTTGCAGAAATATTATACCATAAAAGTAGAGAACACTCAACCGTTTGCACGTCCGAGTGTTCTTTTTTTGTAGCAGATGTCGCTCACTTAATGCGACAGCCCCGCGTTTGGCAACTCGTTTGACGTTGCCGCCCTACACTACTCGGGCAATGTTAAGTCAAACACTTTGCGGTATTTTTCGAAACTCTCCTTGGACGTTCTGTCAAACTCCAACAAGCCGTTTACTTCATGATAGACATTGCTTACCTGTGTGTAACAAAATCCGCAAATAAACGGAATGTCGACAATGCCCTTTACCATGCCGCCGATACGCGAAAGATACTCTTCGTCGTCTTGCACCGCCGTGCCGTATCCCCATCGATTGCCGTTTGTGTCCTTTACAAAACTCGTTCCGCCAAACTCGGTAATCATTATCGGTTGTCCGCGATAAGAGTAGCCGTCGGCAAACGGTTGTTTTTTGTTGTCGGGAATTATTTTTTGCGTGCATTTTTCCACCGTGCGGAAAGCTTCATGTAACAACTTGCCGTCTTGCGTGTAGTCATGCAACGTCAGTATATCCGACAGTGTATGTTCCCAACCGTCGTTGCAAATTACAGGACGCATTGCGTCGATTTCCTTTGTGGCGAGGTACACTTGATTGACAAAACGTTGTTGTCGGAGGTCGGATTTAATTTGCTCCACACCCCAACTTTCGTTAAAAGCAACCCAAGTAAGTACGCACGGATGATTGTATTGTGCGGCAACTACCTTTTTCCACTCCGTAAGCAATGCCTCGCGAGAGACTTCGGTAAAAGCGTAGACCGACGGCATTTCCGCCCATACAATGTATCCGTAGACGTCGGCATAATACAAAAACCGTTCGTCTTCCACTTTTTCATGCTTTCTGCAACCGTTGAAGCCCATTGCCATACAGTCGGTCAAATCCTTTTTTAGTGCATCTTCGTCGGGAGGAGTAAGGTCACAGTTTTCCCAGTAGCCTTGATCCAGCACCAAGCGTTGGTAAAGCGGTTTGCCGTTGAGTAAAATTTTTCCGCCACGTATGCAGATTTCCCTCATTCCGAAGTAACTTTCAGCTTCGTCTACGACTTTGTTGTCCGCCTTTAATTGCAATTTCAGGTCGTACAATCCGCCTTCTCCTACTTGCCACAAGTTGACTTCGTCAAGGCTTAAAAACCCGTAGCCGCAAGTGTCGCAAACATCTATTAAAGTTTCCCCGACCGCCTTACCTTGCCAATAGGCGTATGCCGCCACGACTGCATTTTTATACGGTTGGTTGAGCGTAAAGCGTATCTCCAAACCTTTACTTTCCAAATTCGGCGTTAGTTTCACCTCGGAAAGATAGGTTTGCGGCACGACTTCCAACCACACAGTCTTGTAAATACCGGATGTGTCCACGTACCAACAGCCGTAATCGTGGTCTTCGGCGCGTTGCTTGCCGCGAGGTTGCTCACGCGAGTAACTGTCAAAGACCTTGACTACGAGCGTATTGTTTCCTTGTACCGCCGCCGAAGTAATATCAAATGTCAGCCTGTGGTAACCGCCGACTTCCGAGCCGCAGTATTTGCCGTTTACCCACACTTTTGTCAAGTAATCGCTGCCTTCGAAGTGTAACAACAATCTGTTTAATCCGATGTCATCCATTACAAAAGTACGCTTGTACCAAATATTTTGACACATCTCGGCATTACCTATGCCGCTAGCCGCGCACTGATAGGCAAACGGAACGTTGATTTTTTTCTGCGCTTCAAACCCGTTTTGATAGCCTTTGTTTTCTCCGCTGTCGTCACGGTCAAAAGCAAAGTCCCAACTTCCGTTTAGATTAATCCAATTGTCGCGCACAAATTGCGGACGCGGGTAATCCCTTTTGTAGCATTTAGTGTGTTGCATAGTAATTGTACCGCCTTAAATCTGCTTGATGTAAAAATCCTTGTAGACAACTTCCGCGCCGTCACTGTACAAACCTACGTGTCCTGTCAAAAATGCATGCGCATCATGAATTTCAAACTTGAACTCGCCGTCTACGTACACCGAAATCGTGTTACCCTTGGCAACGACTTTTAGCGTGGTAAACTCTTTGGTCAGTTTGTCTTTTGTTTTTCCGATGGCGTCTGCTTCCACCTTGGTTTGACTCTTGCTGTGATTAAATCTACTTATGTTCACGTTGCGTGAATCCAACCCGATGTAGTAGCCTTGAATGGATGTTGCGCCGTCGTAACGAGCGTTTGCAAAATTGCGTCCGCGTACGATAAGTCCCGCGCTGTAAGCATTGTGGGAAACAAATTTGATTTTTACGCTTACTTCGAAGTCGCTCAACGTATCGTCACCGATATAAGCAAGCATAATGCTTCCGCCGCGTGTAGCGTGTCCGCCGTCGTAAAGACGGTACATCGTCGAGTAAATCGCACCTTTTTCCACAACGTCGGCAAGGCTGTTGGAAAACTCGTAGCCGTTGTTGGCAATGCGTTCGCAAGAGAAGGAAATGAAACCTACATCATCGCCTACGCCGTACAAAGTCACAAAGTTGGCACCCGCCGTAACGTCAAATCCGCCGATAAACGCCGAGATTATGCAGCCCGTTTCCGAACAGGTTACTTGGGGTAGCGTTACGGTTTGCAATTGTCCGCCGTTCACTTTGAACCCTATCTTTTTACCTGCGTACTTTTGGTCGTAGGTCAATTTTAATCCGTAGTGTCCGCTTTGACGGAAGTATACAAGGTAACGAGCAAAATCGCCGTTTTTGCCGAATGTAAGTTGGTAACTGCCGTTGTAACCGATGTCGTCTACATATTGTTTGTCAACCGTCACTTTACTTAACTCGGAATTAGTCAAGTCGTAACTTTGTACACCTTCGAAGTAGTCCGACGGCAAGTAATTGGACGCACCTATACTTGCACCGCTTTGCTTCGGTTCCACCTTGTCCGACTTCCCTTTCGCAACGTCGGAGAATGTCGTACAATAGTACTCGCCATCACCCACATAACCGACTTTACCGCCGTTAAGTGTCACTTCGGAATCGGAAATCTTGCACATATTGTCGAAATACACGTCGGCTTTGCCGTCGGCATAGGCAACACGAATTGTATGGATTACGTTTTTGTCAAAGTCGTTTACAAGCGTTCCCGTTGCGACAACACTTTCCTTGCCGCCCGCAACATTGACAAGCTTGATCGTTTTTGCAGCGTAGTCGGCAATTACATATGCGTAGTTGTCGGCGTCAACGTAACTGACAACACACTTGACGTTGTCGCCCTTCAAGTTGAATTCCGCCGTAAACGTCTTGCCGACAGATTGCTTGGACAGTGCGGTGTTTCCGTTTATGTCAAACTTGTCGGCGGAAACTTCCGTTGCGTAAAACTTCGGTTGCGCTGCCTTGATGCTGTTTGTTTTACTTTCGTCGACGCTCATTTGCGTGCCGTTGAAAATAAGTCTGTCGATGTTTAGACTACGATACGGTCCGTTAGTCGTAAGGGTGTTGAGACTGTGATATACGATGTAGTAACTGTCCATATCCGGTCCCATGACGGTGGAGCTGTGTCCTAAACCCTTGAAATTGTTTTGTTCGTCCACGGTAAGTACAATGGGCAAGTCCACGCCGTATGTAAAAGCGTCGTCGTCTCCAAACTTTTTACCGTCGGTTTCGGTGCTGTAACTGATACGATACGCTTGACTTTCCACGTCCGTACCCGTGTAGGTTATGTAGTAGATCCCGTTGCGTTTGATGATCATGGGACCTTCCGTCCACGATCCGATGACGGTATTGGACAAGTTTACGCGAGTAAACGCCGTATCGCCCGAGTACAAATCTTGCATATTTGCCGCTTGCGACATGATAATTCCTGCTTCGCCCGCGGTCAAGAAATACATTTTTTCGTCGTCGTCGATGAACATCGATCCGTCGATACGTTTGTCCAACTTGTCGGTGACGCGAACAAACGGTCCCTCGGGGCTGTCCGCTTTGTAGACGTAATGGCCTAATCCAGACGGACTGGAATACATGTAGAAGAAACCGTTCCAGTAATACACTTCGGGAGCAAATGCGCCTACAAGCGATTCGTCAATGCTTACGTAGCCTGTTTGTTCTTCCGTAAAACCTTTCGCCGTACATTGTTGCCAACGCACAAGGTCGGTACTCTTCCATGCGCGTACGCCGTTCCAATTGTCGCGCGAGGAGCAATACAGGTAGTACATGCCGTTAAATCTGAACACGTAAGGATCGCCTATGCCGTAGTTAGGCCATTGTTCGGGAACAAAATCGTTGGATTGTTCGCCCGTACCCGTGTAATCGCAAAAATCACCGTTATTGTATGTTTCGTAATTCATTTCAGGCATAGTAAATTGTTCTTCCGTAATATCGTTGCATGCGGTAAAAACCGCAAGTTGAGTAACTACAAAGGCTACTACGAGAATTATTCCTAAAATCTTTTTCATTTTGTACCCTCCGTCGTTACTTTGTTTGTAAAGTATCTAAATACTGTTGGTAAGTAAGCAATTTGTTGCCGTCCGCTGTAAGTACAACGTAAGTATTAGGCTTTTGCGGATCGGCAAAACTACCTTCAAATGTAAGTCCGCGCCAAGTAAAATACCCCGGTAAGTCGTTGTTGACGTCAACGGATCTGTCCACTTGCCCGAATGCCATACCTACGGCGTCGTTTGCGCCTATACCCATTTGCGCAAGCGGCAACATTGCTTCCACGTAGTAATATTCCTCTTCGTTGTCCATTACGCTGCCTTCGCGCACTTCAAACATATACATCGCCATCCATTTGATCCAGCCTGCGCCCGCACAAATACGAGTACGGCTGTCTCTGCCGAGGTTTATTTGGTAATCGCCCGCGGACGGCGCAGCCGTACGAGACAACTTTGCGTCAAAATAGAACTCCACGCTGTCACTGTGCGTAACTTCTTCCGCCGCGCCAGAACCGACGTAACGGAAAGGCGTGTTGTCCCTCACCTTAAAAAACAAATAAATCGCGTTAGATTTGCGCACTATCGACACAACGGTATCGGCGTATTCCACCGTTACTTTGTTGGGGCTTTGCCACAACTCGTCGTTGTCGTAGCCGTCTATTACCGCTTCGGGACGGACCATATTGCCGTCAAAGTCAAACGGATTTGCCGAGTCGGGATCCCATTTCGAGTTTTGAACAGGTTGACATGCGCCCAATGAAACAAGCGCAATCAACAACACGCACAAAACGATTGCATATTTTTTCATATAAACTCCTTTCTAACCGCTTTTGCATACTTGTCCGACATGCCGTAGCCTCCTGACCTTACTCGTATGGTTTGACGAGATGTCACTTGACGGCATGTACACGGAATACAAATTGCTTACTCCTTAATACCGGTAAGCGCAAGCGATTGTACAAAATACTTTTGGAAAGCGATGTATAACACCACTATGGGAATACTGCTTACAGTCGCGCCTGCCATTACCAACGGCAAGTCGGGACGCCGAGAATTGTTGTCGTTGAGTATCGCCAACAAAGCCTGCACCGTCAACCAATTGGAACCCGAAAGGTATACCGACGGCGCAAAGTAGTCGTTCCAAATACCTAAAAACCAAAAGATTACCTGTGCCGCTATCGCAGGGACTATTGTCGGCAACACGATTGTCCAAAAATTTCTTAACCAACCCGCACCGTCAATGCGCCCCGCTTCTATGAGTGAATCGGGAGTGTTTTTCATGTATTGTATAAAGAAAAACATCATGCCGATATTGCCGAAAAGACCGGGGACGATCAACGGCAACAACGTACCTGTCCAACCTAGTGCGGAGTACGCCCTGTACTGAGGTAACAAAACCGCCGCATAAGGTACCATCATTCCGCTCATAAGAAACAGCAACAAAAATCTTTTGCAAGGCAAGCGCATCTTTGCAAATGCAAACGCCGCCAATGCCGACACAAGCGTGCCGATAGGAACTACTGTCAATTCAATGATCATAGTGTTACCTATCGAACGCAAAAAGCTCGGTGTTTGATCGGCAAGTTTGAAGTAACTTTCTATCGAAAAAACTTCAGGAAATAGTTTCAGGCTGGGCATCATGGCTTCCAACGGTTGCTTGAAAGTGGTAAAAAGCATCCACAAGTAGGGGAATACGGTAATTACGCCCACCATCGTCAGCAATGTGTACAGCAGTACCTTTACCACAATGTTTTTCCGTTTTGCGTTTACATGGGACAACTGCAACGCCTTAGTCAATTCGCTCATTGCTTTTCCTCCCCGTAAACCCACCTGTCGGAAAACTTGAATTGCAATATGGTAACAATCATAATTGCCACAGCAAGTATGATCGAAGCCGCGCTTGCAAGACCTTGTTTACCTTGATTTAGTCCGTACTCCCAAATAAACCAAACTATCGTTTGCGAGCCGGACGTGCCGTTACCGAATACTTTGGCGTCCGCATAGGATTGCAATCCGCCGATTACATTGGTAATGATGATGTAAAACGTCGTCGGCGTAAGCAACGGCAAAGTAATCTTGAAAAACTTGTGCGTTGCGCTTGCTCCGTCTACGTCTGCCGACTCGTAATAGCTTTGCGGAATGGCAAGCATACCGGCAATGTACAGTATCATACTTGTACCCATGCTTGCCCACACGTTTTTAAGCACAATGGCAACCTTGACAAGCCAGTCGTTGGCAAACCACGGTATCTCGACATTAAACAACGTGTTTATAAAACCGTATTCGGGGTTGAAAATGTACCTGAACACAATGTTGACGGCAACCGCGCTTGTGACGGCGGGCAGATAATACAGCACTTGGAAAAACTTGCTTGCCTTTTTGACCGCTTTGCTTTGCAAAACAGCCGCCAATGCAAGTCCGGCAATCATGCCGAGAGGAATGCTTACCAAAAGTAGCACCGTATTGAATATCGACCGACCGAAAGCGTCGCTGTATGTGGGGTTTGTAAACAAATCCACGTAGTTCTGTATGCCGTTGGGCGTCAATTCATCACGAAAGATGTTGTAATCGTTGAAGGAGAAATACACCACCGCAACGAGTGACAACAGGGTGAACACGACAAACCCCAACACGGGCAACGCGACAAACGCAAGCGCAGTCAACTTTTCTTTTTTGTGTAAATTTCTTTTTGACAGTTTCATGAGTTAGTTTTTAAAACGCTTATTCATATTGTCCAAATCTGACTGCAACTGACTGCGGTAATTGATTAGCAAATTGGTAATATCCTCGGTGGACTTCATCTTCCACGCTTCGGACGTGTTGAGATAGTTTAACAGGTTTGTACGCCAAGTGGAGTCGTAGGTGTAGTACAAAGCGCGCGTTTTACCGCTGACCATATCCTGTTTGCCGCTTGCTGCATACAATCCCAAACTGTCGGTGTGGTCGTCGATAATATCGATAAATACCGAACGATTGGCAGGTTGAACATCCCAATCGGCGGACACGTAATCGTTGACCATTTCGATAATGTTGGGTACCTGCTGACCGAGCGAAACGGACAACTCTTGACAAGACTTACTCATAGACAACCATTTTGCAAACTTGACGGCCTCTTCCTTGACCTTGGACTTTGCCGATACGCCGTAGCACATGGAGCCTACAAAACTGACAGATTGCGCCCCTTCGGCAGGTCCGTAAGGTACGGGAACGATGTTGTATTTGAGATTTTTGTAATCCCAAAAGTCGGCATTGTCCCACGGTCCCATCCAAGTGAAAATAGATTTGTTACTCAAAAAGCGAGTATACGCATCGGTGGAGCCGCTGAAATCGGCGTCGGGCATAACGTCATATACCGTTGCAAGTTGAATATTGAAGGCTATTGCTTGAATAAAATTGTTGTCAATGCCTTGTTTCGTTGCATTTTCGTAGAAATAGTTGGCGTTGTTGCTGTACAGACAAGCGTCCATTTCGTAATACGGTATACCGTAAATGCGATCGGCTTTGGACAGTCCCTTTTGGTCTTTTGTAAGATCCACCAACAATTGAGTAAATTGCGCCCATGTCATTGGCGTACGAGGATCCAACAATTTGTAAACATCTTGCTTGTTCAATCCGTTTGCGGCAATCTGTTTGTCTAGCAACGTTTCGTTGTAAACCAACGTGACGGGACCGAGATCCTTGGGGAATCCGTACAACTTGGCGTTTGCGCTTTTACCGAGGGTGTGAGTTTCTACGTCGTAGTAGTACTCGTCCATTGCCTTGGGCCAAACGGAGTTAAGCTCCTCTTGCGTGCAGTACGGAAGTAAATCTTCCATTATTCCTGCGTCCGCCCACGACAAAAAGTCGGTGTCCGGCATAAAGAATACGTCGGGTTTGGGGTTTTCCCCTTGAAAGTTAGTCATGTAGATGTTCGACTCGTAGTGAGTAGGCACTATGATGACATTTTCGTTTTCTTCCATGTAGCGGTCCATCAGTTCTTCGTAAACTTTCTTTTCCGCCAGACTACCCCAATACCAAAACTTGATTTTGGTACGTCCTTGGCTGTCAGTAGTGCCGCTATCGTTGTCGCAAGCCGCCAAAACGGGCAAAATAATCACCATCAGCAACAACAACACCGACAAAAGTGCGTATTTCTTTTTCATGTTTTCCTCCATAAATTTTTCTTACGGCAGACAAAGATTGCCTGCCGTAATTATGTTTTGCCTACTATCCTTTTGTAATCAATCCATACTCTACGCCCGCAGCCTGCGCACGATACCCGTACTTGGTACCGCTAAGCGCGGCTTCGTCCGTGAAGTCCACATACAAAGTGTCGTTGACGTAACACTTGATGTTGTTGCCGTTACGCACTACTTTTAACGTGTAAGTGTTGGCAGCGTTGAAATCCGCAATGTGCGTTACGGCACCGCACTGTTGCCAAGCGGGTTCACCGCCTGCCTTTGCCAAGTAAGCGTCGCCGTTGACGTTGATAAAGAAGAAGTAGTAACTTACGTCCTTGTCTTCCCAGAAGTTTGTCTTGCCGTTGTCGGTAAGACCGAATACGATGCCGCTGTCGCTACCGGCAACCGTCTTGATGGTTGCGGTGATTGTTCCGTCCGTAAAAGAGCCTTCTTTGTTTGTCAGCAAAGTGTTAGGCATCATTGAGGTAATCTTGCCGTCGGCTTCCTTGGCGTTGCCACTGACTATGTTGTAGTCTATCGGAGGAACGATATGTTCGGAAACGGTATCCGTCGTAGTAATTACGCCGTATTCCACACCGTTACCGATTGCACGGTAACCGTACTTGGTACCCGTAAGCGGATTTGCGTCGGTGTAATCGATGTACATAACATCGTCTACGTAGCAACGAATATTGCCGTCTTTCCACTCTACTTTGAGCGTGTACTCTACGTTGGGTTGCATGCCGCAAGGCAAGGATTTCAGTTCGTTCCAACCGTTGTTTATTTTTGCAAGGTAGACGCCGTTCCAACCCGTGATGAAGAATTCGTAATAGCTTACGCCCGTATCTTCCCAGTAGTTGGCAAGTCCGTTGTCTGTAAGTCCGAATACGATACCGCTGTCGGACAATGTGCCCATCTTAATTTTTGCGGTGATTGTACCTTCGGTAAATGTTCTCTCCTTGGTGACCGCAAGCATCCAATCGGTTGTGTTGGTAACCTTATCCGGCGTGTAGGTGCCTGCGCCGTGAACAAACTTGTACGGCAAACCTTCCGCTTCCAATCCCAACGCAACGCGCACAAGACGAGTGAGTTTTTCGTAGCCGTTGGCGTTAAGGTGCAAATTGTCGGGAACAAACAAACTTGTATCTATGTTGCCTTCGCCGTCTTCCACAACCGAAGCAAAGTCTACAAGAGTACACCATGCGCTATTTTCCGTTGCGAATTCCGCATACTTTGCATTGAGTACATCGATTTGAGAGTAGAACGCTTTTTTGCTTTCGAGAGGCACTTTGTTGCAGTTAATCAGCACAATCTTTGCCGATGGCAAAAGTTCGTGCAATCTGTTGAGCGTTTCGGCAACCGTAGCGAAGATGTTTTCTCCCGTGTTGGTGCCGTACATGTCGTTTATGCCGATCATATACACAAGTTTACTCGGATTGTATGCTGCCACTTCGTCGGTAAGGTTGAGCCAATCTGCGGCAACCGTTCCTCCGATACCGATGTTGAGAATGTTGTCTACGTCAAAGAAATCGGCTTTGTACGTTGTCCACAATTCGGTGTAGGAATGTCCGAAAATAAGCGTGTCCGCCGTAACGATGTCGGTTTTGTCGGATACGGCAAAATCGCTGAAAACAACGTTACTTGCTTCCGCACGCACGCCGATTCCGTCGCCGTCAAGCGTTACTTGTTCCTTTATCATCAGTCTGTCGCCGACGTAGCAGTATGCTACTCCGTCCTTTACCACCACTTTGATGTCATACATGACATTGGCGGAATACATTGCCGACAACGTGGAATGTTTTATTTCAGTGTAACTCGGTGCAATTTTGGCAAGAATAGGCGCGCCGACTTTGTTGACAAAGAAGAAGTAGTAACTAATACCGTCTTCCCCTTCCCAGAAATTCTTGTTTCCGTTGGTTTTTACGCCAAACACTATGCCGCTGTCCGTACCGGACAACACTTTTGCCGAAACCGTTCCGTTGGTAGCAAGCGTTTCCGTTTGGGAAATCATCATGGAGTTTTGCGATGTTGCCTTTATCTTTCCTGCTGCCTTTTCGAAGTCACCGCTGACAATATCGAAACCTTCGGGACGTTCGTGCGTGATAGTTTCGGCGGTAACTGTAAACTCGCTGTAAACGGTATTTGCCTTACCTGCGCGCAAACCTACGCTTGTACCCAGCAAGAAGTTTTCGTCGGTGTAAGTGATGTACAACACGTCATCTACGTAGCAACGTATCGTACCGTCACTGACTTCAACTTTTAGCGTGTAAGTTTTGTTTACGTCGTAGCCGGCAATCGACGGTACGTTACCGCATTGTTGCCAACCGCCCGCAACCTTTCCGAGGTAAGCGCAACCGTTGATGTTGACAAAGAAGAAGTAGTAACTTGCTCCCGCCTCCCAAAACAGTTCCTCGTTGGCTTGCGTCATACCGAATACGATACCGCTATCGCCGATTTCGCCTGCTTTCATTTTGGCGGTAATAGTTCCGTTTTGCAATTGATACTCGTTGTGTACGGCAAGCGTGTTGGCTTCCTTTGCAACAAGATTGTTTTCTTCCTTTGCCAATTTTCCGTTGCGGACTACAAAATTGTCCACTACTTCGGCGTTGATTTCTACGGGAAGATCGTTTTCGTCGATTTCCAAAGGCTTAAACGTTGTGCCTTGTTCAGCCGCGCGATAGCCTACGATAACGCCTGGAAGTTCGCCGAGATTACTGTTGCGATACACTTCCGTGTCATTTACAAACACTACCAACAAACCTTCGTTGTACTGCACCTTGATAGTGTACTCGTTTTGAGGATTGTAGGTTGCCTCCAATTTGGTAGAGTGTGCCAACTCCGTCCAGCCGCTGTCAACGTGACTGATGAGTACCGTTCCGTTGAAGTTTACAAGTACGGTGTAGTAGTTGTTGTTTTCCCACCAACCTTCCGACTCGCCTTGCGCCGCGCCGAACACGATACCGCAGTCGTTTGCCGTACCGGGAGTAACCTTGCCGATCAACGTGCCTTTGCTAAACGGTTTGTCGAAGGTAATCAGCGTGTTGCCGCGTTCCGTCGTGTACGTTCCGTCGGCATTTTTGACAGCCGAACCGTTACGCACGTCAAACAACTTGGTAAACTTTGCCGTAATGGTGATGGCCTTGGTTACGGGAGTATCCCAATTGTACTCCGTTTCGCCGACGAACCAACCATCGAACTTGTACCCTGACTTGGTAGGATCCGCAGAGGGTTTTTGCGCAAACTCTCCGTCCTTGACCTGTTGCGTAGAGGATTTGATTGCCCCTACAATCGTCACGGTGTGGGTTACACTTTTGTCGCATTTGCATTTTTCGGAGCAAATCGGATCCTTGCAATCCGACGTACATCCTCCGCACTTCGGGCAAACATGTTGACAAACGTGTTTAGTGTCGTCGTTGATGTCACATGCGACAAACAACGCCATACACAATACGACGGTCAATATTACCGCCAATAGTTTTGCAACGTTTTTCATAATGTCCTCCTTATAATAGCGGAACTTGTCCGCAAAAAATCAACTAATATGTGTAACTGCGTCAAAAACTTTTTTGTAATTTACCACCACGACAAGTACAAGCGGTACGGGCAACAAAACAAGCGTAATCACCCATGCCACAAGTTGCCAAACAAATGGTAACAGCACTGTGACAACAATCGGCAATATTGTCAATAACGCCCATCCGACAAAGGAAAGCTTTGTAAAAACCAATTTCCAGCCGTTTGTCGCGACGTCCGACCACTTATCGAAATAAAACAAGTTTTGCGTAGCACAAGTAAACACCCAACTCAGGACAAAGACAAACTGCACTACGGCAACCGCAGCCAAAACGTAAGCAACCAAATCGGGCAGGTTAATTTTGCCAACCCACACGGTAGACAGTACCGCCGCCGAAAGGGACAACCACAAAAACACGGCATACAGACAATATTTTCCCGTGTTTTTTCCGCCCTGTCTGAAGCCATCGGAAACGTTGCCGCTGTCCTCATAGTAAAGGTTGGCGCAACACTTAGTAACACCGCCAAGTCCTACCGCCAACAGCAAGAAACAAGGCAAGTTGCCCATGCACCACAAACTCAATGCTCCGCCAACCGCCTCGGACGCGCCGACAAGCAAAGCGGAAAAGCACTGACAAACGATCGTCCACACCGCCCAAGGCAAACAAAACAATGCAAAAACGGAGTTGATTGCAAAAATTGTGGACAAATGACTTTTGCACAACTCGGAAAATCTGTTCATTTTATATGTAATCTATGCGTACGATTATGTCCTGCGCATAGTCCCCGAAAGTCTTACCGAAAATATTCAGTCCGCCCTTGTTTTTTGCGTCGTCCTTGATACCAATACGCAACGTAAAGTGCGTGTCGTTTTCCAAATTCAATTCGTCTATCGGTAGTTCGTTTATTTGGTTTTCGTCTATGTACACGCCATAGCCGTCCACCTTGAAGGTTTTCAGTAGTCCGTATTGCGTACTGAAACTACTCCACCAAGACGGGGTAAGGTGTCCGCGCCTGTCGCCGAAGTCGCCCTTGCTTGTGTAGGTGCAAATTTCTTTGCCGTTTAGCCACAGGGTTATGTCCGACGGCCAATCCATGTTGAAGTTAGGCGCTTCGGAACAAAGCTCGAAACTTATGTTGATTATTTGCGCGCGATGCCCGTACAAATAGTAGTTAGGTATGCGGTACTCCACATATCCTTCGCTAAACCACACTATGCCCGCATTGACGCGTTCGGGAAGATAAAACGCCGACGGCATATCGTCTACTCCGATTATTTCCGCATCGCTGGCAATGCCGCAAATATTGCTGGCTTTGCAATCGGTGTAACTGCCGACGGGGATTTCCAACGAAATGCTGTTCATCTCCTGCTCGACTTGCTCGGACATGTCGTCCATGTCAAAAGTCACTCTGTCAAACTTGCGAGAAACGACTTTTGCGCTGCCGTGTATGCCGCGTGTGGCATTGATGTTGATTAGTTGCGCCTTTTTCAGCAAGCTGATGTGAAACGACGTTGTGGACAGCGGCTGGTTGAGAATGCAACTGATTTCGTTGATCGTGTAACTGCCCTTGCGCAACAACTGCATAATTTTGCGCCTTACTTCGGATGAAAGGGCTTGCGTTACCACATTAACCTGATTGTCTTGGTTAAGGTCTAAAACGAGTTCCTTTTTCATTGTCTACTCCTTTCTTCCTTAGGCTGCAACAACGACATGAGTGTCACGACAAAATACACTGCAAAACAAAGCAAAATGCTGTTCGCTCAACTCCATTATAGTTGACGAATTTTTGCGGTGTCAATACCGACTTTCAAAAATAAAAAAACAACCTCGTTTGCTACAACTTTTTTGGAAGCAAATGTGGATATATTATATCAAAACGTATAAAGAAAATCAATAGTGATTTTTATTTAAAGTAATTTAAGATATAGGATTACAATACATATAAGACAAAACAGAAAAAAAGATAGCGAAAAGATTTTCTTTGTGTTAAAGTCTAAACAAATGCGACCCCGACGGAATTGACAATCCCGATCGGGGTTTTTGCTATCTTGAGATACCTGCGGCAACCTTAATTCCGTATAACATCTTGCATTCTATGCATATAAACACACGAAAAAGGCTAATGGCAATAACTGTTAGAATCTATATAAACTAGCCATTTTTGCCCCGTTTTTTGCTTTTTGACCCCAAAAAACACCCGATTCCACACTCAAACAATCCCACGCAAGGCAAATTGCTACTTGAGCACATGCACGGCCACTTCAAAATGTTGAGAGATTTTTTTCACGTAATTGCCTTGAAAATTGTCCTTGTATATAACTAAAATAAATTTTATATCAGCTAAATAAGCGCAAAAAAAGGACGAGCGGTAAACTCGTCCCAAAAAATCTTGAAATCTGTTGAATGTTAGTCAAAAATGCTCGCAAGTACTTGACTGAAGTTATCGGAGCTGTCGAATGTAAGTTGCGTGTATTCAACATACAATTTTACATCGTCGAACTCTGCCTTGCCATTAACCGAAACAGAATACACTTCGTCGCCGTCTATGGTATAATTGTACTTCCAATCGAAACCTTTTACTGTGGCTGCGTTTTCGTATTCTTTATTATTTGTTTCGTATGAATAGTACGGGTTGACAACAAAAACCAGTTTTATAGATAATGCTTCTTCGGTATCGTCTAGTGAAGCCACATAAAATAAGGTGTCGCCTCTTTTACTATCATAGTATCTATCCACATTCCAATCTGAGGCTGAAAATGAATTTCCTTTTAAATACGTGGAAATATCGCTTATCGTTAAATTTGATGAAATTACAGGACTATTAAAATCCAGAATTCTTGAACTTGCGATACAAGGAAAACTTGTTCCGCAGGATGAAAACGACGAGCCGGCGAGCGTGTTATTAGAGCGTATCCGTGCCGAACGCAAAGCAAAATTAGGTAAAAAATACGTTGAAAGTTACATCTATAAGGGAGATGATAACTGTTATTATGAGAACCTGCCAAAAAATTGGGCGAAATGTAGGCTTTCAGATATTGCATATTTAGAAAGAGGTATCACGCGAAGAAGTGATGAAATACCTGACCAACGGCGTAAGACAAAAATCCCCCGAAATACTGATAGAGCTATTGATTAACAAAATAACTATCTGGGACGACCACATCGAAATAGAATTCAATTATTCCAACAATACAAATCCCGACGAACACGAAACCGTTCGTCGGTATTTTTCTATTTCAAGAAACCTTTACGTCATGATTGCAACCAATTGCGTTTTGATTGCTCGCCGTCAGCTTTTGTACGACGCACACTATTTACAAGTGGCGCAAACTAAGATTCAAGACTACAGTGTATCGTAACTGTCCAAAACAATTTATTTCATAACACCATTGTACCAAAAATCAAAGGCAAAAACTATTACATCGAAACAAAAAACTGTCGCGAGAGAAACAAACTTCCTTTGCGACCGCTTAATTGAATTTACAAAAAAAACATAGCCAAACCGCAAAAGGTTCGACTATGTTCCCGGAATGGTGGAGTGGGGATGTTTGCGTTCGCACACCTTTTGCACTTTTTACAGCCTCTTTCGTATCGTCTATAGTCAGTTTTTCGATGTCTTTACCGCCGCGAAGATTGAAAAACACTACGGTGTCATCGTCGGAAACGAATACTTGGCTTACAAGGTGGTTTATTATTTGTTTTTGGTATTCTTTATCGTTGACGTCGCCTTTAAGCAGTTCTTCAATAAAAGCAAGCAAATCTTTCTTCGT
>ULVD01069642.1_pt1 | contig 58264 bp, 58 predicted proteins | sample 1959101 | NCBI WGS metagenome assembly ULVD01 (sample SAMEA4835777, study PRJEB28245) | human gut metagenome | biome: gut microbiome; material: fecal sample | place: Denmark | collected 2008
CGTGTCGGCTTTGCCGACGGATGAGGTGTTTTCAGAGGTGCAATACCGGTTTTCACCATTGATTCGACACCGGGCAAGCGCAATGTGCGTATAGGTATAGCCCCAAAGCGCCTCTGAAAAGGCGCCACTAAAAATATTGAAAAGGCGGCGAACTTAGGCTATAATTATTTTAGTCTTTCTGCTCGGCGAATTGGCAGACGCGGCGCAATGTACAGCTTTCACAGTCGGGTCTGCGTGCCGTGCAGACGGCGCGGCCGTGCAGCACGATGCGATGGCAGAAGTCGGAGCTCTTATCCGGCGGAAGCTGCCTGCGCAGCTCCTGCTCGATCTTCACGGGGTCTTTCAGGTCATCAACGAGCCCCAGTCGGTTTGATATGCGGATGCAGTGTGTGTCCACGACCGTCGAGCCCGGCACCTTGAAAATATCGCCGAGGATCAGATTTGCGGTCTTGCGCCCTACGCCGGGCAGCTTGAGAAGATCGTCCATATTCCCCGGCACTCTGCCGCCGAAATCGCGCATTATCATCTGCGCAGCGCCCACTATGTCGTGCGCCTTGGCTCTGTAAAAGCCGCAGGAGCGGACATAGCTCTCGACCTCTCCGGCATCGGCCTCGGCAAAGCTCTCAAGCGTCGGAAAGTGCGCAAACAGCGCGGGCGTTATCTCATTAACTCGTGCGTCCGTGCACTGCGCGGCAAGGCGCACAGAGAACAAAAGCTCATAATCCTTCTTATAATCAAGCGTACATTCGGCCAGAGGATAAGCCTCCTCCAGCAGTCGGACTATCTCCGAAACCTGCTGCTTTGTGCGCATAAGCATCACCTCTTACGGTATTTTAACACAGCCTCGGCCGCATTGCCACAGCAAATGCGACCGATCTCAACATTTTCCGGAGGAACGCAAATGTACAAGCCTCTCGCAGACGAAATAAGGCCGCACAGTCTCGATGATGTTGTCGGCCAAAGACATATACTCGGGCAGCGCGGCCTGCTGCGGCGCATAGTCGAAAGCGGCAGCATACCCAACATGATATTCTACGGTCCGTCGGGCACGGGAAAGACCACCGTCGCACGCATTATCGCCGAAAAAACGAACCGCACCCTGCGCAAGCTGAACGCGACGACCGCCGGGCTTACCGATATAAAGGAGATCATCGCTGAGCTCGACACGCTGCTGACCCCCGGCGGCGTGCTGCTGTACCTCGACGAGATACAGTATTTCAACAAAAAGCAGCAGCAATCGCTGCTGGAGTTTATAGAGGACGGACGCATCACGCTCATCGCGTCAACGACGGAGAATCCGTATTTCTGCGTGTTCGGCGCTATTTTGAGCCGCTCGACGGTGTTCGAGTTCAAGCCCGTGACCCCGAAGGAGGCCGAGCCTGCCATTTTGCGTGCATTCAATATCCTCGCCGAGCGCGAGGGCAAAGCGCCGGAGCTTGAGCCCGGCGTCGTGCAGCGGATAAGTCAGGCCTGCGGCGGCGACGTGCGCAAGGCATTAAACGCCGTGGAGCTGCTGTTCACGGCCGGCGAAACCGACGGCGGCACGGTGCGCATAAGCCTCGACGATACGAAGACCGTTACCCAGAAAAGCTCGATGCGCTATGACCGCGACGGTGACGAGCACTACGACGCGCTGTCGGCGCTTATGAAGTCGCTGCGCGGCTCGGATCCGGATGCTGCGCTGCACTATCTTGCGCGGCTTCTGGAGGCCGGAGATCTTATCGGCGCGTGCCGCAGGATACTGTGCTCGGCCAGCGAGGATATCGGCCTTGCCTATCCCCAGGCCGTGCCCATCGTCAAGGCCTGCGTCGATTCCGCCTTGCAGCTCGGTCTGCCGGAGGCGCGGCTGCCGCTGGCCGAGGCCGCAATATTTCTTGCAACCGCGCCGAAATCCAACAGCGGTCTCATGGCAATTGACGCCGCCATAGCCGATATTCGCGCCGGGAAAAGCGGTCCGCCGCCGCGCGAGCTGCAAAACGTTCACGCCGACGGTACGGGCTTTGAACGTGAGCAGGGCTACAAATATCCGCACAGCTTCCCCAATCACTGGGTTCGCCAGCAGTATCTGCCCGACGCGCTCAAGGGCGCACACTACTACGAATACGGCGACAACAAGCTCGAGCAGACCGCGAAAAAATACTGGGACGAGATAAAAAAGTGAGGTACCGGACATGCCAATGGATATACGCGTCGGTGACGTGCTGACGATGAAAAAAGCGCACCCTTGCGGCGAGAAGCGCTGGCAGGTGCTGCGCATCGGCGCGGACTTCAAGCTCAGGTGCCTCGGCTGCGGCCGCGAGGTCATGGGCCCGCGCAGCAAGTTTGAAAAGAACATACGGGAGATAAGGCACGAGGAATAAGCTGAAAATCAAAACCTCCGGCTAAGCCGGAGGTTTTGATTTATTCACTTAATTCACTTATCTTTCTTTTCTTTGCTGTCTTTGCCGTCTTTGCCGTCGTCGGAGCTCATGTCGAACTCAAGCTCCGCGTCGCACTTGGGGCAGCGGATCGAGCCGAAGTCGAGATCCTCCTCGAAAACGGTGATGGTCTCGCCGCACTTGGGGCAGGTGACCTCATACTCCTGCTCGTCGCCGCCGCAGCTGCCGCAGCAGCCGGTGCAGGACACGTCGGCGTCGTCCGAGTCATCGTCGAGCTCCTCGTCATCATCGTCCATATCGCCGATGCAGAGATCCTCGAGGTACTCCATATCCTCGTTTATGTCGCTGATGCTGTCGGAAAGGTCCTTTGCGTGAGCGTCCACGGCTTCGATATCGTAGGCCATGGCCTCGAGCACGTCGATGACGGCGAGCATGAGCTTTCCCTCATTGGTGCTGTCCTTTACGCCGAGTCCGTCGGCAAGGCCCTTGAGATATGCTACTTTTTCACTAACTGTCATTAAATAACTCCTTTGGCTGCGCAAATCCGTACCTGCGGGTGCGAAAGAGCGACCCCTCAGGCGACTTTGTCGCCAGCTCCCCTTACGCAGGTAAGCCAATGTAGATGCGTCGCAAAACTTTCGGTGCTCTGTAGGTAAGCGGCAGTTTTACGGTTTTGCCGGCAGTTACGATACCGGGCGACCGCAATCACTGTATCCGCAGATGCGTCAATGCGTCTCTGAAAATTACTTGGAGCGGCTGAGGTACTCGCCGGTGCGGGTGTCGATCTGGATCTTCTCGCCGGGCTCGATAAAGAGAGGAACCTTGACCTCTGCGCCGGTCTCGAGAGTTGCGGGCTTGGTCGCGTTGGTGGCGGTGTTGCCTGCAAAGCCGGGGTCGGTGTCGGTAACGACGAGGTCGACGAAGAAGGGCGGCTCGACGTTAAAGACCTTGCCCTTGTAGGAGTAGATGGTGCACTCCATATTTTCCTTTACGAACTTGAAGCTGTCGCCGAGATTGGACTCGTCAACAGGCTCGAGCTCATAGGTCTCGGGATCCATGAAATAATAGAGGCTGCCGTCGTTATAGCTGTATTCCATGGTCTTGCGCTCGACGGTAGCGGTCTCGAACTTTGCGGTGGGGTTAAAGGAAGTTTCGGTGACTGCGCCGGTTATGACGTTCTTCATCTTGGTGCGGACGAAGGCCGCGCCCTTGCCGGGCTTAACGTGCTGGAAGGAGACGACCTGCATGACCTGGCCGTCCATCTCAAAGGTAACGCCGTTTCTGAAATCACCTGCTGTAATAGGCATACTGTATTATCCTCCTATGTGAAAGTATAAAATCGTCTATAGCCTTAATAGTTTACATTAAATTACGCCATATTGCAAGATTATTTTCTGTTTTTGCTCTTGCTTTCCTTTTCCGGAGCATCATTTTCACGTTTTCCGGTACGTTTTTCAAACGCTATCTGGAGCATATACACAATCATCGCCAGAACGCCGACTATGTACAGGATGTTGCGCAGTCCCTCCGGGAAGTTCGGAATGAAGCTTTGCAGCAGCGCCGTTACGCATACGATAACAAAACCGATGTACAGAAACGGCGTGAGCGAGAAGTTCAGTTTCTTTTCTTTTTTCTTTCCCTTTGCCATGATATCTCTCCCTTATAAAATAACAAGCTCTTTGTCTGCCTTCGTTATGACCTCGCAGCCGCCCTCGCGCAGGATGAGGACGTCCTCTATTCTTACGCCGAATCTGCCCGGCAGATATATTCCGGGCTCTGCCGATATGACGGCGCCGACAGGCATCGGAATTTTCACAGAGGGCGCCGCGGCCGGGCTTTCGTGGATGTAAAGCCCCAGCGAATGGCCGAAGCTGTGCCCGAAATACTCGCCGTAGCCCGCGTCGGCAATCACCTTTCGCGCCGCGCCGTCTATCTCCGCGCCGGTGACTCCGGCGGCGGCCCTGGCTATGCCGGCAAGCTGCGCATGCAGCACAATATCATAAATGTTTTTCATCTCGTCTGTCGCATAGCCGACGGCGACGGTACGCGTCATGTCGGAGCAATAGCCGTCCTTGAGGCAGCCGAAGTCCATCGTGATAAAATCGCCCTCTCGCACGACCGCGTCCGACGGTACGCCGTGCGGCATGCTGGTGTTTGCGCCCGTAACGGCTATGGGAGCAAAGCTGTTTCCCTCGCCGCCGTGCTTTAAAAGCCTGTATGTGATCTCGGCGGCGATATCGCGCTCGGTCACGCCCGGTCGGATGATGCGCAGAACATCGTCCAGCGCCTTTTCGGCTATCGCCTGCGCATGGCGCATACTGCGCTGCTCCGCCTCATCCTTGGACGCTCGCAGAGAGTAAAACAGGCTCTGGCACGGGTGAAGCTCCGTTCCCAGCGCCTTCTGCCAGTTCAGGAATGCCCCGTGCGAGAGCGAAAACTCCTCCGCGCCGAGCATTTTTACTCCGCACTCGGCTATCGCCTCGCGCACAAGCTCTGTCAGCCGTCTGCCCGCTCCGAACATACGCAGCGTGATATCGCGTGAAACGCTCCTTTCTGCCGCCTCGATGTAGCGCGAATCTGTTATCAGAAACGCTCTGTCGAGCGTTATGAGCACCGCGCCGTCGGTAAAGGCAAAGCCCGTCGCGTAGCGCTGGTTTAATTCATCGGTTATCAGCACCGCGTCGAGCCCGAGATCGATGAGCCCGCCGCGAATCTTCGCAAGTCTCTCCACTTTGCGCCTCCGTATCAGAAGTTCCTGACCTCATCGCCGGCTATCGTGCTCAGTGAATTGAACGAGTCGCCGCTTACGAGATCAACAAGGATTATCGAGCCGTCGCTGCCGCTCTGGAATATGCCGCGGATGACCTCCGTGCCGTCGGCGAGCTGATATCTGACGGCGATATTCGCCTGCGTATCGGGGATGTAGCTTTTTACCTCGACGCCCTCGCCGGTCGTGAGGTAGTTGCGCTGCCATAGCGTGCGGCTTTCGGTGTATATTCTTACGTTGTACACTGTCTCCTCGGCCGAGAGCACGATGCTCTGTCCCTCGGCGTCGACCGTCACGGTGTCGAGAATATTTATGCTGTCGCGGTCGAGCTTATCGCCGTCGTCGGCAAGCACCAGACCGTTTTCACCCTCGTATTCTACGGGCATGAAGCCCGCGTCAATAAACTCCTCAAGCGCGGAGTAGGGTATCTCGAACATCAGCACTCCGCAGCTGTACGGCGCTATATCGTATGGGTTTGCGTACACGACGAGTCCTTCATCATTTAAATACCAGTTGCTGCCCGCATCGATGAGCCCGCCGATGGCGGCTTCAAAATCCTCAAAGAAGATGCTCTGGCCGTTTTCCTTATACTGATCGCCGGCGGCAAGGCCGATTACATAATTTTTCATAAAGGTCTTGAGCTGATCCTCGTTTCGCGCAAGATCTGCAAGCGTGAGCTGCTCGCCGGTGTCGGCATTGTAGCTGCGGCTGACCCGCGTGAAATTGGCGTGCAGTCCGCCGACATCCTGCGAAATATCGAAAACAACGCTCAGCGCGTTGGTATCGCAGCGAGTTATGCTCGGCGTACAGCGGTAGCTCAGCTCTATCGTCTCGCCCTCGTGCTGATCCTCGGCAACGCGGCGTGTATACTCGGCGTCGGCTCTGAATTTGACGTAGAGCTCGGCCAGGGACGCGTTTATGCGCTGCGCCGTGCGCTCGTCCTTCGAGCTTATCTCCGCCGAGCCGAGGCTCTGCCTGTAATAAGAAACGCCGTCGTCGTTTTTGAGCTCGGCGTCGTCGAAGCTGTAGCTTGCCATTATGTCAAACTGCGGCACCGGCGTGCGCTTTTCAAGATCGCCGCCGTGCTGACACGCGCAAAGAGTGCCCAGCATAGCGCAGCAAAGCAGCATTGAAATTATCTTCTTCATTTATCTTTAACCTCTCATCGGCAACAAATTATTAACAAGTCAAAAACAAATTGCTTGAAACACTAAGGTTTTGCACACTTCCAACAGAGTTATCAACACATTATGTAAATCAAAACTTCTCCTTATTGTCCAAAAAGCCCTTTATGCCGCTGAAGCAGTAGGTGTCGAGAACATAGGCAACACGCTCTGGCGCGGCCTTCATGCCTGTGTCGAGCCAGTACTTGACCACGGTGGATATCGACGATACCAGAAGTCCCTTCAGGCACTCGGCCAGCTGATCGCTCACCTCACCCGGGACGAGTATTTCCTGCTCAATATAATCGTCGGCATGCCGTGCGATGACCTTGAGCATCGCGTCATGATCGCCGTAGGGACCTGCAAAAACACGGCAGAGCTCTTTGTTTTCCTGCAAAAGCTGCAAGGTTTGCAGCGAGTTGAGACGCTTGAGGCCGCTCTCGCGCAGCCGCTGCTCCATAGCCTCGGACAGCTGATCCTCAAGGCTGTGCTTGAGCTCATATGGATCGGAGTAATGCGCGTAAAACGTACCGCGGTTTATGTCCGCCTCGCGGCAGATCTCCGTCACGCTTATCTTTTCTATCGGCTTTTCGGCGAGCAGCCGCAGAAAGCCGTCTCGGATGGCCTGCTTTGTGTATCTTACGCGTCTGTCTTCCTTTTTGGGTCTGACTGTTTCCATGCTCACCGCGCTCCTTACATTTATTTTTATCTATAATACATTTTACTATACAAACGTCCGAAAATCAACATTCGTTTTTTGTTTTTAGAGGCGCACGGACACCACTGAAAAAAGAAAAAACGCGGCATGGTTTTTCCACACCGCGTTTTTTCGGTTTTCTCAGGCTTACTGAGCCTCGATAGCCTCTGCAGGGCACTGTGCTGCGCAAGCACCGCACTCAAGGCACTTGTCGGCATCGATCTCGTAGTGAAGATCGCCCATAGAGATAGCTTCAGCAGGGCACTGTGCTGCGCATGCGCCGCAGGACAGGCACTCGTCGGTAATAACAAAAGCCATGATGTAACCTCCATATGTAAGTTTGCTCAATAGGGATTCTGGTCTTGCCTATGTCTTGCAAGTGCATTGTAACACAAATTTTCAAAAATGCAAACGTAAATTGAAGTTAATAACTATAAATTTTGCAAACTGTCAATAATCCCGTATACGACAGTATCGGCGCGGCCGATGTATTAAGATATATCAATATGTGCACAAGGGGGAAAAGACCTTGAAGAACAATGAAAAATTCACGGAAAAGGCCGAGGGGGCCATCGAGCAGGCGCGGCTTGCCGCGTTCGGCCTGGGTCACAGCTATGTCGGCACCGAGCATCTGCTTTTGGGCATTGTGCGCGAAAAGGCCGGACTCGGCGCACGAATACTGCGCGACCGCGGCATAAGCGAGCATAGCCTAAAGGCTGCCGTAAGCCGTCAAAGCGGAACAGGCGAGCCCGGCGCCCCGACGCAGGGGCTTACAAAGCACGCATGGCAGGCTATAGAAAAGGCGGCCTCGGACGCTGCTCGCCTGGGTCACAGCTATATCGGCACAGAGCACCTGCTTCTGGGCATACTCCGCCAGCCGGACTGCGGCGGTGCAAGGGCGCTGACCGCTGCGGGGCTCAGTCTTAACGATATCTACACCGACATTCTCGCCGTTTTCGGCGCGGGCTCGTTTAAGCCGCGTCCTCAGCAGCAGCCTCCGCAGCAGCCGAAGGCCGCGGTCAGGCACAGCGAAACGCGCATCCTCGACCTGTACAGCCGCGATCTTACGCAGATAGCCGCCGCAGGGGGCTTCGATCCCGTCATCGGCCGCGAGGAGGAGATACGCCGCAGCGTGCAGATACTGTCGCGCCGCAGCAAAAACAATCCCGTGCTCATCGGCGAGCCGGGCGTGGGCAAGACCGCCGTCGCCGAGGGTATCGCGTCATATATCGCAAGCTCCGACGCGCCCGAGAGCATGGCCGGAAAGAGGCTTGTAGCGCTCGATCTTCCGGCGCTGCTGGCGGGAACAAAGTACCGCGGCGATTTTGAGGAGCGTGTCAAGGCGGTGCTCAAGGATGTAAAAAAAGCCGGCGACGTCATACTTTTCGTCGACGAGCTGCACACCGTTATAGGCGCAGGCAGCGCCGAGGGTGCGATAGACGCGGCAAACATCCTGAAGCCCGCGCTCGGCCGCGGCGAGGTGCAGATGATCGGTGCGACGACACCGGAGGAGTATCGCCGCCACATAGAAAAGGACGCGGCGTTAGAGCGCAGGTTCCAGCCGGTGAAGGTCTCAGAGCCGTCGAGGGAAAACAGTCTTCTTATGCTCGGCGGCGTGCGCCCGAGCCTTGAAAAGCACCACCGCGTGAAGATATCGGACGCGGCGCTCACGGCGGCGGTCGACCTCTCGGCGCGGTATATAAACGACCGCTTTCTGCCGGATAAGGCCATTGACCTTATTGATGAGGCGGCGGCACACATCCGCGTCTGCGGCGGTGGTCTTGTAACAGCCGAGGATATTGCGGAGGTGGTCTCCGTGTGGACAGGCCTCCCCGTGGCAAATCTCAGCGCCGACGAGACAAAGCGCCTGAAAAACATGGAGAGCATACTGCACAGACGCGTAATCGGGCAAAACGAGGCCGTAACCGCCGTGGCGCGCGCTATCCGCCGCGGCAGAGTAGGTCTTTCCGACCCCGACCGTCCGATAGGAAGCTTTCTCTTTCTCGGCCCCACCGGTGTTGGCAAGACAGAGCTGTGCCGTGCCCTCGCTGAGGCCGTTTTCGGTGAAAGCGACGCGATGATACGCCTGGACATGTCCGAGTACATGGAAAAGCACGCCGTCAGCAAGCTCATCGGCTCGCCTCCGGGCTATGTCGGCTATGAGGACGGCGGGCAGCTGACCGAGCGTGTGCGGCGCAGGCCATGGTCGGTCGTGCTGTTTGACGAGATTGAAAAGGCGCATGAGGACGTGTGGAGCATCCTGCTTCAGATCATGGATGACGGCAGACTGACAGACTCCGCGGGCAGAGTCGTGAGCTTTCGCAGCACAATCATCGTCATGACCTCGAACGTCGGTGCGAAGGCCATAAGCGACGGGCGTCCGAGCCTCGGCTTTGCCTCCGGCGGCGGCGATGAGAGTGCCGTCATGCGCATTCGGATAAACGATGAGCTGCGGAGGACCTTTAAGCCGGAATTCTTAAACCGCATCGACGATACGATAGTGTTCCGCCGCCTGAGCCGGGCGGATATGCGCAGCATAGCCGAGCGTATGCTGCTTTCCGTCGCCGAGCGCTTCGAGGCGCTGGGAATGACGCTCGCGGTGCCCGACGCGGTGGTCGACTACCTTGCCGAGCGGGGCTACGACGAACGCTACGGCGCGCGGCCGCTGCGCCGGGCTATACGCAGCATGATAGAGGATAAGGCCGCCGAGCTTATGCTGTCGGGCAGTCTCGGCCGCGGCGACGCAGTTCAGGCGCGGCTCGACGGGAATTCACTGGTTTTGACAAAGACAGAGCTTTAATATATAATGCTTTCCATGTTTTTATGGAGGCAAAGCTATGGATAAGCAGGAATATCTGAATCTGGTAAACACCCGATGCGAGTATAATAAATATAATCATATCTACACGACCGATATCGGCCCCGACTTCTCCGTCGTGGAGGTCGAGCTGCGTCCGGAATCGCTCAATCCCCTGGGCATGGCGCACGGCGGCTTAGTGTATTCTCTGTGCGATGTTGCGGCCGGAGTCGCGGTCGGTCAGCGGGCCAGGACTTTTGTTACGCTCAGCGGCAGCCTCAATTTTCTCCGTCCGGGCAAGGGCAAGAAGCTTCGCTGTGAGGGCAGAATAATCAAGCCCGGCCGCACCGTCAATGTTGTCGAGACCTCCGTTTACGATTGCAGCGGTACTCTCACCGCCAGGGGCACCTTTGAAATTTATACTTTAGTAAGCGCTGAATAAATGGCTGTCAGCGTCTGAACGGATACAGTGATTGCGGCCGCCCGACCGGTGAGCACCGACGAAACCGGCGCGACGGGCGACCAATGGTCGCCCCTACGGGCATAGTCGGAACAAAAAACTATAATGTAGGGGCGGGCATTGCCCGCCCGTTTTTTACGGTTTCCTCCACACTCATCGGTCGTACCGACGCAAAATGCGTATCGGCAGCTGCGTCAATGCACCTCTAAAAATTCGCGGAGGGCGGCGAGATACGCCTCGCGGTCGAGTATGTAGCTCAGGCCGTGGCCGGTGCGGGGAACGATGAGCAGGCGCTTATGCGCAGCGCATAAGACACCGCGGGCGCCAGAGCGCCCGCGGTGTCTGGATATAATAAGCTTCATGCGATGAGCCCCAGAGCGTGCTGCATCGCAATGGCCACGCCCGTTATGCCCAGCCAGCAGCAGAAGCCCAGAAGCAGAGGCTTGCCGCCGGTTTTTATAAGCTTTATCGGGTTTGTGTTCAGGCCGATGGCCGCCATGGCCAGTACGATCATAAACTTGCTCAGCTCCTTGAGCGGCGTGAAAACGCTCGCGTCGACGCCGAGCGACTGCGCCATGGTTGTTACGATCGAGGCGAGGATGAAGTAGAGGATAAACATTGGGAATACGCTCTTTATACTGACCTTTTTCTCCGTCTCTCCGGCCGATTTTTTCGACTGTATGAGCGCGAGCACGAGGGTGATGGGGATGATGGCGAGCGTTCGCGTGAGCTTGACGGTGACGGCCTTGTCGAGCGTCTGCGAGCCGAGACCCCACATGCTGTCCCAGGTCGAGGCGGCAGCGGTGACGGAGGAAGTATCGTTCACAGCCGTTCCGGCAAAGATGCCGAAGGTCTCGCCGGAGGATGTGGAAAAGCCGATGAGCGTACCTACAAGGGGGAAAATGAGCGCCGCGATGACGTTATAGAAAAATATGACCGATATCGCCTGCGCGACCTCCTCGTCGCTTGCGTCGATTACCGGCGCCGTTGCCGCGATAGCCGAGCCTCCGCAGATAGACGAGCCCACACCGATGAGCGTTGAGATCTTCGTGGGTATCTTCAGCGCCCTGCACATGATGAATGCTATCAGCAGTGAGGCCGTTATCGTGCTCAGGATTATCGGCAGCGACTGCACGCCCGTGCGGCCTATGACCGCAAGATTCATGCCGAAGCCGAGCAGGATAACCGCCCACTGGAGTATTTTTTTGGACGTAAATCTGATGCCTGCCTCAAACGGCGCACGGTTTTTCAGAAACAGCCCGACTGTCATACCGAGCAGGATGGAGATAACGGGACCGCCCACGATGGCAAATTTCCGTCCGAGCAGCCATGCCGGGATCGCTATAACGAGACACAAAAGCAATCCCCTGAGTTTTTCTTTCATGGGGTGATTCTTCTTTCTACTTGATAACTAAATATGCGACTGCGGCAATCTGCACTATAGTCAGCAGCGGAAAGCCGATAGCGAAGGATTTGTGCAGCGTTTTGTGGTGAAACGAGTACATACCGACCGTGCCGCCGAGCGCTCCGCCGAGAATGGCGAGGGCAAAAAGAGCTTTTTCGGGTATGCGGCGCTTTTGCAGCTTTGCCAGCAGCTTGTCCGTGCCCATGAGGGCGCACAGCAGTATATTGACCGCCGCAAGATAACAGGCAAGGTACTCCATCAGAGCTTAAACAGGTTAAGACCCACGTCGTCATCGCGGTATCTGTCCACCTCGCCGTCTATGACGGTGACTGTCATCTCGCAGGTGGCCGAGACAACCGCACGATTTAAGTGACCGCCGAAGACCTCGCCCTTGTCGTTGCCGGCGGACATGTGAATGTGCGTATAAAACTGCCCGTCCATGGTGTTAATCGTGCCCGTGAGAGAGACAATCTCGAAAGCGCCCTTGAATTCGTTTGCGTAGTATTTTTTCTCGGCGGTGTTGAAAACACCGACGGTGAAGTCGTTCGTCGCGCCAAGAGCGGTGACGGAGGCAAGCTTAATGTTCTCGGCTATCGCCAGCTCGCGTATCTTGTCAAGTATCTCCTCGCCGCGATCGATGCGAACGACGATAGTCTTGTCAAATCTTTTGTACTTCATATTTATCTTCCTTTCTTTTTGCCGGGCTTTGCGTTTTTCCTGGGCTTGGGCTTTGCCCAGCCCTTGGCATAGCCGGCTTTTTTCGTTATCTGCGGTTTTTCGGGCTCCTTTGGCTTCGCGGGCGTTTTCTGCCTCGGCGGACGGTCGGGGCGAACGAGGCACTCCGGCCCGTAGCCGATGAGATCCTCACGTCCTGCCTCCTTTAGCGCTTCGATGACGAGCTTGCGCTTATCCGGGCGCTTCCACTGCAAAAGTGCGCGCTGCATCGCCTTTTCATGAAAGGTCTTTGCGACGTACACGGACTTCATCGTCAAGGGGTCAATGCCCGTGTAATACATGCAGGTCGATATAGTGCCGGGCGTGGGGTAAAAGTCCTGCACCTGCTCGGGCTGGCGGCCTCTTTTGTTGAGGTATTCCGCCAGTGCGACGGCGTCGGAAAGCGTGCTGCCCGGATGCGAGGACATGAGGTACGGCACGACGTACTGCTCCTTGGAAAAGCGCGTGTTCATTTTTTTGTACTTTTCCATGAAGCGCTCATACACGTCGATGTGCGGCTTGCCCATATAGTCGAGAACGCTGTCGATGCAGTGCTCGGGCGCGACCTTGAGCTGGCCGGAGATGTGATATTTGACAAGCTCGGCGAAGAAATCGTCGTTTTTATCCTCAAGCATGTAGTCGTAGCGTATACCGCTGCGCACGAAAACCTTTTTTATGCCCGGTATCTGCCGCAGCCTGCGCAGCAGGGCGAGATAGTCCGAGTGATCCGCGTCGAGATTCGGGCAGGGCGTCGGCGCAAGACATCTCCTGTCGGCGCACATGCCGCATTTGGCCTGCTTTTTGCACGAATGGTGGCGGAAGTTTGCCGACGGACCGCCGACGTCGTTTATATAGCCCTTGAAGTCGGGGAATTTTGTCAGTGCCGTGACCTCGCGTATGACGCTCTCGTGGCTGCGGCTCGTGACCATTCTGCCCTGATGGAAGGCCAGAGCACAGAAGCTGCAGCCGCCGAAGCAGCCGCGGTTATGGATGACCGAGAACTTGACCTCCTCGATTGCGGGAACGCCGCCGAGGGGCTCGTACATGGGGTGATACTGCTTTGTGTACGGAAGCTCGGCGACGCGGTCGAGCTCCTTTGTCTCAAGCGGCATTGCCGGGGGATTTACGATAAGATACCGCCCGTCGTGCTCCTGGATGAGCGCACGTCCGCGCACGGGGTCGTGCTCGGCGTACTCAAGGCGCGTCGCGTCAGCGTAAAAGCGGCGGCTGTCGCAGACGTCGGCAAACGAGGGCAGCGTGACGCTTTCAAACGCGCAGTCGTCCGGCGAATGCGTCAGAATCGCAGTTCCGCGTATATCGCGCATCTCGGACACGGGTATCTTCTTTTTGAGCCTTCGCGCTATCTCGCGTGAGGCAGTCTCTCCCATGCCGTAAACGAGTATGTCCGCGCCCGAATCGACGAGAACGGATCTGCGCACCTTATCGTCCCAGTAATCATAATGCGCAAAGCGCCGCAGCGAGGCCTCAAGGCCGCCGATGACGATGGGTATCTCTGAGCCGAAGGCCTCTCGTGCACGGTTTGCGTAGACTATCGTCGCTCTGTCCGGACGCAGTCCCGTTCTCTTGCCGGGCGAGTAAAAATCCTCGCTGCGGCGCTTCTTAGCGGCCGTGTAGTGCGCGACCATGGAGTCGAGGTTTCCCGCTCCTATCATGACGCCCAGGCGCGGCCGGCCGAAGGCGGTGATCGCCTCGGCAGAGTGCCAGTCCGGCTGCGCGCATATCGCCACGCGGAAGCCGTCGGCCTCCAGAACTCGGGCAATCACCGTCGTGCCGAAGCTCGGATGATCGACATATGCGTCGCCCGTTATGAGCAGGAAGTCGTACCACCACCAGCCGCGCTCATGCATCTCGTCCCGCGAGACCGGCAAAAATTCAAGATCGTCTGTCATATAAGCTCTCCCCAATACCAGCCCGACGTGCCCTTGTATTTGACAAGATAGCCACGCGAGGTCTCCTCTACGACGCTGACCTCGTCGCCGGGCTTAAGCTCAAGCACAAGATCCGTCGAATCGTTGCATTTACAAAACTCCTTATCGGAGTAAAGGTATTTTGTGAGTATCTCCATCTCGTAGCCCGTGCGGATATGGCGTACGAGGGAGAACTCCTTTCCGCGGCGCAGAACCTGCACGTCATTGTCTCCCCATCGGATGTAATAGCTCCTTTTGCTCCCATGCTGGGTCGTCTTCACCCTGCGCACGGGGAATGAGTCATAGGCCTCGAAGCTGAAGTCCTCGCTGCCCTCAAAGGGGATAATCAATGCATTTAACTGCCCGTCGTCCTTCAGCGAGCAGCCGCCGTCGATGGATATAACGTGCTTTTCGCGGTCGATTATCGGGTTTGCGCAGACGTGATCGGTAAGATACAGCATAACCGGCCAGTGCCCGACGATGACCCACCTGTCGAAGGAAAAGCCGCAGTCCATAAAATCGTCAAACTTCATGCAGTCGCCGCCGCGCTGCCGCTCGATGGGGATATCCGGCCTTATGCCGCCGTGCACGAAGATATAATGCGGCGTTTCGATTACATGGGGCAGAGCCGTCAGAAAGTCCCACTCGGGCTTGAAGTGAGCGGAAAGCTCCGGGATAAGAGACTCGAAGTCGAGCTCGGGCGTTATCTCAACACCCAGCTCCGTGAGCATATCCCACACAAGGCCGCCATGCTTTGACAGCATGTACTGCACGATGCGCTTGTCCCAGTAGCGGCGCTCGGCACCGATAACGTCTCCCCATGTGTCGCAGTTGCCGCAGACGGCGTGGCAGTTGCCGCGCTCGGAGAGCTTCATTATAAATCTCAGCATTTCGAGACTGTTCTGCCCTTTTTCGAGAAAGTCGCCGTCTATAATGAGCTCGTCGCGCTCGGAGAAATTAATTTTTTCGAGAAGCCCCCTGAAATAGCGCATATTAGCGTGTATATCGGAAACTGCTATGATGCGCCGGTCACGCGTATCGAGCCTTTGGATGCGCGCATTAACGTTCCACATTGACATTGCTATTCAAATCTCTTTTCCATGAGGTAAAGCGGCGCGCCCGCTCCGGGCTCGCTGCCGAGGACGGTAAAGCCGAGGTTCTCGTAAAACCTTACGGCGTTCACGTTTTTCGAAGAGACGTGCAGCCGAATCTTTTCGCGGCCGAGCATCTCGTAATTTGTTATCGCACGGCCGATCAGCTGTGTTCCGAGCCCCATATTGCGCAGCTGCTGCTTTATGTATACAAGGCTCACCCAGCCGATGCCGGCTCCCTTCGAGCGCTCGGGATCTGTCTCTACAAGCCCCGCAAGCTCGCCGTCGGAGCGGTAGGCCTTGAGTATGGCGCGCTTATCCGCGGCATAATGCAGTCTGGCTGAGGCGAGATAGGTCTCGGCGTTAAAGCCCTTAAGATCGCCGTGCGCGGCTCTCCACGAGGCGGCGTAAAACTCCTTATAAAGCTCGCCCTCGCTGTTCGGGTCGAGCGGCTCGTAGTAGAGGTTGTTCGGGTCTTCCCCGCGCGTCTCTTTTTTCCACCAGCTCTGCCGTGCGAAGGTCGAAAGCTCCGGCGGCAGGTGGGAGTTATCGTTATAATACTCGACCGTGAACGAGCCCTTATCGTATATGAGCTTGCTGACGGCAGTGTTGTCCCCGTGCGGAAGCGAGGGGATATCGCGGCTTTTTACGTTCAGAATATACGCCAGAAGCGAGCGGATGGCCATACCGTGAGAGACAACGGCGACGGTCTTCCCCTCGTTTTTTACCGCTATCTCGGTAACGGCGGAGACTATGCGCACAGTGCACTCGGCAAAGCTCTCCGCTCCCGGCGCGCACCACTGCGCAGGATCGTTGTTGAAATTGTCCATCTGCACAGGGTCAAATCTGTACATATCACCGAAGCTCATGCCCTCGCATACGCCGAGATTAATTTCCCTGAGCCGCGGCGTGAGCCGAAGCTCAAGCTCGTGATACTTTGTTATCGCGCCCGCGGTCGTCACCGTGCGGCGCAGATCGCTTGAATACAGCGCGTCGAGGTGAACATTCTTAAATCTCTCCGCGAGACAGGCTATCTGCCTGTGCCCTCGCGGCGTTATAAAGCTGTTGTGCTGCCCCTGCACGATGCGGTACAGGTTCCCCTCCGCCTCGGCGTGGCGGATCACATAGATAGTTGTCATTTGGCTTGACCTCAAATACTAATTAATATATAATATCATATTATATTATATCTTTCCCTAAGAAATCAAGTGGGGGCTAATACGATAGTTTTATGAGAGTTTTACATCTTATCTCCGGAGGAGACTCAGGCGGTGCGAAAACGCATGTGCTTTCGCTCCTGCACGGCCTTAACGAGCACATAGACGCCGATCTTGTCTGCTATATGGAGGCTGAATTTTCGGAATCGGCGCGTGAAATGGGAATACCGACGCAGGTTTTTGAAGGCGGCTTTAATGTCGGATTGAAAAAAACCCGTGAGCTTATAGAAAACGGCGATTATGACATCGTTCACTGCCACGGCAGTCGCGCCAATCTGACGGGTGCGCTGCTGAAAAAGCACTTTGATATTCCCTTTATAAGCACCGTGCACAGCGATTATAAGCTCGATTACCTCGGTCGTCCGATGGCAGCCATGACCTACGGGCAGCTCAACAAGCTGGCGCTGCGCCGTATGGACTACCGCGTATGCGTTTCCGATCAGATGCGCCAGACGCTTATAGACCGCGGCTTTGAGCCGAATGAACTCTTCCCGATCTATAACGGCGTCGATTTCTCCCGTCCGAAGCCGGACATCACCCGGCGCGAGTGGTTCCGCGATATCGGCTGCGATTTTCCTGAGGACAGCATCGTCGTCGGCATTGCGGCGCGCTTTGACGCTGTAAAGGATGTCGCCACAACCGTGCGCGGCTTTGCGGGAGCGGCAGAGGAAAACGACAGACTGCGCCTTCTGATTGCCGGCGACGGCAGGGAGCGTGAGATGCTCGAGGCGCTGTGCGCAGAGCTTGATATCCGCGATAAGGTCTTTTTTGCCGGATGGATAAACGGCATGGACGGCTACTACGCAAGCGTGGACATAAACGCGATAAGCTCCCTGTCGGAGACCTTCCCCTACGCCGTGACTGAGGCCGCAAGAGCAGGTATACCGACGGTTGCCTCCCGCGTAGGCGGTATTCCGAGGCTCATAATAAACGGCGAAACCGGTATGCTGTTTGAGCCGCACGATCACGAGGCGATGACGCAATGCATCCTTGCCCTTGCAAACGATGAAGTGCTCCGAAAGAAGCTCGGCCGGGCCGTGTATGATAAGGCGAGGCGCGAGTTTTCAACCGAAAGCACCTGCCGAAGGCAGCTGAAGATATATAAAACCGTTATTGAAAGATACAATGAGCCCCGCTGCGGCGTTGTCATATGCGGCGCCTACGGCCATGGAAACGCGGGCGATGAGGCGCTTTTAACCGCCATCGCCGGTCAGCTGAGATCGATAGATGAGGATATGCGCATCGTGGTCGTGTCGAAAAACGCGCGGCATACCAGACGCTCGCACGGGCTGAGCGCGATACGGCGCTGGCAGGTACTGCGCCTGCGGCGCGAGCTTAAGCGCTCGAAGCTGTTCATAAGCGGAGGCGGCAGCCTTATTCAGGACGTCACCAGCCGCAGAAGCCTGTGGTTTTATCTGCACACGATATCTCTTGCGAAAAAGTACGGATGCAAGGTGCAGATGTACGGCTGCGGCATGGGCCCGCTCAATTACGACTACGACCGCCGCCGCGCCGCGGAGACGATAAACCGCTGCGTCGACGCGATAACCCTGCGCGATCCCCTGAGCCTTGAGCTCACACGCGAGATCGGCGTGACGGTGCAGGAGGTGCTCGTCACGGGCGACCCCGTGCTCAATCTGCGCGGCAGGAGCGACGCGGACGCTAAGGCCTTCCTGCGCAGTCACGGCATCGAGCCCAATGAGAAATACGTCTGCCTCGGCCTGCGCAATTGGCCGGGCTTTGCCGAAAAAAGCGGCGAGATAAGAGCCGCACTGCAATACCTTTACGATAAGCACGGGCTCATCCCTCTGTTCATGCCGATGAATTACGACCGGGACGCTGCAATAACCGAGCCCATAACTCGCGGCATGAGCGCTCCGTTCAGGGTCATACCGAAGACCGAGGACGCGGAGCTTGAGATAGCCATCGTGCGGCAGATGAAGCTGTGCGTCGCCATGCGCCTGCACAGTCTGCTGTATGCCGCCTGCGGCGAGGTGCCGTCGGTCGGCCTGAGCTACGATCCGAAGGTCACGGGCTGTGCGCGGTATCTCGGCATTTCATGCATAGAGTTTGACGACGTCACGGCGCAGAGACTTATCGACACCGCCGAGGCCGCGCTGTCCGAATCCGGCATGGATGAGCTCGGCCGGCGCTTTGAATACATCAAGAACGCCGAAAGGATGAATATCGAGACCGCACGGCGGCTTCTCGGCGAATAAGGGGGAGATCAAATGATAAGAGCGGCGGCACTCGTCTCCGGTGACGGAGCACTGCTACAGACGGTCCTTGATTCCATGTACTTCGGTGAGATCCCGAATTTCGAGCTCTGCGCCGTCATATGCACGGAGTCGGACGCTTACGCGCTGCGCCGTGCGCGCAATTCCGGCGTGGAGGCCTTCGTGGTCGAGCCCTCGCTTTTTCCCACGAAGCTCAGCTACAGCATGGCCGTTTCAAACAAGCTGCGCGATATGGACATAGACCTCGTCATCCTCGCCGGCTATAACATGCCGCTGGGCGTCATATCCACGCAGTTTCGCAAGCGCATCATCGGCGTATACCCCTCGCTTATCCCCGCCTTTGTCAACTGCGACGACGCTCCCGAGCGCGCAGCGCTTGAACGCGGCTGCCGCGTCACCGGCGCAACGGCGTTTTTCGCGGATATCGACGGCAACATCGGCCCGATCATCGCCCAGCAGGCCGTGGATATCCTCCCGAACGACACGCCCGAGAGCCTGTCGCGCCGCATCATGGAGGATGCGGAATGGAAACTGCTCCCCAAGGCCATAATACTCTATTGCCAGAACAGGCTTGAGATCCACGGCGACAGAGTTATTATAAAAAACGAATGAAACAGGAGACTTCACCATGGAAATTACGATAAAAATAGAAGGTATGCAGTGCGGTCACTGCTCCTCACGCGTCAAGGCAGCGCTTGAAAAGGTCGCAGGCGTAGCCTCCGCAGAGGTCAGCCACGAAACCGGCACCGCCGTCATAAAGGGCGAAAAGCTCGACGCCGCCGCGCTGAAAGCCGCCGTCGAAAACCAGGGCTTTTCGGTAGTGGATTGAGGAATCTGCGGATACGCTTATTGCCGATGCCCGACCGGAGGAGCGCCTCGCCACCCGCGGCAAGCGGAATGGCAGGATAAGCTCCCTGCAAGGTGCAGGCAAAGCTTTTGCACCAGATCAGCGCATTTTTACGCTGCACGAAGCACTATGCGCAGGCACGCCCGTGCGCCTCTGGAAAAGAAAAAATCGGCACCGAATCATCGGTGCCGATTTCATATTATTAGGGTTTTAAGCTATTGCCTGAGCCTTACTTGGCCCTGTAAAGCAGGGTGACTGCCTGAGCGCGGGTGCAGTTATCTTCGGGAGCGAAGGTGGTGGTGTTATAGCCGGTGGTGATGCCCTCCTGAGCTGCCCATGCGACTGCGTCTGCATAGAAAGCGTCGGCGGGAACGTCGGCGAAGCGGGTAGCTATCGGTGTCAGCTCGGAGCCGTTTGCACGCCACAGGAAGGTGACGATCTGCGCACGGTTGCAGACAGCGTTGGGCTCGAAGGTGGTCGCGCTCGTACCGACGGTGATGTTGTTCTTGACCGCCCACAGAACGGCGTCGTAATAGAAGCTGCCCTTTTCAACGTCGCTGAACGGATTTGCAGCGTCCTCGGCAACGGTGGGCGAGCCTGCCGCACGGTACAGGAAGGTGACGATCTCGGCGCGGGTGCAGCTGTTGTCGGGTCCGAACATGTCGTTTCCGATACCCTTGGTCACGTTGTTCTCAAAGGCCCACATGACGGCGTCATAGTAGTAGGCGCCCTTTACAACGTCCTTGAAGGGGCTGTAGACGTGAGTGATGTTGCCCTTGGGAGCTGCGTATTCCTGACCGATGGTGCCCTTGAGCTCGGTGGTGATGTAGTCCATCAGTGCCTCGTCGAGGGGGATACCGGTGTCAAACTTACTGGTCGCGGAGGCAAATGCGTAGTAGGTGTCGCCGCCGCCGGCGCAGAAGTTGTTTGTGATGACGGCATAGGTCGCCTTTGCGTCGAACGGCTCGCCGTTTATGCTGTTGATGGTGACGCGGTTGATGGTCTTGGGACCGTAGTAGGTCGAGCCGGGGTAGGTCTCGGGATTTGCGTCATAGGCCTTTGCGGAGTTAATGGTGTAGCTTATGCCCGCGACTTGGGGGAAGCCGCCGATGGTGCTTGCCGGGACGCAGTAGGTCGAGGCCTCAAGCGCCTCGAGAAGCTCGGCGCCGGTGATGTACACGACTGCGATGGTATTGCCGAAGGGCAGAACGGTGTTGACATCCTTCTTTGTGATATCGCCCGGATTTATTGCCGCACGGATGCCGCCGCCGTTTGTTACTGCAACGATGTGCTTCTCGTCAACGGTCACGCCGCCGGACTTCTTTACTGTCCATACCATGGAATCGGTGATGAGGTTGCCGAGGTTTGTCTCGCCGTCACGGTTGCCGTAAAGGCCGGTGTCCTTATTGTACGCCTTGTCGCCGTTGAGCTTGACCTCGTTCTTTGCGAATACGGTGCCGTATTCCTTGTTGATCGCGTCGGTGATGGCCTGAGCGGCTGCTGCGACGGTCTCGTCCTTTGCCGAGTCTGCGGTGATCTCAACGAGCTTGTTGCTCTCGATCTTCTTGGTAGCGTTGTCGATGACGATAACGCCGATGTTCTGGAATGCAGTGCCGGTGGACTGGATAGGCTCGCCGCCCTCGCCGGCTGTCATGACGGTGTGGGAGTGGCCGTCGATTATAAAGTCAACGCCCTTGAGACCTGCCCACAGATCGGTCGAGCGGTTGGGCTTGGACTCCGCATCAACGCCGAGGTGAGCCAGAACAACGATAACGTCGGCCTCTGCCTTGAGCTTGTCGGCCTCTGCCTGAACTGCCTTGACCATGTCGTTGCCAGCAAGCCAGGTCAGGCCCTTGATGAGCGCCGGATTTGCCTTGGTCTGGCTCTCGGGAGTGTTCACGCCGATGAAGCCGATCTTCACATCACCGACGGTGATGACCTTGCTGCCGTCGAGCACGGGCTTGCCGTCCTCACCGAGGACATTGCAGCAGACGGTGCCGAATTTTGCTTCCTTGAGGTTTTCGACGAGCTGTGCGTAGCCGTAGTCAAACTCGTGGTTGCCGAGCGTGGCGATGTCGTAGCCTGCCGCGTTCATCATCCTGACCGCGTTCAGGCCCTTGTTCGAGCTGACCTCGACCTTGCCCTGGCTGAAGTCGCCTGCGTCGGCAACTATTACCTGAGCGCCCTGTTTTTCATAGTCGGCTGCAAGCGCCGCCATGTTTGCGTAGCCCGCTATCGCACCGTGAACGTCGTTCGAGTGCAGGATAACGGTCTTGCCCGCCATAGCGGGAGTCTCCTCGTCTGCGAATACGGGAACTGCCAGGGCAAACACCATGGCAACGACCAGCAGCAGAGCAAGAAGCTTCTTGGTATTTTTCATATTGCTCCTCCTGATGAATTTTTTCGGTTGTTCCGATGATCTAAGTATAGCACAAGTATCGGTGTGACTTGAAGTATGAATTTTCCCACACCTTAACATTTGACGTTTTTACAGAAAAAGCGGTGAGATTTTAGTGCATAATCGACAATCGGCCCATTAACAAAATTTTAATTTTTCGGGTAAGCGTCCGTTATTGACTTTTCACTATTAAATGTTATGATATTTCCGATAGAAATGCAAAACATTCAAAGGAGCATTTTATATGCTGTTTTTTAAAAGTATACCTAAAAAAACTTTTAAGCTCGTGATAATCTCGCTTGTCGCGCTGGCTCTTATACTCACGCTTGCGTTTTCGTGGTTCGGAACGATAGAGCTTACACAGCTTAACACGCGCTCGCTTACCGACTGGCGTCTCGGCGGCTCGATAAGCTTCATCCGCAGCGCTGACGACGCGAAGCATTACGATGAGGACGGCTACGAGTGGTTTACCGACGAACGCGGCGAGGGCATAATGCAGGCCGAAACAGATACGCGCTATTATCTCGGCAAGCATCCTGATTCCGGTCTCGGCGGATACGGCGTTATCGGCTTCTCCTCGTCAGAGAAGTATTATTCCATACTCGGCATCCGTGTCGGCGATGATGAGCTCGACGCAAAGACCGAGCTGCTCGACTCCAAGTACAAGATGGTCAGCGGCGGCTTCAACTCCTGCCGCGTAGAAAAGGGGCGCGTTGCCATTGAGCTCAGCTTCGAGCACGGCAAGGTAACGAACATCGCGGCCTATCTGCTGACCACACATATTTTTTAGAGGCGCTTTTTCAGAGGCGCATTAAGGCTGTGCCCGTACATATGCTGCAGGCGCCCGGTTCGGAGCTGCGGAGAAAACCGGTTTTGCATCGCACTACAGTGCAGTGCCGCGCCACGCTGGGAACGGGCAAGCCCGTTCCGCTTCCTTACTATAAAAAAACCTTCGGCCTCAAATCAGTGTTTATGTCTGAAGGTGAAGGTGAATATGCAATGAAGCATATCTTCAGCTATATGCTGATAATCATATACATTGCGCTTCTGCCGGCGTATGTGATACCGAGAATTCTGTATAATGTAAAACAGCCAAGGGGCTGCCTTTTTAGAGGCAGCCCCGTTTTTCGTCTTAAAAATGCAGGATATTTACGCAGGATACGACACTATAAGCGCGTCAACATCGGCAAGGCTCGTGCCGGAAAAGGCGTAGCTGCCTCCGGAGTTTTTATCAAGCGTCACGGTAACGGTCTGCGCGTCGAGGTAGGATGGGGATACGAGATGGGCATTTACCATATCGTGTATCGATTTTGCCCACCAGTCGATAAAGCTCTGCGATCCCTTGTCAAGCTCGCCAGAGGCGATGCGCTCGGCAGCAGATCTGGCAAAGTCGGGGTAATCCTCCTTGGCAACCTGTGCGACTGCCGCAATGGGGCTTACCTTGACCTCAACGGTATAGCTCTCGCCGTTCTGCTTTGACGCACCGAGCTCGTATTTTGCACACTTGTACATTTTGTGCATGAGCTCCATGAGCTCGGTTTGCACGCTTTCGCTGCACTGCTCGTACTCAATGCCGAAGTAGGTGCAGAACACATTGAGGCTCACCTGCATGCCGCGCTCATAGCGCTCGGCGCAGCTTTCCTTAGTTTCGCCGCCGAGCATCGTGAGATATTCATCGGAGTATTCGCCGAGATACACTGCGTCCAGACCTCCCTTGACATAGGCGACGGGGTCGAAGGAAGGCTCGGTAGGCTTTACGGTGGGCTCGGGTTCTTCATTCCTGCCGCAGCCGGCAAGCAGCGAGGTGCACAGCGCAAGCGCAAGAATGAGGCTCATGGCGCGCAGAAATTTATTGTTCATATGTACATTCCTTTCGAATTTATATAATTTCATATAAATACTATTTGAAAATCACCCGTCTGTCAATCACAAATTTCCTTCCGCGGCATAGAATGCATCGACCGCAATTGGGGGAATTTTATGACTTATGTACTTATTACGGCGGCGGGCATTGCGCTGTGCAGCCTCGTCGGTGCCGTTATAGGCTTTCTGTTTGAGAATATACCGCCGTATGTTGAGGATGCGCTCTCAGGCGCGGCGGCCGGTATAATGCTGTGCGCCGCGATACTCGGCCTCGTCGTGCCGTCAATGGAGTTTTCGGGCGGGCATGCGCTGTGGCTGACGCCACTGGGCATATTCTGCGGTGCGTTTTTCTTAAGCGGGATAAATCGTATCGCTCCGCGCCTGTCGGATAGCATCGGAATGAAAAACGGCGGCGACGCGGCGACGCAGCATGCGCTTTTATTTGTCGCCGCAATCGCCATCCACCACTTTCCCGAGGGCATCGCCGCAGGGGTCAGCTTCGGCACGGGGAATCTGTCTGATGCTCTGACAGTAACAAGCGGTATCGCATTTCAGAACATTCCCGAGGCCATGATAATCATACCGCCGCTTTTGAAGACCGGAGCAGGGAAAAAACGTGCGGCGATCGTCGCGTTCATAAGCGGGGCGGTCGAGGTCGCAGGCGTGTTCTTCGGTTATTCTGCCATAACGCTGTCACGCGGCATACTGCCCTTCGCGCTGGCCTTCGCCGCCGGAACGATGCTGTATGTCATCGTGGACGATTTGATCCCGCAGACACATATCCGCGGCTTCGGGCGCCTGTCGACCTACGCCATGCTCCTCGGCTTCTGCCTTATGTTGTTTTTAGTGGCAAATTGAGATCATACCGATACGGTTTTTGCAGTAGCCCGACCGGAGAGTGCGGAATAAACCATAGAAAAAAGGGCGAGCAATGCTCGCCCCTACGACATGGATTTTAGCTCCGATCAAAATTTCATAAGCGGAACGGGCAGGATAAGTTCCCTACAGGGTGCGGTGCAATATTAGCACCGTACCTGCGGTAAGCGGCAGTCTTACGGTTTTGTCGGCGCTCTCGATACCGGGCACCTGCACTAAACGTATCCGTAGATGCCTCAATTCGCCTCTAAAAAAACATCGAATTGGCGGCCGGATTGGGCGTCTACGAGGATGAGGAGCTTCTCGCCGTCCGAGCCCGTGCAGTCAAAGCCGTAGCACAGAACGGAGTTTTCGTCGTCGGCAGGTGCGTAGCACAGCTGCGCGTCGATAACTTTCAGCGCCGATGGCAGCGCCGCACGTGCCGCACTCTCGCTCACCGCGGCGGAGACTGCCGGATAAGTGCCGTGGACTCTGACGTGCTCGGTCGCGTCATAGGCGTAAATGCCGCCGTCGTCACCCGCGACGGAGATGCGCACGCTGTCGCTGATACACCGAACATTGCTTTCGACACATTCAAACTTCATTGTCTGCACGCTGCCGATGCGCTCGCTCGAGGCGAGGTACATTTCGCCGAAGCCGTGGCTTGCGAGAAAATCACGCGCTATCCGCTCAAGCTCGGATGATCCCATGTCACCGCAGACGCTGCGCTCGGAGCTGAGCGACAGAACATTTCCGTTCGCATCGAGGCAGACGCTGCCGCCGTCGAAGCTGAAGCAGGCCGTGCCGTTTTCGGCGGTGTATTCGGCCTCGAGCTTGTCCGCTTCAAGCCCGAAAAAGTCAGCGGCGATGGCCTTGGCCTTGGCCTCCGGTACAGGAGATCTGATTTGGCTCGATATGTCCTTGGCGTACCTTCCGCCGTAGGAACCGAGCTCGGTCTTACCCATGCCGTCCTCTATGTCGAGCATGGACGAGCTCAGGCGGTCGCCGCCGCTTGCAAATACGTTCTCCGGCTCGTCGAGCAGCACATCTCCGTCGTTAACGGCATTTTGCAGCTTGTGAAGCTTCTCGGTCAAAGCTGCCGCCGTCTTGTACAGCGAGGCAAAGTCGGCTCGTGCGGCATCGTCAAAGCCCGACTGCGCCGAGGCCCTGAGCCTGCTTCGCGCATAGTCGCCTGCAACGCCGATAAATGCCGCCGTCTGTTCGAGCTCCTGCGTGGAAAACGGCAGAGCGGCCATAGTCATCTCGGCGGCAAGGCAGCTGCCGTATATATCTGCACACAGCCGACCGGACAGCTCCGCCCCAGTCGCGTAGGACGCACGGTGCAGCGAATCCGACAGGCTCGACGCGGCATATACGACCTCCTCGAAGGCGTGCGCGTAGCCGTATTCGGCCGTGCGGCGATAGCTGCCCTCCATGCCGAAGTGCACTGCCGTGTATGCGCCCAGCGCAACGACCGCCGCTGTGAGATATGTGATGATGAGTATAAACGTCTTTTTTCTTATATACATGGAAACACCTCATGTGAAGTGTTTCCGAAACAGAGGCGATTATACAGACGGCTTGCCATGGATAATACCGCATCCGATAAAAGAAATGAAATAACGAAAAGACCTCCGGTCACTTGACCGGAGGTCTTTTCATACTGTTTTTCTATTCCTCGTCGTGCTCTTCTTCGGGCTTTTTCTCGACGAGGACCTTTTCCACCCTCAGTCCGTCCATTTCAAGGACGGTGACATGCAGGTTTTCGTAATCAAAGCTGTCGCCGACAGAGGGGAACGAGCCGAACATCTCGATCGTCCAGCCGCCGACGGTCTCACTCTCTGCGTCGAAATCGCGCTCGCGGATGCCCACGAGGTCGAGGAAATCGGAAATGCTCATGTCGCCGTCAAGCTCAAGCTCGCCGTCGGAGCGCTCAAGGATCTCCTCCTTTATCTCGTCGGTATCGTCCCATATCTCGCCCACGAGCTGCTCGAGAACATCCTCCATTGAGAGGATGCCGAGCGTTCCGCCGTATTCGTCGGTGACGACGGCGAGGTGTTGTTTTGCTTTTCTCAGCTCTGTTAGCACAGCAGGGAGCTTCATAGTCTTGTAGATGTAGCACGGCGGCATAAGAAGGCTGCGTATATCGGGCTTTTCGTCGCCTGCCAGCGCCTTGAGGAAGTGGTTGAGATACAGAACGCCTATCACGTTATCGATGCTGTCCTCATAAACGGGGATGCGCGAAAACGGCGCGTTTTCGATGATCTCGAGCGTCTCGGACATGTCCTCGTCAATGTCCAGCGCGACGACGTCGACGCGCGCGGTCATGACCTCGGAGGCCATGATGTCGGAGAAATCTATCGCGGCCTGCACGAGCTCGGAGCGATCCTCATCAAGGACGTCCTCGTCCTCGGCGGTCTCGATAATGGAGGATAGCTCCTCAACGGCGGCCTCCTCGTCGGTATCGTCCTGCTCGCCCTTGAGCCCCAGCGTCAGCAGCTTTATCAGTCCGACAACGAGGCGTATAAGCGGCATGAATATGATCGTCAGTCCGCGTACAAAGTAGGCATAGGTAAGAGCCAGACGGTTTGCGCTGCCCTTGGCGACGATCTTCGGGATGGTTTCGCCGAAGATGATGACGAGTATGGTTATCGCAAGGGTCGACACCCACGCGTAGCTGTCGTCGCCGTTGCACAGCTCCAGCACCAGCAGCGAGCCGAGTGCGGAGTTTGCGATATTGGCAAGGTTGTTGCCTATGAGTATCGCCGAGAGCGAATCGTCAAAGTGGTCGACGATCTTGACGGCGACGCCCGCACGCTTCGAGCCGCCGTCACGTGCGTTTTCAAGCCTCATGCGGTTGCAGGAGGAGTATGACATCTCGGCCGAGGAGAAGATGTGCGAAAAGATGATGCAGATGATGATTCCGCAGACATAAGTCCAGGTCATTTCTCCTCACCTCCCTTGTCGGTGAGGCACACCCTCAGCCGCAGTATTCTGTTATTGCGCATCTCCGACACGGTCACGCCGACGTTTTCGTATTCAAAGCTGTCACCGACCGAGGGAATAGCGTCGAACTGCTCATAGGCCCACTCGCCCAGGAGCTTATTTGTAAACTCGTCATCGTCGTCCCCGTCGAGCTCCAGAAGCTCAAACACATCGCTGACGGTCATTTCGGCTGTGCAGTCCCAGCCGCCGTCGGGTAAGGCTATGTACGGTTCCTCGACAACGTCGTCCTCGTCCCATATCTCTCCGACGAGCTCCTCAAGGATATCCTCGACCGTCACTATGCCGAGCGTGCCGCCGTAGTTATCCGTGACCACGGCCATATTGAGCCGCTTTTTGCTCATCACCGGAAGCAGCCCGTCAATGTTCGTGCTGCCGTGGATGAAGTACGGCTCATCCAAAAGCGCACGGACGTCCATATTCTCGCCCTCGCGCAGATAGGTCTTTATAAATTTTCTTATAGACAGTATGCCGATTATATTGTCGATGCTGTCCTCATATACCGGCAGGCGGCTGTGTGTCTCAGCCTTGATGGTCGTGAGCATCTCGTCGAGCGAGTCTTCAATATCAAGCGCAACTATGTCCACGCGTGAGGTCAGTATGCTCTCTACCGTCGTCTCGGCAAACTGCAGCGCCGAGCTTATAAGCTCGCCGCGCTCCTCATCAAGACTACCCTCCTCGGTCATGTCCTCTATGATATCGTATATCTCGTCCTCCGTGACGGATATCTGCGCCTCGGCCTTGGCAAGGCGCGCAGCAGCGTTTCCTATCGCCGTCAGCAGCTGCGCCAGCGGCTTGAGGATCGTCATGAAAAACCACAGTGACCCGGCAACGGAAAGCGACAGCCGCTCACTGTATTTTTTTGCAATGCTCTTAGGCAGCATTTCGCCCGCGAAGAACACGACCAGCGTCATCACAAAGGTGCTGATCGTAACTGCGCCGCTCACGCCCGGAAACATGCGCGTAACGGCAAGCGTGGCTATGCTCGCCGCGGAAAGATGCACAATATTTGTACATATTAGTATGCTCGTTATCGCAAGGTCAAAGTTGTCGAGCACCTTCAGTGCCCGGATTGCTTTTGCCTCGCCGCGCTCGGCACGGACCTTGATCCTGACGCGAGAGACCGAGGCAAAGGAGGTCTCCGCGACCGCAAAGTACGCGGCGCACAGGATGAGTAAAATTACGACTATCAGCGATAATCGACTGGCATCGTCCATTTCGGATCTAACACTCTCCATTCAAGGCGTATAGCCCGGTAAATTAAGAGTCAGTATATCATAGCAGAAACTTGCAGTCAATATTTTTATATGTGTTTGCCTGACGGCAAACGGATTGGATTCCACCTCATCCGTGCGGCAAAGCCGCACACATTCCCCTCAAAGGGGAAGGCATTTTTTCAGAGGCGCATTTACATTGTACCGATACAGTTATTGCAGTAGCCCGACCGGAAACTGCCGACAAAACCGTGACAGCCAGAAGCCTGCGGGAAGCGCAGTTTTACGGTTTCCACAGCACTCTCGACACCGGGCTGACGCAATAAACGTATCCGCAGGTGCGTCAATGCGCCTCTGAAATACTGCCGTGCTTGGTTTCGTAAGCCTCGATGCAATCGCGGATGAGAATCAGTATCTGACTGTTCGCCGAGCGCCCCTCGTAGTCGGCAACGACGTGCAGCTTGTTGAGCATTTCCTCATCTATTCTTATTGATAAGCTCTTTATAGCCATAAAATCACCCCGTTTTATATTTATCTTGGGTTTATTTTAGGGCGATTATGTGTTAATATGTTTTATATAGGCACATAACATATCTAAAATATATTCAATGGGGGGTGCTGGAAATGGCTGATTACAAGGCGATGTATTTGAAGATAATGACTGCGGCGGAGGAAGCGATTGAGATACTGATAAAGGCGCAGCGTGAGTGCGAGGAGCTGTATATGAGCGCAGACGAGCCGGCTCTGCTGCGTATTGATCGGGACAAGTAATAGTAAAGAGAGAGTGCAGACGAAAAATCTGCACTCTCTTTATTATTTACACCTCATCCGTGCGGCAAAGCCGCACGCCTTCCCCTCAAAGTGTAAGACAAGGAGCGCAGTTACGCGGCGCGAGGCAAAAACGGTTTTCTCCGCACCCTCGATACCGGGCTGACGCAATAAACGTATCCGCAGGCGCGTCAATGCGCCGCTGAAAAATCACAGCTTTACATTGCGCTTTTGCGAATCATATACCTTGTTGAGGATCGGGCGGACGCCGTAGTACAGCAACTTGTTGTCGAGATTGAACCAGTAAATGAGCATACTCAGGGGGATGATGCTCAGTGTGCCGATAAGAAGCTTCTTTTTCATGTTAATTACCATCCTTCGTAATCGTCAAAGTCCACGAGGCTCGCGTCGAGGGGCTCCTCCTGCATGACGGCGGTCATGTACTCGGAAAACTGCCTGCGCATCTCGTTGCGGCTTATGGTACGGTGGTCGAACATATCGTTCTGCACCCAGACGAGGTGCTTGTTCTTGTCCTTGGCCTGATCGTTCAAAACGCCGGCAAGACCCATCGCGCCCTTGCAGGTTATATCGTCGTACACGAGGACGATATCACAGTTGAACTTCTCAGCCTCGTCCCAGACCTCAAGCAGATGCTGATATCCGCCGGTGAGGTGGCGGCGCATTACGCCGCGCTCGTAGTTGTGAGCAATGTCAATGAGCGCCTGATCGAGGTTATCCTCGCTTATGATAACATTTCCGGAGAACATATCCATCTGCGCGGCGACGAGAACGCCCCAGCAATTGTATGCCCATGTGTTAAAGTCAATGTAGTAGCAGCCGGGGCCGCCCCAGGTTATCATACGGTGGCGCGCCTTATCGAAGCTGACAATCTTGTTTTTATAAGCCTTCTGTGCGATCCTGAGCGCCTTCTTCGCAGTCTTGTCGATATATGGCATGCTGCCGCCGGAGAAGGTGAAGTAGAATGCGTGGAACAGCGGCGAAATGACATGGCCGAAGGCCGTGTACTTTGTCTTTGCGTACTCCCAGACCTCAAACTCGTTGCGCACCTCTTTATTGTGCTGCTTCATGACCTTGAAGAACGCGTCCTTATCGAACTTTTCGCCGGTCGTCTCCTCGATGAACTTTATTACCTCCTTCATCTGCGCGAGGGCATACTTGTCTGTGTCGGGATCCTCCCAGCGCATGGGGATGCCCGCAACGGTCGTGGGAATGGTGATGCGGCGCTCGATGAGCTGGCTGTTCATGGTGGATGAGTCGCAGGGCATGTTGTTTGTTACAAGGCATGCGCCGGTCTGCGGGTAGTCGTCGTTTATTGCAACGCCGGCGGCGTTTGCGCTCAGGCGGCAGGAGTCCGCCGGCAGGCCGACGCTTTCCATAATGTCCATGTAAAACGGGGCGAGGTTCTGATCCATGTAGGTGCCCAGAAGTCCCTGCAGGACCTCGAGCGGCAGAGCCTTGAGGTTCGGGAAGCCCGCGACTATCTCGGGGCACATGGTCTGCTCGAGCATGACGAACCTGTTTGCGTATTCGGTATCGCCGAAGCGTCGGTCGCCCTTCATGCTGTTTCCTATCATGCCGGTCGTACCCTTCATGATGGCGTGCATCTGCGTATGTGATACGCGCAGCGCGGGGCCGCGCATGCCGGCGGTGCACTTATCTATCATGTGCAGCGCGCCGATGTAACCGCCGAACCAGCGGTACTCAAACAATCCCTTGACAATGCGCACGGGAGAAATGGTGATGAACTTTGCCAGTATGCCGAGATTTATCGCCCACTGGACGTAATCATAGAAGGTGTCCTTCAGTCCGCGCCACTCGCGGTGCTTTGCGATGCCGCTTCCCTTGTAAAAGCGTTTTGCTTCGTTTGCCATCACATTTTACCTCCCTGGATCTTCTTTATCTCGATGCTTTCGACAAAGGCCTGGAATCTGGTGCGCAGCTGACCTGCCGAGGCCATCGTATATTCCTTCTCGACGCCGATACAGGGGATGCCCTCGACCTCGTTCATATCGTGCACGCCCATGACGCGCTCGTAGCTCCAGAACTCGCAGAACTTCATCTGGAGATACAGAACGCCGTCGGCGTCGTAGTCGTTTACAAGCTGCTTCAGGTAGCTGCGGCGCTGGAGCTGCTTTTCCTTGTTCATGAAGCGCGGGCACTCGCTTGTTGAAAGATAGTGCCTCGCAACGGCGGTCAATGCGCTCTCGCCCTCGCGCAGCTCGATCTCCTCCCTGCCGGGCAGCGAGCCGTAGCAGTAGCGGTCGGCCACGACATATGCGCCGCAGTCCTCCAAAAGCTTTGTGAACGCCGGATCGTCGACCTCCGAGCCCGTCACGACTATGCGTGCGCGGTAGCCCGGCTTGGGATCTACCTTGCGCTTTCTGACTTCCTTGAGCGTCTCCTCGAGCCTGTCAAGGATGAGATACTGCGGGCAGCATTCGGAAACGAGCTGGATGACATGAAACTCGTAGCTTGTGATCGGCGGATTGGGGAGCCTGCGATATTCTCCGAGCTCGGTGATTATGCGGCAGAGCTCATTGTGCTCGCTTATTGCTTTTCGTATAGCCTCGTCTGAAACATCCACTCCGTAGACCTCTGACAAGGGCTTGAGTATGTACTTGCGAAGCTGATTTTCATAGTGCTCATATGCCGCCCTTGTGGTGACAAAGGGTACGTCCATCATACTCATGAAAAACTTCGGATTCTGCTCCCTGACGAGCCCCATGATGTCAAAGTACTCATGCGCACGGTGCATCATCTGGCAGGTCTCGGATGAGAACATGGCCGACAGGAAGTTGTACCCTCCCTCCATGCTGCGCTCGAGAATGCTGCGCGTAAACGGGCAGGTTTTGTTGGTCATGTAATATGTGCCGATGTCGGTGTTGCTTGTTCCCGGCGCACGCAGGCGTACCGAGAAGCAGCCGCCGAGATTCAGCAGTACCTCGGGAACGAAATAGCATGTGTAGCCCAGCGCAAGCTTCCCCTCCCCGGAGGCCTGCTTGACAAGCTCGTTATTCGCCTCGGACAGCAGGTCTTCAAAGTAAATGAGGTGCTTCAGATCTTTCATGGTATCCTCCTCTATATCCTCTTAATTCTATATAGGTAAATTTTTTCTCACACTCCGAAATCGTGAATAATCACGATTGAATATTATCACATGGGCATTTTTGTGTCAATGAAAAACAGGCGCTCAGGCAGCGTGAAATCTTGACAACAGCGAAAAAATACTGCATAATACTCCCGTGATGGTGATTAATCAATCACAGTCTTTTTTCAAGGCGGTAACAATTATGCCATTTAAAAAAATTAGCATCCCCTCGGCGAAGGAATGCTTCTTTGATAACATAAAATCAAAAATACTCACGGGCGAGCTCACGCCGGGGCAGAAGCTTCCGTCCGAGCGCGAGCTTTCCGAGCGCACGGGATTAAATCAGTCGGCAATCCATCTTGCGATAAAGGATCTTGAGCGCACGGGCTTTCTCCATATTGTCCCGCGCCACGGGACATATGTTGCCGACTATATAGCGAGCGGCAACTACGACACTCTGCACGAGATATTACGCTCGGGCGAGCAGCACATGACGCGAGAGCGCATTGTTGCACTGGTCGAGACGCGAAACGCCATCGAGGGCGGCGCTCTCATCCGGCTCGCGGCCTCACACACCGGCGAGGATATCCGTGTTCTCGAGGATTACATCGAGCGCTTCAGGGCCGTGCGCGGCCGGGGTCTCAGCGCCGACGAGCTCGGAACGATGACCAAGGACTTTCACTATCTTATCTGCCGGCTCAGTGGCAACGAGGTGTTCATACTGATTATGAACTCCTTTGCCGAAATATCGCAGGGGCTTTGGAGGCACTGTGCCGGGCACTGGGGGCTTGAGGGGCTCATCGAGCAGAGCGAGCACATCGTTTCTCTCATAAAAGCCGGACGCGGACTTGACGCGCAGGTCTATATCACCGAAAAGTTTAACGAATTCGTCCGCGAACGCGGCATCATTTTATAAGCGCATTGATTATAGCCGGCATGAGTTGATCTCCGGTCAGCTATGAAAAAGCTCGCACTCCGGCAAAGTGAGCACGAGCTTTAAATTCAGCAATCACGCCTCATCGGGAAGCGCGTCGCGGCGAAAGATCAGCGAGATGCACCAAAGCGCCGCGAGCCCCACGAGCGTGTATATTACTCGACTTACGGGCGCCGTCTGTCCGCCGCAGATCCAAGCTACGATATCGAAGCCGAACAGTCCGATACTGCCCCAGTTGATGCCGCCGATTATGGTCAGAATAAGTGCGATGCGGTCGATTATCACTTGCAAACACTCCTTTCCCACTCAGTATTCCCAAACAGCAGAGGATTATTTGCGAAAAAATTTCCGTTCGACAAAAGTAGTTTTTCTTCGCTCTTTACAAGGGCTCGGGCGCGTTGTATTATCTAAGCACAGCTTATCCAATAGGTCTTGCAAAGCAAGGCCGCGGCTCATATCTTTATCCCACAACCCTGTTTTGCAGGCCGGTTTTCATCGGCCTGCTCTTTTTTTAGCGGCGCATTCAGGCTGTACTGATACGGTGATTGCGGCAGCCCGGTATCGAGGGTACTGACTGAACCGGAAAACCGCCGCTTTGCGGCATTGCGCCGCACCATGCAGGGAATGGCCTGCCCATTCCGTTTGACACAGAACTGTCTGCACTAAAATCTATTCGCAGGGGCGGCGCCGACGGCGCTGCCGAGGCTGTTCAGCCTGTCCGACACGGCGGCGGCGAGGCGGTCTATTCGGCAAAGCTTAAACAGCCTTTGACGCAGGTATTCTGTAAGCGTACACACGGCGTATATCGCCAGGGCGCAGCCGAGCTCACAAGGGAGCACGAGCAATGCGTCCATGCTGCCGATGAAGGCAAAGCCTCCGGCAAGGTATGTGCTCAGGATAAAGGGGCTTATATGAATCAGGTAGACGCCGAAGGAGGTCGTGCTCAAAAGCTTTGCCGCGCCCGTTAGCTTATCGGGAACGCGCAGTCGGCAGAACGCGCACAGCAGTGCAGCTGCACACAGCAGCACCGTGGGCGACAGATAGCTGATAAGGAGCACATTATCCGCTCCGAATACCGCCTGCCAGAGCAGCATAAGCGCAACAGATGCGAAATATGCAAGCACGAAAAATTTCCCGCTTGCTTTCTCATAAAGCCCGTCCAGCTTCACGCAGCCGCCGACAAGATACAGCGCCGCAAGCCAGAAAAAGCAGTAGCCGCCCGAAAGCGGAATAACACTCAGAGGTCTGAACGTAGGCAGCAGCGAAAGGAAAACGAATATCGCCGCAAGCAGCATTTTTCTGCCGTGAGTATCAAGCGCCCTCAGCATGGCATTGAGAAACGGAGTGAAGAAAAACAGGACAAAGTACGCGGTGAAGTACCAGTATTTTGACGTAAGCACGGGAAAAAAGGACGAGACTATGTATTTCAGGTCTATCTTCCCCGGCACGGTGAAGTACCACGCAATCGCCGTGACGACAGAGTAGAATGCTACCTGGAGCCACAGCGAAACTATCCGTCCGGGCCGAAATCTCCGCCCGGCCATGAGAAAGCCCGTCGCCAGCGCAAAGCAGTCAACGCAGCAGTAAGCTGCTATCTGCACAAAGTCAGCTATCCACCACTGCACGGAGCCTGCCGCGCTGCCCTCAAGGGCGCCGCCGACGGTGTTTATATGCAGCGCGACCACGAGGAGCATGGACAGCGCCTTGAACAGGTCGACTCCGTAAAGTCTTTTTCCGTCATCCATTTTTCGTCTCCCTGCCCTTCGCCGCGGCGAGGATGTTTTTCATAAGCTGTGCACGGGTCATCGGCCCGACGCCGCCGGGCACGGGCGTTATGAAGCCCGCCTTCTTCTCGACCTCGTCAAAGCAAACGTCGCCGAAAAATCTCCCCGTCTCGGGATCGCGGTTCATGGCCACATCGATGACGACGGCGCCGTCCTTTACCATGTCACCGGTGATAAGGCGCGGCGAGCCTGCGGCGACTATGAGTATATCTGCCTGCCTTGTCATCGATGCGAGATCCCTCGTATGCCGGTGGCAGTAGGTCACTGTCGCGTCGGCGTTTAAAAGCATCATCCCCATCGGGCGGCCGACGATATTGCTGCGGCCGACGATGACGCAGTGCTTTCCGTCGGTCGAGATGCCGTATTCGCGCAGCATGGCCATTATGCCCGCCGGTGTGCACGGCATAAGGATACCCTCGCCGGTCACCATTCGGCCGACGTTTATCGGGTGGAACGCGTCAACGTCCTTTTCCGGCGCGACGGCGTTTATGACCTTGCGCTCGGATATATGCTCCGGCAGCGGAAGCTGCACCAAAATGCCGTCTACCGCGTTGTCACGGTTAAGATCAGCTATCAGTGCTAAAAGCTCTGCCTCCGAAACGGTGTCCGGCAGGTCGTATCTTCGGCTGTCGATGCCGCATTTTACGCAGTCGCTCTCCTTATTGCGCACATATATCCGCGATGCCGGGTCCTCGCCGACGAGCACCGCCGCAAGGCACGGTCTGCGTTGCATTATTTCCGTCTCGGCTCTGACCTGTGCACAGATCTTCTCTGAAAGCTTTTTCCCATCTATAATCATTTTTTCGATTGCGCTTCAGCGCACTCCTTATACGTTTTTTGCGTGAATCCGGCAGTGCAGGCTGCGCCTGCGAATGAATGATGAATAATTGAGGTGTGCGCAGAGCGCACGGATTTGAATAGGCAACCCCACCGGCTCGGCCAAGGCCGACCCACCTCCCCTTACACAGGGGAGGCTTTTCGGAGGCGCACGGACACTGTACTGATACAGAAATTGCGTAAACCCGGTATCAAAGTTTCCGTCAAAACCGGAAAACTACCGCACCCCATTGGCTCCCCTGCGTAAGGGGAGCTGTCAGCGAAGCTGACTGAGGGGTCGTTTTTTCAGAGGCGCATTCAGGCTGTACCGATACGGTAATTGCGGTGTCCCGGTATCGAAACATTGCAGGAAACCGCAACGTTTCGTGCAACGTAAAATTGTGCTGATTTAGTGCAAAACCTTTGCCTGCACCCTCGCCTTCCCCTTTAGGGAAAAGTGTCACCGTAGGTGACGGATGAGGTGTTTTCAAATCCGTGCGGCACAGCCGCACACATTGGGCTATCCGCTGTCGGCTAATATCAATTCGGCTCCAAATTATAGCTGCTCAGGTCAATGCGTATCTCCGTGCCTTCATCCGGAGCGGAGACGGCGGATATGCCGTGCCCCAGCTTATTGCACACGCAGCGGCACAGATACAGGCCGAGGCCGCTTGCACGCATATCGCTGCGGCCCGTGCGGCCGGTGTAGCCCTTTTCGAAGATGCGCGGCAGATCCTCGGGCGCAATGCCGATGCCGGTATCGCGGATGCAGAGGGTCTTTGAGCCGGTCATATATATCCTGACGCTGCCCTCGCGGGTGTATTTGAGCGAATTTGAAAGTATCTGCTCAATTACGAAGGCCAGCCATTTCTCGTCGCTTATAACTCTTGCCTCGGTCGGCATGAGCTCAAGGCCAAGGTGCTTTGTTATAAAATCTCCGGCAAATTTCTTCACCGAGCGGCGAATGAGCGGATCGAGCTCGAACTCGCGTATGACATAGTCGCTGCTCTCGGAATCGAGCCGCAGGTACACCAGCGCCATCTCGACATAGTGCTCAATGCGGCCGAGATCGGACGAAAGGCGGCGCGACTGTGGTGAGTCGGAGCTTTGCAGCGTCAGACGCATGGACGCGATCGGTGTTTTAATCTGATGAACCCAGACGGTGTAGTAATCGATCATATCGCTCCATCGGCGGTGAGAGGCACGGCTTATTCCCTCGCGGCTGTCGGCCAGAAGTGCGATTATGCGCCTGTAGTCGGCATCGTCGATGCTCCGCACGGGCGGCAGCAGCTTCTCCTCTGCCGCGGTGATCTCCGTGAGCGATAAAAACTCCGCGTGGCGGCGCTTTACCCGATAAAAATCAATTATTGCAAAGACCAGCGCCGGCACGAGGCACAGCGCCGCCGGGTACGCGACCGCCGAAAGCGGCAGCTCGTACAGCGCAAAGCTCACCGCGAATATCACGGCGGCGAGCACAAACGCGGCAATGAGGCGCACATGCTCCTTAAGATACGCAAAAAACAGCTTCATTTTAGCCTCACTCCACGATATAGCCCACGCCGAACTTCGTTGTGATAAAGCCGTTGAGCCCCGCGGTGTCGAGCTTCTTTCTCAGTCTGCCGACGTTTACGGTCAGGGTGTTTTCATCAACGAAGCTGTCGGTCTCCCACAGCTTTTCCATTAGCTTTTCCCGGCTGACGACCTTGCCGCGATTGCGCATAAGGCACAGCAGAATACGGTACTCATTTTTGGTCAGCGTTATGCTCTTCCCGTTGTAGGAAAGCGAATTGTCGCCGGTGTTGAGCATAGCGCCGCGGTGCTCGATTATGGGCATGCCCGGCGCAAAATCATAGCTTCGGCGCAGCAGCGCCTGAATCTTGGCCATAAGAACGCCGCCGTCGAAAGGCTTTGCAATGAAATCGTCAGCGCCCATGCTCATGGCCATTACGATATTCATGCTGTCCGCCGCCGAGGATATGAAGATTATCGGCACCTTGGACACGGCACGTATGGCGCTGCACCAGTGATAGCCGTTAAAAAACGGCAGGGTAATATCCAAAAGCACAAGGTGCGGCGAAAATTCGGCAAACTCGCCCATAACGTCGCGGAAATTATCCGTGCATCTGACCTCAAGCCCCCAGGATGCGGCCTGCTGCTTTATCCCCTCGGCTATACCCTGGTCATCCTCTACGATGTAGATACGATACATTTAATCTTCCTCAAAAAGCTTCTCGGCAAGCTCGGCGGCATCCTCGACGCAGCCGCGGCAGGAGCGCAGAACGATGCCCGTGTCCCTGCCCTTTAATTCGCGGCAGAAAACAGAGCCGTTTTTGGCTTCAAACTCGCGCAAAAGCCGGGCTGTCTTGTCCGACGCGGCCCCGTCGAGCGCGGCAGGATCGTCGTCATTGCGCTGACCCCTTGCCATATTCATCGCGGCCACCGCACCCAGCAGCGCACCGCAGTATTTGAAAGCACCGCCGCCGTAGCGGCGCACGAGCGCCTTCATCTCGTCTTCATCCACGCCGGCCCTGTCGCAGAAGGCGCAGCCGACAGCCATAGCGCAGTTGCAGCCCGAGGCATGGTACTGCGCGGCAAGCTCCTTTTTGCTCATATTTTCATCCTCCAAAGGTCTGTATATTTATTATAGTATATAATAAACCATAGTCTGTCCGCTGTCAAAGAATTTGCAGCTTGAGCTATATTGAGCTATATTATATTGACACGGAGCTTCAGGCATAATATACTAAATGCAATGACAAAAGATAAACGAACTAATATATCTGGGAGGGGACAATGAAAGATCTGAAGCACCTTATCTACTTCGAGCAGCTGCTCGACGAGGCCGGGAACGAGCTCGTCATGCAGGCAGTGTCGGAGGGAAAGAAGGCGGTGGGCTACACCTGTTATCACATGCCGGAGGTTTTGCTCAACCTCGACAACTGCTTTTCCGTCCGAATGAGAGCTCCGCGCACGGGTTCGCTGGAGATATCGACCTACTACATGACAAACTATCTGTGCGGCTATGCAAAGGCGCTTGTCGAGCGGGGCATCGAGGGCGGATATAATTTCCTGTCGGCACTGGCAGGCGGCGAGACCTGCACTGAGATGAATCGCACGCTCGAGCATTTTGAGCTTTTAAATCTCGTTAAAAACGACAAGTTTTTCGTCTCGTTCATCGATGTGCCGTTCAAGGTCACGCCCCACGGCGTTGCGCACTACAAAAACCAGATTCAGAAAAAAGTCCTCGAGCCGCTGCACGAGAGATACGGCACAGATATCTCCGACGCCGCCATCCGCCGCGCCGTTGCAGAGCACAACGAGCTCTGCCGCATCATCACCGAGATCGGCGAATACCGCAAGCTGCCCAATCCCCCGATCACCGGCTATGAGTTTCACGTTCTGTGCCTTGTTTCCTACTGCTGCCCGAAGTATCTGGTAATCGACAGGCTGCGCGAGACGCTCGAGGAGGTCAAGGCGCGCATTCCCGACGAAAAATGCGCGCACCGCGCACGAGTCGTAGTTGTCGGAAGCGAGATAGACGATCTTGACTTCACGCGCACGGTCGAGCAGTCGGGCGCGCTCATAGTAGCCGACCGCTTCTGCTTCGGCTCCTTCCCCGGAAGGCAGGAGATCGCTCTCACCGACGACGAGCCCGCGCTCGATCAGATCTGCCGCTTTTATCAGGAAACGAGCCAGTGCCCGCGCTACATGTCGCAGGACAAGGTGCACGGCCGCTACGATTTTGTCGACAGGCTTGCAAGGGACTTCGGCGCCCAGGGCATAATCTATGAGCAGATGAAGTTCTGCGAGTTCTGGGGCTATGAGAGGGCGCTTGCCTCGCACGTCATGACGGAGCTGTACAATTACCCCACCGTCTGCGTTGACAGGGAGTACACCGGCAACGCCTCCGGCCAGCTCCGCACACGCGTTCAGGCATTTGTTGAAAGCCTTGAGATAAAACAGATACATAAGGGAGGGCGCTGACATGGCAGAAAAACCGAGAAACCTTGGTCTTACCTACATAGACAAGACCGGCGTTCGCCGATGGCGTGAGTGGCGCGGCATAAAGGACACGCTCGTTGACTACGGCTGGTGGTGCGTCATGTGGAAGGATATGATTAAATTCGTTCTCCGCTCGCCTGTTCAGGTCGTCAAGGGCATATTCCGTTACCGCTGGATGCTGACGTACCTTACGCTGCCGCAGTTTATCGACCGCCAGCTCGAGGGCATGCGCGGTGTGCAGCTCAGGGCTGGCCATATGCTGTACGACATCATCATAAAGCACACCATCGATATCATTGCCGGCAGCTTTGACGCAGACCAAAACATCGGCGGGAAAAAATCGCTTGCAGACCGTATCGTCTGCTTTGACGAGCTCGTTCCGACCGAGCTCATGGCAGGCTTCCCGAACCTTATCGGCATCCCGGTGCAGACTATCCCCATCTTCCTGTCCTCGATGATAAACCAGCAGCTTCCGCCGGTGTATCTCGACGCTATAGAAAACTTCGGCGTTCCAGCGGACGTGTGTCCCCTGCCGTCGGCCGAGGCCGGCGTAGCCGCGGAGGGCGATTTCCCGATCTTCGGCAAATGCTTCATCGCCTGCAACATGCCCTGCGACGGCAGCATCATGACCACCTCGTTCCAAGACCGCTACTTCAAGCTTCCGACCTACTGCCTCGGTGTTCCGCTGCGCTATAACGACGACGTTGACGCGCAGGAATACGCCGTCGAGGAGCTGCGCGGCTGCATAAAATTCATCGAGGATCACACCGGCGAGAAGTTCGACTGGGACGCGTTTGCCAGGGCGCTTGAGAGCTACAACGAGGTAACGCGCTTCCACCTTGACCTTTGGGAGATAAACCGAACCGACTACCCGCAGGTGACGGGTCCGACTCCGTGGCTGTACCGCATGTACACCTACCATCTGCACGGCGGCATGGATCAGCGCTTCAACAAGGCCGACAAAAAGGTGCATAAGCTTATGACCGACGCTTACGAAAAGCGTCTTCCCTGCTCGGCCGAGATGCGTCACAAGGCTCTTGTCTGGTCATGCCCGGCAAACTACTACACCAACTTCTCCAACTGGCTCGAGCAGTGCTGGGGCATCGTATCCGTCATGGACATGGAAACGCACATCTCCCAGGTCATTATCGACACCTCCACGCCCGAGACAATGCTCAGGGGCGTCGCCCTTACATATCAGCGCGCGACCATGCGCAAGCACACCAAGGGCGGCTACAAAAACGCAGTCGACGAGATGTGGCGCGTGGCCGAGGAGTACAACGTCGATACCATCATCATGTATGATCAGATATCCTGCAAGGGCATGGACGGCCTCCAGGGTATTTTCGACGAGCAGGCACGCGAGCGAAACATAAACTTCATCTGGGTACAGCAGGATCTCATGGATCCGCGCACGATCTCGCGCCGCGATATGCGCCGCCAGGTCAATCAGTACATGCAGAGCGTCCTGCGCGAGACCCCTATCGACCCCACCCTCCTCGATTTCGACGACTGCGACGCTTTTTAAAGACGCACAGATTTAAAAAAAGGAGTGCAGATTTTTTCTGCACTCCTTTTTCATATGCGTTTTTACATTGTACCGATGCGTTTCCTGCGTCGGTCCGACCGGAAACCGCGTAGAAAAACTGGTGATCGCCGCAGAGCAAAGCATCAGTGCTCCTTCAAAAAACGAGGGTGATGATCGTTCCCTTGCCGGGGGCGGAGCCAACTGAAATTTTCGCGTTGTGCAGGGCGGCGGCGTGCTTGACTATCGAAAGGCCGAGACCCGTTCCGCCGACCTCCTTTGAGTGGCTCTTGTCCACACGGTAGAAGCGCTCGAAGATGCGCTCCTGCTGCTCGGGCGGTATGCCGATGCCGTTATCCTCGACGGTAAGCAGAACCCTTTCGCCCTCATGCCGCACGTTCACGCGGGCAAAGCCGCCGGGGCGGTTGTATTTTATCGCATTCTCGCAGAGATTATGAACTATCGCGGCCAGCAGCTGAGGTATGCCGTTTATGACGGCACTCTCGCCGGAGACCGTGAGCTCGACGCCTGCAGCTTCGGCGGCCTGATCGAGATTAGCGGCCTCGCTCCTTGCGACGGCTAAAAGATCGACATCCTCGCGCTGCATATCCTCTGCGTCTTCGTCCAGGTGCGAAAGCTTTATGATGTCATCTATAAGCGCGATCATGCGCTTTGACTCTGACTGAATCTGACTGAGAAAATGAGGCACGTCCTCGGGCTTTACGATGCCGTTGGCTAAAAGCTCCGCGCAGCCGGATATGGTGTGCAGCGGCGTTTTCAGCTCATGCGAAACGTTCGCGGAGAACTCGCGCCGCAGCTGCTCGGCCTTTTCCTTTTCGGTCGTATCGAGCATCAGAAGCGCGGCGCCCGCGACCCTGTTGCCGGACATTACGGGGCTTGCATACAGCCTGTAGCTCACGCCGCCGAGGGTTATGTGCTCTTCGCCGTGCTCGCCGCCGAGCGCCTTTTCTACAGTCTCGCGCAGCGGAGGCTCCGCGCTGAGCTCACGGATGTCCTTACCTATGCAGTAGCGGCCTATATCCAGAGCCTTTGTCGCAGCCTTGTTTATACTCAGGACGCTGCCCTGCTCATTGAGCAGGACAAGCCCCTCGGTCATACTGCCCGTCGCTGCGTCAAACTCGTCGCGGCGGCGCCGCAGCTCCTTTTCCTGCTCACGAAGCTGATTCTGCTGGCTCTTGAGCTTGTCGGTCAGCGGAGCGAGCTCGGGGTAGGTATTGATCCTCTCCGCGTCGTCAAGGCTCATCTCGTTTAAGGGCTTGACGATGCGCTTTGCCATGCGTGAGGCCAGAAGCAGCGACAGCAGCAGCGCAAGAAGGGCGATGATCGCCACGGGCTGTATCATGCCGAGAATAAGCGTCAGTGGCGTATACTGCATGTCGGAAATGCGCACGACCGTGCCGTCGGACAGGCGGTCAGCCGAATAGAGCTGACGCTCCATGAGCGTTGTCGAGTATCTCATGCTCTCGCCGTGACCGGTTTTGAGAGCCTGATGTACCTCCTCGCGGTCGGCGTGGTTTTCCATGCTCGACTGATCGGCACGGCTGTCGTACAGCACAGTGCCGTCGGCGGCGATCCATGTGAGGCGGCATCCCGATATGTCCATATCGGAAAAGTATTCCTCGCCGGCGGACTCAATGCCCTGTGCGGCGAGATGGGTCTGCATGTTAAGCTGATCCATCTGCTTATTTGAAAAGTACTCGTACAGTACGCCCGTTATCAGCACGAACGACGCCAGAAGAATGACGGCGGCAACCGTGAAGATCGAGCGAAAAATACGTTTCGTCATGCTCTACTCCTCCATTCGGTAGCCTACGCCGCGCACCGTGCGGATATACGAGCCGCACCTGCCGAGCTTCTGCCGCAGCGTGCCGACGTGGACATCCACCGTGCGTGTTTCGCCCAAAAAGTCCTCGCACCAGACAGAGGACAGCAGCTGCTCACGAGTGAATGCACGTCCGGGGCTGGTCATGAATGTGTGCAGCAGCTCATATTCCTTGAGCGTGAGCTGCACGCGGCGTCCGTCGGCGGTGACGGTGTGCTCCGAAAGGTTCATCTCAAGTCCGCCTATACGCACAAGCTGTGGCTTCACATCCGTCGCCTTTCCGCTGCGGCGCAGCACCGCGCGCACGCGCGAGGCCATCTCCATCATGCCGAAGGGCTTTGCAAGATAGTCGTCCGCGCCGAGGTCAAGACCGATAACCTTGTCATACTCATTACCTTTAGCGGTGGCCATTATTACGGGGATATCAGCCGTGCGCTGATCGGCCTTCAGTCGCTTTAAGATGGAAATGCCGTCTTCGCCCGGGAGCATTATATCGAGCAGGATAAGCTCCGGCACAGTGTCCGCCAGCGCCGAATAAAGCTCCCTTGCGCTTTCAAAGCCTTCGGCCTGAAAGCCGGAGGCGTTGAGCGTGTATATCATGAGATCTCTGATGCCGGCGTCGTCTTCAACACAAAATATCATTGTCATTACCTCGCAATTACCTTGCTTTATATTAATTTTAATTGTAAAGCGTAATGTAAAACAGCTTTGGAATGTAAAGTTTGTGTAAATTCAGCGGATTGCGGACAGCCGGCAGGTGATAGTGGATAGCCGGTGGTGTGCGCAGAGCGCACGAATTTTCAGTGGCGCATTTACATTGTACCAATACATTTATTGCGTTGTCCCGGTTCGGGCCTGCCGGCAAAACCGGTTTTGCATCGCACTACAGCGCTGCGCACCTTGCCTTCCCCTCAAGGTGAAGGCAAGGGGCGCAGTGTTGGTAAGCGGCAGTTTCACGGTTTTGCCGGCAGGGGCGACACCGGGCGGCCGCAATATGCGTATCCGTACAGTGCAAATTCGCTGCTAAAAAATCGCCTTTGAAAATTCGCTCGGTCTGTCTTTTCGCAGGCCGAAGGAGAACTCTATCGCATCGGCGATGCGCTCGCAGGCGTGCCCGTCGCCGTAGGGGTTGACGGCGTGCGCCATGCGCTGATACATTTCGCCCCCCGTGAGAAGCTCGTTTGCGTCGCGGATGATATCCTCGCGCTCAACGCCGGTGAGCTTTACCGTGCCCGCCGCGACGGCCTCGGGGCGCTCTGTTTCCTTTCGCAGGACAAGCACGGGCTTGCCGAGCGAGGGCGCCTCCTCCTGGATGCCGCCGGAATCGGTCATGACCATGTAGCTTGCGCTCATGAGCCTGTGCATATCCATCGCGTCCAGCGGCTCTATGAGGCGGACGTTTTCAAGATCCGCAAGCTGCTCACGAGCTGCGCCGCGCACGATCGGCGACAAGTGCACGGGGTAGACTATCTCGACTTCCGGGTGCGTCAGCGCGATCTCGCGGACGGCGGAAAAGATGTTTTTCATCGGCTCGCCGTAGTTTTCGCGGCGGTGGCAGGTCATTGCTATTACCTTTTTTGAAAAGTCGATTTCTTTAAGCTCGGGCGATGTAAAGCCGCCGTCGCCGACTGTGTATCTCATCGCGTCGATGACGGTGTTGCCCGTGACAAAAATGTCGCCCGTGACGGCCTCGGCGCGGAGATTTTCCGCGTTTTTCGACGTCGGAGCGAAGTGCAGCGTCGCAAGGCGGCCTACGAGGCAGCGGTTCATCTCCTCGGGGAAGGGGCTGTAGCGGTCATAGGTGCGCAGCCCGGCCTCGACGTGGCCGACGGGTATTTTAGCGTAGAACGCGGCGAGCGCGGCGGAGAAGGTCGTGCTCGTGTCGCCGTGGACAAGGACAAGGTCGGGCTTAAATTCGGCAAAGCAGCCCTCAAGGCCCTTGAGCGCCTTGACGGTGACGTCGGTGAGGGTCTGATTTTTGCCCATGATGTTGAGGTCGGCGTCGGCCTTGAGGCCGAAGCAGCTCATGACCGAGTCGAGCATCTCGCGGTGCTGTGCGGTGACGCAAATGAGGCTCTCGATGCTCTCGCGGCGCTGAAGCTCCAGCGCGAGCGGCGCCATTTTTATAGCCTCCGGGCGCGTGCCGAAAACGGACATGACCTTGAGCTTACTCATTTGCTTCACCGTCCTTTCCCGACTCCTCCGCCGGCTTTTCATGCGGCAGCGGATGGATATTGTTATTGTGTCTGAACACGAACAGCCACACGCACACGGCGATGGCAAATGCAATGACCGCCACGATGATGCGTACGATGCCCGTCGAGGTCAGCAGCACCGCCGCGAGGCCGAGGATGGCCGAAACGGCGTACAGCACGGCGACGGCCTGCTTCTGATTGAGGCCCATATCCAGCAGCTTGTGGTGGAAATGCCCCCTGTCGGCATGGAAGGGGCTCTGTCCGTGCAGGATGCGGCGTGTGAAGGCAAATATAGTATCCGAAAGCGGAACGGCCAGCGCGAGCACCGGCAGGACAAAGGTGACGACGGCGTAGAACTTGAACATTCCGATAACGGACACCGTTGCCAGAATATAGCCCAAAAGCAGTGCGCCGGTATCGCCCATAAAAATCTTCGCGGGGTTCAGGTTATACGGTATAAAGCCGAGACAGCCGCCGACTAACGCGGCGAGGATCACGGCAACGTTTATATTAGCATCCGAAACTAAAAGCGACACGACGAGCATCGTCATCGACGCTATCGCCGAAACGCCGCAGGCAAGGCCGTCAAGGCCGTCTATAAGGTTTACGGAGTTTGTAACGCCGACTATCCACAGTATTGTCACGGGAACGGCGAGGATGCCGATGGTGACGGCCTGCTCGCTGGTTATCAGCAGCGGGTTTGACACGACGTTTATGATAACGCCGGACAAAACGGCGATGACCGCCGCGACTATCTGTACGCAGAATTTAAGCCACGCGTTTAAGTTCATAACGTCATCTATTGCGCCGACGACGACGATGAGAATAGCGCCCAGAAGTATCCCTCGCACCTGCGGCGTGATGTTTGCAAACAGCAGAACCGACAGCAGAAAGCCCAGAAATATCGCAAGTCCGCCCATGCGGGGTATCGGATGGCTGTGGATATGGCGCTTTTTGTCCGGAATATCTATCGCGCCGACCTTTTTGGCAAAGGAGCTGACAACGGGCGTCGCAGCAAAGGAAATGACGAAGGCGACGACAAGTGCGAGCAATATGTTCTTCCAGACGTCAAAACTGAGATCTATCATATTTATATCTCCGTGGACTGTCTATATTTATAATGTTTAAAAAGGCTTTTCGACGAGGCCGATCTTCTTGTAGACCTTGCGGAGGGTCTTGCGGGCGATGACGCCTGCCTTCTGCGCACCCTCGGTGTAAACGCTGCGCAGGTACTCTTTATCGTTGAGAAGGCGCGTGGCTTCCTCGCGTATGGGACGCAGCGTCTCGATAACGGCATCGCCGACGGCGGGCTTGAACACGCCGTAGCCGCATCCGTCGAATTCCTTTTCTATCTCATCAAAGCTCTTGCCGGTGACGGCAGAGTAGATGCTCATGAGGTTTGAAACGCCGGGCTTGCCTGCCATATCGAAGCGCACGCAGTTTTCCGTGTCGGAGTCGGTGACGGCGCGCTTGAACTTGCGGGCAATGTCCTCGGGCTTTTCCATGAGGAAAACGCAGCCGTTGGGGTCGGATTTGCTCATCTTCGCCGTGGGATTTCCGAGACCCATGACGCGGGCTCCGGCCTTGGGAACGTATGCTTCTGGGACCTTGAAGGTCTCGCCGTAGATGTTGTTAAAGCGCACGGCGATGTCACGCGTCAATTCACAGTGCTGGCGCTGATCCTCGCCTACGGGGACGTAGTCGGCCTGATACAGCAGGATATCTGCCGCCATGAGGCTTGGATAGGTGAACAGGCCGCCGTTTATGTTGTCGGCATTCTTTGCGCACTTGTCCTTGAACTGCGTCATGCGGCTCAGCTCCCCGAACATGGTGTAGCAGTTTAATATCCAGCCGAGCTCTGCGTGCTCGTGCACGTGGCTCTGCAAAAACAGGACGTTTTTTTCCGGATCTATACCGCAGGCGATGTACTGCGCAAGCTGCTCGAGGCTGCGGCGGCGAAGCAGCTTCGGATCCTGGCGCACGGTGAGCGTGTGCAGGTCTGCCATGAAGTAATAGCAGTCAAACTCCTCGGCTCTCGCGCCCCAGTTTTTCACCGCGCCGAGGTAGTTTCCGAGGTGCAGATCACCCGAGGGCTGGATGCCCGACAGCATTATTTTCTTTTTTATCTCTTCCATTTTTATTGTCTCCTAAATTATAAAGCCAAAGATACAGTTTATCATTGTACCATTTTACTTCTCACTTGACAACCGCCAAAAAGCATTTTACACTGTCTGTATCTATGTTTCGGAGGAATAATTTATGGATATGACATGGTTTGAGCAGATGGAGGCGCGCATACCCCAGGGCGAGGTGCGCACGAGATTCGCTCCCAGCCCCACGGGCTATATGCACGTCGGCAACCTGCGCACGGCGCTGTACACCTGGCTGATCGCCCGTCACAACGGCGGAAAGTTTATTCTGCGCATCGAGGACACCGATCAGGAGCGCTACGTTGAGGGCGCTGTCGACGTTATCTACCGCACGATGGCGCAGTGCGGCCTTGACCACGACGAGGGTCCCGATGTGGGAGGCCCCGTGGGTCCCTATGTTCAGACCGAGCGCCGCTCTCTTTACGGCAAATACGCCGGGCTTCTCATCGAAAAGGGGCACGCCTACCGCTGCTTCTGCGAAAAGCAGGAGGAGACGGAGGGCTTTGAAAGGGCTGCCGATCCCTGCCGCGGCTTAAGCCGCGAGGAAAGCGACAGGCGCGCCGAGGCCGGCGAGCCGTTCGTCGTCCGCCAGAGGATACCCTGGGAGGGCAGCACCACCTTCCACGACGAGATCTTCGGCGACATCACAGTCGAAAACTCAACGCTCGACGATCAGGTGCTGATAAAGCGCGACGGCCTGCCGACGTATAACTTTGCAAACGTCATCGACGATCACCTCATGGGCATAACGCACGTCGTGCGCGGCTCGGAGTATCTGTCCTCCTCGCCGAAGTACAACCTTCTGTACGAGGGCTTCGGCTGGGATGTGCCGGCCTATGTCCACTGCTCCCCCGTCATGCGCGATGCGCACAGCAAAATGAGCAAGCGTCACGGCGATCCCTCGTATGAGGATCTCATCGCGCAGGGCTATCTCACGGACGCCGTCGTAAACTACGTGGCGCTGCTCGGCTGGAGCCCCGGCGGCGAGCGCGAGATATACACCATGCGCGAAATGGCCGAAATTTTCGACATCAGAGGCATCTCCAAGTCCCCGGCCATATTCGATATAGAAAAGCTCAAATACTTTAACGCCGAATATATCCGCGCCATGAGCCCCGACGCCTTCGCAAAGGCCGCCGAGCCCTTCATCCGCAGGGCGGTGAAAAATCCGCGGATCGACCCGGCCGCCGTCGCCGCACTTTTGCAGCAGCGCACAGAGGTTCTGACCGACATCCCCGAAAAGCTCGATTTCTTCGACGCGCTGCCCGTGTACGACACTGCGCTGTACATCCACAAAAAGAGCAAGACCGACGAGGCATGCTCTCTCGAAATGCTGCGAAAAATGCTGCCCGTGTTCGAGGCGCTTCCCGACTGGAACGATGAGAGCATACTCGCCGCGATGACCGGCATGGCCGAAAGCTGCGGATGCAAAAACGCAAAGGTCATGTGGCCGGTGCGCATCGCCGCGGCAGGAAAGGCCGTAACGCCCGGCGGCGCGGTCGAGATATGCCGCATCCTAGGCAAAGACGAGACGCTCCGCCGCATTCGCGTCGGCATCGAAAAGCTCGAAAGGGCCGTCGGATAATGCCGGATACTGTCATCGTCGTCGACGACGAAAGGGAGATCGCCGATCTCATCGGCCTGTATCTCGAAAATGACGGCTACGAGGTGCACAAAGCGCTCAGCGGCGCGGAGGCTCTGAGTTTTATCGAAAAAAGCGAGCCGGCGCTGGCCGTCCTCGACATTATGCTGCCGGATATCGACGGCTTTGCGCTGCTGAAAAAGATACGCGAAAAGCACGGCTTTCCCGTTATCATGCTCACTGCGCGCGTGACCGATTCCGACAAAATTCTCGGACTTACGATGGGCGCGGACGACTATATAACAAAGCCCTTTAACCCCCTTGAGGTGACGGCACGCGTCAAGACCGTTCTGCGCCGCTGCCGCCGCGCATCCGAGCCCGACTGTGAAAGGGATATCCGCGGTCTGACGATAAGCAAACTCAGCCACAAGTGCTCACTGTTCGGCGAAGCGCTGAGCCTCACGCCGACAGAGTTTGAAATTCTGTGGTATCTGTGCGAAAACGCCGGGCGCGTGGTTCCGTCCGAGGAGCTGTTCGAGGCCGTGTGGAGGGAAAAATACCTCTCGTCAAGCAGCAACACCGTCATGGCGCATATCGGCCGCCTGCGTGAGAAAATGCGCGAGCCGGCAAAAAATCCGAGGTTTATAAAAACCGTGTGGGGTGTGGGATATGAAATCGAAAAATAGCGCCCTGCGCAGTGTGCTCAAGACGCTCGGCATCTTCGCCGCCGGAACGCTGCTCATCGTCCTTATCGTCTCGTTTTTCGACAACAGCTTAAACGGCGTTGTGCTCGACTGGTTCGACAGCCGCTATTGCTATTCATATGTCACGGAAAACGGTGTCGTACGGGACGTCGACTGGAGCATGGTCAAGCGCCTTGTCGTGCAGCTTCTCATCATAAATTTTGCGTTTTGGCTCATCGTCATCCTCGTCGTCACGCGTGTACGCCTGCGCAGACAGCTGCGCGAGGTCGGCACCACGGTCAGCGAATACATGCTCAGCGATAAGCCCGCCGCGGAGCTTCCGAACGAGCTCGCCGTTCCGCTGAGCGAGGCAAAAGGCGCACTCACTCGCTCGGAAAGCCTCCTGCGAGAGGAAACAGCGCGTAAAAACGACCTTGTCATGTACCTTGCGCACGATCTGAAAACGCCGCTGGCCTCTGTCATCGGCTACCTCACTCTCCTGCGCGACGAGCGGGAGATATCGCCCGAAAACCGTGAAAAGTACCTCTCGATAACGCTCGACAAGGCAGAGAGGCTCGAGGACCTGATAAACGAGTTTTTCGAGATCACGCGCTTTAACCTGTCGACCGTTACGCTCGATTACGGAAGGATTGACCTCACTCGACTTCTCGAGCAGCTGAGGTTCGAGTTCATGCCTATGCTCCGCGGCAAGGAGCTTGGCTGCACGCTGACAGCGCCCGAGACGCTGCCGATCCGCTGCGACGCGGGCAAAATTCAGCGTGTTTTCGACAATCTTCTGCGCAACGCGGTGCTGTACAGCTATCCCGGCACGAAGATCATGATAAGCGCGGCGCTCGACGGTGAAAATGCCGTTGTCAGCGTCGTAAACCACGGTGCGACCATACCCGAGGATAAGCTTCGGCGCATATTCGAGCAGTTTTACAGGCTCGACGCCTCGCGCTCGTCAGCAGGCGGCGCAGGGCTCGGCCTCGCGATAGCAAATCAGATAGTGCAGCTGCACGGCGGCACGATAAACGCCCGCAGCGCCGATGAGCTCATCGAGTTCACGGTGACGCTGCCCGTAGGAAAATCGTAAGATTTTGCGCTGAAAGATATCACAATTTCATACGGACAAACGGATAAAAAACACTCCCGGTTCTGCTAAGCTTTTAGCAGAATCGGGAGTTTTTAATTGCGCATTGGGGCTGTCGCGGTGTTGTCGGTACCTTCCGGTCGGGCTGACGCAATATGTGTATCGGTGCGATGTGAAAACGCCTCTGAAAAATCGTCTCTGAAAAAAGGAGTAGCATTATGAAAAAATTTATTGCCGTTTGCCTGTGCGCCGGCGCACTTATCGCGCTGCTGGGCGGCTGCGGTACCATAGACAGCGAGCCGAGTGCCGAGGAGAAGCTTGCGCACATAAAAAGCAGCGAAGACTATCCCGCGATCCTCGTCGAGACGGCCGAGAAGTGCCCGCAGACGATCGACTACGTCTACGCCTATCCCGAAAAGCACGATAAATGCTTCGACATAGACCTTTCCGCCGAGGCGCACGGCGGCAGCGTTCCGCTTTTTATTCAATGGGACGAGCGCTGGGGCTACGAGCCCTACGGCTCGGGCTTTATCGGCACCTCCGGCTGCGGTCCTACCTGCCTGTCCATGGCGGCTGTATACCTGTCGAAAAACGCCGCGTTCTCACCTCTTTACGTCGCACACATGGCCGAGCAGTACGGCTACTGTGTGCCCGGAAACGGCAGCTCGTGGACGCTCATCGGTGCGGGCAGCGCTCGTCTCGGTCTCACGGCGCGGGAGCTCCCGCTTTGGGAGCAGTCGATGAAAAACGCGCTGGATGACGGCGCGGTGCTCATTCTCGCCCTCGGCCCGGGCGACTTTACAAGCTCGGGTCACTTCATCGTCGTCACCGGCTATACCGACGGCGGCTTTTCCGTAAACGACCCCAACAGCCGTGAAAACAGCTCCCGGCTCTGGTCATACGGCCGCCTGGCCTCACAGATCTCCAACCTCTGGAGTCTTTCGGCGGCGGATTGAGGCTGTGCCCGCAGTCCGTGCACCGCTAAAACCTATTTGGAGCATAGGAATGTCTTTTTGGAGCGGACGGAGGGGCGCGGATACTGTAGAATGCATATCGTAACCCCCATATGTATCTTCTTTGTCCGCAGAGCGGTCAGGTCTTCGCTCTGCGTGATGCCGGCCCGGCGTCCGGCCGACGCCAGGTCAAAGCCTTCCCTTTACCATAGCAAAGTTAATGCAGCAAGTTCTATACTTAAGTTCTATACTCCTTTTATCTTCACTTTATGCACACTTTGCGGCAAAGCCCCGGAGCTTCTCCGGGGCTTTGTTGTTGCCCTTATGCTCTTGAATATTAAAAAGCCACGGTCGACCGTGGCTTTGATGTATTTTATATCAGAATATCAGACATTAGCTTCGGCGCACTCTTTCTTCTCGGGCTTGACGATGGCGGCAATACCGAAGGCCAGCAGGCCGAAGATAACGGCCGGGAGTATCCAATACAGCCCCATGTCGTACAGAGGAAGATGCTCCATTGCCGGAACCTTGAACGCGCACAGGATGCTTGCGCCGACAGCTCCCAGTGCCGCGCCGCGGCTGACATAGTCGTTTGCCTTGGGAATGATAAGGGAGATGAATATAACGACGAGCGCGGGAGGATAGACGATGTCCAGAACGGGAGCCGCGATGGCGACGATGCGGTCGAGGCCGAGGTTGGACGCTACTGCGCTGAACACACAGATTATGATGACGAAGGCCTTGTAGGGGATCTTATCGCGGCACAGCTCGGTGAAATAAGCTGCCGCGGAGCTTGTAAGGCCGATGGCGGTGGTGATGCAGGCAAGACCAACGACTACTCCGAAGATTATCATGCCGAGCTTGCCCATGAGAGCCTCGACGATCGCCATGACGAGCTCCGCACGGCCGATCTCAAGGCCGTACTGAGCCGAAACGGTCGCACCGAGATAGCACAGGCCCATGTAAACTCCCAGCAGCAGCACGCCCGCGAGGACAGCCGAGCCCGAAACGAGCTTGAACTTCTGACCGCTTGAGGTGTAGCCCTTGGAGGCGGCGCTCTGGAGAATGATTATACCGAACGGCAGCGCGGCCAGCGCGTCCATGGTCTGATAGCCGGCCTTGATGCCGCCGAGAACGACGTTGTCCGCATTCGGGGTGAGCGAAATCTCTCCGAGCGGAGTTGCGATGCCCTTGACGATGATGACCGCAAGGCCGATAAGCAGCAGCGGAGTAAGGATCGCTCCGACGATATCGACAACGGCCGACTGACGGATGCACAAAAACAGGATCAGCGCGAAAAACAGGATCGAGAACACAACGGAGGATACGCCGCTGATGTTCGGAACGATGGCCATTTCAAAGGTGGTGGCCGCAGTGCGGGGGATGGCGACCATGGGGCCGATGCACAGGATCAGCGCGCTCATGAGCACTGCCGCCGGAATCCTGCCCAGGCGTGCGGTGACCGCCTCGCTGCTGCCGACGCGCAGGAGCGCGAACACGGCGAGCATCGCAAGACCTATGTCTGCGATAAAGTATGCCGAGAAGCCCTTTATCCAGTCGGGGCCTGCCTCAACTCCGAGGTACGGCGGGAAAATGACGTTGCCCGCGCCGAAAAACATTGCGAACAGCGCAAAGCCGACGACGATGATGTCGCGGACAGTGTGGTTCTTGTTTTCTAATTTCATTTGCTCTTTCCTCTTTCATCATTTGCTTTTCTCTCTGCTGTTTTACAGTGCAGCAGTGTGCACTGAAAAATCTGAATACAGGATATCATTTTTTTCATGAGAGCGGAAATCATAGTTTTTCATTGATATATTAATTTTTTTAATATTATGCAGTCGGTTTTTTCATCTCCGGCATGATAAATTGTTAACCAAAAGTTATTGAAACTGTCTGTTTGGCGTGGTATATTTACGTGGAAATATTATATCTATGGTAAGAAAGGCGGGAGCGTTATGGATGACGGAAGACTGCGGGCAGTGCTCATGGCGGTCGATCGCGGCAGCTTCAGCAAGGCCGCGGCGGAGCTGGGCTACACACAATCGGCAATGACGCATCTTGTTAACAACCTGGAAGCGGAGCTGGGCTGCACGCTGCTCAATCGCGGCAGTCACGGTGTTCGCCTCTCCGAGGAGGGAGAGCAGCTTCTGCCGTATATAAAAAGCGTTATCGACGCCTGCGACGCGCTGCGGCAGGAGGCCGCCTCTCAGAGCCGGACAATGAGCCATCAGCTCAGCCTCGGCTGCTTTGCGAGCATCGCCCGCGCCGAGCTTCCGACGATATTGCAGGAGTTCAAGGCAGCATACCCCGATATTGAGATTGAGGTCACCATCCGCGGCTACGAGCTGCCGAGGCTTCTGTCAAAGGGTGAGGTTCAGCTTGCGCTGGTGGACGAGACCTGCGCCGAGGGCTTTGAGTGGATACCGCTCACACGCGTGCCGCTGGTCGCGGTCGTGCCGCCGTCGTTCCGCTGGGATCGCGAACGGATATCCATCGACAGGCTTCTCAAGGAGCCGTTTATAACCTGCCCCGAGCAGTACGCGGAAAAGCTGCTGCCTCCGAACGCAAAGCGCATTCAGGTCGAAGCCTCGGACGACGCAACGATCCTGTCGCTTGTCGCGGGCGGGCTCGGCGTGTCGGTGCTGTCAGCGTTCTCGCTGGCAGGATACGAGGGTCAGGTCAAATCCATCCCCCTCGATGTTCCCGTCGTCGTGCGTGTCGGCATCGCGATAAAGTCCCTCGAATCAGCCTCGACCTCCGCACGCCGCTTTGTAAAATTTCTCAAAAACCACTACGGCGTTTCGGAGGCTCTTTTTTAGAGGCGCACGGACGCAGCTGCGTCAATGCGCTGTTAAAACTTGCGGAAATGCTTTCGAAGCCAAATAATCTCGATGACGACGATGACGAGGGCGACGGCTGCTGCTACTGCGTAGCCGCAGCGCCAGGTAAGCTCGGGCATGTTGCGGAAGTTCATCCCGTACCAGCCAGTGAGCAGAGTCAGAGGCAGAAACAGCGTCGTGACGACGGTCAGCAGTCCCATAATACGGTTCTGGCGCGAGTCCTGCTCGGCCTGATACAGCTCGCGCAGCTGTAAGGCGCTCTCAGCGATGAGCTCTGCGTGATCCTGAAGCCTCTCGGCACGTCGCGTGAGCTTCTCCCAGGCGGTGCAGTCGCGGACAATAGGTGCACACATCTCGTCGGATAATCTCTCGCCGATGTCCGAAAGCTGGCCGTAGTACGCGCCGAGCTCGGATAGCTTCTGGCGCTGACGGGTCAGGCGGCGGAAGAAATCGTCGGGCGTTTTGCCGTCAAGCTCATCCTCCATGCGCTCGAGCTCGGCCTCAATGTGCATCATGTACGGCACGTCGTTTTCGGTCAGAAGCTCCAGCAGCCGCAGAAGCAGCTGCGACGGGCGCTCGATGCCGCTCGAATGCTTTACGAGTCTGCTCATAAGCGTTTTGTATTCGCCCGAATCCTCGATGATGTACAGCGTGTCCGCCGTCAGGCAGAAGCCGAAGCACAGCTCCGGTGCGCGCTGGGCTTCCTTGCGCGGAACGCGCATCGTACCGATAATACAGCTGCGGTACAGCTCGGCCTTGCAGTATCGAATGGAGCCGAGGCTGTGCAGCATATCGCGGTGAAACGGAAAATCCGTCTTCTTCTCGCGGAACTCCTCGGTAGTCATGGTTACGAGTATCGGCTTTTTCCCGGACTTTGCGGACGCTGTCACTCCGGCGGCGTTCAGTGTGTATTCGGTCATGGTATCACATCCAAAAAACGATTTAACACTGCCATTATAGCACTCTGATGTCCCGAAGCACATGTTTTTTGAAAATCTTCTATAATATTTTTAATCCAACCCGCAAAAAGTCTGTGACTTTTCTGCACACTGAAAAAGCGCTTGACAATATATCTGTAAATTAGTATAATGCACTTTTCAGAAATGAAAAAGAAATGGAGCGTTATTATGAATAAATATCTTGACATCTCCCCCGAAGTACAGCAGGCACTGGCTGAAGGCAAGCCCGTCGTCGCACTTGAGAGCACGATTATTTCCCACGGCATGCCATATCCGAAAAACGTGGAAACGGCGCTGCTGGTTGAAAAAACGATACGCGATAACGGCGCTGTCCCCGCGACAATTGCAATCATCGGCGGCAGACTCAAAGCCGGTCTTTCCCCTGAGGAGATCGAGTACCTCGGCAAGTCCGGACGCAAGGTCGCAAAGGTATCCCGCCGCGACCTTGCCGCCATCGTTGCACGCGGCGCGGACGGCGCGACGACCGTCACCACGACGATGATCATCGCCCACATGGCCGGTATCAGGGTCTTTGCGACAGGCGGCATAGGCGGCGTGCACCGCGGCGCGGAAACCACCATGGACATCTCAGCCGACCTTGAGGAGCTTGCAAACACTCCCGTCATGGTCGTGTGCGCGGGCGCAAAGAGCATCCTCGACCTCGGCCTCACGCTCGAGTATCTTGAGACAAAGGGCGTTCCCGTCATCGGCTACGGCACGGACGAGCTGCCCGCGTTTTACACCCGCCGCAGCGGCTTCGGCGTCGACTACCGTGTCGACACTCCGGCGCAGCTTGCCGCGATGTTCAAGGCGCAGCAGGAGCTCGGCATGAAGGGCGGCATGCTCGTCACAAATCCCATCCCCGAGCAGTACGCCATGGACAAGGAGGTCATCGACGCGGCCATCGATCAGGCGGTCAGGGAGAGCAGGGAGAAAGGCATCCACGGCAAGGAGACCACTCCGTTCCTGCTGGCACGCGTTGTCGAGCTGACCGGCGGCGACTCGCTTGAGAGCAACATTCAGCTCGTTCTCAATAACGCCGTCGTCGCATCCAGGACCGCATCCGAGCTGTGCAGGTAAAGCATGTAAAGCATGAAAAACGCGGGGGTAGCGCTCCCGCGTTTTTTGTCGAGCAAAATATGTGCCTGGGGTATTGACTTGCGCGGCGTACTGTGGTATTATATATAAGCTTTAAAGAGCTCGGATATCGCGGAGTGGAGCAGTCCGGTAGCTCGTCGGGCTCATAACCCGAAGGTCGTGGGTTCAAATCCCTCCTCCGCAACCATAAAACCGCCTGTTTTCGGGCGGTTTTTTCTTGTTTTATGAACTTTTTCGGGCTTTTCAAAATTCGCGGCAGCGGAATAATTCAACTTTAATTCAACTCGCCTGAAAAAATTCATGCTTTTTTGAGAAAAACGTCGGCCAAAATGTCGGCGTTCTTTTTGTCGGCAGCCTCCATGACATGGGCATAAATATTCGCCGTATAGAGCATATTCAGGTAATCTGCGCGTATGTCTCTGAGCTTCATATGCCCAATGGCAGGGTATATGCGCGTAGTAAGCTCACGGTAGCGCACTATCGTACTGTGCTTTGCTCCGCGCCTCTCTTTAAGCTCAAGCACATATTCGCAGTACTCCTCAAACTTCATACGGCTGTCGGAGGTCACACCCTCACGGCATTCCTTTTCAAAGGTCGCGGCGAAAGCTTCGGCCTTTTTCCGCGCGGTGGTAGACGGCGCGGCGCTTGTCCTTATCCCGCAAACGCTCCTCCGGGGACTGCGCCACGGCGTTCTTGTGCAGCCTGCATCGGCCTTGTAGTCCTTCGGGGGGGCTTAAGCACATGCGCGACATAGAACAAGCCCCTGTTTTGAGTTTTGTCAAAGCAGGGGCTTTGTCCATGGTCTGCAGTGTTTTCTTCTTCGTCATAGTTGGTCGCTCCTTTCTGCTCATGGCAAAAAGAAAAGAGCAGCCGTTTTCTGTACGAAAATAGCTGCC
>ULVD01103140.1_pt1 | contig 57133 bp, 52 predicted proteins | sample 1959101 | NCBI WGS metagenome assembly ULVD01 (sample SAMEA4835777, study PRJEB28245) | human gut metagenome | biome: gut microbiome; material: fecal sample | place: Denmark | collected 2008
TGTTAATTATAAAAAGTATATTCCATTTTTTATAATGTCAATTTTAACTATTTTAATTCCTGTTATACAAAGTTTGTTTACTGATTTATATTTAATTAATTTTTCAATAAGTTTAATTATATTTATTATGTATTTCACTATTGAAAACCCTGATGTTAAGATGATTGAGCAATTAAATCAAGCTAAGGATGCTGCTGTTAAAGCTAATCAAGCTAAGAGTGATTTCTTAAGTAGTATGAGTCATGAGATTAGAACGCCTTTGAATGCTATATGTGGTTTTAGTAGTAGTTTACTTGAAAATCCTGGTGTTAGTGAAGAAGCTAAGGAAGACGTTAAAAATATTATTATGGCAAGTGATTCGTTACTTGATTTAGTAAATGGTATTCTTGATATATCTAAGATTGAAGCCAATAAACTTGAAATAATAGATACAAACTATAACTTTTATAAAATGTTTGATGAACTTGTGTTATTTACCAAAGCTAGAATAGGGGATAAACCATTAGAATTTAAATATAGTTATGATGAGAGTATTCCTAAATATTTATATGGAGACGGGATGAGAGTTAAACAAGTAATACTTAATTTGCTTACTAACTCAGTTAAATATACTAAAGAAGGATTTGTTGAATTTAGAGTAAGAAGTGTAGTCAAAAATGACATTATTCGTTTGATTATAAGTGTAGAAGATTCTGGTATAGGAATTAAGAAAGAAAATATAGAAAAACTATTTACTAAATTTGAAAGACTTGGTGTAGAAAAGGAAACTACTACTGAAGGAACTGGACTTGGTCTTGCGATAACTAAAAAATTAGTTGAAATGATGGGTGGAAATGTTGCTGTACAAAGTATATATGGTAAAGGCAGTATATTTACACTATCAATAGATCAAAAGATAGTAACTGGTAGTGAATTAGAAAAACTAATTGAAAACGAAAAAAATGAAGAAAAACCAAGTGATGAAGTTATAAATGCTAGTGGTAAAAGAGTTCTAGTAGTAGATGATAACCAATTAAATCTAAAAGTAGCAGAACGTTTACTAAAAGCATATAAGTGTGACATGGATTTTGCTAGTGGTGGTAGTGAATGTATTACTAAAATAGCGAATGGAGAAAAATATGATTTAATATTACTTGATGATATGATGCCTAAGATGAGTGGTAGTGAGACACTTGTTAAACTTAAAGAGATAGATAATTTTAATATACCAGTGTGTGCACTTACAGCTAATGCTATAACTGGTATGAAAGAAGAATATCTTGGTAAAGGATTTAATGATTATTTAAGTAAACCAATAGTTAAAGAAGAACTTAATAGAGTTATTAAAAAATATTTGAAGAAATAATAAATTATGATATAATAAATTTAGTTAGGTAGGAGACGAATATGAGAGATGTGAATTTATTAACTAGTAATGGGGTAAATGTAGAAAAAGCTTTAGAATTATTTGGAGATATGGATATGTATGATGCTACTATGTCTGATTTCTTAGATATGGTAGAACAAAAATTAGCTAATCTTAGAAAATATAGAGAAACTGGTGATATGCCAAATTATGCAATTGAAGTACATTCTTTAAAGAGTGATGCTCGTTATTTAGGATTTGTAAGTTTAGCTGATCTTGCTTATCAATTTGAATTAAAAAGTAAAGCTAATGATTTAATGTTTGTTTATGATAATTATAAAACTTTACTTGATGAAGCTCATAGAGTAATTAATTTATCTAAAAAATATTTAGGACGTGAAGTTACTGAAAATGTAATTAATGATATGGTTAGTGGTACTAAAGAAGAAGCAATCTTAGTAGTAGATGACTCTAATTTAGTAGCAAACTTTATTAAGAAAATATTTGATGATAAATATGAAGTATTTATTGCTAGTGATGGAGCTCGTGCTATAGAGATGGTAAGTGGTCCAAATGCTAGTAAAATTAAAGCATGTTTACTTGATTTAAATATGCCAAATGTTAATGGATTCGAGGTTCTTGAATACTTTAAAAAGAATAATTTATTTCTTAGAATACCTGTATCAATAATTACTGGTAATGATACACGTGATCAAGTAGACGAAGCATTTAATTATCCAATAGTTGATTTACTTTCTAAACCATTTAATGAAAGAGATGTAAAAAGAATTATTGAAAAAACTTTGTCAAGTTATAATTAAGAGTTGAAACTCTTTTTTATTTGGGTTATTATAGTTTAAAGGAGATGATATGATGGAAGTACCATTTAAGAAATGTAATATCTTAATTCCAAAGAAAAGTGTTGATTATAATTTATGGAGTGTTATTGCTTGTGATCAATATACTTCTCAAATTGAATATTGGAATAAGGTTAAAGATTTAGTAGGAGATAAACCTTCTACATATAAGATTACTTTACCTGAAGTATATCTTGAAGATGAGAATGTTAATGAAAGAATTGAAAATATTAATAAGACTATGAATGAATACTTAGATAATGATATTTTTGATACTTTAGAAGACTCAATGATTTATTTAGAAAGAACTGATTCTACTGGTAAAGTTCGTGAAGGACTTATTGGTATGATTGATTTAGAGAGTTATGACTATAATATAGGTAGTAAGAGTTTAGTTAGAGCTACTGAAAAAACTGTAGTTGAAAGAATACCACCAAGAAAGAAAGTAAGAATTAATGCACCTTTAGAATTACCACATATTATGATTCTTATTGATGATGAAAAGAAAGAGATTATTGAATCATTAAAGAATAAAGTAACAGAAGAAGACGTTATTTATGATTTTGATTTAATGCTTAATGGAGGACACTCTAAGGGATACAAATTAAGTGGTTCAGTAATTGATGAAATAACTAGTAAACTAGAAGCTTTAGGTGATATGGAGTACTTTAATAAGAAATATGGTGTTAATGAAGAAGTTCCATGTATTTATGCGATGGGGGACGGGAACCATAGTTTAGCTACTGCAAAAGCATGTTATGAAGAAGTAAAACAAAAACTTGGTGAAGAAGAAGCACGTAATCACCCTAGTAGATATGCTTTAGTAGAACTAGTTAATATTCATAGTGATGCGTTAGATTTTGAGCCAATTCATAGAGTAATCTTTGATTGTGATGTAGAACACTTATTAACAGCATTATATAAAAGATTTAAAATTAATATTGAAGGTAATGGACAAGCACTTACATATATAACTTCAGCAGGAGAAAAAACTATTTATATAGAAGATCCTACTAGTAACTTAGCAGTTGGAACTTTACAAGGATTTTTAGATGACTATCTACAAGAATTTGCTGGTAAAATTGATTATATTCACGGTGATGAAGTAACTCGTGAAATGGGTAGTAAACAAGATAATATAGGATTCTTACTTCCAAAGATGGAAAAGAGTGATTTATTTAAATCAGTTATATTAGATGGAGCACTTCCAAGAAAGACATTTAGTATGGGACACTCTGATGATAAGAGATTCTATTTTGAATGTAGAAAGATCAAGTAATTGGTCTTTTTTTGTGATATAATTTTTTTAATATTTAATGCAATAATTTTATTATTTAAAACATTATTATTATGAGAGGTAGATTTATGGAATATGTTTTAAAACTAGATAATATTTCTTTAGATGATTATATTCTAGGTATTGCTGATGGAGATACTAAATGTTTAGAAAAGTTATATGGCGCCACAAAAACTTATGTTTTTGGATATGCTTTTTCTATATTAAAGAATATAAATGATAGTGAAGATGTAATGCAAGATGTATTTTTAAACATATATAAAAATGCTAATTTCTATTCTTCTAAGAATAAGCCTATGGCTTGGATAATCACTATAACAAGAAATTTATGTTTAGAAAAATTAAGACGTAAAAAGAAATTAATGTTTGATGATATAAGTACAGTTGAACATTTACTTTCTAAAAAAGATATATCATATGATAAGATACTTTTAAAAACTATATTAGAGGAATTATCTGATGAGGAAAGACAAATAATAGTATTAAATTCTTTATGTGGTTTTACGTTTTTAGAAATAAGTAGAATGTTAGAACTTAAGTTATCTACAGTACTCTCAAAATATAATAGAACTATTAAAAAAGTTCGTAGTAAATATAAGGAGGCAATAAATGAATAAAAAAGTTAAAGATGAATTATATAATGTATTTGATAATATGATATCTTCTGATTATAATGACGTTGCCAAGAAAATTAAAAATAATAAAGGAGTAGTATTAAATATGGAAAAGAAAAGTAAAAGTAAATACTTTGTAACTGGTGGTTTTGGTTTAGCTTTTGCTGTTATGTTATTTTTTGTGGGATTAATGTATTTTAAAAATGATAATAGTGTAGCTGTTATAGGTATTGATGTTAACCCAAGTTTAGAACTTAGTATTAATTCTAAGAATAAGGTTGTTAGTGTTAATACAAATAATGAAGATGGTAAAAAAGTATTAGGGGATATGGATTTAAAAGGTAGTAATGTAGATGTAGCAGTTAATGCTATATTTGGTTCTATGGTTAAAAATGGATATATAAATGAAAATGATAATTCTGTTTTAATAAGCATGGTGGAAGGAAGTTATGATGTAGATAAACTTGCTAATAATGTATATAGTTATTTGAAAAGTGAAAAATTAGATTCTTCAATATTAACTCAAAATTTAGATACTACATCTTATGATAAAGATTTATCTAAAAAATATAATATTTCTGTATCTAGGGTTAAATTAATAAGAAGTATTCTTAATAAGAACTCTTTATATAATTTTGAAGAATTATCTAAATTAAGTACTAATGAGTTAAATATCTTGGCTAATACAACTTATAATAAGACAGAAGAAGTAAGTACTGTTGGTACTGCTAGTAAGAGTAACTATATAAGTATAGATGATGCTAAAAAAATAGTGTTTGATGATTCTAAAGTAAGCAGTGATACTGTTAAGAATTTAGAAATTGAATATGACTATGATGATGGTATTATGGTTTATGATATAGAATTTATTTCTAATAATACTGAATATGATTATGAGATAGATGCTAAGACTGGTAAAATAATCGAAAGAGAAGTGGAAAACAAAAATGTAAGTACAAGTACATCTAAAAATTATTTATCTAAAGAAAAGATAAAAGAGATAGTACTTAATAAAACTAAAGCTAAAGATTATTATGATTATGAAGTAGAGTTTGAATTTAAGAGTGGAAAAGCCGTTTATGAAGTTGAATTTGAAACTAAAGATAAAGAATATGATATTGTACTTGGTGCAGTAAGTGGCAATATAATTAAGTATGAAACTAAGAATAAGAAAGTAGATACAACTAAATATATAACTAAAGATAAAGCTAAAAGTATTGCATTAAATGATGCTAAGGTTACTAATTATTTTGATTATGAAATAGAATTTGAGAGTGATGATGAAACTTATGAAATTAGTTTTGATACTAAAGACATTGAATATGAATATGTAATAGATGCTAAAACTGGTAAAATAATTGAAAGAGAAGTTGATAGAGATTAATTTCTCTTTTTTGTGATATTTTTTAGTCTTATAAATATAATTAACTAGAGGTGAATAAATGAATAGACAAAATTTATGGTTTGTAACTTTATTTTCATTAATTCTTATTTTAGGTGTTTATTATATTACTCTTCCTAGTGATATATTTAGTAAGTCAGCTTTAGAAAATGTTAATAAGAATGTTGATGTAGTAGTAACCGAGAATGATAAACTTGTTGCTTTAAGAGTAGAAAGGGATGAAGAAATAAGTACTGTTATGAGTGAACTTCAAAATAAAATAACTTCACCTTCATCATCTACTGAAGTTAAGAATGCCGCGTTTGAAGAACTACAAATACTTAATTTAGCTAAAGGAAAAGAAACATATTTGGAAGATAAAATACTTAATAACTTTAAAATTAAATCATTCGTAGAAATAAATAATGATAATATTAAGATAACTATTGCTTCTAGTGAACATAATACTAAACTTGCTAATGATATAATGAGAAGTGTTCAAGAAGAATTTAAAGATAAGAAAAATATAACTATTAAGTTTGAGTCATAGGCAAATGAAGTCACATTATTAGTGGCAATGTCATAAATTACTCTAGAAACATAGGTGTATGTAGACGGAGGTGTTTATGACAGGGAATATATTAACTAAGAGAGAAAAAGATGTATTTGAACTTCTGGTACTTAATAAAACTACTAAAGAAATAGCAGATGATTTAGGTATTAGTGAAAAAACTGTTAGAAATCATATAAGTAATGCTATGCAGAAACTTGGATGTAAGGGAAGAGCAGGAGCAGTTATAGAACTCTTGAAGTTAGGAGAGATTTCATTATAATTCACTTTAAAAAGTGAATTTTTTTTATTATGATGGCATAAACTTTAATATGATAAAGAGATATGCAATGAATAAAATTTTTGTTAGTACTTTAGTATTTGGATTACTTGTTTTGTTTTATTTGGTACCTAGTCCTTCTTTTGATATGGAAGTAGTGGAGGAAGATAATAAAAGTGGTAAAGAGAATGTAGTATATTTGCTTGACGAAGATAATTATGTATCTAGAGTTATTAGTTATTATGAAGAAAGTGATATTGAGACGTTAATACGTGAAAAGATAAAGATTCTTATTAATGGAGATAAGAGTTTGGGTAAGTTTTATTCTTTGATACCTAAAAATACTATTTTAAAGGATGTTAAAGTTGAAAAAGATAGTGTATACTTGAATTTTAATAAAGAATTTTTAGGTGTAAATAAATATTTAGAAGAATCTATGATTGAAGCTATAGTATTTAGTTTGACTGAGATAAATGGTATTAATAATGTTTATATAAATGTTGACTCTAAAAAACTTACTAAACTTCCTAAGTCTGGTAGAGAAATACCATACCCTTTAACTAGAAGTTTTGGTATAAATAAAAAGTATGATTTAAATAGTTTAAATGAATTAGATAAAACAACTGTATATTTTGTTAAAACTTGTGATGAGGTAGAATACTATGTACCTGTTACTAAGATTAGTAATACAAGTAGTTCTAAGATAGATATAATTATTGAAGAATTAAAAAGTACTGTTAATGCACAAGAAAACTTAAATAGTTATGTTTCTAGCAATATTGAACTTGTAGACTCAGAAATAAGTGATGAAAAAGTTAATTTAATATTCAATGATTTTATATTTAGTGATGCATCTTCTAAAGTTATTTTAGAAGAGGTTAAGTATGTGGTGTCTGAAAGTATATTTGAAAATATGAATGTAAAAGAGGTTATTTTTAGTACAAAAGAACATAATAATATTACAAGTGTCAAAAAAAGTTAAAAAAGGGGTTGCAAAAATAAAAATAGTGTTGTATACTTTAGTAGTAATTTCCAGTTGTCCTCGTAGCTCAGCTGGATAGAGCAACGGCCTTCTAAGCCGTCGGTCACACGTTCGAATCGTGCCGAGGACACCATATTTAAAAATAATCGCTTATGCGGTTTTTTATTTTAAAAAAATATAAGGCAAAATATTGATGGAAGTTGGTCTCATAAATTAGGATATACTTCTACAATAGAAAAAGTTGAGATGCCACAAGAAAGAGTACTTGGAAGATATGATTATGTTAAGACTTTGGAGATCGCAAAACCAGTAATTATGAAATAAATTGACATATTGTATCAAATGTGATATAATATGCACATCATTAAGGGGGAATAGAATATGGCATGGTATGCTGCATTATATTTATGGGGTGTTGTTGCTAGTAGTATAGTAAATAACACAAAGAGTTTATTAGTGTTATGGTACGTTAGCAAATATGATAAACAATATTTAAAAGAATTTAAAGAAAGATCAGGATTTGAAAAAGCAAGTTTCTTTGCTAGAAATATTTTAAAGACATTTATACCTGTTTATAATATAATACATCCACTTGTATTACTTGCTAATTCTCGTTTTCCAAATCTTTTACATCCAATTGATTCATTAATTAGTAGTGGTGGAAGTCAATATGCTATTTGGAAAAATAAAGAAAATAAAAGAATGAAACGTGTAAATAAATTAGTTCAAAAAATAAATAAATTTTTTGGTAATGATAAGGTTGAGAATAAAACTACTAAAAGTGTTCCTTCTAAACAAGTTCCTGAAAGAAAACCGGTTAGTCAAACTCAAAATAAAAAACAAAATCCGCCATTACCAGAGAGAAAACCTGTTGTTCAAAATAATTTACAAACTAAAAAACCAGTTTCTACTGCAAGCGTTGATTCAGAAGTAGAACTTGCTAAGAAAAAATTAACTGAAGCTGAAAACAGAATTAATTCATTAAGAAGTCAATATAATAAATTAAATAAAGAATATAATGCTTTAAAGAAACAAGGAGCTCCTAAGAGTGAGTTACTTATTACTAAGAAGAAAATGGATGAAATTGCTGATAATGCTCAAGGTTTAATTGAAGCATATAATGGTTTAAAACAAAGATTAGCTGTTAGAACTAGTGATCAAACTAAAAAACCAGTTGAAACAATAGAAAGTATTGGTGCTAAATTAGAATCTTTAAAAAACGAACAAGCTAAGTTAATAGTAGAATATAATAGTCTTACAAAGGCTGGTAAAGCAGATGCATCGAAATTATCTAGAATTAATGCTATTAGAACTGAAGTTCAAGAACTATTAGCTAAACGTAATCAATTATTTATGAGTCAAATGACACCTAGTGATGGACAAAGAACTTTAAGAAGATAATCTTGTGATTGTCTTCTTTTTATATTATAATTATATTGAGGTAATAATATGAGAGGCGTATATATACATATTCCTTTTTGTAAGAATATATGTAGTTATTGTGACTTTTGTAAATTCTTATATAATGAGGAATGGGCTAATACTTATTTAGATTTTTTAAATCAAGAAATTCATGAATATTATGAAGGAGATAAAGTTAAAAGCATTTATATTGGTGGTGGTACTCCATCTAGTCTTAGTACAAGTAACCTAAATAAATTATTTGAAATTATTAGTCATATAAGAAGAATAGAAGATGCTGAAATAACTTTTGAATGTAATATTAATGATATAACAGAAGATTTACTTATCATACTTAAAGGAAATAATGTAAATAGACTTAGTATTGGAGTAGAGAGTTTTAATAAAAGAAATCTTAAATTAATGAATAGAAGTCATACTAAAAAAGAAGTATTTGAGAAAATTAATTTATGTAAAAGACTTGGATTTAATAATATTAATGTTGATTTGATATATGCTCTTCCTGAAGAAAGTTTATTTACTCTTAAGAGTGACTTAAATACAATGTTAAAACTTGGTATTACTCATATAAGTACATATTCTTTAATTATAGAAGAACATACTATGCTTTATAATAATGGTACTAAACCTATAGATGAACTACTTGACTTTAAAATGTATAAATATATATGTAAGAAACTTAAGAAACGTGGTTTTCATCATTATGAAGTAAGTAATTTTACATTAAAAGGATATGAAAGCAAACATAATTTAATATATTGGGATAATAATGAATACTATGGCTTTGGACTTGGAGCTCATGGATATATAAATGAGATGAGATATGAAAATACACGTAACTTTAATAAATATTTAAATGGACAATATAGACTTAATGAATTACTTGTTTCTACTCAAGAAGAGATGGAAAATGAAGTAATACTTGGTCTTCGTAAATTAGATGGTATAAGTATTCATGAATTTAGTGAGAGATTTAAAAAAAATATTTTTGATGTATTTAAGTTAGAGGATGCAATTAAGAAAAAGTATTTAATAATTAAAGATGATAAAATATATATACCAGAAGATAAGATATATGTAATGAATGAAATAATTAATATGATTTTATAGAAAGGGAAAAGATGAAGATATTTAAATTGATAGGGGACTTGAAAAAGTACGTATTTATTATGTTAGTTTTTTGTGTTATTCAAGTATTTTGCGAACTTTATTTGCCTAATATAATGAGTGATATAGTTGATATTGGTATTGCTAACTCTGATAAAGCTTTTATAACTAAAGAAGCAATTGTTATGCTTATTACAACAGTTGTGTGTTTAATATCACATACCATGGTAGTTTATAGTACAGCTAAATTCTCTAATAATTATGGTTATAGAATTAGAAAAGCATTATATTCTAAAATAACATCTTTTAGTAAGAAAGAAATAGATGAATTTGGAGCTTCAACTTTAATAACAAGAAGTACTAATAATGTTAGTAATATAACAAGTACATTTAGTTTTGGTCTTAGACTTATTGTGTTTGCTCCAATAATGGGAATAGGTGCTGCGATAATGGGATATAAAACTGCTCCTAGTTTAGCTCCTATAGTTTTGGTGGCTGTGTGTGTACTTGTTCTTGGACTTACTACTATATTTATGCTTGTGTTTCCTAAGTTTGAAGTATTACAAAAGCTACTTGATAAACTTAATGCATCAACTAGAGAAATCTTATCAGGTTTGAGAGTAATAAAAGCATTTAATAAACAAGATTATTTTAAAAAGAGATTTGATAAAGTAAATACTGAAAACAAAAAATTAAATATATTTTTAAATAAAGTTTTATATTTAGTAGAACCTATGATGTCATTAATTATAAATATAGCTACGATTGTTATAGTTTATGTATCTTGTGATTATTTAAGCCTTGGTACTCTTGAAATAGGCTCTATGATGGCATTTATTCAATATATGTCAACAGTATTATTAAGTTTTATGATGCTTCTTGTTATAATCTTGAATATACCTAGGGTAATCGTATCATTTAAAAGAATTAATGAGATATTAAGTGTTGAACCAAGTATAAGCAATAGTGGTAAAATAAAACTTTCTAGTTTAGAGAGTATTGAATTTAAAAATGTTTATTTTAGATACGATAAAGCTCATGATGATATGCTTAAGAATATATCTTTTAGAATAGAAAAAGGAGAAAATGTTGGTATAATTGGTAGTTCTGGTAGTGGTAAAACTACTATTGTGAATTTACTTTTAAGACATATAGATGCCTCTAGTGGTGAAATACTAATAAATGGTATTGATATTAAAGAATATGATATAGAGTCTCTTAGAAATATATTTGCATATACTCCTCAAAAGACTTTATTATTTAAAGGTTCTATTCGTGAAAACTTAACATTTGATAAAAATCTTGCTAATAACGTACTTGATAATGCATTAGATGAAGCAGCTATTAAAGATTTTATTGATAACAATAGTGAAGGATATGATTTTAAAATAGAACAAGCTGCGGTTAATTTAAGTGGTGGTCAAAAACAAAGAATGTCTATTGCTCGTGCTTTACTTAGTGGAGGAGAATGTTTACTTTTTGATGATTCATTTAGTGCGGTAGATTATATAACTGATAAAAGAATAAGAAGTTCAATAAATAAAAATTATAGTGATAAGATGGTTATACTTGTTACTCAAAGAGTTGGAACAATAAAAGAAGCTGATAAAATAATAGTAATAGATGAAGGAAAGATAGAATCTATTGGTAACTATGAGACTCTTGAAAACTCTAGTAAAGTATTTAAAGAATTTATTGATTCTCAGAAAAGGGAGGTGGCTTAAATGAAAAAGAAAAATAATAATAAAGCTCCTACTTTTAGTGAGATGGTTAGTAAAACATTTAAGATAATTAAAGACTATAAAAATCATTATATACTTATAATATTATTTTGTTTACTTGCTGCTTTGTTTAGTGCACTTGCTCCATACTTTTTAGGATATGCAACAGATAGTTTATATGATTCTATAAAGAATGGTACAGCGTTTAATTATATTTACATAGTAAAAGTTTTAATGATAGTTTTATCTTGTTATATTATAGATGCAGTGTGTACTTATTTTAAAAGTTATATGTCTTCAAAATTAGGACAAGAGATTGGATATGATTTAAGACGTAAACTTATTAATAAGATAAATGTTACTAAACTTAGAAAACTTGATAGTATGAAAAAAGGTGATATTATTAGTAAAATAACTAATGATGTTGAAAGACTTACTGATAATATTACTGAGATAATACCAGAACTTGTATATAATATTTCATTAATAATTGGTGTAGTTATAATGATGTTTATTCTTGATGTTAAGCTTGCACTACTTACTATAATTGCTATACCTCTTACATATTTTTTACTTTCTTTTGTAGTAAAAAAGACCCAAAACTATTTTGAACTTAATCAAAAGGCTATAGGAAATGTTAATTCTTTTGTAGAAGAGAGTGTTACTAATAGTGATGTTATAAAGTCATTTAATAAAGAAAAATATTTTAATAAGAAGTTTAATAAAGAGAGTAAAGAACTTGCAGAATATGGATTTAAGAGTAGTTTTTATAGTAGTCTTGCTGTTCCATTTAATAAAGCTATTGGAAATCTAAACTATATAATCATTGTATGTGTTGGTAGTATTAGCGTTATTAAAAGCAATATGAGACTTGGAGCTATCCAATCATTTATACAGTATATGAAGGATTTTAATAGACCAATGAATGTTATTGCTCAAGTAATTAGTAATTTACAAATGGCTATTGCGAGTGTTGATAGAGTTTATGAAATACTTGACCTGGAAGAAGAAGCAAATGGTAAAATAAAAGAATTTACATTTAACGATTCAATTGAATTTAAAGATGTAACGTTTAGTTATGTTGAAGGAAAAACTGTTCTTAAAAACTTTAACCTTAAAATTAATAAAGGTGAAAAAATTGCTTTAGTTGGTAAGACTGGTGCAGGTAAAACAACAATAGTAAATCTTCTTATGAATTTTCATGCTCATTATACTGGCCAAATATTAATTGATGGAGTAGATATTAGAGATATAGATAAATCTTCATATAGAAAACTAATTAGTATGGTTTTACAAGATACTTGGTTGTTTGAGGGAACTATTAAAGAAAATATTGTTTTTGACAAGCGTATCAGTGATGATAAACTAAGTAAAGTTCTTTCTAAATCTAAAATACTTCATATGATTGAAGGACTTCCTGGTGGACTTGATTATGAAATAAATGAAGAAACTAATAATATGTCTGCTGGTGAGAAACAATTACTTACGATAGCTCGTGCTTTAGTTCAAGATCCTGAGATACTTATACTTGATGAAGCAACATCTAATGTTGATACTCGCCTTGAATATTTAATAAATCATTCTATGAATAGTCTAATGAAGAATAGAACTTCTATAGTTATAGCTCATAGACTTTCTACTATTGTAGAGAGTGATAAAATAGTTGTCATTAAGAATGGTCAAATACTTGAAGCAGGTACGCATAAAGGATTACTTAAAAATAAAGGATACTATTATGAACTTTATAGTAGTCAATTTGATTTGAATGAGGAATAAGTATGGATAATTATGTAGTTGGTTTAGATGAGTACATGGAAATGAATGAATCAAATCCATTAGCTTATACAAGAGATCTTGCTACTTGTATTGCTGTACTTTTACATTTGAAAAATTCTAGTATTCTTATGCATATAGCTGCTTTTGAAAACGGAAAAATAGAACTTAATAAATTCATAAAACTAGTAAGCGAGAGAAAAGAAGAAATAGAGAATGCTGAAGTATTTAAAGCATTTAAAACTGAACAATCTAGTTTAGATAAAGTATGTGATATTCTTACTAATAATGGTATTTCGTTTGAACTAGAAGATGTATTTAGAAATTATTCTAATATGACATCAGTTGGTTATAATTATAATAATAAAAAATATTATATGGTTGATATGTATATGGGTGAACCTGAATTTATAGAAGTACCTAAGGGATTTAAAATAGAATTATAAAATCATAAATTATATATTTTTTAAATAGAACTAGCAATAGTTCTTTTTTAATTTGACATAAATTTTACAAACTATTTTTTAAAAGGTATTTACAAAAGCGAACAAAAATAGTAATATAGTGGTAGGAAGTGAAACAAAGTGGTAGAAAGTGGGGTGCTTAGTTATGCTTATGGGTGAATTTCATCATAATCTTGATGAAAAAAGTAGACTAATCATTCCAAGTAAGTTTAGAAATGAACTTGGAGAAAAAGCTATTATCACTAAAGGACTTGACAAGTGCTTATTTATCTATTCAGAAAGTGAATGGAATAAAATAGTACAAAAAGTAAGTAGCCTACAATTTACTAAAAAGAATGTTAGAGCTTTTGAAAGATCTTTCATTGGTGGAGCTTCTTTAATTGAATTCGATAAACAAGGTCGAATTAATATTACCTCACCGTTAGTTCATTACGCCAATATTAATAAAGAATGTGTAATTATTGGCGTAAATGAACGACTAGAAATATGGAGCGCAGAAGAATTTAATAACTATATGAAGGAGAATGAAGAAAATCTTGATGAAATAGCAGAAGATATCTTCGATGCGAACTATGAAGCATAAAAGTGTATTGTTAGACGAGGTAATAAATTATTTAAATGTAAAACAGGGTGGAATATATGTGGATGCTACTGTAGGATATGCAGGACATTCAAGTGTAATATTAAAGAAAATTGGAAAAGAAGGGGTTCTTTTCGCCTTTGATCAAGATGATGAAGCAATAGAATATTCAACTAAAAGATTAAAAGAAATTGGAGACAATTTCACAATATTTAAAAGCAATTTTGTTAATATGAAAAAATATATTAATGAGAGTGTAGATGGAATTATCTTTGATTTAGGGGTTTCAAGTCCTCAATTAGATGAGGCAGAAAGAGGATTTAGTTTTCATAAAGATGCTCCTCTTGATATGAGAATGGATAAAAGTAATCCATTAAATGCTAAGATAGTAGTAAATGAGTACAGCTATCAAAAATTAACTGAAATTCTATTTAAATTTGGAGAAGAAAAATATGCTAAAAGCATAGCTAAGGCAATAATAGATGCAAGACCAATTGAAACAACTCTTGAACTTGCTGAAATTATTAAAAATAATGTACCAATTAGTTATAGAAACAAAAGTCATCCAGCAAGAAAAACATTTCAAGCAATTAGAATTGAAGTTAACCATGAACTTGACATTTTAGAAAGTTCTTTGAAAGATGCATTTGATTTATTAAAAATTGGTGGTAGACTAGAAGTGATATCATTCCATTCATTGGAAGATAAAATTGTATCAAAAGTATTTAAAGAGTTATGTACAGATGATCCTAGTACTAAAAAATTACCAATGGTTCCTGTAGAATTAAGTGCAAGAGCTAAAAAAATAGTGAAATTAACACCTAGTACGAATGAACTAGATGATAATAATAGAAGCAGAAGTTCAAAATTAAGAGTAATTGAAAGGATAAGATAAATGAAACAAAAAAGATATGTAAAAACTAAGGGGGAAGGGTTACTTAAATCATTGACAGTAATTTTCTTCATTGGATTTTTACTATCAACTTTTGTTATGAGTGCAAAAGTTCAATCAAGTAACTCTGAACTTCAAAGATTAAAAAGTAAAGTTGAAAGTCAAGAAAAAATGAACTTAAGTATGCAAATGAAAATAAATGAACTTGCATCTTTAGATAATGCTTTAGAAGTTGCAGATGCCAATGATTTGAAGTATAATAATAGTAATATTAGAGTAATTTCAAAGTAGAGGTGTCATATGAAGAAAACAAGAGTAATTAAGATTAATGCAATATTCATAATTATTGTTGTTTTTATTTTTGTTGCAATAATTTTGAAATTATTATGGATAGGACTTGGTAATGTTAAAGTAGAAGGTAAACCTCTTGCTGATTTTGCAGAGAATCGTGATACACGTACTAAGACTTTAACTGCCAAACGTGGTACTATTTATTCTGCTAAAGGAGAAGTACTTGCAAAAGATGTAAATAGTTATACGGTAATAGCATATTTAGATCCTAGTAGAACTAAGGATGAGAAAAGACCATATCATGTAGTTGATAAAGAAAAAACAGCTGAACTTTTAAGTCCTTTAATAAATATGACTAAAGAGAGAATTTTAAAGCTTTTAAATACAAAGATTAAATCATGTAATGAAGATAAAACTGAATGTACAGAAAGAGTTCCATATCAAGTAGAACTTGGACCTGGTGGTCGTGGTATTACTGAACTAGTTAAAGATCAAATTGAAGACTTAGACTTGCCAGGCATTGATTTTATTGCTAGTACTAAGAGATATTATCCTAATGGAGACTTTTTATCTTATACTTTGGGATATGCTAAAAATAATGATGATAATCAATATGTTGGTGAAATGGGTCTTGAACTTTATTATAATGAAGAATTAACTGGTGTAGATGGGTATAAAAAATATCAATCTGATTTATATGGATATCAAATAACTAGTACACCTGCTGTTGAACAAAAGAGTATTAGTGGAGATGATATATATCTTACAATTGATGATAATGTTCAAATGTTTACTGAACAAGCTATTAATACTTTGGAAGAGGGTAAACCAGAATGGGCTACTATGTCAGTTGTAAATGCTAAGACTGGTGAAATATTAGGAGTAGCATCAAGTCCTAGTTTTAATAATAATACATTAGAAATTAAATCTTATTATGATCCATTTGTTGCTTATGAGTATGAACCTGGTTCTACTATGAAAATATTTAGTTTTATGGCAGCTATGGAAAATGGTATCTATGATGGAAGTAAAAAATATAAAAGTGGTACTATCAAAATAGATGAAGCTAATATAAAGGATTGGAATAATAAAGGATGGGGAATGGTTACTTTTGATGAAGGATTCATGGCTTCGTCTAATGTTGCTGCTGTTAATTTGGCGATGGAACTAGGTAGAGCAAAATTGAAGGATTATTTTACCTCATTAGGTTTTGGAAAGAAAACTGGAATTTCACTTCCTAATGAAAGTAAGGGTACTGTTAATTTTAGATATAATACTGAAGTTGCTGCTGCATCTTATGGTCAAGGTATGACAGTTAGTGCTATTCAAATGGTACAAGCTCTTACAAGTATTGCTAATGATGGAGTTATGATTAAACCTTATTTAGTATCTAAAATAGTTAGTGGTGAAACGGGTGAGGTTGTTCTTGAGAATAAGAGAACAGAAGTGGCTAAGGTTGCTAGTACGGAAACTGTAGAAAAAATTAAAGAATTAATGCGTGGTGTAGTTCAAGATGGATGTAAAATTGCTACTGGTGGAGGATACAATGTTCCAGGGTATGATGTTATTGGTAAAACTGGTACTGCACAAATAGCATCTTCAAGTGGTGGATATTTAAAAGGAAGTAAAAATTATATTAGAAGTTTTGCTACTTTATTTCCTGGAGATGATCCTGAAATTATAGTTTATGTTGCTGCTAGTAAGATATCAGACGCAAAATATTTAAAAAATGCTGTTAAAAGTCTTATAAAAGATGTTGGTACTTACTTAAATATAGTTGGCAGTAAAGAAGTAGAAGAAACAGGTACATATACAACAAAGAGTTATATAAATCTTGATGTTAATACTGTTAAAACATCGTTAGAGGTTTCTTCAATGGAACCAATTATTATTGGAGAAGGAACCAAGATAATAAAGCAATATCCTAGTAGTAATACCAAACTTAATGCTCATAATAAAATATTTTTAGTAACAAATGATTCTAATTATAAAATGATTGATATAAAAGGTTGGAGTAGAAGTGATGTGTCTACGTATGCTAATCTTACAGGGCTTGATGTAACATTTGATGGATATGGGTATGTTAAAACATATTCTATAAAGAGTGGGACAGAACTAGTAAATGGCAGTAAACTAGAAGTGGCACTCGAGCCGAAATTTAAAGAAGAGGTGAAGAAGGAAGAAAATTAACTTCCTTTTCTTTTTCGACAAATTTTTTAATATTTGTGTTATACAATATAATTGAGGTGAAAACATGAGAATTTTTTATTTATTTGAAGTAAAAGATAATATCATTAAAAATTATAGAAATAATTATGAGGAGTTATATTCCATGCTTGAAAATATCCATCATTTAAAAACCGAAGATATAGTTCTTGGCTATAATATATTTAATTCATTAGTTGTTCCTTTGAAAAAAGAAGAGTATAACCAATATATTAAAGAATCTAATTTGGAAAATGAAAACTATATTTGTTATAATTATACTCATACTATAAATGATTTTTATAATGATGAAACAACTAAAATGGTTATAAATAACTCTCATATAAAAATTAAAACTAATAAGAATGCTCCATCGTTTTTTTATAATATTCGTGCTTTTAAAAATATATTTGTATGTGATTTTGAGAACCATGATTATTTTCTTTTAGATAATAATTTATATTCTTGCATAAACTCTTAATTCTTGATAGAATTATCTTAGGGAGATGAATTTATGTTAATATTAGAGACAGTTAAATGTACTGGTAATATCTGGATGGATATTTTATATTTAGTAATTGGTCTTATAGTTGGACTTGTAGCTGGTTTCTTAATTTCTAAGAAATTAGTTAGTAAGCAATTAAAAGAAAATCCACCAATTAATGAAGAAATGATTAAAACTTTAATGAGAGGAATGGGAAGAAATCCTAGTCAAAAACAAGTAAATCAGTTAATGAAACAAATGCAAAAGTTCCAATAGGAACTTTTTTTATGTTATAATTTTTATGGTGAAATATATGAATAAATTTTTTGGACATTTACATACAATAAATAAACATAGATTTGAAGTATTTAAATTATGTTGTAAGGTTGGTATTCCTTTTAGAGGTTTGGTGCATGATTTGTCTAAATATTCTTTTGAAGAGTTTTTCGAATCAGTTAAATATTATACAGATGGATCTGATAGTCCTTTGAGAACTAGTAAAAAAATAAATGGTTATAGTAAAGCTTGGCTCCATCATTTTGGTCGTAATAAACATCATTTTGAATATTGGTATGACTATAGTGCTCCTGTTAAAACACCTATAATACCATTTAAATATATGCTTGAAATGATATGTGACAGAATAGCTGCTTCTAAAATATATTACAAGAAAGAATATAAAGATAGTACTTCATATGAATATTTTATGGCTCATAAAGATGGGTATCAATTAAACCCTAAACTTAAGAATTTTTTAGAAGAAGTATTTTATGATTTAAGTAAAAAAGGAGAGAAGATTCTTAATAAAAAATACATTTATAAACTTTATTTAAAACATACAAAATAAAGATTCTACTGATTTGTAGAATCTTTTTTAAAAGTTAATTCAAATATTTCTTTGGAATCTTTAGAGAATAGGTAACCACCTAAGTATTCATATTCACCATCATCAAATTCTTGTAATAATTCTTTATCTTTATAAACTTTTAATTTATAATTGTTTGTTATATAGAAATTATAGCCATTATCAAAGTATTGTTTTAATGCATTGTACTCATCTAATACTTTTGAATTAAGTAAGTCTATATAATAAAGTATATCTTGATCATCAACTTCTGTATAAAGAGAAATTTTGTAATAGTTTTTATTTTGATACATTGGTGAGATTGTATACATATAATCTATATTTTTATTTTTATCAAATTCAGTTTTATAGTATTCGTATAAATCATTGTCATAGAATGTAAGGATTACTTTATCATTGTTAGGTTCAAATGTATAAATATATTTAGAATTTTTATTGAATGAATATAAATCTATAAATTCAGTACTTGTACTTATTTTTCTTTCTATGTCTTTTGAATTTATTAAGTAAATAGATGTTTTATTATTATAGTATGTTACTAGATATAGTTTATTATTTATTACTGATGTTACTATTGTGTCATATATGCCATCATAACCTGGGTATCTATCTTCAAGTGATGCATCTATTTTACTATCAATATATATTTTACAGTTAGCATCTGCGATACTTATTTTTTTGTTTTTTTCAAGTATTAAGAAGTTTTCTATTGATACTATTTGATTGTATTCAATTGGAATAATTATTTCATTTTTAAAGTTTACAACTCCAAATTTATTATCTTTTATAACTATTGCATATTTATCATTATAAACACTTATTCCATCATAAATAGCATCTATTATTATGTTTCCTTTATAGTCTATAAGTCCTGATTTTTTAATTTCATTTGTTATAGGGAAGTAGTAAAGGCTAGTACTTATTGGTTCTTCCATTTCTCTATATGCGATAGAGAAATCATCATCTATAGTAGAAGATCCAATATCTAGTTTAGTAACACTACCGTCATTTGTATTTAATACTTCGTAAGTGTATGTATTTGCTTTTTCATCATAAGTTTCAAGTATAGCATAAATTCCAGTTAATTCTTTATTAAATGGTAATATAATATCGTTATAATCTTTAGATTTCTTTTTGGTTTTAGTATTTACATAGTAGCAATATTCATTATCTCCATAATAAAATTCAAAATTTTTCGATTTAGCATTTGGATAATCTTTATCATCATCTTCATCTTGCTTTAAGATTTTTTCATCAAATAATTTTCCATTATTACCAATAGTATAAAGTTCTCCTTTTACGAGGTCACTTATTTCTTTAGTATCATTATCATAATATATACTACCAATTGTAGTGTATTTAGAAACTAATTCTACTTCTTTGAATTCTTCTGTTATTTTTGGTATTTCAGGTTCTTTTGGTTCTTCTGGCACTTTTGGATCAGAAGATAAGATACCAATAACTGCGGCACTTATACATAATACTAATAGTAATACTATTACAATAATAATAATTCTTTTTTTCTTATTCATTTATAACCACCTTTATTATAAAAATATTATAACATACAAATTATGCTTTTAAAATATTCTAATTTAATATATAATATTTTATGGAGAAGTAAAAAATGAAAAAAGAAATACAAGAATATATAACATACTTAACACCTGAATTTATTTATGTTCCATTTGATTCAATAGAAAAATTACAATTACCTAAAAATAAAAAAGTTAATCATAATACGTTACTTGGTGAAAGAGATAATGATAAAAAAATATTTAGTCCTGTTAGTGGTAAAATAGTTGGTACTAGTAAGATGTCTTATAAAAGTGGGAATGCGAATAGTTTAGTTATTGAGAATGATTTTATAGATAAAAAAGAAAAATTAAATCCTACTAGAAATTTAAGTAAAACTAAAAAGAGTGATATAGTTGAATCATTAAAAAAGTATGGACTTGATAATAAAATAAATAGTAAGACTACTTTAGTAGTTAATTCTTTATATGATAAAAATTATGATCTTAAAGATATGGTAATTAACTATGAAAGTTATGAAGAAATACTTGAAGCAATAGATGAATTTATGAGTGCTTTTGGTATGAAGAATTGTTATATATGTGTAAGTAGAGATGACTTAAATTCTATAGGGGCTTATAACAAATATATTAATGCTTTTTTAAATATATGTATGGTTCATAGTAATAAGAAATTTAAGGATTCTACTTGTGTATTTTATAATGTTGAAGAGATTCTTGCGATTCATAAAGCTATATCTTTAGATTATATGTATGATAATACTATTTTAACTATAAATGATGGTAAACCTATAATAGTTAAGGTAAAACTATATACTTCTTTAGTAGAACTCTTAGAGGCTTTAAAAATAGCTTATAAAACTAAATCTATATATATAGATAATATTAAAATAGATAATCCTTCTAATTTTATAATAGATGCTAATGTTAGAAGTGTTATAGTAAAGGATAAATAATATGATATATGTATTCTTAGGAAATGAAATAAATATTATTAAAAGAAAAATTGATTCTTTAATAGATGAACTTAAAATAGATAATATTATTAAATATGATTATGATAATGTAAGTATTGATGACTTATTAAATGAAATAAATTATGTAGACTTATTTAATGAAAAGAAATTACTTATAGTATCAAATTTTACTTTTAAGAAGATGAAAGATAAAGAAGAAAAAGCATTAAGTAATTATATAAATCATATGAATGATAATGTTATTATATTAAAATGTATAGATGAGAAGTTAGATTCTAAAAAGAGTATTATTAAGTTATTAAATGAAAAGTGTAAAGTTATAGAGTTAGTTAAGATGGATTATAAAACATTACATGAATATGTAACTAAGATATTTAGTGATAATAAAAAGAGAATTACTTATAATCAAATAAAGAATATATTAAGTTTATGTGAGAATGATACTGATAGTGTTTTAAATGAAGTAAATAAGTTACTTTTATATAAGTTAGATAGTGATACGATTACTGATGAAGACATTGAAAAAGTAATTAGTAAGAATAGTGAAAAAGAAATGTTTAAGTTGAATGATGCTGTTATGAGTCATAATATTCCTAATATGCTTGAAAGTACTAAAACTCTTGTTAGTAGTGGAGTAGATGAAGTTGTTATAATAGATTATTTATCTAAACAATTTAGAACACTTTATCAAATAAAAGTTATGTCTAAAGATACAGGAGTACAAACTATAACAAGTAGACTTTCTATAAATCCTTTTGTATTTAAGAAGATGCTTGATGTAGTAGGTAAATTTAGTGAAGAAAAATTACTTAATATTATATATAAATTAAGTGATGCAGATATTTCTATAAAAGTAGAGGGGCTTGATAAAAGTAAAGTTCTTGAGAATTTTTATTTATCAATATGACGTATATACTTTACATAGTAAACGTAAAATTATTATGTAAAACATTAAAATAAAAGTATAATATATTTATAAGGGTGTGATATTTTATGTTAATTCTAGCTAAAAGTATATTAGGGTTAATGATAGGTTTCTTTTTATCTGTAATATTAGGATTATTCTTAATACCAGTGCTAAGAAAATTAAAGTGTGGTCAAACAATAAGTTCATTTGTGGCATTTAGACATGCAAGTAAACAAGGAACTCCAACTATAGGTGGTCTTATATTTATAATTCCGACTTTGATAACGATGATTCTTTTATATTTGAGAGGTAGTTTAGAGATAACTCATAATTTACTTATTATAATATTTGTATTTGTAAGTTATGCATTACTTGGATTTGTTGATGATTATTTAAAAGTAAGAGATCACAATAATGATGGACTTTCAATAACTCAAAAGTTAGTTGTTCAAGTATTAATAGCGTTAGTATTTTTCTATATATATATGCAAGGAGGAGGGGATGCATATTTAACCATAACTTCTCTTGGTATAAATATTGATATGAAATGGTTATATGGACTCTTTATATTATTCCTTTTAGTAGGAAGTTCTAATGCAGTTAATTTAACTGATGGGTTAGATGGGCTTGCTGGAGGGCTTTCATTAATAGCATTCTTAAGTTTTGGTATTATTACTTGGGGAACAACTTGGATAGCAGGTTATCAAGAAATAGCAATTTTCTGTTTTATACTTGTTGGTTCAATATTAGGATTTTTAGTATTTAATACACATCCAGCTAAAGTATTTATGGGAGACACTGGTTCTTTAGCTTTAGGAGCAACACTAGCGGCAGTTGCAATAGTAACTAAACACGAGCTATCACTTGCTCTAATAGGTGGAGTATTTGTAATGGAAGTATTATCTTCTATAATACAATTAACTGCTATTAAGAAATTTAAAAGAAAAGTATTTTTAATGGCTCCAATACACCATCATTTTGAGAAATTAGGTTGGGAAGAAACTGACATTGTAAAAATGTTTTTGATAGTAGGATTTATGCTTGGTATGGTTGCAATATACTATGGTGTATGGATGTAAAGAAAAACTAAATACATAAATATAATCACTTATTCATATTATTAATGAATAGGTGATTTTTATTAAAAGAAATAAACTAATAATTATTACAACTATATTACTAGCTTTAATAGGTGTCATAATGATATATTCTAGTAGTTATATATGGGCATCTTTTAAATATAATAATCCTTATAAATATGTACTTAATCAAGGTATATTCTTTATAGTTGGTATTTTTATTATGTTTATGTTTTCTAAAGTAGATGTTAATATTTATAAGAAATACTCAAATACTTTTTTAGGTATTTGTTTTTTATTGCTTGTTTTAGTTTTAATACCAGGTATTGGTAGTGTTAGGAATGGAAGTAGAAGTTGGTTTGGTATTATGGGACTTGGTTTTCAGCCTAGTGAACTTACTAAGATATCTCTTATAATATTTACATCAAAATATTTAAGTAATAATGATAAGATAAAAAGACATCCATTTAAGTTTATGGCTCCGGTACTTTTTATAATAATGTTGTTTTTTGGACTTATAATGTTAGAACCGGATTTTGGTACTGGTATGGTTATAGTTTGTTCTTTGATTGGACTTATATTTATTAGTGGAACAGATGTGTCAATATTTATAAAATTAGGTATTTTTGGGATAGCTGGGATAATTGCTCTTATCATAATCGCACCATATAGAATGGACAGAATTACATCGTTTTTAAATCCATGGAGTGATCCCTTGGGTAGTGGTTTTCAAATGATACAAAGTTTATATGCAATAGGTCCAGGAGGGCTACTTGGGTATGGATTTTTAAATTCTAGACAAAAACATTTTTATCTTCCAGAACCTCAAACAGACTTTATATTTTCAATAATTAGTGAAGAGTTTGGTTTCATTGGAGACTTAATTTTAATATTACTTTTTATAACGTTATTTTATAATATCATTAAGAAAGCAATAAATACTGAAGATTTATTTTCAAAGTACTTAATATTTGGTTTAGTATTTTTAATGATGTTTCAGACACTTCTTAATCTTTCAGTAGTAGTTGGTCTTGTTCCAATAACAGGTGTAACTCTTCCTTTTATTAGTTATGGTGGATCATCTTTATTAGTTAGTATGATGAGTATTGGTATCATTTTAAATGTTAAAGATAAATAAGGCTTTCTTTATTAAGAAGAAATATAGTGTGTTTACATATATTTGATATACTATGATTGATACTAATTATATTTAATGGTATTATGTTTGTATGAAAAAGAAATGGTTTATATTAATAATTATATTGGTAATTGGCTTTGTAGTGGGTTGTTATATTTTTTTGAATAAAACTAATGATGTTAAAATAACTATAAATAATCAATCACATGATTTGAAAGATATTAATGAAGTTGTTGAGTTAGCAGAAAAAGAATTTTATAAATGGAATATAAATGCTAAATTATTAACAATTGAGTATTATGAAAAGAATGTTGCGGATTTGGAAGAACAACTAAAAAATGAATATTCAGCTACTGATGCAGTAGTAATATATATTAAATTTAAAACTTTTTTAATTACTGATCAATCTTTAAATAGAAATGAAGAATATACATATTCTATGGAATTTATTAAAAAAGATAATTCATGGAATATGGTGAATTTTGGACAAGGATAGTTTTACGATTTCGTTGGAGAAAATTTTAGAAATCTTCAACGACTTTTTATTTATAAATAATTAGCACTCTCTATTGACAAGTGCTAAAAAGTGGTGTATAATATACTCGTCGAATAGGAGGTATAGATATGTTCAATATGAATAATGAAGAGAATGAAAACGTCTTAGAAAAATATGGACGTAATATAAATGAAGATGTTAAGAATCATAAGATTGATCCTATCATCGGTCGTGATGATGAGATTCGTAGTATCACTAGAATTTTATCAAGAAAGACAAAAAATAATCCGGTTTTAATTGGAGAACCAGGAGTAGGTAAAACTGCAATAGTTGAAGGACTTGCTCAAAGAATAGTTAGAGGAGATGTACCAGAGAGTTTAAAAAATAAAATAGTATGGGAGTTAAATATGTCTTCTTTAATAGCTGGTGCTAAATATAGAGGAGAATTTGAAGAAAGACTTAAAAAAGTACTTGATGAAGTTAAGAAGAGTGAAGGAAACATTATAATGTTTATCGATGAGATTCACTTGATAGTTGGTACTGGTGCAGTTGATGGAGCAATGGATACAGGTAATATATTAAAACCAATGCTTGCTCGTGGTGAAATACATGTAATAGGTGCTACTACTTTAAATGAATACAGAATGTATATTGAAAAAGATGGTGCTTTAGAACGTAGATTTCAAAAGGTTACTATTAGTGAACCAACTGTAGAAGACACTATAACAATACTTCGTGGTCTAAAAGAAAGATTTGAAATATATCATGGAGTTACTATTCAAGATAAAGCTCTTGTAAGCGCTGCAACTCTTTCAAATAGATATATAACTGATAGATTCTTACCTGATAAAGCAATTGATTTAGTTGATGAAGCATGTGCTACTATAAGAGTACAAATGGATAGTGTACCAACTTCACTAGATGAAATAACTAGAAAGATATTAACTTTACAAGTAGAAAAAGAAGCATTAAAGAAAGAAAAAGATGAACTTTCTATTAAAAGACTTGAAAAAATTGATGATGAACTTTATACATTAAAAGGGAAAGAACAAGAATTAAGTACTAAATGGAAAGAAGAAAAAGAAATTAATGAAGATATAAAGAAGGTTAAATCTGATATATCTAGATACACCTTTGAATTTGAAGAAGCTAAAAATAATTATGATTTAGAAACTGCTGCTAGAATTAAGAATGGTACTTTACCAAAATTAGAACAAAAATTAAGTGAGCTTACTAAGAAACGTAAAGATGGTATTTTATCTGATACTGTTACTAGTGAAGATATTGGAGATGTTATAAGTAAATGGACTAATATTCCATTATCTAAGTTAATGAGTAGTGAAAAGGAAAAGATACTTAATTTAGAAGAAAATCTAAAGAAACGTGTTAAGGGACAAGATGGTGCAATTAAGCTTGTTAGTGATGCGATAATTCGTTCTAGAAGTGGAATTAAAGATCCTGAAAGACCTATTGGTTCATTTATGTTTTTAGGACCAACTGGAGTAGGTAAAACAGAAGTAGCAAGAAGTCTTGCATATGAGTTATTTGATGATGAACACCATATGGTGAGAATAGATATGAGTGAGTATATGGAAAAATATTCAGTATCTAGATTAATTGGTGCTGCTCCTGGATATGTTGGATATGAAGAAGGAGGACAACTTACTGAAAAAGTAAGAAGAAATCCATATTCAATAGTATTATTTGATGAAATAGAAAAAGCACACCCAGATGTTCTTAACTTATTACTACAAATACTTGATGAGGGAAGACTAACTGATTCAAATGGTAGAACAGTTAACTTTAAAAATACTATTATAATTATGACTTCTAATGTAGGAAGTGAGTATATTATAAGTGGTGAAGAAGATAAAGTAAGAGGTGAACTTAATAAATACTTTAGACCGGAATTTTTAAATAGACTTGATGAAATAGTTGTATTTAATAAACTTTCTAAAGATAATTTAAGTGAAATACTTGATAAAATAATTAGTGAGATAGAGCATAGACTAATAGACATAAATGTTAAAATTAAATTAACAGAAGATGCTAAAAAATATTTCATTGATAATGGATATGATGAATATTATGGAGCTAGACCTTTAAAGAGACTAGTTAATAATAAACTTGAAACTATAATAGCTCGTAAACTTATTAATAATGAAATAAAACAAAATACTGAAATAATTGTTGACTATAAAAATAATGATATAGTTATTTCTAATGAGTAGTGACTTAAAAAATCACTACTTTTTTATTATTAAAATATTTGATATGTGAAATTTATGTGTTATAATGTTTTTATGATAAAGGTGGTATAAAAGATGAATAATAATTATAATAATACATTTGATAATAATCAAAATAATATGGATCAAATGAATAATAACTATAATAATCAAATGAATCAAAATAAAAGTATGAATAATAACTTTAACAATAATTATAACAATAACAATAATAATTGGAATAATAATAGTAATAATATCGGTAATAATAATTGGAATAATAATCAAATGTATTCTGGAAAACTTGATTATTTTAAATATATTATAAGTGCTTTCTTAAAACCATTTGATACATTTAAAAATAATGAAAATAGTATGAATGACATTAAAAATGTTTCTATGCTAGCTGTTATAACTGTTGGTATAATGACTGTTATAAATTTATTATCTACTATGATTTCAGCGGTTAGAAGAGTAAGTTTATTTTCAGGTGTTACTTGGAATTGGTCTAATTTAAAAGATGTAGAATATTTTAAAGTTATTGGATTAGATTTATTGATATATGCAGGTATAATTGCTGGTATTGCTGGTGTTTATTATCTTGCAAGTTTGGTAATAAAGAAGGAAGCAAAGTTTGCTAAATTATTAGGTGCTGTTACTACTGCTGCTATACCTTTAACAGTATGTTCTTTATTACTATCTCCATTGCTTTCAATGTTATATGCTCCGCTTGGAATTGCTGCAGCTATTGTTGGTGGAATATATTGTGTTGTAACATTATTTGAATTAATTAATGATATAGTTGTGATTGAAAATAAAAATTCTAGAATTTATTATCATTTAATTTGTTTATCAGTTGTTGTGATTGTTGGTGGATTTATTGCTTATAAAGTTTTAATGGGTTCTTTACTTGGTGGTGGACTTGATGACTTTTTAGACTTTTAAAATAAGTATTGATACAATTAAAGATGTTTAGATGAAAATTTATTCATCTTTTAATTTATTGAGTAAAAAGAATAAAACATATATTTTAAGTAATATATGTTTTTTATTAAAAAGATGGTATACTATTTATAGTGATGAATATGAAAAGTTTAATTTATAAGATAAAATGTTTTAAAGGTGGAACTATTAAAAGTATATTTAATATAGTAGGTAAGATACATAAGAAGACTCATAAATGTAGATTATTCTTACTTTTCGATATAGTCTTTTGTTCTATAAAATATGGTAGTGGTCCTTATGACTATCAAGAATTTGAATTTTATAATTTGAATTTTAAAGAGAGAAAAACATACTTAACTAGAGTTAAAAATAATCAAATTGTAAGAATGTTTAATGATAAAGAAATATCTAAGAAATTTGATGATAAAGTAGAATTTAATAAAATATTTAATGAGTTTTTAAAACGTGATTGGTTGTATTTGGATAATAATTATGATGAGTTTATTAAGTTTTGTGATGACAAAAATGATTTTATTGCTAAACCTGTAGGTGGTAGTGGTGGTGAAGGAATAGAACTAATCAAAGTCAATAAAAAGAAACTTAAAGATACTTATGAATATTTAGTTTCTAATAATAAGCTTCTTGTTGAAGAAAAGATTATTCAAAATAAAGAGATTAGTAAACTTAATAAAACGAGTGTTAATACTTTTAGAATAGTTACATTCTTTGATGGAAAAGAGACTCATATATTAAATGTTGTATTTAAGATAGGTAATGGTGGTGTTACTGATAACTTCTCTAGTGGAAGTATGTATACTTTTGTTCGTGATGGGAAAATAATTGTTCCAGCTATTGATAGAGATGATAATATATTCTATGAACATCCAATTAGTAAAATTAAAATAGTTGGTTATGAGATTCCTAATTATGATAAAGCAATAGAATTGGTAAAGAAGTGTGCTAAAAAAGTACCAGAAGTTAAATATGTTGGATGGGATGTTGCTATCACTGATAAAGAAGCTGTTATTATAGAAGGAAATTGTTTTCCAGGAGTTTATCAAATTAAACCAAGTTTTGTGAGTGAGAAGGTTGGTCTTGTTCCTGTATTTGAGAAAGCAATGAAAATTAAAATAGATGAATTATAGAGGCAATATGAAAGAGTTTGAGACAGAATTATATGAAAGTGGAATAAATTATATAGCTGGTATAGATGAAGTAGGAAGAGGTCCTTTAGTAGGTCCTGTTGTTACTGCGGCTGTTATACTTCCAAAAGATTTTTATGATGAGAGAATAAATGATTCAAAAAAATTAACTGAAAAAAAGAGAGAATTATTATATGATGTTATAATGGAGAACGCAGTTAGTGTTGGAATAGGTATTAGTAGTGAAGATGTAATAGATGAAATAAATATACTTGAAGCTACTAAAAAAGCAATGATTGAAGCAGTAAATAACTTAAGTGTTAGGCCAGAACATTTATTAATAGATGCTGTTAAATTAAATATAGATATACCACAAACATCTATAATAAAAGGAGATGCTAAAAGTGAAAGTATTGCTGCTGCTAGTATAGTTGCTAAAGTAACAAGAGACAGAATGATGATAGAACTTGATAAAATACACCCAGAGTATGACTTTAAGCATAATAAAGGATATGGTACTAAAAAACACATAGAAGCAATAGAAAAATATGGAATAATAAAAGAGCATAGGAAAACATTTGCTCCTTGTGATAAATATATTTAAAAGTTCAATTTATATAAAAAATGAATTGAATTTTTTTTAATAAAATAATATACTTAAAGTAAGATAGGTAGGTAGTATTAATGGATAAAAGAATTGATGATGGGTTAATACTTGATGAAGGGGACATAATTAAAAAAAAGGATAATGGTTTAGTTGAAGTAACTTCTTCAAACTTAAAGGAACTTGCTGATCAATTACAGTTTGATACGTTAGCAGAAGAGTGTATTCTTGAAGATTTATGTAAGTCTTATAATATAAGTCGTGAAGATATGTTTATACTTATTCATGAACTTAAAAAGAGAGGCAATAATATAGTTACCATGAATACTTCTGCATCTAATTATGAGAATGAAGATAAAACTACTGTAACTTTAATACGTAATTTTGGTCATGAACAATTAATTAATGATTTTTCTTATAATATTATAAGTAATGATGAAAATATTAAGTGCATGCTTATATCCGATACTAGATTTGGCAGTATATATCAACAAACAAGTATATTAAATGATATGTATTTAAAAGCTAAAGCTATGGGTGTTAAGTATGTATTTTTAACTGGTGATGTGGTTGAAGGAATATATAGAGGCAGTAAAAGTATATATAATTCTACATTACATAAAGATGGATATGATGATCAAGCCGATTATGTTGCTTCTTGTTTTCCTAGAGTAGAAGGAATAACTACGTATTTTGTTACTGGTGAACATGATTTATCATTTTTGAAAACTAAAGAGAAAGTAGATATAGGTAAAATAATTGCGTCTAAAAGAGAAGACATGATTTATTTGGGACCAAGACGTAAGAAAGTTACATTTATAAGTGATAAAGGAAATGGTAGTGTATCAATATATTTGCAACATTCTAGTGGTAATGTTCCATATACTATAAGTTATAAACCTCAACAAAAGATAGCTGCGCTTAGAAATGAAGACAAGACTGATATACTTGTTACTAGTCATTTTGCTGCTTGTGATTCTTTTTTAAGACGTGGTGTTCGTTCTTATCAAGTTCCTACTGTTGTTAGTACTACTGATGAAATGAAGGATGCTAATACGCCAGTATATAATACTGTTGGTAGTTGGATTATTACTTTAAAGAAGGATAAGAAGGGTAATTTAAAAAATACTAGTCAAATGTATATTCCTTATTATCAAACTATAAAAGATGATTATAAAAACTTTAAAACACTTTATCTTACTGATGGTGAAAATATATATTTAAGTAGACCAATTATTAGAGATGAAAGAGATAAAATATATTCTAATATTAAGAATGGTGAAAAGATAGATAAAATATGTTCTAGGTTGGGAATTAGTGTTTTGAAGTTTGGTGGAGTTGTTGAGGAATTAAAGCTTAAAGGGTATGATATAGATTTAATTGATAAGTCTGGTAGTAAGATTGTTATAAAGAAAAATAAAGGAAGAAGTAATAAAACTATTAAGCCTCAGATGGGAGAATTAACACATATTAGGCAAACCTGGATATCTGATACGCATTTTTGTAATGAAGCACAACAACTTGGACTTGTGAATCAAATATATAAGGAAACTCGTGATAAAGGTATTGATACTGTTTTACATTTTGGGGATGTACTTGATGGAGATTATCATAATAGACCAGAACATCAATATGCTTTATTTAGACAAGGTGCTTCAAGACAACTTGAATATATAGTTAATTATTATCCTAAGGTTGAAGGAGTGAGCACGTATTTTATAACTGGTACTCATGATCAAACTCATGCTAAGAATGGTGGATTATTTATGGGACCTGCTATTGAAAGACTTAGACCAGACTTACATTTTATGGGAGATGATAAAGGAATATTTAGTCCTAAAGAAAGTCCTAAAACAATAGAAGAAATGTATCATCCGGGTGGTGGATGTGCATCAAGCCTTTCTTATAAAATGCAAAAATATATAGATAAAATGGAGCCTGGGTGTAAACCTAACATACTTGGTAGTGGACACTTTCATCAAAGCCATATGATGGCTTATAGAAATGTAATAGCATTTTTAATACCATGTTTGACTGCTAAAACTAATTTTGCTATAAGACAAGGACTTGAAAATACTATGGGAGCTTACTTTGTAGATATGTATGTAAATCAAAGAGGTGAAATTGAAATGCTAGAATTTGAAGAAAAAAGATTTACACCAAAAGATTGTAAAAAAGATGATTTCTTAAAAACAAAACAACTTGTATTGAAAAGTAAATAATAATGTGTTAAAATACATGTATTGAGCGATGATAGTGTGATGGCAAAGCACTTAGGCTATAGATTTAAAGTGATTCTTCTAGAATAAGTAAGGTGGAACCGTCCTTAAGGACCCTTACGACATTTTAGAAGTTTTTTATTTATTGGAGGTATCATGAGGATTGAAGGAGTAAAACAATTAGATCAAAATTTCTATGAAACAATAACTGTTAGAGATGGAATTATCAAAGTAAGTGGTAAAGTACTAGATACAATACATATGAGTAAATCATTTACTGATTCTTTACGAGGGAAAAGTGATGAAGAAATAAGAATGGCTATTATAGAATACTTTATGAATTATAATAGACTTAATTTTATATCAGATGACTTTAGTAGAATAACAGGACCTATATATTATGTAGGGACAGAAAGTGGTAAATTATTACTTATTAATGATAAAACTACTGAAACAGAAAAAATGAGAATATTAAATAAATATATAAGAGATAGATATTACTTTTTATATAATCATCCTTGTGATATTTATGGACTTAATGTTAATTATGGAGAAACTAGTTCATATTTTATAACACGTAGTGGGTGTGTTAAATTTAATTTATCTCGTGATAAAGATAAGTTGCCTGAATATGAAAATGTATTTGTTGAAACATTTTTAGATGAGATATTTAAAGATGAAATAGTAACAGTTGTTAAGCCTAAAAATGGAGAAGACTATAAAAGCAACTATGAATTAGTTGGAAATGGTAAAAGAGTAATTCTTGGTATGATGAATAAAGACATACTTAAAAAAGTAGAAGAACACAATAAAAAATGTGAAAAAATGAAGAAAGAAAATGAAGAAATAAGAAAATTACAACTTAAAATGGAGGGAATTTAATGGAAAAGAAAATAACTATGGAAGAACTTACTAATTATTGTAAGAATTATGGATATATCTTCCAAGGAAGTGAAATATATGGAGGACTTGCTAATACTTGGGATTTTGGACCTCTAGGTACTTTACTTAAAAATAATATTAAAAGTGCTTGGACTAAAAAGTTTATTCAAGAAGATGTTAATAATGTTGCTTTGGATAGTGCAATACTTATGAATCCTAAAGTATGGGAAGCTAGTGGACATTTAAAAACTTTTAGTGACCCACTTATAGATTGTAAGCATTGTAAGACTCGTCATAGAGCTGATAAGTTACTTGAAGATTTAGGTATTGAAGATGCAGGTAAATTCAGTAATGAGGAATTAATGAGTTACATAAGAGAACATAATGTAGTATGTCCTAATTGTGGAAGCAGTGATTTTACTGATATTAGAAATTTCAATTTAATGTTTAAAACATTCCAAGGGGTTACGGAAGATGCTAAAAGTACAGTTTATTTAAGACCTGAAACTGCTCAAGGTATATTTGTTGATTTTAAAAATGTAGAACGTAGTATGAGACTTAAATTACCATTTGGTATTGCTCAAATAGGTAAGTCATTTAGAAATGAAATTACACCAGGTAACTTTATATTTAGAGTACGTGAGTTTGATCAAATGGAACTTGAATTCTTCTGTAAACCAGGAACTGAACTTGATTGGTTCAAACATTATAAAGAGTATTGTAAAAACTTCTTACTAAGTCTTGGAATTAAGAACGAAAACTTAAGACTAAGAGATCATGAAAAAGAAGAATTAAGTTTTTATAGTAATGCTACTACTGATATAGAATATAAATTTCCATTTGGTTGGGGAGAACTTTGGGGAATCGCATCAAGAACTAATTATGATTTAAGTCAACATATGAAATATAGTTGTCAAAGTTTAGAATATTTAGATTCAGAAACAAATGAAAAGTATATTCCTTATGTAATAGAACCATCACTAGGAGTAGAAAGACTATTCTTAACAATATTATGTGATAGTTATGAAAAAGAAAAATTAAGTGATACTGATGAGAGAGAAGTATTAAGATTACATCCATACTTAGCTCCAATCAAAGTAACAGTACTTCCTTTAGTAAAAAAATATCATAGTGAAAAAGCTATAGAAGTTTATAAAAATTTATCAAAACATTTTATGTGTAGTTATGATGAAACAGCTTCTATTGGTAAACGTTATAGAAGAGCTGATGCTGTTGGTACTCCATATTGTGTAACTGTTGATGATGAAACTATAAATAATGGAACAGTAACTGTTAGAAATAGAGATACTATGGAACAAGAAACTATAAAATTAGAAGATTTAAGAAATTATATTGAGGAAAGAATTGAATTCTAGAAATTATATAATTTCTTTTTTGGTAAAAATTTGTCAATTTTTCTTGTTAAATTTGTTTATTTAATTATTGATACTAGTTTATTATTGTGTTAAAATGATATTGTAGTACGAGAATAAGGAGGAACACTTATGGGATTTATAGATAAGATATTCAATCCTGATGATCCAGAGGGAACAGAAGAATACGAAACAAAAGAGATACCAAAAAGTAAAAAAGAAGAATATAGAAATAAAACTATTTTAGTTGAACCAAGAGCATTTTCTGAAGCACAACAAATAGCTGACTATTTAAAAGCTAAAAATCAAGTTGTTGTTAACTTTAAAAGAGTTACTTCAGATGTATCTAAGAGAATAATGGATTTTCTTAATGGTATAATTTATGCGATTGAAGGAACTATGCAAAAGTTAGGTCCAGGTATTGTTATTTGTGCTCCTAAAGGGTTTGAGATCGAAGGAAATATAACAGAAGAAGATACTAAAAAAACTAAAAAAGCAGATACAGGAGAATGGTAATATAAAGTTTTAAAATATTAGAGGTGGAGCTTATGAAAAAGTTCGATACTGTTTTTCGTGGCTATGATAAGTACCAAGTTCAAAAATGTTTAGATGAAATAATAAATAATTATGAAGTTTTACTTAAAAAAAGTCAGAAAACAGAAGATGAAAATAAAAAATTAGTTGAACAAATTGCTTACTATCAAAGAATAGAAGATACTATGAATAGAGCAATATATACTGCTGAACAAGCAGGAGATCAAATAAAGAGTAGTGCTAGACGTGAAGCTGAGTCTTTAGTTACTGAAGCTAGACATAATGCTAGTAGAATAATAAATGATGCTCTATTAAAAGCAGAAAAAGCTCAAAACCATGCTGATCAATTAAAGAGAAACACTAATATTTTAAAACGTAGATTAAAACAAATCATAGAGAATCAATTAGAAGTAATAGAAGAAATGGATAAAGTTGATTTTAATGATGTAGATGGTAAATACTAAGAATCAATTTCTTAGTATTTTATTTTAAGGAGTAGATATGAAAAAAAATAAAAATCTTCATAATATATTATTTGCGATTACTATTTATTTTTCTCTTGGTTTAGTAATATATCCTAAAATTTATTTTACTGAATTGGATTCTAGAAAACAAAAATTAGTAGATGTGACTAAAGAAATATTTGTTGAAGCAAAAAGAAAATTTAAAAGTGGTAATACAACTAAAGTGATTAGTTCTAAAGACGATACTAAATTGAATTTTTATGGGGATTTATTAGAATATTGTGTTATCATTAAATGATGATGGATATGTTATAAATATTAGAGTTTCTGATGGGAGATGGATTGCTTCTTTAGATGATGATCAATCTATTAATGATTTGTCAATTGATGATTTAAGACGTGGAAATTTAAAAAAATATGAATGTAAATAAATAATTTAGATTGGAGAATATAAATATATGAAAAAAAGAGGTTTTACATTAGTAGAGTTATTAGCGGTTATTGTTATTTTAACAATTATAGTTATAATAGCACTTCCAGTTGTTTATAACGGTGTTGTTGATTCAAAGAAGGATTATCTTATAAGTCAAGCTAAGAGAGTGCACACTGAGGCAGAAAGTAGATTCAAAAGTGGAAATACTATTAAAGTTATTAGTTCAGAAGATGATACTAAATTAGATGGTTTTGATAGTAAACTAAAATATTGTGTTTATTTAAATGATGAAGGGTATGTTGTTGATATTAAAGTATCAGATGGAGAATGGATTACTACTTTAGGTGATGATCAATCTATTAAAGACTTAAATGAGGAAAATGTTGAAAAAGGCAACTTAGACAATTATAAGTGTAAATCTTATGGTGAAGAATAATAAATTATTTACAATCTATATTAAAATATGATAAACTATTTTTAGTGAAGTACCTGCCCCCTGTAGGCTAGGTATCACATAATTTATGTTTCGACCTAACTACAAAGTGAGTTAGGTGTTTTTATTACTTTAAAAAAGTAATAAAACTATTATAAAAAGTAAAATTAATATTATAATAAGCAATACGCTTATTAATAAATCTTTCTTACTCATATAACATCGCCTCCATATTAACCCCCTGAAGAGAGAAAAAAGTTTTGGCGATACCTAGCCCCAGGTACTTCGATATGTAAAGTATCATATATAGAAAAGTAATTCAAATAGGTAAAATTTAATTTTGATATATATTTTTATAGTGGAAACTTAACTTTTCTTTAGGTAAAAAAACAATTATCAACTTTGTTTTAATACATAAAATAAAATTTTAAGTTAATTTCAAAAGATTATAAATTATGTAATTGATCAAAATAAAATATTTGGTTATTTATTTTGAATTTTTCTTGTATCGTTCTAGTTATTTCACACTTAAAACTAATTAATTTAATAAATAAGAAAAAAGGTTCGTAAGAACCTTTTAATTATGATAGAATATATATGGAAGGAAATACTATGAATTATATACCACTTAATATTAAAACTGAATATGATTTAATGAATAGTCTAATCAAAATAGATGATTTGCTTTTGTATGCAGAAAGTAGAGAAGTAAAGGCACTTGGAATAACAGATTCATCTATGTTTGGTACTATGGAATTTATAACTAAATGTAATTTATGTGGTATTAAGCCAATAGTTGGATGTGAACTTATTATAGAGGATGCATATGTTGTTTTGTATGCTAAAAACTATGATGGGTTGGTTTCGTTATTCAAGTTAGTTTCTAAAAAGAATATAGATGGTAATATAACATTTGAAGATGTTAAAAAATATATATCTAATTTAATAGTAGTAACTAGTATTAAACATTATGAAATAGTATCTAAATATTTTAATGATTGTTATTTAAAATTTCATAATGAAAAGACTAAAGAAGAAGCGTTAAAACATACTAATAATATAGTATATATGGATTTAATTAGATATTTTGAACCTGATGATATAGAATATTTTAAATATATTAGATATATAGATGAAGGAAAAGTATTAAAAGAAAAAATAAATGTATATGAAAGTGGTTTTAAAAATAATATAGGAAAAGAATATACTAAGAGTACTTTTGATTTTGCTAGTCTTATTAATATAGAAATGCCTCCTGTTAAAACACATATTCCAGTATATAGAGAAGACTCAAAAGAGTTTTTGTTTGCTCTTGCTAAAAAGGGATTAGAAAAAAGACTTAATGGTAATGTGCCAGATGTATATAAAAATAGACTTATGTATGAGTTATCTGTAATTGAAAAGATGAACTTTGTAGATTACTTTTTAATAGTGTATGATTTTGTATTATTCGCAAAAAGAAATAATATTTTAGTTGGTCCTGGAAGAGGTAGTGGTGCTGCATCACTTGTAAACTATAGTCTTGGGATTATAAATGTCGATCCGCTAAAATACAATTTAATATTTGAAAGATTTTTAAATCCTGATAGAGTTACTATGCCTGATATAGATATAGACTTTGATAGTTTGAAACGTGAAGAAGTAATTAAGTATGTAAGTGACAAATATGGACACAAGAATACAGCTAGAATAATATCATTTAATACGTTACTTCCTAAGCAAGTTATAAGAGATGTCTCTAGGGTAATGGAATTAAACCAAATATTAGTTGATAATATCTGTAGAACTATAAAAGATGAAAAGACATTTGATGAACTTAAAAATAATTTTGAATTTAATAATATAGTTAGAAGAAATAAAGATGCTATGTATTTAATAAAAGTATGTGATAAGTTATGCGGCTTAAAGAAAAATACTAGTATGCATGCAGCTGGTGTTGTTATAAGTGATATAGAACTTGATAGTATTATGCCTTTATATAAAGTAGGGGATACTGTTTTAACTGGTTATTCTATGGAATATATAGAAAGTCTTGGTTTATTAAAAATGGACTTTTTATCAATTAAAAACTTAAATACAATATCTAATATAATAGATGATATAAGAAGTAGTGGAATAAATATAGATATAAATAATATAGATTTAAATGATAAGAGAACTCTTTATTTATTTAGTAAAGCTTATACTAATGGTGTATTTCAATTTGAAAGTAGTGGTATGAAAGCATTCTTAAGAGAATTAGAGGTTGATTCATTTCACACTTTAGTAGATGCGATAGCTTTATATAGACCAGGTCCTCGTGAGATGATACCTACTTATATTAAAAGAAAAAAGGGTCTTGAGAAAGTGACATACTTAATACCTGAACTTGAACCAATACTTAAAAGTACTTATGGAATTATAATATATCAAGAACAAGTATTAGAAATACTTAGAAGCATTGGTGGATATAGTTATGCTGAAGCAGATATAATAAGAAGAGCTATGTCTAAAAAGAAAGAGAGTGTTATAGCTTCTAATAAAGATAAATTTATTAATGGAGTTATATCTCATGGACATTCTAAGGAAGTTGGAGAAGAATTATACGAGTTAATCATAAAATTCTCTTCTTATGGTTTTAACAAATCACATTCAGTTGTATATTCAGTAGTGGCATTTCAAATGGCATATTTAAAAATAAATTATACTTTATACTTCATGAAAAATTTACTTAATATGAATAAGAGTAGTGAAAGCATTAAAGAATATATAGATGAAAGTAAACTTCTTGGAATAGAGTTTTTACGAATAGATATTAATAAATCATCTAAAGAATTTATAATATCTAACAATAAACTTGTGATACCTTTTACTATTATTAAAAGTATAGCGTCTACTGTTAGTGAAGAAATTGAAAATGAAAGAAGTAAGGGCTTATTTAAAGATTTCTATGACTTTATGATTAGGTGTTATGGTAAAAGCGTTAATAAAAGAGTAGTTACTTCCTTAATAGAGTGTGGAGCTTTTGATGTATTTAATATTAATAAAAAAAGTTTGATAAAAAGTTTTGATGAAGTACTTAATTATGTAACTTTGTGTAAAGACTTAAATATGGTTATTGATGAAAAACCTATACTTGAAGATATGGATGACTATACTGATAGAGAAATTATAGATAATGAAATAATTAATTATGGATTTTATTTATCATTTCATCCTGTTACTAAATTTGATAGAAGTAACTCAATAACTCTAAAAGATTTTATTAAATATTTTGATAAAGTTATATCTTGTGTTTTATATGTAGAAGGTGTTAAAACTATTAAGACTAAGAATGGAGACAAGATGTCTTTTATAAAATTAAGTGATGAATTTAGAACTATCGAAGGTGTTGTTTTTCCAGAAGCATATAAGAAGATTGGTGAAGTTAAAAAGAATTATGTTTATAAAATAAATGCTAAAGTTGAAAAAAAAGATAACACTTATCAATTAATAGTGTATAATATGATTAATTTAGGTTAGGTGAAAAAGTATGGATGAAGAAAAGAAGAAAACTAGTAGTACTAAGAAAAGTAATGGAACTAAAAAGAAGATGAGTACTAAAGCTACTAACAAAAAAAGTACTACTAAGAAAGTGAGCAGTACTAAAAAAGTAAATAATACTAAGAAGAATAATATTAAAAATACTTTTGAGAGTAAAAATGGTACTAAGAAAATTAATAGTAATAAAAAAACTAATGTTAAAAAAGAAGCTTCTAAGGAAGTAGTTAAAGATAATAAAAAGACTACTAAAATTAATAAGAAAGCTACAAGTACTAAGAAAAAAACAGTTAAGAATGAAGACATAAAAAAACAAGAAGAAGTAAAAGTAGTTGAAAAAAAGGAAAATAAAAAAACTAAGATTATTCTTGATATTATTATATATGTATTTATATTAGTAGTTTGTGTTTGTTTAGTACTTTTATATTTTAAGAATAAACAAGATAAAGAAACTATTAAAGAAATAAAGGAAACTGTTATATCAAAAGATACAGAAACTCTTCCAGAAAAGATTGTTAAAGATTATATAAATGATCTTCAAGTTAAATTTAATAATAAAGATATTCTTGGTATTTTAAATGTTGATGGATTAGACGTAAGTATTCCTTTAGTTAAGGGAAGTGATAACAAGTATTATTTAAAACATGCAGTTAACAAGAAGAAGAGTGTAATTGGTAGTGTGTTTGTTGATTATAGACATGACGCAGGAAGTAAACAAATAAATATATATGGACACAATAGTACTAAGTTTGATCCTCCATTTAAAGTACTAGAGGGGTACTTAGAAAAGAAATATTATGAAGAACATAAATATTTTGAATTACTTATTGATAATGAAACTCGTAAGTATGAAATATTTAGTGTTATAATTGCTAATAAAGAGGACTCTGAAGAACATATGCAGTTTGATTATAAAAAAGATAGTGAATGGTTAAAACACTATCAAAGACTTAAGAAAAAAAGTAAGTACAAGATTGATGTCTCTATTGATAAAAATGATAGTATTATGGTTTTACAAACATGTATATTTGGCAGGTATCATGATAAATTACTTGTTATAGTAGGTAAAGAGATAGAAAGAAAATAGCGATGAATATGTCACCGCTATTTTTTTATATGTATTTTAGTTAAATCTTTTTCTAATTATTATTGAAGTTATTAATGATATTAAACTTAATATTGTAGTAATTTCTAAAACATTGTTTGTTTCAATACCAGTGTTAGGTATATCTATAATATCGTCTCCTCCTGTACCACTAGTAAATTCATAGATGTAAGTAACTATTATAGTTCCGTCAATATATTTACCTTTAGTTTCACCATCTATATCAATTAAACTATAGTCTTCGAATTCTTTTTCTATTGTAGCGTATTCAGTACCAACTTTTTCAGAAGTTAATTCTTCACTTAATACGTTTCCTTTGTTGTCTACATATCTTACGATTAGTTTTCCATAGATTCCATGAGCTGCTTTGATTGTTAATTCGGTTTCATATGCATTAGATTCTACTTCTTCTACATATTTATTTTCTTTATCATGTGCATTCCATCTTGATTCTTTATTATCATCGTACCAACCATCGATTTTATCATCACAATCATCTAGTACCCAATCTTTCTTTGCTTCTTTGAATTCTATTGTTGCTCCTGCTTTATTATAAATATCATCTGCAGCTTTACTTGCATGATTGTTATAAATATTTACTTTGTTACCAATAACTAATGTACCTACATTGTAAATGCCACCACCGAAGTCTGCTCCAACATTATTTTTATTTACACTACCAGTTCCATTATTAGTAATTTCACCTGATAATATTGTTAAGTTTCCGACTGATTGTTTAGTATAGATTCCAGAACCAGCATTATTTTTAATTTCTACTTTAGCACCTTCTTCTATAGTACTTGTAAAACTTTTATTTCCTTGGAAGAAAATACCTGCATTATTTGATGAACTAGGTGCTTTTGTTCCATTTTTATTTACTATTAAAGTACATGTTTTATCTACGTTTAAAACTCTTGTCCAGATACCACTATATCCATTGTTATTAGCATTTAATGTAGAGTTGTTAGTCATGTCGATTCTCCATGCTGAGATTCCCCAAGAATTATTATTTTCAAATGTAACTTTACTATTATTTTTAATAGTGTAGTATGTTCCATTTGATCCACTTGCACTACTATTAAGTACTTCTACAGTACTATTATCTATAGTTGCATAGAATGTACCTGTGAATCCTTGACGATTGTTGTCAGATATATATGTTGAATTAACTAAATTAACATTATATCCGCCATCTCCACCATTCCACTCTAATGCATCTTGTGTATAGTTTTTAATGATTAAAGTAGAATTATTTAGATTTAACTTATTATTACTGCCAAAATAAATAGCATGAACATTACTTTTTGTTCCTGTACCATCTAATGTAAGTTTTGCATTTTCTAAGTTTAAGGCTGCCTTTTTTGAAGCACTGATTGTCATCCAATTCCATTCTGCTGTATAAGGAGTTGAACCTATTCCTTTAATATTTACTGTTACATCTTTAAAAGTTAAAGATACTTCCCATAAAGCAATTCCTTTATCTTCAAATGTAAGAGTATATTCTTTTGAACCATCAATTGTTAAATTTTTAGATAAATTTAAACCTTTTGTGGTTGCATTATCAAGTAATTTAATTGTATCACCATCAACTGCTGCAGTTACTGCTTCATCAAATGTTTCATATTTTGTATCTCCAATTTGAGCTACGTATGTTTTTACTTCTTCACTAGAAGTAAAAACTGTTTCTTTAGTAGATTCATTATTAACAATTTCTTTTTCATTATTAATAGTTTCTTCTACTTCTTGAGTTACATCTTCATTATTTTCTAATACTTCTAATTCTTCTGCATAGATTGTATTAAAAAATAGAGTAGATGCAACTATAGAAAGTAATACTTTCTTCATTTAAAAACCCTCCCTAAATTTGCGATTTGTTTAGGGAAGAGTAGTATTACACTATTTTTCCCAAAACCCCCTTATCGCTTACGAGGCTATATTATATCACAAAACTTATTTTTTTCAAGAAAATTTGAATTAAATATTGAATTTTCACATAAAAAAACAGTATAAAATCTATACTGTAATTTTTATATATTAGTTGAATCTTTTTCTTAAAACGATTGCACCAACTAAAGTGATCATACTAAGAACTGTAGTAACTTCTAATGCGTTATTTGTATCAATACCAGTATTAGGTATTTCTAGAGTATCATCTCCACCTTCACCATCTACGAATTCATAGATGTATGTTACTACTTGATCTTCACTAAGGTATAAACCTTTTTCATTTCCTTCAACTTTAACTAATTCATAACCATCGAATTTTAATGCACCAGTTTGATATGCTTTATTTACCATACCAACTGTAATGATTTCTTCATGTAATACATTTCCTTTAACATCAATGTATCTAGCTATAACTTTACCTTTTTCTGCAGTATAAGATAAATGAGAACTTCCTGTTAATCTATATCCTTGATATGGATTGTTTAAAAGTGGTCCACTAAAATGGAAATTCATATCTATATCTTTATCTTTTTTTGTTTCACTTTCTAGTTTTCCAACTTTTTCTTTAATTTTAGTATCTCCCTTAGATTCATTTCTCATGTATTCACCTGGAGCATAATCTTGTTGATTGTTATCATTGATTTCTTCGTCATCTAAAGATATTCCCATACCATAGTTATATAAGAAATCAAAATGTAATGCCATTAATTCAGCATTGTCTTCTTCGTAACCAATTACAAATCCACCAAAGATTCCATGTGCGATTTCAGTAACAGTAAAGTCTGATAATTTAGTAACTCTTTCTTTACCATTTTGTCCATATTTATAAAAATCATTAAAGAAATCTAAATAATATTTAGCTAAATCTTCAATACCATTATATCCTTTTTCTTTAAGAGCTTTATCAATATTTTCATTGTTCATTTCTTTTCTTTTTAAACCTAATGCTTTTAATGCAGCATTATCTGTTCTTGCAAATTTTTGCAATTCAGTTAGATTTTCACCATTAAATGATGTTTTGTCGCTATCGATTCTTTCAAATCCCATTTCTTCTAATTCATCAGCACTTTTTGGATATATTACGAAAGAATTTTCATCGTAATTATAGTTATACTTTGATTTATTAACGATCTTAACATTAACTTTTATAGTATAACTTGGCAATATTTTTGGAGCGCCTGATTCATCTTGTCCCCAAGCGATTACTTCAAAAATATCTGGATTAATAACAAGTGTTTCTTCTTCATAATCTTCTGGTATAGTATAAACTAGTGTGAATAATAAATAAGAACCATTGTATCCTTCATAAGAATAGTCAACTGTAAGTCCTTCACTTGTTTTTGTTCTACCTGGTTGAATAGCAGCCCATTTGTAATCATCTTTTTGATTACTTTCTTCGTTTTCGTTTGCAGTATTTTCATTAGTAGTGTTTTCTTCAACATTTGTTAAAGCAGTTTCAGTTACTTCATTATTATTTTCTAATACTTCTAATTCATCAGCAGAAATAGTATTAAAAATCATAAGAAAAGCAACTAATGAAAGTAGTATTTTTTTCATTTTCCAAAATCCCCCTATATTTTTAGCAACTTATGTTGCTTTGTAGGGCTGTATTATAAACTCTTTTTTAAAAAATTCAAGTAAAACTTCATATAATTTTCACTTTTGGGCAAAATAATAGTGGTGAAATTATGTTTTATATTAATATATTCTTGTGTTTTTCAATATTTGGTTATTTATTTGAAACTATATGTTCATGGATATTTAAGACTGGTTTTAGTAGTGGAATACTTTATGGACCATGGACTCCTTTATATGGATTTGGTACATTAATAATTATGTTATTATCTAATAAGATATTTCAAAGTTTGCATCTAAATAGAGTGGTTGAGACTATAATAGTATTTGTTGTTATAACAATAGTTCTTACTATACTTGAGTGGTTAGGTGGAATAATGATTGAAAAAATATTTCATATAACGTTTTGGGATTATAGTAATTATAAATATCATATTGGAAAATACATATCGTTTGAAATGAGTTTGATTTGGGGAGTGGGTAGTATTATTCTTATATATTTAGTTTTACCTTGGGCTTTATCACTTATTAAAAAAATTCCATTATTTGTTACGGTTATACTTAGTTTTGTATTTATTATTGATGTTATTATGACAACTATTAGTAAGTTTAAAAATTAATAGTTGTTTTTTAATTGAATTTAACTTATAAAAATGTTATATTTAATATATGAGAAAATAGGTGATGAAGTATGAGTATGTCTGATAGAATATTTGGTAGTTATACAAATCAAAATAGAAATAGAATTAGACGTATTGTTAGTCAAATTGATAGTAGTGCTGTAAAAGATAAATATGCTTCTATGAGTGATGAAGAACTAAAAAATATGACTCAACAATTTAAGGATACAATTTCTAAAGGTGGTACTCTTGATGATGTACTTGTTGATGCTATAGCTGTTTGTCGTGAAGTAACTAAAAGACAACTTGGTATGTTTCATTATAATGTTCAAGTTGAAGCAGCTGTTGCAATGCATGATAATGTTATTGCTGAGATGAAAACTGGTGAAGGAAAAACATTAGTTCAAATATTATCTGCTTATTTAAATGCTTTAGAAGGTAAAAGTGTTCATGTTATAACTTCTAATGATTATTTAGCAGGAAGAGATATGAAACAAAATAAAATGGTTTTTAGTGCATTAGGTTTATCTTGTGGTAATATTTTGCCTAGAGCAGATATGCCATTTAATGAACAAAGACGTAGAGAATATGATTGTGATATTGTATATGGTACTGCATCAACTATTGCGTTTGATTATTTAGATGATAATAAAGCTAGGAGCGCTAGTGATAGAGTTAATTTAAAGGGATATGGATATGCAATTATAGATGAAGTTGATAGTATACTTTTAGATGATGGTATTACTCCATTAATAAAAGCTGAACCTTTAAAACCTCCTGCTGGTAAAAATGATTCATTTTATACTGATATATATTCGTGGGCATGTAATTTTGTAGAGAGTCATGGTTATGATTGTGAAGAGTATGATAAAGAAAGCTTCTATCGTAATCATGAAGATGAAATTGAAGAACAATATGAAAGTGGTCAATTAAAACATAAATCAGCAAAATTATTTCATGATACAACTACCGTAGAATTATCTGAAGCATTAGAAAGAGCAATATATAGAGATGTTTTTCATAAAAAAGAATGGAAGACTTTATCTAAAGAAGATAAAGAAGAATATAATTTTAGACTTCAAGCTGTTAAGAGTTATATGTTAGCAAGATATCATTTTAAAAATGGTACTGATTATACATTAACTCCAGATGGACCTAATAGTAGAGATGAGAATGGTATGCCTAAATATACTGTTCAAATTATTGGAGAAAGTACTGGTAGAATTTTACAGGGAAGAAGATTTATGAATGGTCTTCACGAATGTATAGAAGCTAAAGAAAATTATATTGCTATGAAAGAGAAGAGACCTTATACTGTTCCAATAAAATCACCAACTCTTACTACTGCTAAATGTACTTATCCAGATTTCTTCGGTATGTATGAAAATGGTATTTGTGGTATGACTGGTACTAGTAATCAGGAAGATTTTATGGATATATATGGACTTCCTACTTATGAAGTTCCTAGTCGTAAAGCTAATATGAGAATAGATGAACCGGATGAAGTTTATAGTACTAAGAAGGCTAAATATGATGCTATATTGCAAGATGTACTTCGATGCAGAGAGACACTTCAACCAGTTCTTATTGGAGTTACTAGTGTAGAAGAAAGTTTACTTGTATCTGATATGCTTAAGAAGGCAGGAGTTAGACATTCTGTGTTAAATGCAGAACAATCAGAGAATGAAGCAGGTATTGTTGCTACTGCTGGACTTCTTGGAAGAGTAACTATAGCTACAAATATGGCTGGACGTGGTACTGATATCAAACTTGGTGAAGGTGTAGCAGAAGTTGGTGGCTTATATGTTATTGGTACAACTAAAAATAGAAATGAAAGAATTGATAATCAATTAAAAGGAAGAGCTGGACGTCAAGGAGACCCAGGTAAAACTAAATTCTATTCTTCATTTGAAGATGATTATGTATTAAGACGTGGTGGAGATAAGTTATTAAAACTAGTACATGGTTTTGACCAATTAAAAGGTATTATTGGAGAAAAAGGTAGAGTTATATCTAACGCTATATTGAAGATGGTTAAGAGATGTCAAAAATCTCAAGAATCTTATGATAAGAAAATAAGAATGATTGGTGAAAAATATGGTCAAATCTTAACTGTTCAAAAGAATGGTGTATATGAATATAGAAATTTTATACTTGATTCAAAAAGTGTTGTTCCGGTAATTGAGGACTCAATAGATAGATATATTGATGAAGTTGTCGGAAGACTTAGTGAAGAAGAAATTGATGCTAAATTAGGACATTTAATTGATACTGAAAAATTTAAAGATGTTGAAAAAATATCTGAAAGAAAAGAATTGATGAAGCAAGCTTTAAGAAGTAAATATTCTAAAGTTCCAAAGGATCCTGCATACGAAAAAGATATGAAAGCTAAGATGCTTAAAGTGTTAGACGATTATTGGATAAGTCAAATGGAATATTTAGAACAAATACAAAAAGGTTCTATATTCCAAGCGTATGCTGAAAAAGACCCATTAAAAGCATATCAAATGGATGCAACTCTTCAATATAGAAATATGATTGATTATGTAAGAAATGAAATGATAACATATGCTATGAATCCTACTATGCAATATGGAAAATACACAGTACCAGAAGTTCAAGCAAAAGAAGAAACATACGAAGAAGAAATAGATCAGGGTAAAGGAGCGAGAAGATGAAAGTATTTAAATGGATTTTTAATATTATAAGAGGTTTGATAATAATATATTTAATAACTCTTACATTCTTGTTTGTAATTATTTATGTTAAAAAGAATAGCTATCATCAAAAATATCCTGAGATAAATGGTTATTCTTATTATAAGATTGATAATGCTACGCTAGAACCTGAAATTCAAAAGAATAGTTATTTAATTCTTAAAAAGAGTGAAGATATAGAAGTTGGAGATTTTGTTTCATTTCTAGATGGTGTTGATTATGATATTGTAGTTAGAAAAGTAGTAGAACGTGATAACTATAAATTGACTGTTGATGTAACCAATAATTATGAAAATAAAGATTATAGAAAGGTTATTGAAATAGATGATATATCTGCGAAAGTTGTTTATAGAAATAATACAGTTAGTAAAATTGCCAATATTATGCTTAACCCAATAATATTAGTAATACTATTATTTATTGGAACTATATTTCCAGAATTTGTATTTAATAAATAGTTTATATTATAGAGTAGATTCATTTATCGTTTCTACTCTTTTAAATTGTTTACATTATTCTTTTACATAAATATAAAGGTATTTTTAAGTGTTTACTTTGTGAAATTAAAGTGATGTTATTTAATTATAGTTGAATATATAATTATAGTAGAATATATATTTTAACAAATAATAGAAAGAAGAAAAATATGAAAGATAAGAAATGGGTTATTTTAGTAGTATGTGTTTTAGCTGTTTTAGCAATATTATTTTTGTTTTTGAATGGCAAAGAAGCAACTGTTACTTTTGATTCAGCGGGTGGAAGTGTTGTTAATAGTGTTAAAGTTAAAGTAAATGATAATGTTTCTAAACCTGTTAACCCAGCTAGAGAAGGTTATAATTTTGTAAGATGGGAACTTGATGATAAAGAATATGATTTTACAGATAAAGTTACATCTAATATAACTTTAAAAGCTGTTTGGGAAAAGAAGAGTGATAGTGATGTTACTTATACTATTACATTAGATATTGATGGTAAAACTGAAACTGTTAAAGTGGCAGATGGTAAAATAAATAGTTTACCAAGTCCATCTAAAGAGGGTTATGTTTTTGTAGGATGGTATGATGGAAGTAAGAAAGTAAGTGTAGGTGATACAATTACTAAAGACATTACTTTAACAGCAAAATTTGAAAAGCAAAGTACAAGTAATGTAACAGAAGATGATAATACTGTTAAGTATACAGTTACTTTCGATAGTAATGGAGGATCAAAAGTATCTAGTCAAAAAGTAAGTGAGAATAAGACAGCTAGTAAACCAAAGAATCCAACAAGAATTGGACTTATTAAAAATCCTGATAAGCCATGCGTAATAAATTTATATTTACTAGAAAAAGATATCGATATAGATAAGTTAAAATTACAAGATGAAGAAGTAGAAAGTGTAAACTAGATGACAAGTGAAGAAGTAATTAAATTAATTAAAGAAGATAAATTTTTGAAGTCTCATGGATACTTATTTTTAAATTACATTAATAATTAGTCATAAAAATAGATTTATGTCATATTTATTACTAAATGCTAGAAAGAAGGTAAATATGGATAAATCAGAAATTATTAAGAGTTTGGGTAAGAAAAGTAATGGTGAAATATATTTAGGAGTAGTAGGTGCTGTTCGTACTGGTAAAAGTACTTTTATTAAGAAATGTATTGAAAATTTGATTCTTCCATATATCGATGATGAAGTAGAAAAGAAAAGATGTATGGATGAAATACCTCAAACTGCTCAAGGCAAAACTATTATGACAATAGAGCCTAAGTTTGTTCCTAGTAGTGGGGCCAATATTAATATTGATGGGTTAGTTACAAATATTAAACTAGTAGATTGTGTAGGTTTTGTAACACCCGGGTCACTTGGATATGAAGATGAGCTTGGAAATCCTCGTATGGTTAAAACACCTTGGTTTAGTGAAGAACTTCCTTTTGTGGAGGCAGCTGAAATTGGAACAGAAAAAGTCATTAAAGATCATGCAATTATTGGTATAGTTGTTACTACTGATGGAAGTATATTAGATATGCCAAGAAGTAATTATGTTCAAGCTGAAGATAAAGTTATAACAGAACTTAAAAATATTAATAAACCATTTATAGTTATTATGAATAGTGTGCATCCAATGGCTAATGAAACTATAAGTATGAGTGAAGCTTTAAAAGAAAAATATGGTGTACCAGTATTACCAATTAGTGTAGAAAATATGACTGAGAGAGATATTACTGAAATATTAAAAGAAGCACTTTATGAATTCCCAGTTGATCATATTGAATTTAATATACCTGATTGGGTAGGAGTATTAAAGAGTGATCACCCTTTAAAACAAAAGTTTATTGAAAAGATGAAAGATTCTATAGTGAATGTTGATAAATTAAGAGACGTAGAAAATATTAATTTAAATCTTGAAGATAATAGTGAGATTACTAAAGCATATATTTCTAAACTTGATACTGATAACTCTGAAGTAACTATTACTATGGAAGCAAGTGATGAATTATTTAATGAGATATTGAAGAGTGTAGTTGGAACTTCTGTTAATAGTAAGGGTGACTTATTAAAGGTATTTCAAGATGTTAGTGAAGGAAGAAGTGAATATGAAAGTATTAAGGGTGCTTTAAAACAAGTATATCAAACTGGATATGGTATAGTACTTCCTAGAATAACTGATATGAAGTTAGAAAAACCTGAGATAATTAAGCAGGGGGGTAGATTTGGTATTAAGCTTAAAGCTAAGGCTTCAAGTGTACATATGATAAAGGTTGATGTAGAAAGTAGTTTTGAACCTATTATAGGTAGTGAAGTACAAAGTAAAGAATTAATAGATTACATTATGAAGGATAATGAAGATCCCGAGAAAATATGGCAAAGTGAGATATTTGGAAGAAGTCTAAATGAGATAGTACAAGAAGGTATACAAGCTAAACTTTCATTACTTCCGGATGCAGCTAAATATAAATTATCACAAACTATTACAAAGATGGTTAATAAAGGAAGCAATAACTTAATAGCAATAGTTTTATAATCAGAGAATAAAAACTCTGATTTTTTTATTTTAAAAAATATGTGTTGTATGGTAAACTATGTAATGTTAAAAATATGAATAGAATGTTTGCTCTATCTAAAATTGAAACTGTTAATTTAAGTAGTTTTGACACAAGTAAAGTAACTAATATGTCATGGACGTTTATGAGTAGTTCTTTTAAATCGTTAGATTTAAGTAATTTCGATACAAGTAAAGTAACAAGTATGAGTTATATGTTTGCATATTCTTCTTTTGAAAAATTAAATTTAAGTAGTTTCAATACAAGTAATGTTGTGAATATGAGTAATATGTTTGAACAGTGCAAAAAATTAAAAACTATATATGCTAGCAATAGGTTTGTTACTGATAATGTGACTAGTAGTTCTGGAATGTTTAGAGATTCATTGTATTTGAAGAGTGGCGCTGGGACTTCATTTAGTTCTAGTCATACTGATAAAGAATATGCAAGAATAGATGGTGGAACTAGTAGTTTACACTTAAGAATAATTAGAAGTTTATCTTCTTTTTATTTTGTTTATTTTTTTAGGAATTTTTGTTATAATCTTAGTGTAAGGAGAATGATATGAACGATAATAATTTAAATAATGTACCAAATGTTGAAAATAATAGTGGACCATTGAGTGCTCCACCAGAACCAGCAGTAGTACCAAAAACTGGTGAAATAGTTAGTGAGACTCCTGTAATACAAGGAAATACAGTAATGAGTCAAGAACAAACTCCAGTTGAGAATGTAATGCCTCAAACATTAAAAGAAGAACTTAATGCTCAGAATCAAGTGCAACCTAAGAAGAAAAAACATGTTATTAGAAAAATATTTAATTTCTTAATAACAGTAGCATTACTTGTATGGATAGGTATAGTTTTATATGACTTTTATAATGTAAATAATAAGAATGAACCTAAGTTTTGTATAAGTACTGGCGAAACTAAAAATGAAGATGGAACAGTTAAATGGTGTAAAGGAGCAGGATACGTTACATACAAATATAATTACGGAGATGTTGAAGCATATACATTTGGTCCATTCTGGCAAGAGATTCAAACTAAAGCGCAATTAGAAGCAAAAGGAAAATAATTTCTTTTGCTTTTTTAAAGTGTTTTTAAAATTTTTCTCTTATTATAATAGTAGGAGGAAGTTATGTATAAATATATTAAATCTTATGAACTTGGTTTTATTGAAGGAGTAAAAGATGCTTTAAAGGATCAAAATAAAAAATTTAAAAAAATTAATGAATTAGAAGTTATGTCTAAATTATATGATATAGGTTATATTAATGGTTATGTTAAATGTTTGAAAAATACAAAAAACAATCTTTAAAATATTAGTATAATATTGTATAATTAGTTTATAGTTTAGAATATTGAGGTGGCACATGAAAAATGGTTTTACTCTTATGGAATTATTAGTTGTAATTGTTATAACTGCAGTAATTAGTGCTGGTTCTGCGATGATATTTGGTAAAAGTAATAGTGATACTAATGAAGAAGATTTAAGAGGTAAATATATAGAAATGCAAAGAGATGCAAATATTTATGTTGATTTAAATGAATCATGGAGAAGTACTTTGAATGAAAATAGAGTTATTACTGTTAAATTAGGTGAATTACAAAGTGCAAATTATGTTCCTAGAAATTTTAAAAATTCTGTTACAAAAGAGGAGTTTCCAAGTAATTATATTATTAAACTATATATTGCATCTATAGGAGATAATGAATATTTAGATTCTTGTATTGTTAGATATAGTAATGGGCAAGAAGTATGTGTTGCAAATAGTAAGGGTTATAGTTGTGAATGTTGTGATAGTCCTATTTCACAATTTAATAAAGAGTGTACTCAGTAATTTTTTGACTTTAAAATATAGTTTTAAATTAATGTTAGATTGAAAATACATATAAAATATTGTATTATATTAATAGTAAGGTGATCATATGAAAAATATAAATATTAAAAAGAAGTATGTTGTGTTGATGTTATTAACGTTAGTAGTTGGTGTTGGTGCCATTACTTTTGCTTATTTTCAAGGTAATGTGTTAAATGATTTAATAAATACAACAGGAGTTACTACTGGTAATATAAATATTCAAATATCTGATAATAGTGTTAATGTAACAAATGTAAAGCCATTATATACTGCAGATGATGAGTATGCGTATGAAGAATCTTCTTTTGCTAAGAAATTTACTATAACTAATGATACTAATTCTTTAAATGTCTGTACTGATTTATATATGAGAATTAATAGTATAGATGACGCATTAAAAAATGAGTATTTTAAATATATTGTTGTTGATGATGATACTGGTTATGCAGTTGGTGGTAATTTTTCTTCAGTTAGTAAAGGTGATGAAGTATTAGTTGGTCCTTTATATTTCTTTGGATCTGGAGTTACTAAATCTTATACAATGTATGTGTGGATAGAGTATTCTAATGATGTAGATCAAATAAATATGCTTAATAAAACTTTGAATGCAACATTATTTATAAAAGCTAAAGATATGAAAGATGAAGATTCTTGTGATACTAGAACAACTCGTACTTTAACTTATATAACAAATAATGGTGAAGTTGAAAATAAAAAAGTTGTTTTTAATAAAGGCGGTAATATCACTGATGCACTTAGTTGGAATCCATATTCCTCTGGTAAAATTTTATTAGGATGGTATAAAGATCCTAAGTTTACAACTAAGATTACTTCAAAAGTTATTAATAGTGATATTAAAGTATATGGACAATGGGCTGAAATTGATAATAGTTATAGTATTGGTTCTATAAATAATTTGACTTGTACTAGAAGTGCATCTAAAAAATTAGGTACATCAGATGTTATATCTTGGGACTTTACCGGGGGTACTATAGGTTTAACTGGAAAATACTTTTGTGTTTTAGACAATAATGAATCTCTTCTTAAATGTGATTGGATTACTAGTTATACTCATACTTTTGGTTTTGTTGATTCTACAAGTGATAAAACATATTATGTATTCATACTTAGTGGTGAGAAGGATAGAATTAATAATAAATATTCTGTTACTTGTAAAACTAATAGTGGTGGTTCTGGTAGTGGAGGAGAGACTATATAAATGCTATTTATTAGCATTTTTATTTTATACAAAAATTTGTTTGCAAATCTATTGACTTTTTAAAATAAATTCATTATATTATTACTTGTGTATTAGTATATGAACAAATGTTTATGTTAATAATATAATGAGGTGTGAAATGGATAAAATAATTATTAAGAATGCTCGTGAGAATAATTTAAAGAATATAGATTTAGAACTTCCTAAAAATAAATTAATAGTTATGACTGGTGTATCAGGAAGTGGTAAGAGTAGTCTTGCTTTTGATACTATATATGCTGAAGGACAAAGACGTTATGTTGAGAGCCTTAGTGCATATGCTCGTCAGTTTTTAGGAAATATGAATAAACCTGAAGTTGATTCTATAGAGGGTTTAAGTCCAAGTATTAGTATTGATCAAAAATCAACTAATAAGAATCCTAGAAGTACTGTTGGTACTATTACAGAAATATATGATTATTTAAGATTGTTGTTTGCTCGTGTTGGTACTCCTTATTGTCCTAAACATAATATACCTGTTACTGAACAAAGTATTGAAGAAATGACTAATAAGGTTCTTGAATATGAAGTTGGTACTAGAATAGAAATAATGGCTCCAGTAGTTCATGGTGAAAAAGGAACTCAAAAAGATTTATTAGAAGAGTTAAGAAAAGAAGGATTTGTAAGAGCTAGAATAGATGGGGATGTTAAAGATTTAAATGATGATATAGTTCTTGAAAAAAATAATAAACATAATATAGATGTTATAATTGACAGAATAGTAATTAAAGAAGATTCAAGAAGTAGAATATTTGAAAGTATTGAAACTTCTACTAAGATGGCTAATGGTAAAGTTGTTATAAATATACTTGGCGATAAAGAAATAGTTATGAGTGAAAATTATGCTTGTCCTTTATGTGATTTTAGTATTCCTGAACTTGAGCCTAGATTATTTTCATTTAATAGTCCATATGGAGCTTGTCCAGTTTGTAAAGGTTTAGGAGTTAATTTACATATTGATGAAGATATATTAATTCCAGATAAGAATTTATCTATAATGGATGGAGCAGTTGCTTCTTTTCAAAGTGGTGAAACATTAAATATTGCATTTAAGAAGCTTGCTTTGGTGGCTAAACATTATAATATAGACTTGTATAAACCTGTTAAAGATTTAACTCGTGATGAGCTTAATATAATACTTTATAGAAGTCCTGATAAATTAGATTTATCACTTACTACTAGAAGTGGTAGTATCTTAAAGAGTTATGATTATTTTGAGGGAATAATTACTAATTTAGAAAGACGTTATATGGAAACTACTAGTCCATCTATAAGAGACTGGATAGAAAGATATATGACTGAACTTCCTTGTCCTAGTTGTCATCAAACTAGACTTAGAGATGAAGCTTTAAGTGTAAGAGTTAATAATAAAAATATATATGAAGTAACTAATATGAGTATTAGGGATTTACTTATTTGGTTTGATAAACTTAAACTTACTAAAGAGCAAACCGAAGTATCATTTTTAGTAGTTAAGGAAATTAAGGAAAGACTTACTTTCTTAAAAAATGTTGGACTTGAATATTTAACTTTATCAAGAGAAGCTGCTACTTTAAGTGGTGGTGAAGCTCAAAGAATTAGACTTGCTACTCAAATAGGTAGTAGACTTTCTGGTATTTTGTATGTACTTGATGAACCAAGTATTGGTCTTCATCAAAGAGATAATGCTAAACTTATAAATTCATTAAAAGAAATGAGAGATTTAGGTAATACTTTAATAGTAGTAGAGCATGATACTGATACTATGCTTGCAGCTGATTATTTAGTTGATATTGGACCTAAAGCTGGTACTGAAGGTGGTTACTTAGTAGCATGTGGTACTCCAGAAGAAGTAATGAAGAATGATAAATCATTAACGGGTAGATATTTAAGCGGTAAAGAGACAATTGAGGTACCAAAGAAGAGACGTAAGGGAAACGGAAAATCTATTAAGATAACTGGTTGTAAAGAAAATAACTTAAAGAATATTAGTGTTGAATTTCCACTTGGCAAGTTTATATGTGTTACTGGTGTATCTGGTAGTGGTAAAAGTACTTTAGTAAATGAAATATTATGTAAGGCTTTATCAAGTAAAATAAATCGTTCTAAAGATAAGCCTGGTAAATTTAAAGATATAAAAGGAATAGAGAATGTTGATAAGATAGTTAATATTACTCAAGATCCAATTGGTAGAACGCCTCGTAGTAATCCTGCGACTTATACTGGTGTTTTTGATGCAATAAGAGATGTGTTTGCTGAAACTAAAGAATCTAAAATACATGGATATGATAAGAGTAGATTTAGTTTTAATGTTAAGGGTGGAAGATGTGAAGCATGTTCAGGTGATGGAGTTAAGAAAATTGAAATGCATTTCTTGCCTGATGTGTATGTTCCATGTGATGTGTGTAATGCTACTAGATATAATAAAGAAACATTAAAGATAAAATTTAAAGGTCTTAATATATCAGAAGTACTTGATACTCGTGTAAGTGATGCATTAAAAGTATTTGAAAATGTTCCTAAAGTATATAAGACTTTAAAAGTTATGGAAGAAGTTGGTCTTGGATATGTTGCTCTTGGACAAAATGCAGTAACATTATCAGGTGGTGAAGCTTCTCGAGTAAAACTTGCTAAAGAACTTCAAAAGAAGCCTACTGGTAAGAGTGTATTTATTCTAGATGAACCATCTACTGGTCTTCATCAAGATGATATTAAGAAACTACTTGTTATACTAAACAGAATAGTCGATAATGGGGATACTGTTATAGTTATTGAACATAATCTTGATATAATTAAACAAGCTGACTATATTATTGATTTAGGACCTGAAGGTGGGGATTTTGGTGGTACTATTGTAGCTAAAGGAACTCCTGAAGAAATAGTTAAAGTAAAAGAATCTTATACTGGACAATATTTAAAAGATTATTTAAAGTAATAATTATTAAGGAAGCAAACGCTTTCTTTTTTTATGAATTTTTTTCGAAAAAGAAGTGTTTTGTATTTTTATGGCTAACTATAATAAT
>ULVD01098287.1_pt1 | contig 55660 bp, 52 predicted proteins | sample 1959101 | NCBI WGS metagenome assembly ULVD01 (sample SAMEA4835777, study PRJEB28245) | human gut metagenome | biome: gut microbiome; material: fecal sample | place: Denmark | collected 2008
TCGAACAGTGCCCGCATGAGGCACAGTCGGGAAACTGAGTGTGGTCGTACTCGATTCCGTGCTTATCATAATAATCCTTCACTGCCGACTTGATCGCCTCTTCCGCCAGCACCGAGCAGTGTATCTTGTGGGCGGGCAGACCGTCCAGTGCCTCTGCGACTGCTTTGTTGGAAAGCGTAAGTGCTTCGGAAAGCGGTTTCCCTTTTATCATCTCGGTTGCCATTGAGCTTGATGCTATTGCCGAGCCGCAGCCGAAGGTTTCAAATTTCACATCGGTTATGATATCGTTGTCTATCTTCAGATATATCTTCATTATATCGCCGCACTTGGCGTTTCCGACCTCGCCCACTCCGTCGGCGTTTTCGATGACCCCGACGTTTCTGGGGTGCATGAAGTGATCCATTACCTTTTCACTGTAAAGTGCCATTGTTTTCTTCCTTTCAATTAACCGATCTCAAAGCAGGAACGGCTTTTTGCCGCTCTGCTTATCCCGCCAGAGCGGGGACATTCCACGCAGGTATTCAACCACCTCGGGAATTTCCTTGAGCATATAGTCGATCTCATCCGGTGTGTTTGTCTCACAAAGCGAGAGGCGGAGTGAGCCGTGAGCTATTTCATGAGGTCTGCCGATTGCCAGCAGAACGTGACTTGGGTCAAGCGAGCCGGAGGTACATGCCGAACCGGAGGAGGCGCAGATGCCTTTTGAATCCAGCATCAGCAGCAGACTTTCGCCCTCGATACCCTCAAAGCAAAAGCTGACGTTTCCGGGCAAACGGTTTACCGGGTCGCCGTTGAGCGCGGAATGAGGAATTTTTGAAAGTCCTTCGATCAGCCTGTCGCGGAGCGTTGACACGTATACGGCCGTTTTCCTCCATATGATCATACGCTTCGTCAAGCGCCGCCGCCATGCCGGATATTGCGGGAAGATTTTCGGTTCCCGCTCGCTTGCCGCGTTCCTGTGCGCCGCCCTCGATAAGGGTTGTAAGAAGTATGCCCTGTCTTGCATAAAGCGCGCCCACTCCCTTGGGACCGTGGAATTTATGCGCCGAAAGGGAAAGCAGGTCGATGTTCTGCGCCTTTACATCTATCGGCAGATGTCCTGCAGCCTGAACGGCATCGGTGTGAAACAGCACTCCGCGCTCGCGGCAGAGCTTTCCTATCTCAGATATCGGCAGTATCGAGCCTATCTCGTTGTTTGCGTACATAACGCTGACAAGGCAGGTGTCGGGACGAATCGCGTCTTCCACCTGCTTGGCGGTGACGGTTCCGGAAGCGCCGACAGGCAAAAGCTCAACGTCAAAGCCTTCCTTTTTTAACTTTTCAAGTGTGTGAAGCACTGCGTGATGCTCAAAGGCGGTTGAAATGATATGTTTTTTACCGCGCTTTGCACCGATCGCGGCGGCGGAGATTATCGCCTGATTGTCTGCCTCGCTCCCTCCGGATGTGAAAAAAACTTCGCGCGGCTGACATCCCAGCCTCAGAGCAATACGCTCGCGCGCACGGAAAAGCTCCTCTGCCGCGCGCTGACCTATGCTGTGTAAGCTTGACGGGTTGCCATAGTTTTCTTCCATTACCGAAAGCATAGCATCAATTGCCGTGCGGCTCATTTTTGTTGTTGCGGCATTATCCGCATATATCTGCATTGATTTTTGCTCCTGTTTTTTGTTATTTTTTTCTGACATCAGTATTATATCACGTAATTCCTACCTTGTCAATAGGTAATATAAAATTAGATGCCGAAGATTCTGACACGGTATATTTTACCGATGCGCTATACCCATACTATACTTCATTTTTTCATAATAATAAGGTGGCAATTGAAAACAAAAAGTTAATTTGAGCGCAACCGGTGGGCATTACGGTGGGGAAGCCTGAGCCGACGCATATTTTTTCTCCTGCGGGTAATACTTACAGTATGACGGAAAAAGGAACAAGATCATGCGTAATGGTCTGAACTGAAAATTCAAAGCCTGACAGAGAGGAGATAGTACATTCAGATGTCAGAAAAAAACGAAAACGGCAGGTCGCTTGCCTCGGAGGTCTACAAAAATACAAAAATGGGGGCTGAGTCAATAACCGACCTTCTGGGTCACGTGCGAGATGAAAAGCTGAGACTTGAAATGACCGCCGAGCTTGACAGATATGAGGAGCTGGCTTCAAGAGCGGCAACACTTTCACGCGAGGGTGGGGAAGAACCGAAGCAGGAGGGTGCAATGACGCGCGCCGCAGTAAAGATGAGTATGGCGGTCAACACTATGACAGATTCCTCTGCGTCTCATATTGCCGAAATGATGATCCAGGGGGCAAATATGGGAGTTACCGACCTGCGCCGGGCAATAAGCGCAGAGGAGAGGTCGGGAGAACCCAACCGCGAGGCGGTGGCTCTGGCGCGCGAGACAGTCAGCTTTGAGGAAGGCACGGCGGAAAAGCTGAAGGCGTTTCTCTGATACCTGCTGACAAAAGATCCGGGCTGTCGCTTTTTCGCGCGACAGCCCAACGGTTCACTGTTTGTCTTTTTGCTTCAGCTTTTCAAGCTCGGTTCTTAGCGTTTTTACCGAGGTCTCAAGAGCGCTTATTGCTTCAAGCTGTGTGTCGATCTGCGCGGCGTTGTCTGCATTCTGCTTCAGCTTTCGGTAGCAGAACCTGCCAAGCTTTGCGTATTCCTCGTCAAGCTTGAGCTCAAGATTTTTGATTTTTACGTACAGTGTCGCGGTGTCTCCGAGTCTTATTGCTTCCTTGGTGGCTTTATCAAAAAAGCGCCCGGCGTCTGCCTTGAATTCCTGCCAATCGGACATATCTTCACATCCTTTCATAACGCTGCATACTGTCTTTATTATACTCCGCGGCGGCGGTTTTGTAAATACATTTTCTTTATGAATAAACGATAAGGAGTAAAAAATGAATATAGGAAGCGAGAGCTATAAAAAATATGCCGACGCGCACGCGCCAAAAAGCAGAGTGCTTTACAACTCTGCAATGGCGTTTCTTATCGGAGGTCTGATCTGCGCTTCGGCGGAGGCGATGAATCATCTTTGGGAGGCGTTGGGTATGACCCAGGAGGACGGGGGGCTTCTGACATCCGTGGTGCTTGTTTTTGCCGCAGCAGTTCTTACTGCCGCCGGGATATTTGACAATATCGCCAAGGTTGCCGGAGCCGGTACGCTGGTGCCGATCACCGGATTTGCAAATTCGGTGGTCTCCTCCGCGGTAGACAGCCGCGATGAGGGTTTTGTGCTGGGCTTGGGTGCAAAGATCTTTACGGTTGCAGGTCCTGTATTGCTTTACGGCACGCTTGCGGGAGCAATATATGGCGTTATTTACTGGATCGTGTCGTTGTTCTGAGGATGCGTGATTGCCTGACGTGCCGCCTTCTGTGCCGCTTCCGGAGAGGGGCAGAGGGTAAATATCACATATCTTCCGCATACAGAAACCGCCCCGGTGCTTTCGGGATATGTCTGCGCAAGTATATCAGCCCTGTCACAGCACATAAGTGCCACGTCGGAAGCGGAGTCGGTAAATAAGCATTCCAGCACGGCTATTTCAAAAGGAAGGCTACGCGCAGGAAGAAAAACTGCCGCAGAGGCGGTCAACTCGTATGCAGGATGCGCCGCACCGTTGCCCCAAAGGACGCCGGCAAGTCCGGAGTCCAGATACAAGGGATCATCTTCAGGCAGAGAGGTAAGATATATTTTTCCGTCGGGTATTCCGGTCTGCGAGTCGAGCGCAGCCTCAAGCACCGACGACACGTCGACGCTGTGCGTACAGGCGCATAAGATTGCAAGCAGTGAAATTGTCAGCATCAGCAGAAAAATGAGCGCTATCGGTCGTTTGTTCATTGTCATGACCATTCCTTTCTTCAGCCGGTACGGTGAGATATTTCTTTCCGGTTGTGATTAAAAAAATTTTATTTGTCGGCTGTTTGTCCGCTTTTGGGGATGTAGCCGACAAAATTTATGCTTGACGGAGGCGTATTTATTCATGAAGTGCGCCGCAAGGCATGATAGCTTTCATTATTGGGTGAAAAATGAGCGAAAGTCGTGTAAAATTCTAAAAATATCTTGCTTTCGGCACTGATTTGAATTATAATATAATTTGGTAAAATGTATATCGCCGAAAGGAGTTTATTATGGTACAAACAATTAAAGTTACAGGAAACGGACTGCTTTCTCTTAAGCCCGACATTATTCGTCTGTTTATGACGGTTTCAGGCGTCAGGGAAGATTACGAGGAGACGCTGAATATGTCTGCGGAGCGTACAGGCGCTCTGTGCGATTGCTTTGAGTCTGTCGGCTTTGAGCGCGAAGCCCTGAAGACCACACGCTTCTGCATTGACGCCAAATACGAGAACAGGCGCGGCAGCGATGGAAATTATGAGCGTGTATTTGTTGGCTATGAGTTCAACAGTGAAATGAAAATTGAATTTGACGCGGACAGCGCTCTGCTTGGCCGTGTGCTTACTGCACTTTCCGGCTGTGAGGCTGTACCGGAATTCAGAATTGAGTATTCGGTGCGTGACCGCGAGGCGGCGAAGGGCGAGCTGCTTGAGCTTGCAGTGGCAGACTCCCGCGCAAAAGCCGAACGGCTTGCAAAAGCTTCCGGAATGAAGGGTATCATGAAGGCAAAGTGCATTGACTGCTCCGGCTGTGATGATGACATGACCGTCCGTCCCGCCGAGCGAATGATGCTTGCAAAATGCAACGCGGACGGAATAAATCCCGATATCACGCCGGAGAATGTCAGAGTGTCGTGCAATGTCACAGTGATGTGGCAGTTTATTGACTGAGAGGCTTGGCGTGATGAAAACAGGTGCTATGACTATTCTTTTCCGTGAGATTCCGGGGGAGGAACGTCATATTCAGCATATCGAGGCGATGACCCGGATAAAAAAAGCCGGATTTGATGCCGCAGATCTTAATCTTTGCCTGCTTGCCGCACACAAAAATCCATACTATGATGACAACTGGCAGCGAGAGGCGGATAAGGTTGCCGAGGCGGCAGCAAATATCGGGATCGAGCTTCCGCAGTGCCATCTGCCCTTCAAATCCGCAAAAGTCAAATGGCGCACACCGGAGGACTATGCATATTATATTGAAATGTTCCGGCGCGCCATTGACGTTGCCGCACGTATAGGTATACCGTGGGGCGTGATACATCCCGAATGCTTCCGGAATACCGAGCTTACAAAAGAGGAAAAGCTGAGGCTTAACCACGAGGAATACGACGGTCTTATTGACTACGCGCTTTCACGCGGGCTTAATATTGCGTATGAGAACATGCGCTCAAGAGCAGGGAATAACTACTGCTCGACCGCCGAGGATCTTTGTACTCTGATTGATTCTTACGGCGACCGACGCATTGGCGCGTGCTGGGACACCGGTCATGCCAATACCTGCTACCGCGATCAGTACGAGCCGCTCGTGACAGTCGGAGAGCGCCTGCACTGCACTCATATTGACGACAACACCGGAAGCGATGAGGACTTGCATCTTGCGCCGTTCGGCGGAACGATCAAGTGGGAAAGCGTTTGCCGTGCCCTGCGGGACATCAAATATCAGAATCCGCTGATGCTTGAGGTCTTTGTGAACCGTCATGCTCCCGATGCGCTGAAGGACGGCATAGCCGCCGCCGCACATTCCGCCGCGGCATACCTTGCCGGAAAAATCGACGGGGAATATTGAGCGGCTTTTGGTATGAGTGGATATTCAACTAACCTGCGGAGGAACATTCCTTGCGAATCTTAATTCAGAACGCTTTGATCTATAACGGAGATACGCGCTCGTTCTTTGAAGGAGCGTTGCTTCTCGGACTTACCGAAAACAGTCTTATGCCGGACGGAAGGATAATTGAGGTATTGCCGCAGTCGCGGCATTCCTTTGCGCATCTTCCGGCGTCCGATATGCGCATCGACGCTGGCGGCTGCCACATTATTCCCGGATTTGTTGACGTACATACTCACGGAAGGGTGTGCGAGGATTTTAATTTTTCGGATGAAGCCGGTATGCGACGTGCGGCGCATTCCTATGCGCTTGCGGGTACGACATCGCTGTTTCCGACGCTTGCTTCCGCTCCGCTTCCGGAGCTGTGCCGCGCGGCGGCGCTGATACGCTCGCTTAAGGGCGAGGGCGGCGGCGCCTGCTTCCTCGGAGTACATCTTGAGGGAAGATATCTCAATCCCAAACGGCGTGGGGCGCACAACCCGGAATATCTTGCTCCGCTCAGACCAGACGAGCTTGACGGTTTTGTTGATTCAGCGGGGCTTCCGGTGCATATTACTGCGGCGCTGGAGCTTGATAATGCGGGCTTTGCCGACCGTGCCGTCGCGCTTGGCGCTACTCTTGGACTCGGACACACCGACGCGACATATGCGGAGGCGATCGGGGCGTGGAATAAGTACCGGGTGAGCTTTACGCATCTTTATAATGCGATGCCGCAGATACACCACCGTGAAGGTGGCGCAGCCGCGGCGGCGCTGATGAGCGGCGGATATTGTGAGCTTATCTGCGACGGAATGCACGTTGCACCGCATATGGTCGATCTTACCCTGCGTAATGTCGGGATAGACAGGCTGGTGCTCGTCAGCGACTCAATGGCGGCTGCCGGAGCGCCTGACGGGGAATACACCATTGCAGGAACGCCTGCTGTTGTGAGGGACGGTATCGCGCGCACTCCGGAAGGTGCGCTTGCCGGAAGCACGCTTGACCTTCGGAGCGCGGTGGAAAATCTTGCGCGCTTCGGGAATATTCCGATTGCCACAGCGGTGCTTGCCGCAACAGAAAATCCTGCGGCGGAGGTTGGACTTGAGGGAGAGGTCGGGCGTATTGCTCCCGGTGCACGTGCCGATCTTCTGCTCTGCTGTGTTGATGAAACAGAAAAGAAAATTGATATATCCCGCGTTTTTGTTGGCGGGACGGAGGTCATGTGATACGCGCCGAGAGGACTGCCGAGGCACGGGAAAGAGTTTCTGCCGCCAGGGCGAGAGCCAAAGCGGCGCTTGGCGCACCGGGAGTGCGGCTTTCTCTGACTGTCGGAGCGATATTCTGCCTTTTATCCGTTATCGCGGTATATGTGATCGTCGAGGCGTTGAGTCTTGTGTTTGACCCGTTCCTGATGACGTCTGACACCTACCCGGTGTATCTTATTGTCCTGATCTATGTGGCGCTGTTTTTTGTTGCTTCTCCGGTCTTATCCGGGTTCTACCGTATGTGCGTTTTTTCGGCAGACGGGGAAGCTCCGGATGCGCGTATGCTGACGGCGGCATACGGAAAGTTCAGCAATGTGTGCGCCTCGTGGTGTGCGGCGGCGATGCTGAGTGTCCGGTGGGTGCTTCCGATAACAGTGATCTGCGCTGTTGCGGCAGTTGAATCATTGCGTGTCTGGCTGTGGGCGGCAATACCTGCGGCGTTGATATGGATGCGTCTTTTCCGTTTTCTTTCGGTCTTTGCAAGACGCGTATGTGCAGACCCGACAAATATGTCGGCAAGTGGAATGAAATGTGCTTTTGTGCACGCGAACCGTCACCGGCGTGAATACACGCGGGCGGCAGTGTTGGAGCTCCCGCTGCTGATTTTGTCACTTGTCGCTGTTTGTGTGCCTTTCTTGTTTCACACACTGCCGCTGTGGGAAATAACCGCATATATGCTTGACCGGGAGTAAAACCGAATTTACAATAAACAAAGAAATCCGAAAGGAAAAAATAAAATGAGCGAACAAAAGAAAAAGTATTACATTACTACGGCGATAGCCTATGCATCCGCCAAGCCTCATATAGGGAATACCTATGATGCTATTATGGCGGACGCCATCGCCAGATACCGCCGTAAGGCAGGGTACGACGTATATTTATGCACCGGATCTGACGAACACGGTCAGAAGATCCAGGATTACGCCGAAAAAGCCGGGGTCGAGCCTCAGGCGTATGTGGACCGTATATCCGGAGAGATACGCGGTGTGTGGGATCTTATGAACGTCAGCTATGACAGGTTTATCCGCACGACGGAGGCGGGACACGTCAGCGCAGTGCAGAAGATATTTGAGCGTTTTTTGCGTCAGGGCGACATATACAAGGGAAAATATGAGGGTTGGTACTGCAAGCCTTGCGAATCCTTTTATACCGAAACTCAGGTCGTTGACGGTAAATGCCCCGACTGCGGCGCGCCGGTGACACGTGCCTGCGAGGAAGCGTATTTCTTCAATATGAAAAAATATGCTCCCCGGCTTATCGAGTATATTGAATCTCATCCGGAATTCATTGAGCCGGAGTCCCGCAAAAAGGAGATGCTCAATAACTTTCTCCTTCCCGGACTTCAGGATCTTTGTCTTTCCCGAACTTCATTTACATGGGGAATTCAGGTTCCGTCCGATCCGCGTCATGTAATATATGTTTGGCTTGATGCGCTTTCCAATTATATTACCGCTATCGGGTATGATCCCGACAAGAGCTGGGAGGAACAGTCTGAACAGTTCCGCCGTCTCTGGCCGGCGGATGTACACGTTATAGGCAAGGATATTGTGCGTTTTCACAGTGTTTACTGGCCGATATTCTTAATGGCGCTTGATCTGCCGTTGCCGGAAAAAATATTCGGACATCCGTGGTTTAACTTCGGCACGGGCAAAATGTCAAAATCAAAGGGCAACGTGGTATATGCCGACAAGCTGGCGGAATATGTCGGCGTAGACGGAGTCCGCTATTATGCTCTTGCCGAAATGCCCTATGGCTTCGACGGCTCGATAACATGGGAAAGTGTGCTTGCGCGCTACAATACCGATCTTGTCAACAATCTCGGTAATCTTGTCAAGCGCACTCTTGATATGCAGAAGAAGTATTTCGATAAGAAAATTGTCGCCCCGACCTGCCGCGATGCTCTTGACGATGAGCTTATTGCAACAGCGGTCGAGGCTGCAAAGAACTACCGCGATGCAATGGAGGGCTTCCGCATTGCGGACAGCGTTGAAAGCATACTTGTACTGCTTCGTCGGGCAAACAAGTTCATCGACGAGACTCAGCCGTGGGTGCTGGCACGCGACGAGGCGTCGCGCGAGCGTCTCGGTACAGTGCTTTATGACCTCACTGAGGCTATTCGCTGGGCGGCTGTAATGCTTGAGCCGTTAATACCCGCGTCTGCCGCTGAAATATTCTCCGAGCTTGGAACATCCGCCGTCGGCTTTGAAACCATAGGTACTGCGGATGACTTCTGCGGAATGAAGCCGGGCGAGAGCGTCAACGACGCGCGCGTACTTTTTGCAAGAATAGATGAGAAGAAGACACTTGAAAAGATCTATGCTGAGATCGAAGCGGCAAGCAAGGCGGCGGAGCCGGAAAAAGAACCCGTTGCAGAGAAGCCCGAGGGCTGTGCTGTCATAGGATACGAGGATTTTATGAAGGTGGAGCTGCGCACCGCCCAGATCAAGACCTGCGAGCCGGTGCCGCGCGCTAAAAAGCTTTTGAAGCTGACGGTCGATCTCGGGTATGAGACACGTCAGATAGTATCCGGGATCGCAAAATTCTATACTCCCGAGCAGCTTATCGGCAAGAAGATCATTGTCGTGGCAAATCTTGCCCCTGCGACGCTTTGCGGTGTACAGTCTGAGGGAATGCTTCTTGCCTCGGGAGAGGAAGAAGTCAGAGTGGTCTTCCTTGACTCCGAAACTCCTCTCGGACAGAGAGTAAGATGAGCGAGCGTTCTGTGAGCGAGAGGCTGTTGCCGCGCGGTGTCTTTGATACCCACGCTCACTATATTGACCAAAGATTTGCCGACGAATTTGACGGCGGTGCGGATGCTGCCATCCGCTCGTGCTTTGACAAGGGAATGGCGGGGATCATCAACGTAGGAACAAATCCTGATAATTCCCGCCTTGCGGCGGAGCAGGCGATGAGATATCCGCATATGTATGCCGCGGCTGGGATACATCCGTCCGATATCGGATTGTCAGGAGACATCGAGACAGAGCTTGCGAGACTGGGCGAATTGCTTTCGGAACGCCGGAAGTACAAAATCGTCGCATTGGGAGAGATAGGGCTCGACTATCACTGGCAGCCTTATGACCGCGAGCTGCAGGCGCGGTATCTTGACGCCCAGCTGTCGCTGGCAAAGGAGCTTGACCTGCCCGTGATAATTCATGACCGGGAAGCGCACGGCGACTGCTTTGAAGCGGTGCTTCGGCATCCCGGTGTGCGCGGTGTTTTTCACAGCTATTCAGGAAGCGCCGAAATGGCGCTTGAGCTGTGCCGACGCGGCTTTTACATTTCTTTTTCCGGAACGGTTACCTTTAAGAACGCGCGGCATGTCCGGTCGGTCGTCGAGGAGCTTCCGCGTGACAGGATCCTGATTGAAACAGACTGTCCTTATCTTACGCCCGAACCGTTTCGCGGCAAGCTCAACTATTCGGCATATGCCGCCTATACCGCGGCGGCTGTGGGGGAGCTTCTTGAAATGGATTTTTCATCTGTCGCAGCACTGACAGCCGGAAATGCCGCGTCTCTTTTCGGACTCGCGACTCAATGATAGCAAAAAGCAGATAAAAAAATCAAAAAAATCTGCCTTTATAAGAGCAAATTGTCCAAAAGACTCTTGCAAAACGCCGGGTAATATAGTATAATAATAAGTGTGGCTGTGTATATCGCGCCTCGCGGTTCATATCGGAACTTTATCGCGCCGTAAGCTATGGCGCGTAGGACGGCATTTATATGACCGTCCGGAAAATAAAAATTCATATTATTTACGAAAGAGGAACTACAATGGCGAAATTCGAAACCGGAAGCATCCGCAACATTGCTCTGTTGGGTCACGGCGGATGTGGAAAGACCTCGCTTGCCGAGGCTATGCTCTATATCAGCGGAGGAACCGACAGACTTGGCAAAACCAGCGACGGAAATACCGTCTGTGACTTTGATCCTGAGGAGATAAAGAGAAGCTTTTCAATTTCCACTGCTATTGCGCCGGTTATTTGGAAAGGCGCAAAGCTCAATGTGCTTGATACCCCCGGTTATCTTGACTTTGTCGGCGAGGTGAAACAGGCTCTGCGCGTTGCAGGAAGCGCTGTTATTCTTGTCGACGCCAAATCAGGCGTTGAGGTAGGAACTGAGCTTGCATGGGATTATGCCACAGAGGTTGGTGTTCCCACTGTTTTCTTCATTAATAAATATGATGACAACGAGGCGAATTTCGACCGTGTTTTCGATCAGCTGAAGGAGAAATTCGGAAGCTCCGTTTGCCCTGTTGTTGTACCGGTCAAGTCCGGCAAGGAGATACAGTTTGTTGACCTTATTGACATGAAGGCGTTCAAGTGCGACGCAAAGGGCGCAAAGGTCGAGATCGCTATGACCCCTGAGCTTGAAGCCGCCGCCGAAAGCCACAAAGCAGACTTCAACGATGCTATCGCCATGGTCAACGAGGACATAATGATGAAGGTCCTTGAGGAAGAGGAGATCACCCGTGAGGAAGCTGCTGCTGCTATTCACGACGGTATCGTCTCCGGAACAATAGTGCCTGTATACTGCGGCTCCTCCACCACTCTCGCCGGAATTACCGAGATGATGGACGCGGCGGTCAGCGCTTTCCCGAAGTTCACCTCCAAAGGTAAGGTAGCGCTTGAGGACGGCAAGGAAGCCAAGGTTGACCCCGCCGGTCCTGCTGCAATATTTGTTTTCAAGACCGTTGCCGACCCGTTTGTCGGTAAGATGTCGTATTTCAAGGTAATGAACGGTACTCTTAAGAGAGATATGTCTCTTAAGAACCTCACCACCGGCGTTACCGAAAAAATGTCCCATATTTATACGCTGAAGGGCAAGAACCAGACTGAGGTCGACGAGCTTGCCTGCGGTGATATCGGTATGATCGCCAAGCTCAGCAACACCAACACCAACGACACTCTGCGCGAGAGCGGAGATGAAAAGTATGCTCCCACCGTATATCCTGTTCCGAACATGACTCAGGCGATGATTCCCGAGACCGCCAAGGATGAGGGCAAGATCTCGCAGAGCATGGCAAGAATGGTTGAGGAGGATCTCACTCTTAAGTATGAGACCGACCCCGATACCAAGCAGATGATTATTTCCGGTCTGGGAGATATGCACCTTGCGATCCTTGCTGCAAAGCTTAAGAACCGCTACGGCGTTTCAATCAAGCTTGAAATGCCGAAGATCGCATACCGTGAAAAGATCACAAAGACTGTGGATATCCACGGCAGACATAAAAAGCAGAACGGCGGTTCGGGTCAGTTCGGCGACGTCTGGATCAAATTCTCTCCCGGAGAGGCAGAGGGACTTACCTTTACCGTTTCAGTCGTTGGCGGTGTTGTTCCTAAGAACTTCAACCCGGCGGTTGAAAAGGGTCTGCTTGAAGCAATGCAGAAGGGCGCAGCCGGATTCCCGATGACTCATCTCGCTGCCGATCTGCACGACGGCTCTTACCATCCCGTTGACTCTGATGAAATTTCCTTCAAGACTGCGGCTCAGCTTGCTTACAAGCAGTGCCTGCTTGAGGCTGCTCCGGTTATTCTTGAGCCGGTGGGCGAGCTGGATATCACGGTTCCCGAATCCCTTGTCGGTGATGTTATGGGTGACCTCAACAAGAGACGCGGAAGCATTATGGGTATGGACGCCGCCAAGAAGAAGGGATACACTGTGGTTCATGCCATTGCTCCGAAGGCGGAGATAATGGATTATCCGATCGCATTGCGTGCAATGTCTCAGGGACGTGGATCATTTACTTTCAAGGTAAACGATTACGCTACCGTTCCGGGCAACATTGCTCAGAAGATAATTGAGGATTACAAGAAGTCTCAGGATGCCTGATAATACAGGTAATTAATACACCGGAGTATTCAACGCCGCTATGGATCAGGCTAAATGCCTGTTAAGGTGCTGACTGCACGGTATACAAAAGCATGGGGGTGTCGAAGGTTTGACGGCTTTCGACACCCTGTTTTATTAATTAATGATACCAATGAAAAACAGCAAAAAAGATGTTTCTGTTCTTAAAAAAGATTATTGGTTTGATGTAGCCGCTGTTTCCGTGCTGATCGCACTAAGCATTATTGTGGGCGGTATCAATTTTATATCGGGAGACGGTGACTCGCTTACATTTGCCAATGTGTTTTCGTCTTTGATATACCTTGCAGTCTGGGCATTTTGGGGCTGTACCGTTCTGCCGCGTCGAAGGGCAACTCATCCTGTACGGATCTTTTATACCGCATGGTTTGCGCTGGGGGCTATTGCGGCATTGTCACTGCTCATAATTTCTCTGGCTTCTTCCGGCGGTGCATCCTTTATGACATCTGAGGCAGGCAGTAAGGCAACAGTGGTTTTGTTCTTAATGTGCTCGCCTATGTACGGAGTTTGCTTTTTCGGAAGTGACGGATACATCCTCAACGATATTTTCATGCTGATGCTTTCACTTGTCTTGATACTCATGCCGTACATCGTGCAGCGTGCAATAGTGAAAAAAGAGCTAAAAAAATAGTAGTCTTTTGCGCATAACATTGGGGTGTCGGAAGCTTTGCGGCTTCCGACGCCCCGGAATTTTTGTATTTGATAGTGTTTTACCTTTTTTTGCCTGTGTTCGGACGGCGTGAGTCGGTGGCTCCTTCGGTTATATCTCCGGAACGCGTAAGTGCCATCTTTGTCAGCATAGGTCCAACAAGCTCATATATCAGCACACCGAACAATACTATATTGCGTATGATCGCGCCTTCCTCACCAAGCACGCCTACGGTTACAGACATACCGAGCGCCACACCCGCCTGAGGCAGAAGGGTGATTCCGAGGTTGTTTACGATGGGCTTTGAACACTTCATAAGCTCGGCGCTCCATTTTGCGCCCAGGATCTTACCGGCAGAGCGGGAGAGTATATATGCCACGCCAATTCCAACTACGGCAAGATCGGTGAAAACATTCAGCTCAAGCTCAGCTCCGCTGAGAACAAAGAACAAAATGAACAGTGGTCCGGTCCATGCATCTGTTCTTTCCATGATCTCCTCGGAAAAGTCGCAGATGTTGCAGAATACAGTAGCGACCATCATGCACACCAAAAGACTTGAAAAGCCTACGTGTACAGGTCCGATGCTGAATTCAAGCTTTGACAGCGCAACGGCAAGAATAACAACCGTAACGGCAAGGGAAAGACGTTTGCTTCTTGAGTGGAAGAACCGTTCAAACCATGAAAACAGGAATCCTATAACAAATCCGAGCAGCAGAGACAGGATTATTTCTACAAAAGGATTGACGATAATGGAGACAAGATCGAAGCTGCCCACGTGCATGGCTTTGGCAATTCCAAAGAAAATGGCAAATATCACGAGACCTACCGCATCGTCGAGGGCAACTATCGGGAGAAGCAGGTCGGTAAGTTCTCCGTGCGCCTTGTACTGCCGCACGACCATGAGCGTAGCGGCGGGAGCGGTAGCGGTTGCAATTGCTCCGAGAGTAATGCAGGTGGAAATAGGGAGCTTATCTCCGAGTACAAAGTGCAGGGCTATCAACACCACATCAACAAACACAGTGGCGGATACTGCCTGAAGTATACCGATAACAAGAGCCTGCTTGCCGATATGCTTAAGCTCTTTAAGACGGAATTCATTTCCTATTGAAAAAGCGATAAAGCCGAGAGCTACGTCGCTGATAAGTCCGAGGGCGGTTACAGCTGAATTTGTGGTGAAGCCCAAGCCCTCGATTCCGAGTCTGCCGAGGCAGTAAGGACCGACAAGTATGCCGGCAACGAGGTAGCCGGTTACTGCGGGGAGCTTAAGAGGTTTGGCAACACGTGACATAAGCAAACCGGCGATAAGTGCCGTTGCGATGCTGAGTAAGGTAGTCATAAGAGGAATGCGTTCCTTTCGGGTAAAATGAATTATAGAAAACTTTGAAGTCAACACCGACATAATATATCACTTTTGCGTCGGTTTGTCAAGCGAAAAGCAGAATAATCGGCAAAAAATACAGAAAAAATCCGGGAAGCGCCTTCTTGTGAGGCAGTTCCCGGATCTTATGCAATTTTGGGTCACTCGTTACCGTAAAGCAGGGTAAATGTTGCGTAGTGATCGTCGGTGTAATATATCAGACCGTCGTTTGAAAAAACTATGCGTTTGGCGCCGCGGGACGATGCACCGAGGGTATCAATATCGCATTCGGTGTATTTACGCCCGGATTTTTTGGGAAGCAAGCCTTCGTAATTTCCGAAGTTGTCGCCTCCGATACATTTGCCGGGGGCATATTTTTCAAGCGAGCCGCCTGTCCAGCCGAGTTTTTGCGCTTCAGCTTTGGTAATGAAGTTCTGCGGAAGCTCTCCGTACTGGTGGATGTAAAGCGCTACGTCTTCCTTGGATGTGTATGTGCCGTTTTTGTCGAGCTTTTGCTCCGCCGGCGCTGTTGTTTCGGCGGGAGCTTTCGCAGTGGTTTCGGCAGAAGGCTTTGCGGTAGTTTCCGGTGTGGGCTTTGACGTTGTTTCCGCTGCGCTTGACTCCGGTAGAGCAGAGGTTGACTCCGGAGTGTCATAAGACGTTGAAATGTCTGCCGCCGTAGATGACAGGCTTGATGAGCTTACGTCCGGAATGTCTGTATCGTTCCGGAACAGATTGGGGAATAAAAAGTAAAGGGCAGCAATCAGCAGGACTGCGGCGATCCCCAAGAGTATTCTTTTTGTTTTTGGACTGATTTTAGGAGTTTTCTGCATTGTTGACATAATTCCTTTCCCGCGGTATTTCCGCAGCACAGATATATTATAGCAGAAAAATGACCGAATGCCAATAGCAAAAAAGAAATTTGCAGAAAAATGGGGAGCATCATGAGCGCTTTACGGCAGTTTAGCTGAAATTTCAGTTCCAAGATAATGTTTCGGCGTATTTCAGCGTGAATGCGAATAGCTTATATTGATAAAAACGAAAGAGCAGGGCATTCTTATGTCGGATAAAAAGGATATTAGGACCGCCGCGGCGTATATCCGTGTTTCAACCGATAAGCAGGAGGAGTATTCACCGGAAAGCCAGTTGAGCATCACGCGTGAGCACGCCGCGCGGGAAGGGTATTATATACCGGATGAATTTGTGTTTTATGACGACGGAATTTCAGGTAAGAACGCATTGAAGCGCGAAGGATTTGTGCGCATGATATCCCTCGCCAAGGATAAATCTCACCCATTTGAAGTGATATACGTATGGAAATTTTCCCGATTTGCGCGTAATCAGGAGGAATCTCTGGTCTACAAGAACCTGTTGCGCCGCAACGGTGTTTCGGTCGTTTCGGTGTCCGAGCCGCTGCCTGACGGACCGTGGGGTTCGCTTATTGAGCGGATGATAGAGTGGATGGACGAGTATTATCTGATAAATCTCGGCACTGAGGTAAGGCGAGGAATGAACGAGCGCGCCGCTCGCGGATTGCCGAATGTCCCACCCGCCGCAGGATATGACATTATTGACGGTAAATATGTCATTAATGCCGATGCGGATGTGATAAGGGATGTGTTCCGTCGCTTCAACTCCGGAGAAAGCATGAGGCAGATCGCCGCCGGGCTTGGCGCGATGGGATTCAGAACAAGATATGGAAATCCGCCTGATAATCGTTGGGTTGAATATGTACTAAACAACCCTTGCTACATAGGTAAGATACGTTGGAGTGCAGACGGTGAGAGGCATATCTCAAGGCGGGATTATGACAGCCCGGGGGTAATGACAGTTGACGGAAAGCATGAGCCCGTTATCTCTCAAGGAGAATGGGAACGCGCTCAGGCTCGCTTGGCTGAACAAAAACGGATTTACGCACGTCATGCAAGGGTTGAGCAGTCGGTCGATTTTATGCTGAAAGGACTGCTCAGATGCAGTAGCTGCGGAGCAACGCTTACAATGTGTTCGGGAAAGGCGCGGTTGCAGTGCCACAACTATGCACGTGGCTTGTGTCACAAGTCACATTCGGTATCGGTTCAGGCGGCAAACGAAGCTGTGATCGCCGCTGTTTGTGCCGCCGTGGGAGAGCTTGATTTCACTGTAAATGTATCTGGCATTGATTCTGATGTGATTGGCGGCGTAGCGGAATATGAAAAGGCAATTTGCACTGAGCAAAGGAAGCTCAGCCGTGCCAAGGAGGCATATCTTGCGGGGGTGGATACGCTTGAAGATTACCGACAAAACAAGGCGGTATCAGAGGGAAGGATAGAGGAGCTTGAGAAGAAAAGAAAATCACTGTGCGACGCAGAATGTTCTTTGACCGGAGCGGAAACCGGCATTGCCCGCCGCGTCAGGGTCTGTGTCAGCGACATTTTGCGGTCAGATGATGTATCGGAAAGTGTCAGAAATCTTGTTTTGCGCTGCATGACGGAGAAAATAGTTTTTGACCGGTCGGAGAATCAATACAAATTATTTTTTCGTACCTGAAAATGATATCCTTTTGCCGCCCGGAGGTCCGGACGGTGAACTCGGCGCGTCGATGAGATATCTGAATCAAAGATATTCAATGCCATCAAACGAAACAATTGGGGTTCTCACGGACATCGGCACGGAGGAGCTTGGTCACATTGAGATGGTGGCGGCGATCGTATATCAGCTTACACGCAATCTGACACCGGAAGAAATACTCGACAGCCCGTATGCGTCGTACTTTGTTGACCATACGACGTCGGTGTATCCGGTATCCGCCGCCGGAGTACCTCATGACATGAAATATGTCGGAATAAAGGGAGATCCGATCGCTGACCTGAACGAGGACCTTGCGGCAGAGCAGAAGGCGCGTGTCACCTACGACAATATTCTGAGGCTTACGGACGACCCGGATGTTCTTGATCCTATCAGATTCCTTCGTGAGCGTGAGATCGTACATTATCAGCGGTTCGGTGACGCCTTACGCACGGTTCAGGACAGTCTTGACAGTAAGAATTTTTACGCCTTCAATCCCTCTTTTGATACAAAGGGCGTATTCAAAAGCAAAAGTTAAAAATGTGGGGCTGTTGCGATACGCAACAGCCCCTGAATCAACTGCCGATATCCGCTTAACAGATTTAAGTATGCGGTCGGGAATCGGCTGTAAGGTCAGTTTTCGGCTTCAATATGTTCTATGAGGTCTGCTATCACGCCGTCTTCGTTAGAGCAAAGGCAAAGATCTGCCACTTCCTTGACTACGCTGAGTGCGTTGGCGGGGCAAACGCCTACATCTGCCGCCTTAAGCATGGCGATATCGTTTTCGTAGTCGCCGACAGCGTATATTTTCAAAGGTCCGGGGTGCTTGCTGTCTTTGCATATCTTTCTCATTTCGGACAGCATTGACGCTTTGGTACAGCCCTTTTTCTGAATTTCAAGGAAGGTAGGACCGGATTTGCTCAACTCGAACACGTCCCCCATCTCGCGGACAAGCGCCTCTCTGAGGCTGTCGAGAACTTCTGAGGAGTCACGTATGACGACTTTATACCAATTGAATTTTTCCCATTCATCAAGCGGAATGATATGGCGTTTTTCAGGCGGACAGCTTTCAAAATCGCGCTGCATTATAGGCTTTAATGGCGGGCAGGTGACATATCCTTCAGGAACCGACAGGCGTATGCTGACTCCCGGCATTGCGGCATACATAAAATCAATGGCGCGGCGTGTCAGCTCATAATCAAGAAAATGCTCGCATAGCGGGGTATTATTCTGAAAATCGTACATATACGCACCGTTGCAGGCTATTACAGGCGCATTTACAAGCTCACGCACCGTAGGTATGGTAAGAGTAAGGCTCATGTCAACACGCCCTGTGGCTATTGAAAACCGCCCGCCTTTTGCCTTGAAATATTCAATTGCATCAATGTTGCGCTGTATAATCTTCGCGTGTTTCCCGAAAAATGTTCCGTCAAGATCGGTCAGTATAAGAATATTTGAGAAGTCTTTCATTGCTTTATATAATCCTCGATTGATTTATACGGTTGGGCATATCCTGACGCAAGACGCATCCGGTCTATAAGTGTCTGCATATCCGCCGGGCACGGTGCGGTAAAGCTCATTGTCTTTCCTGTCCGTGGGTGAGCAAGCTCAATCCTTGCGGCGTGAAGACACTGACCGTGGATCATTGCCCGGTTCTGTGTGACGATCGGACTTGCCTCACCTCCGTATACGGGGTCGCCGAGCACGGGGTGTCCGAGAGATGCCATGTGTACGCGTATCTGGTGCGTTCTGCCGGTCTCAAGCCGGCAGACAACGAGGGACGCACCCGCGTAACGCTCGGCGATCTGCCAGTGTGTTACCGCGTCGCGTGAGCGGTATGCCGGGTCGCGTATAACAGCCATTTTTTTGCGGTCTACCGGATGTCTGCCTATCGGTGCATCAACAGTGCCGGAGTCCTCATGCATAGCACCGCACAGCAACGCAATATACGTGCGTCGGACTGCGTGTTTCTTGATATCTGCGGCAAGAGATGCGTGGGATGCGTCGTTTTTGGCAACAACGAGCAGACCTGAGGTATCTTTGTCAATGCGGTGGACGATTCCGGGACGCATGACCCCGCCGATCCCGGAAAGGCTGCTTCCGCAATGCGCAAGAAGGGCATTTACAAGTGTACCGTCCGGATTTCCCGCCGCCGGATGCACGACCATTCCGGACGGCTTATTTATGACGATAATGTCATCATCCTCATATATGACGTCAAGCGGAATTTCCTCCGGCTGTGCTTCGGCAGGACGCGGGGCAGGGAGTGACACTGTTATTGTGTCTCCGGCGCGCAGCTTCTGCCGCTTTGCGGAAACCTTTCCGCATACAGTTACCCGACCTTCCTCGCAAAGCCGCGCGGCAGCTGACCGGCTGAGCTGTCCTTGGGCTGGGTAAAGCTCAGCGGAGGCTCCATCGGGCGAAGCCTCCGCTAAAAATGCGTCAAGTCTTTCGCCGTTGCTTTCGTTCGGAACAGTGAAGCGAATAATGACGTCACCGGCTTGAGAACCGGGATTTTTTAATGCTTCCTTTTCCGTCATGACGGGCGAAATCCTTTCTTTTTATGTGATATGAAAATTATTTTTCCTGATCTTTCCCTGTGCTTTCGCCGCCGTTATCATTTGTCGGCTCAGGGGCGTGGCAGGAAGTGCGTTCTCCGGCGTTTCCGCAATCCGTATCAGATGTGCTTTCGTTACCCTCGCGGCGATTTTTTTCTGCTTTATACTCAGAAACACTGAGCTTGATAATATATATTATGAGCAGACCGACGCCGATGCAGATACAGGAGTCGGCAACGTTGAAGACCCAGTTCCAAAGCTTCGGAAATGCGCAGAAGTCAATGAAATCAATGACGTACCCGAGCAAGACCCGGTCTATCATATTGCCTATTCCTCCGGCAAGCACCAGTGCAAGACCGGCGCGCTCCAGTCTGCTTTGGGGCTTTGAGTAGATCATGAATCCAAGCAGGCAGACGATTGTTAGCGTCGAAAGAACCAGAAAGACCCAACGGTTGTCCGCGAGCATTCCAAAGGCAGCGCCGCGATTTTCAACATATGTGAATCTCAGAACTCCGGGAATAAGATAAAATGAAGGTTGTCCCTCAAGCAGTATGACTGCCAGCCATTTTGAAAGCTGATCCAAAAAAACAAGAACTGCGACGCAAATTAACCAAATAAGCATTATTCCTCAATTCTGGGGCGGCACGGCGGGTTGCCCGCAGTGCCGCATATTAGTGACGGTTTGTTGCCGCGCTGTTACGTGAGCCGGAAAGCGGGGGATCTCAGCCTATGATGCTGCGGCAACGGTCGCAGAGGAAGCCGTCCTCGGTCTTCTCTCCGTGCGTTGAATAGCACCAGCAGCGATCACATTTTTCACCGTCGGCAGCCTCTACAAGGACGCCGATGGGACGACCGTCCTCGGGACGGTAGGCATTTTCGGGGGCGGGGGCGTTCTCAATGTGAGCGCCGCTTGTAATGAATACAGAGGCAAGCTCGTCCTCGCCGAAGGCTTTGAGAACCGACAGCAGCTTTTCGTCTGTGGTAAATACCGTGACCTTGGCGTCAAGAGATTTGCCTATGCGCTTTTCGGCGCGGGCAAGCTCAAGTCCTTTCATTATATCGTCACGGAGCTCGAACAGTGCCTCATACTTTTCCGCGCCGTCAAATTCATATTCTGCATTGGCGGTGGGCATGGGATTGAGATATACACTGCGGCGATCGTCGGTGGAGGCGTGCGGCATAGCCTGCCAGATCTCCTCGGCTGTGAATGCAAGCAGAGGGGCTATCAGACGGTCGAGCGCGTTGATTATGCGGTACATGGCGCTCTGAGCCGATCTGCGGGCGCGGGAGTCGCTGCGTTCGACATATACGCGATCCTTGGTTATGTCAATGTACAGCTTTGACATATCTATCGTGCAGAAGTTGTTCACAGCGTGATATACGATGTGGAACTGATAGCTGTCATATGCTTCGCGCGAGGTCTTTATCAGCGCACCCAGACGCGACAGCGCCCAACGGTCGATATCGTAAAGCTCGTTTACGGGCAGAAGGTCGGTGTCGGGATTAAAGTCACCGAGGTTTGCCATAATGATACGAGCGGTGTTGCGTATCTTGCGATAGGTTTCGGAAAGCTGACGGAAAATGTTGTCGGATGCACGCACATCGACAGTATAATCGCTGGAAGCGACCCAAAGACGAACAAGGTCTGCACCGTATTTTTTGATTATCTCATCGGGGGAGATGGAGTTGCCGAGAGATTTGTGCATGGCTTTTCCTTCGCCGTCAACCACCCAGCCGTGGGTGAGAGTGCAACGGTAAGGAGCGCCTTCTCCCTTGGCACCGACTGCGGTGAGCAGGGAGGACTGGAACCAGCCGCGGTATTGGTCGGCTCCCTCAAGGTACATATCGGCAGGCCACTTAAGGTCGGGGTTATCGTCAAGCACGGCAAAGTGCGACGAACCGGAGTCAAACCAACCGTCAAGTGTGTTGGTTTCTTTGGTAAAGTGCTTTCCGCCGCAGTGAGGGCAGACAAAGCTGTCACCGAGTATTTCGGAAGCGTCGAGATCAAACCATGCGTTTGAGCCGCGCTCTGCAAAGATCTTGGCGGTGCGGTCTATGCTTTCATCATTGCAGATGGGTTCATGGCAGTCGGAGCAGTAGAACACCGGGATCGGAAGTCCCCAATGACGCTGACGGGAAATGCACCAGTCGGCGCGCTCACGAACCATCTGTACTATTCTCTCGCCGCCCCATGCGGGGATCCATTCCACCTTCGAGCAGGCATCAACTGCCGCATCCTTGAAAGCGTCAACAGAGCAGAACCACTGAGGTGTGGCGCGGAAAATGATCGGGTGTTTGCATCTCCAGCAGTGCGGGTAGGAGTGCGTGACCTCCTCGGAAGCAAACAGCGCTCCTGATTCCTTCATATCAGCGAGTATGGCTTCGTTTGATGCTTCGTAGTACATACCCGCAAATTTTCCGGCGTCTGCTGTCTGATAACCGCGGTCGTCTACCGGGACGATAATGTCGATGTTGTAGCGACGGCAGGTATTGTAGTCGTCAGCACCGAAACCGGGGGCGGTGTGAACGCAGCCTGTACCGCTGTCCATTGTTACGTAGTCTGCATTGACAATAACGGAATCGCGGTCGAGGAAAGGATGACGGGCGCGCATGAATTCAAATTCACGTCCCGGCAGGGTCTTTACGATCTCGTAATTTTCAATGCCTCCGGCAGCCATGGTTCTGGCGGCAAGTGCTTCGGCTACGATATAATAATCTTCACCCGCTTTGACGACAGCATAGCTTTCGTCCGGGTGCAGAGCAATTGCAAGGTTGCCGGGAAGAGTCCATGTTGTGGTCGTCCAGATGATGAAGTAGGTGTGTGCGAGGTCGGCAACATCGGAGAGCTTTCCTCCGAGGTCATCGCAGACGCGGAATTTTACATAGATAGATGTACATTTATCGTCGTTGTATTCGATCTCAGCTTCGGCAAGAGCGGTTTCGTCGTGAGGGCACCAGTAGACAGGCTTAAGTCCCTTATAGATGTAGCCCTTTTTGAACATTTCGCCGAAAACGCGCACCTCTCTGGCTTCAAAGGAGGGAGCCATTGTGGTGTAGGGATGCTTCCAGTCTCCGCAGACGCCGAGACGGATAAATTCCTCTCTCTGGCGGTCAACATAGTCCTGCGCAAACTTATGGCAGGCATCGCGGAACTCGGAGATCGACATTTTCTTGCGGTCGAGCTTGTTCTTCTTGATTATCGCGCTCTCAATGGGCATACCGTGGTTGTCCCAGCCGGGAATATAGGGGGCATAGTATCCCTGCATTGACTTTGACTTGACAATTATATCCTTGAGCACCTTGTTCATTGCTGTACCCATATGGATGTCCCCGTTGGAGAAGGGAGGTCCGTCATGGAGTACGAACTGCTCATGACCCTCGTTTGCCTTGAGCATGAGGGAATAAAGGTCTATGCTGTCCCAATATTTCAGCATCTCCGGCTCGCGCTGGGGAAGATTGGCACGCATTGCAAACGTGGTTGAAGGGAGATTGAGTGTGCTTGTGTAATCTTTAGACATATGAGGTTAATCCTTTCTTGATGTCCGGATTTTATTTTCCAAGCCGGCGGCGGATAGCGGCAAGTGAGTTTTTCATATTTCCGTAGCCGGAATTTTTTGATTGGTCGATGTTTGAATTGATTTCGTCGGAACGGCTTTCAGGCTCTTCGGGTTTTTGTTCTGTTGCGGCGGCAGGTGCGTCAGTACTGTCAGCAGTGGATTTTTCTTCCGCTGTTGAATACATTGCGGCAAGCATATTTTTTATCTCATCATCGGTTGCGGAATTTGTGTCCTTTGCAGCTGATGGATCCTCGGCGGGGGCAATATTATCCGGTTCTGCGGAAAATTCTGAAATCGCCTGCTTCAGCGCGTTTACCACGCTGTCCTCATCGTTACCGGGGGCATCCGATGCGAGATCGATATCCAGTGTGATTTCAGCCGGAGTCTCGTCACCGGCGAACAGATTGGGATCAAGGGCTTCGTCAAGCGCTTCGTCTGCCATATCTTCGGGCGTGGGATCGACCGATTCGACGTTTTCACTGTCGGTCACGCCGGGCTCCGGAATGTCCGATACTTCTGCAATTTCAGTTTCTGTCTCAGCGGGAGCGGCTGTGCCTTCCTGAACGGGTTCGTCTCCGGTGCTTTCATCAACGGCGGTGACACAGGCTTCCGTCTTATCAACTGTGTTTACAGGAGCAACGGCGTTGCGGCACAAAATTTCGCTGCGTTCGTCAAATGTACGGCAAAGCTCTGCGGTGCGCTCGTCAAGCGTCTGGCAGAGCTGTTCAGCTCTTGCAACAAGTGCGCAAAGGCGTTCCGAGGACTCGGCAAGCTTTTTATCATTGGCGCTTACTGTGACACCAACAGATGCAAGTCTGCGGTCAAGCTGTTCTGCTTCCGCGATAAGACGTGCATTTGTTTTCTGTAATTCGCTTATTGTATTTTGCAGTTCAGTATTTTCTTCGCTGAGAGCACGGTTTTCGTCAATAAGCGCTTTGGTTTCGGCGGTAAGAGCGGCGGTTTGCTTTTCGGCGGCATCCGCGCGTTCCCCTGCTGCGGCAGCCTCAGCGTGGAGACGGCTTATGCAGGAAAAAAGGTCGGAGATGGCTCGGTCGGCGTTCCGGGCGGGATATGTTTCTCCGCTGAGAGAATATTTATTCTTGAAGGATTCGGAAACGGTCATTGCAAACCTCCGTAGTGATGAAATTTTGAAATAATACTGTTATCGCGCAGGATCCCACAAAAATCTGTCATCCCCATGGAATGAATGAGATCGCAGTCTGAACGAGCAGAAGCAGTATGGCGGTGCAGAAGAAGGATACGTCGATAGGCATTCCCTGAAACCAGTTCATGCGTTCAAAAAGCGCCCGTATTGGATATATAAACGGTTCAGTTATGGTGCAAAGAAAAATATAAATTTTGCTTTCACCGTCCATCATAAACCACGACATAATTGAGCGGACAAGCATTGCCAGAATAATAAGCGACAAAAAGCTGTCCACGAGACTGACAACAAGGTATAAAAACAGTTCCAAATCAAACTCCGTACCGCAATGCGTTTTTTTGCGGAGCCGAACGTAAGCGTGTCGGCTTCCGGTGTGCCGCTTTCAATAAAACCTACCGCGCCGGGAATATCCTTCCGCAGCGCGGCAAATCAGGCAGGCTGCATTAGAGCCTGCCGCAGTCTGGACGCGGCAAATAGTGGGCACCGGGAATTACCCGGGGAATCCGTCGGGTGTATCAGCAGAAGGATCGGATTCGGCTCTGTGACCCTCCTCGGATATTTCCATGTTTTCGGGAGCAAGCATATATGTGTTTGCAGCTACTCTCTTTATCTGTCCTCCGAGAGCATAGGATACACCGGTAAGGAAGTAGATCAGATTTGAGGCTGTCTCCTTGTTGGCAGACTCAAGGTTAAGAACTACTGCGCATCTGTTAATGAGAAAATCAGCTATTGCCGGAGCTTCCTTGTAGCTTGTCGGCTTTATCAGCTTCATCGCAAAGGCAGAGCCCGACGACATTGAAGACGAATAGGAAGAAGTAGTTCTTTTGGGGGTATCCTCAATATTCAGATCATCATTTTCGTTTGATGCAAATGCGCTTTCATCCGGATATGCGGTATCACCGCCGGAATAGTAATCCGTATCGTATGCGCTGTCGTAGTTGTTATCCTCGGGTTTATTTTTCTTGATGTTGAAGAAGCTCATGGTTATCCTCCGTGTTTATTTTCATGTATTTTTAACATTTATTATTGCGGTCAGCGTCCGAAAAGGGCACGTCCGATACGCACGCAGTTTGCGCCGCATTTGATGGCGGTCTCGAAGCTGTCGCTCATGCCCATCGAAATGACAGGCTCTTTTATATTATGAAGTTTTTCGTGCCAAATGTCAAGCACAAGTTGATAAGTTTCTGAAAAATAATTTGAATAATCCTCTTTTTTCTCGCATTTCGGACCCATTGTCATGAATCCACGCTGTTCTATGTGCGGAAAACGCTCGAGCGAGCGGCAGAAATCAGCGGCGTCGGAGGGAAGGATCCCGCCCTTGCTTGTCTCGCCTGCGCAGTTTATCTCCACCAGCACACGCGTTACCGTGTCATGCTCGGCTGACTGACGTTCGATCTCTGCGGCAAGGCGTTCTGAGTCAAGAGAGTGGATCAGCACAGTCCTGCCTATAAGCTGACGCACCTTGTTGGTCTGAAGTCTTCCTATGAAGTGAAACCTTATACGGTCCCTTTCCTCGGGGGAAAGCAGTGCCTCATGCGCGAGCAATTGCTGAACCCGGTTTTCGCCTACGTCCGCTACTCCGCACGCCCGCACAAGATGAAGAAATTCGCCGTCATCCGCATATTTTACCGCGGCAACAAGCGTTGGCGGAAATGTAAGCCCCGCAGAGCGGGACGCCGCGGTTATACGGTAAACGATATCGTTTACCGAGCGGTCGATATATGAATAATCAGTCATGGAAAAACGCTCCTTTGAGTTATATCTTACGGAACTGCATGGCGGCTTTATCCGAGAGCCTTTCCGTCGTACAGATTCCTGCCTGTAAGTATTATATCCTCAAGCTCGTCAAGGTAGTAGTAATAATCTTCCTTTGTGCCGTATTTTACCGGAGTGCCGCCGTTATCGTAATTGCGGCGTTCCCAGCCCTTCTTTGCGGCGTAGCGGTGCAGGGAAACATAGTCGCCGAGAAGCCCGTCGGCATTGAAACCGAGTACCTTGTATGTCGGCGGAATGTCCTGACCTACCGCAGAATATTCGGATACTATGCAGTAATCGTCATTTTGCAGCATAATGCTTATCTTGCGGAAGTACACGCGCCCGCCGTGCAGGGTATAGACTCCCGTCATACCGTTATAAGACCTTACGGCGCTCATCGGGACGCGGTAGCCGCGATACACGGTGCGTTCGAGCTTTACGCTGAGACTGCGAAGGTAATTGAAGCCCTCGGGCATCGTCTGCGTTGAAAGAAGCAGAAGTGTTCCGCCGTTTTGCGTATCTGCAATTTTTTTCTCGAGTATCATGGGGATAACGGTGCCGCCGCTGTCGGTGAACTGCACATTGTATTCGTTGCCTTGTACATAGTACGTATCGTTTTCCCGTTCAAGCGGAACGATTATATACCATTTCGCTCCGTTTACCAGCTTACCCACAGCTGTCGTCGGAATCACGGGATCGGCACTGAGCGCAGCGTAAAATCCCTCACAGGTGAAATCTTCAACAAGGGCGGAGGTAAAGCTCTGCTCGTACCCGTCGCAGTATCTGAAGTAATACCCGACGCTTGACGCCCTGACTGTCTCAAGTACGTTGCCGAGGTGTGAAACAAGACTGCTGCGTTCGGTGCGAAGCGCTGCGGTGGCAGAGGATACTCCGGATATTTTTCCGCGATATATATCATATCTGATGAGCAGACGCCTCAACGTATCCGAGGCATCCGCCGCCGCGCCGAAGTCACGGCAGGCGAGCGACGTCATGAGCGACGAATATGTGTCAGACACTGCCGCCTTTACATCCGGGAGTCCTTCTCCGGCCGAGCTTTTCTTTTCAGCCGCTTCAAGAAGGGCGATCTCACGGTCAAGCTCGGCTATCATGTCTGCCGTTTGGGCGTCATCGGCGGGATATATACTTACTACAGCTTCGTTAACGCCTGCGCGTCCGCCATCAGGGATAAGATTTATTATTGCTCCTGTGTTATCTGAGGTCAGAACCTGCTCATCCCGCAGAAGGTATGCCGTTGCTGCCTCATATTCCGATTCCGACACTACTGTTGCGGAAGTGGTGGTAACGGTTGGGGTCAGGTCGGATATAAGCTGGACTATCATATAAATTGCAAAGCCCAGTGACGCCAAAGCAACAAAAATGTGAGTAAGAGACGTAAGAAAATAATGCGTGTCGAATATCGGTGTTTTTGGTGACGACGTGTCGATACGCACAACGGGCGCATGAGAGGTCGTGCCCGACCGGTTTTCTGCCGGAGCTGTGACGTTTTCTTCTTTTTTTCCGGATCCTCCGGACGTCACCGACCTTTGAGGCTGGCGGTCATTCGTCGGCTTCATTTCTGAACCTTACTCCTTTACCCGTATGCAGTATCATTACGGGGTCTTTTAACGTGCGCCTGTCGGTGTGATCCCTGCGGCTTCGATAATTTCATACGCTTCCTCGGCGGGGTCTGTGCCATCCGTGAGGATATCTATCCAATGCACATATGGCTTTGCGCCGAACCATGTCATTTGTCGTTTGGCATACCGGCATGTAGCGGTAATTATCGCCTCACGCGCAGATTCCGGGGAATTACCTGCACGCAGCGCGGCAAGCATTTCCTTGTATCCTATCGCCTGTGCGGCAGTGGAGGGGATTCCATCCGGAAGCGGAAGGAACGCGCCCTCTCCTTCAAGCCTCATTACTTCTTCGGCAAGACCCTGGCGCAGCATTTCATCTACACGCCGGGCAATGCGCGCACGAAGTATTGACCTGTCGGGATAGCGCAGCCCGATAACAACGGCGTTATATCTCGCCGGTGACTGAGCTTCTTTTGAGCGGCGGTCAAGCTCGCTTTTGGGAATTCCTGTTTCCCGGTATATTTCAAGTGCCCGTATGACACGTCTGACGTTATTTTCGTGAATTGCCCCGGCGGATTCGGGATCGACCGCGGCAAGCATATTGTGAAGGCGCATTTTTCCACCCGGTTCGTCGGCTATCGCCTCAAGATTTGAGCGTTCACGGGTGCGCCCCGATGAATCGGAATACGAGCGGGGAAAGAGAAGACTGTCGAGATAAAGCCCTGTTCCGCCGCACAGCACCGGAAGTCTGCCTTCGGCAGTAATGCTTTCTATCACCTCTGTGGCGTCCTTAGCGTAATCGGCGCAGGAATAAGCAGTGCCGGGAGAGATGATATCAAACATGCGGTGCGGGACGCGCTCTTGTTCCGCCGCCGTCGGTTTGGCAGTGCCGATGTCCATTCCGCGGTATATCTGCATCGAGTCACAGCAGACGATGGAGCCGCCGTATCTTTCTGCAATTTTCAGCGCGAGGCTGCTTTTGCCTGATGCTGTCGGTCCTACGACCGCCACGATCGTGAGAACGGCGTCGGTTGTTGTATTATTCATGCAAGCGGGTTTTTCTTTGCGGGTCGGAAGCTGCTGCGCCGGAGCGATGCTGAGCCGCTTCGCCTGTGGGGTTCGGAAATCAGCTCCTCGGGTATAAGCGGCATATGTCCGCTTTCAAAAAGAGCCAAAGCTGATTTATCCGAGATGTTTTTATCACCGGAGCAGTCCGGGATCAGCGATTTATACGGTTCTCCGAAAGCGCATGAATATCCAAGCTCGCGCGGGATACCCTGCCACCACCATGCGGCAACACCGAGGCGGCTGCACGGCACTATCTGCCCGAAAAATCCGCCGAAAAGCTCCATCGATCTGCAAAGAAGCCGCTGGAGCGCTGACTGCCACTCGCTGTATTCCCACATTGCCTCAGGAACGGTCATCGCGATGCGGCTTGCACGGAAGTCTTTGGAATCCATGCTTCTTGTCGCGTCGCTTATGAGTACATGTGTCACCGGGCTGTGCGCATACCATACGGGCGCAGAAGCGGTTCTGAGGAAGTTTACAAAATGCTCTCTTCCGCATTCAGCATAGCTGAATTCAGGCGTCTCAGATAAGCCGTAAAGCTCCGGAAGCGCCGAGGGCAGGATCTCCTCAAATGATGCAACAAGCTCTTCCGCCAAGTCCGAAACAGGTCTTGTCGGGATAAAATAACAGGCGAGCATGAGCATAGGGGTGTAGCTGTTTATCGGAGGAATAACATATCTTTCCGCACGGTCGGAGATCACGGGTTCGGAATCTCCCGGAATCAGCATAACACCTCCGAGGGCGTCTGTCAGATTACGGGCAAATTTTCCGGCGGCGCGAAGATTGCCGCTTCCGTCCTCCTCATCATGCGCGAGGCGTACCCGCGTCATATATCTGAGTCCTGGACCGGAGAACAGAACTGAGGCAGGAATATCCTCAGGAGCGACCGAAACCGATTCATCCACGCTCAGCTCATTGTCAATAAGCTGAGGAAGCCGCAGAGCGTTTTCAACCAAAGCATCCTCTGTTGACAGAGCTTCCGGAGCGTTGTGGGTATATATCCGGACTTCGTATTTCACGGCAGTGCTCCTTTCCTGCATATTTGTCAGAATAAACATAATTATAAGTAATTATATTATACCATAAAAGTTATCTGTGTGCAATAGCGCAGAGAGAAAAATGTCAGACATTTATGAAAAATCATTGTTGGATATTGATGAAACTTCACCCTCGTGTTTTTTAACAGAAAAAGAGGATAACGAAAGGTGCAAGCCGTTCGATCCTCTTTTTATGGTTTCAGATCTTTTTGAAAAAGTCGTTCAGATACCGCATGGGTACGAGAGTGCCCTCGTCGCGCATACGGAGTATATCTTCGCGCGTCGCCGCCATTGCATCGCAGGTTTCGCCGGGCTGAAAAACTATTTCATCAAGCGAAAAATCCTTGTGGAAAAGCCAGATGTCATCAAAGCAGTCGCGCCGACGCTGTGTCATGACAAGTCTGCCGTCCTCAGGCAGCACGTCAAGTCCGGTTTCCTCCTTGATCTCCCTGACCGCAGAGGTAAGGCTGTCATCTCCCGCAAGCGCCGAGCCGCCTGTGCATTCCCACATATTCGGATATCCCTTGTTCGGCGCGCGCTTTGTCAGCAGAAACTCGCCTTGGCTGTTCTCTATCCACGCGTGAACAACAACATGGTATTCTCCGGCAGGTAGCTCGTCTCCGCGTCGGTGCGTGCGTCCGGTCGGTCGACGGTACTCGTCATATGTATCCCAGATCTCATCCGGGCTATTCTGCGTATTTATCCAACCCTGTACATACCTGAACAGATCCGGCTGGATAAACGGATAGGTCAGCTCCCGGGGCGGTGTGTCGAAAAGCTGTATCTCGGCTATTTCAGAGCTCTCCGGCAGTGAGCCAAGCTGTGTTATCTCTGCATAGCACAAAAGACCGTAATCGTTTACGCGGTATATACACATGGGCTTGATCTCGGAGGACAAAGCCCCGGTCTCTTCGTAAAGCTCTCTACGCGCCGTGTCGATGATAGCTTCGCCCGGCTCGCGGTGTCCGCCCGGAATTTCCCATGTGCTGCGTTCGCGGTGACGGCAGAATACCCATTTGTTATTGTAACGCGCGGCAATGACCGCGTATTTGATAAGCTCGTCCTGTGTGTCCTTTATGCTTTGAAACGTGACAGGCAATATGACTGCCTCCTTCCGGTTGCAAAAATGTGTTTTTAGGCAAATACGGTGAATGTATTGTTTCCAGTCAGATGATAAACATTGCATCTGCGCTGTATATGGTATGGATTTAACTATTTGCAAACTCTCTGCGACCTTCAAAACAAATCGTTATGAGTGCCTGTTCGAGCCAAGAACAATATCAGCCGATTTCCGTCGATTTGATAAACAAGCAACCAATCAGGCTGAATATGACATTCCCGGTAGCCGCCGTAATCACCCGTCAGCCAATGATCCCGATATTTTGCTTCAAGCGTTTCACCGTTTGCAAGATCAGTAATAACCGTTTTGATTTTATCAAGGTCATATCCTCGCTTTTGCGCAAGCTTCAGGTCTTTCCTGAACTGATTCGATGGAACGATTTCATACTTCACCTAAGATGTCCTCCATCATAGCGTCAACGTTGTCATACTTCTTATACTTTTCCGGATAACGGGACATCTCCTGTGCTTCTTTCATAGCATCAAGGGTTGCTCTGTTCGGAACATTTCTGGTGATGGCAAAGGGTATCCCACCCTCATATAGCATCTGTTTTAAGAAAATATTCACCGCAGTAGACAGATCCATTCCCAAATCAGCCAACATTTCCTGCGCTTTTGCTTTGGTTTCAGCATCAAGACTGATATTCGTAGATACTTTGGACATAATATCAACTCCTTTCAATAATAGTATAGCATATTATTTCTCATTTGTCAACATACTATGCTGCGTTTTTTGCGTAAATCATATCAATTATGCGCATAATATATTGAATTTTTAACATATAAACATAGCATCCCCGAAGCTGAAGAACCTGTATTTTTCTTCAACAGCGGTGCGATATGCCGCGAGCATATGTTCACGGTCATAGAATGCGGATACAAGCATGAGAAGCGTGCTTTCGGGCAGGTGAAAGTTGGTTATAAGGGAGTCGGTGATCTTGAATTTATAGCCCGGATATATGAATATTCCGGTGTCGGCGCTCATTGCGTGCAGTACTCCGCTGTCATCCGAAGCGCTTTCAAGCGTGCGGCAGGAGGTGGTTCCGACTGCGATTATCCTTCCTCCTGCGGCGCGCCGCTCGTTGATAATGCGCGCGGACTCCTCGCTGACCGAGAAATATTCTGTATGCATCACATGCTCTGATACCTTGTCAGCCTTGACAGGACGGAAGGTACCGAGACCGACATGAAGCATTACCGGAACAACGGCTACGCCCATGGAGCGGATCTTATCAAGCAGCTCATTGGTAAAATGCAGTCCTGCAGTAGGGGCTGCCGCAGAGCCCTCCTCACGGGAATATACAGTCTGATATCTTTCCGCATCGTCAAGTCTCTCCCGGATATACGGCGGAAGCGGCATGAGTCCTATCTCGTGCAGAAGAACATATGCGTTCTGATAGACCGAGCGGTCATATTCAAAGCGGACTATACGGTTTCCCTCCTCGACGATATCTGTGACCTCGGCGGTAAGCTTGCCGTTGCCGAAAACCAGCTTTGCGCCGATTTTTGCCCTTTTGCCTGGTTTTACGAGCGTTTCCCAAACGTCGGTTCCTCTTTGACGGAGCAGAAGCAGCTCGATCGTGGCTTCCTCGCGTCCTTCCGCGTGACCGTAGAGTCTTGCGGGTATCACGCGCGAGTCGTTTATGACCAGAGTATCGGTCGGAAACAGATAATCTGTAATATCATGAAAATGCCTGTGCTCGATCTTTCCGCTTTTGCGGTCGATAACCATAAGGCGCGAGGCGTCTCGCACCTTTGCGGGATGCTGGGCTATCAGCTCCTCGGGCAGGTCATAGTAAAAATCATGTGTTGACAGGTCTGTGTCGGGTTTTGAATTTCTTATTACGTCGCTCATTTCACGTTTCCTTTTTGTTTGACACTCATTTCGTTGTCCGCATATATTATATAACAAAAGGAGTTCTTTTTCAACCTTTTTGAACATGAGAGGAGTATTAATACCTTAAATGGGCAGATATACTGTGTTTACAGGAGTCGGGACTGCTCTTGTCACTCCCTTTGATGACGCAGGAAAAGTGGATTTTGATTCTCTCGGTAGGCTTATAGACCGTCAGCTCGACGGAGGCGCCGACGCGCTTGTGCTTACCGGGACGACAGGGGAATCTCCCGTGCTATCGGCGGATGAGAAAAAAGAAATATGGCGCTTCTCGCGCGAAAGGATCGACCGCGGCAGCAGAAAAGTTCCGCTTATAGCCGGAAGCGGAGGAAATGACACTGCGGCGTCTGTTGCGCTGTCGCATGAGGCGGAGCTGGCAGGCGCCGATGCTCTGCTTGTAGTTACGCCGTATTACAACAAAAGCTCGCCGGAGGGAATTGCAGAGCATTACCGTGCCATTGCCGGCTCGACCTCGCTTCCGATAATCGTTTATACAGTACCGTCGCGCACCGGAGTCAACATACCTTTTGCGGTATGGCGGGAGCTTGCTCTGATACCCAACATTGTTGCCGTCAAGGATGCAACGGGAGACCTGAGGCATACCGCGCGGCTTGCGGCGGAATTCGGGGGAGAGGGAAGACCGGACCAGCTTGCGATTTATTCCGGAGATGATGATCTTACGCTTCCGGTACTGTCATACGGAGGATGCGGCGTGATATCGGTGGTATCAAACATAATACCGGGAGACATGCACGAGCTTTGCAGACTTTTCTTTGGTGGCAAAAATGATGAGGCACTTGAGCTTTGGAGACGAATTACACCCCTGACGGCGGCAATGTTCTGCGAGGTCAACCCGATACCAGTAAAGACTGCGCTTGCTGAAATGGGTCTGTGCCTGAGATATATGCGTCTGCCGCTTGTCCCGCTGGCTGAAGAAAAAAGGTACGTTTTACGCGCTGCGCTTAAGGCGGCGGGTCTTATCTGAAAAAAGCCTGAATTGGCACAAAAAAGGGGTGTTAAACAATTCCTTCTGAATTTTTTAACACCCCAAACTACATTGGTCTTGACGGCTGAAAGCCGTCATTTTGCCACAGCATTCACTTGAATTCAGACAAGATCAAGGGCAAAACCGACCAAGATCGCCGTAAAAAACATCGAGTTTTTTACAGCCCCAATTATATTTTTATCAGACACCCTGCCAGAGCATTGCCTCGGCGACCTTCTGGAAGCCTGCAATGTTTGCTCCGACTACGAGATCGCCCTTGTGACCGTACTTTTCGGCGGCGGCAGAAGCGTTTTTGTATATGTTCTTCATTATGCCGTGCAGCTTCTCGTCAACCTCCTCAAAGGTCCAGGAGAGACGGAGCGAGTTCTGGGACATTTCAAGTCCGCTTGTGGCAACGCCTCCGGCGTTGGACGCCTTGGCGGGTGCGAAGAGGATCTTGTTGGCTTTGAAGATCTCGATAGCTTCGGGGGTGGAGGGCATATTTGCACCCTCGGCTACGGCGATCACGCCGTTGGCGACCAGCGCGCGTGCGCCGTTTGCATCAAGCTCATTCTGAGTGGCGCAGGGAAGTGCGATGTCGCAGGGAACAGTCCAGATCTCGCGGCAGGCGGGAACATATTTTACTTCTGCTCCCTTTGCGGCAGCGTATTCGCTTATCCTTCCGCGCTTTACTTCCTTGATCTCCTTGATGAGAGCAAGGTCAACGCCCTTCTCGTCAACGATATATCCGGAGGAGTCGCTCATCGCGATGACTGTTGCGCCGAGAGTCGTTGCTTTTTCGGCGGCATAGATAGCCACGTTTCCGGAGCCGGAGATGACGACTTTTTTGCCCTCGAAGGAGGTTCCGGCATCGCGGAGCATTTCGTCTGTGAAATAGCAAAGACCGTATCCGGTTGCCTCTGTGCGGGCGAGAGAGCCGCCGGCGTTGAGGGATTTACCGGTAAGCACACCGGTAAATTCGTTGCGTATCTTTTTGTATTGACCGAACAGGTATCCGATCTCACGTCCGCCGACTCCGATATCACCGGCGGGAACGTCGGTATCGGGGCCGATATGACGGTAAAGCTCGGTCATGAATGCCTGGCAGAAGCGCATGATCTCGCCGTCGCTCTTGCCCTTGGGGTCAAAATCAGATCCGCCCTTGGCACCGCCCATAGGCAGACCGGTGAGCGAGTTCTTGAAGGTCTGTTCAAAACCGAGGAATTTGATGATGGAGGCGTTTACGCTGGGATGCAGACGCAGACCGCCCTTGTACGGACCGATGGCGGAGTTGAACTGTACGCGGTAGCCGCGGTTCACACAGACCTCGCCCGCATCGTTGACCCAAGCCACGCGGAAGGTAACAAATCTTTCCGGTTCGACAAGACGCTCGACAATGCCCGCCTCAACAAGGTCGGGACGCACCGCAAGCATCGGTTCAATGGATTCGAGAACTTCTTTTACTGCCTGAATGAACTCGGGTTCACCGGGGTTGCGCTTTTCAACGCTTTCGATGATTTTTGCAACATAATCTTTGCTGTATTTCATTTTGTACTCCTTTTTGAGCTGAAAATCTAGTCTTGTGGCAGTATTATATCATGAGAAAGAAATTAAGTCAATACGAAAAATGCAAAAATCATCGGGTTATTTCATACATATCAACAATTTTTCGCCGTCGGGTGAAGCGTAAAGCGTCACCTGACTGCCGCGGGAAATTTTTCCTGACAGTATCGAACCTGCAATCAGCTCCTCAGCTTCCCGCTGAATGACACGCCGCAGCGGACGTGCGCCAAGCGTAGGATCGTAGCCGCGTCGGCAAAGATAATCAATGGCGCTGTCCTCAAAAGACAGAGTAAATCCATTCTCTCCCACGCTGCACCGTCCGGCAAGCTCATAAAGCATTGTGCGGCATATTTGCCTTACGTCTTTATCTCCGAGGCGGTTGAATACAACGATCTCGTCTATGCGGTTAAGCAGCTCGGGTCGAAAGGTATCCTCAAGCGCTCGCTTTATTCGGGTGGCTTCTTCGCTGCTCTCAGAGCTTACGCCGCTGCTGGCTGAGCCGAAGCCTATCGTGTTTCCTTTATCCCGGTATCTTGCTCCGATATTCGATGTCAGGATCACCACTGTGTTGCGGAAATCGACGGTTCTTCCTTGAGAATCGGTAAGTCTTCCGTCTTCGAGTATCTGAAGCAGCAGATTGAAGATATCGCTGTGGGCTTTTTCGATCTCATCAAACAGAAGCACGCAGTAGGGCATACGCCTGACACGTTCGGTCAGCTGTCCTCCCTCGTCGTAACCGACATAACCCGGCGGCGAGCCGATAAGACGCGAAACACTGTGCTTTTCCATATATTCCGACATGTCAAATCGTACAAGAAAGCTCTGCGAACCGAAAAGCTCTGCGGCAAGTGCGCGGCAAAGCTCTGTTTTTCCGACCCCACTCGGACCGGCAAAAATAAAAGATCCTATCGGCCGGCGCGGGGCGGAGATGCCGAGCCTACCGCGGCGTATTGCTGCTGTAACGGCTTTTACTGCCTTGTTCTGACCTACCACGCGGGCTTCAAGCCGTGATTCAAGCTCGGCAAGCCGGCGGGATTCATCCTCGGTCACCGAGCTTACCGGAATGCCCGTCCAGCGCGTGACTATTTCGGCAATGTCCGAGGCATTGACCGCTTCTGTGCCGTCGGTCTGCTGTTTCATCGCCTCGGCGCAAAGCACCCGAAGCTCGTTCTCGGTATCGCGCAGTGCTGCGGCGCGCTCGAAATCCTGATTTCCTATGGCGTTTTCCTTTTCGCGCCTTACCTCTCTCAGCTGACGTTCGTAGCTGCGCATCGACCCCGGACGCGTGGAAAGTCTTATTCTTTTTCCTGCCGCCGCCTCATCAATAAGGTCTATTGCCTTGTCCGGGAGAAAGCGCCCGTTTATATAACGCGCCGAAAGCTCCACCGCCGCCTCAATTGCCTCGTCGGTTATTTTCAGCCCATGATGCTCTTCATATCCGGCGCGCAGACCGTCGAGAATGCGTTTTGTATCTTCAATCGAAGGTTCACCTATATTCACCGGCTGGAATCTGCGTTCAAGAGCGGAGTCCTTTTCAATATGCTTACGGTATTCGCTGACTGTTGTAGCGCCGATTATCTGAAGCTCACCGCGAGCCAGCGCAGGCTTGATGATGTTTGCGGCGTCTACTGCTCCTTCGGCGGCTCCTGCACCGATTATTGTGTGTATCTCGTCTATGAACAGGATTATCGAGCGACTTTTGGATATTTCCTCCATGACGCTTTTCATTCTGTCCTCAAATTCACCTCGGTATTTTGCCCCGGCTATCATTGAGGGAAGGTCAAGAGTAACAAGCGTCCGTCCCGACAGCTGCTCCGGCACGTCTCCGTCGGCAATGAGCTTTGCAAGGCCCTCAACCACAGCGGTCTTTCCGACGCCCGGCTCGCCTATGAGGCAGGGATTGTTTTTTTGCCTGCGGCAGAGTATCCCGATAACCCGCTCGGTTTCTTTTTCGCGTCCGATGGTGGGGTCAAGCCTGCCCGCAGCTGCCGCGGCGGTGAGGTCACGTCCGTATTTTGAAAGAGTGGGCGCTCCCTCGATACTTCCTCCGCGTTCACCCTTAGAGCCCGCCCCCTCGTGCAATCTTGCCGATATCCTGCCGGATACACTTTCAAGATAAGCGGTAATATCCGCACGTATGTCGGAGGCTGAAAGCCCCATGTTCTCCAGTATTCTGACGGCGGCACAGTCGCGTTCCTCGCAAAGCGCAAGAAGGATATGCTCGGTTCCTATGAAGCTCTGCATATATTTTGCCGCCACATGAGCCGACGCTTCTATTATCCGCCGCGTCCGCGGAGTCATGTCGGAAGGAAGCACGGCGCTTGGCGCTCCGATTCCGGAGGCTTCGGCCGCCACGGCGAAAACGCGGTCGTAATCGGCGCCGCGCGCATAAAGCAGCCGGCTTGCCGCCGAATCGTCCTCGCCGAGCAGTCCGAGAAGCAGATGCTCCGAGCCGATATACGTGTGACCAAGCTCACGCGCGCATTCAAGCGCCCTGACGAGTGTATTCTGAGCTTTTTGTGTGAATTTGCTTTTCATAGGCTTTGGGCTCCTTATTTGTGTTATAAGGTTTTGTCTTTATTTTTGACTGCGCCGTCCGCCTTTATGCCGTATTATGGTTCAATGTACAAAAGATAAAGACCGTAGGCGCGAGCCAAGGCGTTCCATGTGGATTTATCCATGTTTCCCGTAACCGGCAGAAGATTGCGGTATTGCAGGTCGCCAATCGCCTCAGAGGTCGCTTCATCATACACTCCGCTTTCTATTACGTTGGCTGACATATCGTATATTGCGGATATTTCACGGAGCATAAGCTGTACAAGCCGTACTATCGGGGTGCTGTTGCCCGGTGTAAGAGTATATCCCTCCGGTGTTCCGGGGAATGGAGAGATGCTTTCGGGCAAAGAGTGTTCTTCAAGAGATGAGATATATGATTCGAAAAGCAGATCAAAGGTGGTATCGTCGACTGTTCCGGTATCGGGAAGCCCTTCACACTTCTGAAACGCTTTTATTGCCGCAGTAGTGTCTCCCCCCTCTACTCCGTCGATGGGCGGCGCGGGGATCGCAGGTTCGAAATACGAAAGCTGGCGCAGATATCTTTGTATATTCCGCCTCGCCTCGCGTTCGGTCGGATGCTGATTCATGTCGGTTATCATTCCTTTCTTGGGCTGTCTTGCAATCAGATATATTGAACGCATTCAGTTGAAGCCGTGTAGCTGATGCTTCATTGGGTTAAGTTTATAATTTTGGAGGCGCGTATCACTGGATCGGATATCCGGGGTACTGTCCCTCACGCAGGTTATCACCGGCGCTTACGTCTTCAAAGACGCTGACTATTGTGTTCCATGTCTCGGCGTTCACAACGCCTGTGACCGGCAGACCGGCAAATTCCTGGAATGAGCGCACAGCCTGCTCTGTAATGTTGCCGAAATATCCAGTCGGCGACACCTCCGGAAGTTCGGTGATGGATTGCGATATTCGGGTAAGATAACGCTGGAGAAGAACAACTGTCTCTCCCTCCGAGCCGAGACGCAGCGGTACTCCCTGGAACGGTATTCCACTGCCTGCGACATATTCGATCGGAACGGTGCGTGCTATGCCGAGATAGGCGTTATAGATTTGCTGCCATGTGAACGGACCGACAATTCCGTCCGGGGTAAGTCCGAAGGTGTTCTGAACATCAATGACCGCCGCTTCCGTTTCCGGACCGAATATACCGTCAATTGCAATCGACGGTATGGTGTTGTAGTACTGAGAAAGAAAGTTGATATAATATTGAAGATTTCTTACCGACTGACCGGTTGCGCCAAGCTCAAGCACAAAGGGGAATTCCTGCGATATCTCAGAGAGTGAAAGCCCCTCGGAGTTCAGCTCATTCAGCCGTTTGACCGCGTTGTAGTAAAACAGGATCGCGTACCATGTCGCATTTCCGACTATACCGTCCGGCGTAAGCCCGACGATGCGCTGAAATTCCTTGACGGCTTCTTCGGTATCAGTTGAGAACAGACCGTCAGTGCGAATTATTTTGGGTATCGCCGGATAGTTCTGCGAGATGCGGTTCAGCCGTATCTGAACATTCCGCACATCGTTTCCGCCGCTGCCGAGACGAAGCGGAACTGCGGGAGCGGAGGGCGACACGTTTTCAATCGGTACATTGGTGACGATATCTATATCGTCTCCGTAGTAGTATTGAAGTATCTCGTAAGGGGTAAGTCCCTCATTTGCAAGTGTTACAGTACCCCATTGGGAAAGCCCCGGGCAGGTCACTGTTGTTCCGTTGCAGTATTGGGTAAACAGCGGTTCAACGCTGCCCTGACGCACAACATAGCTGTTGAATATTTCGCCAACTATTTCATTTACATTGCTGAAAATGTCGCGTCCCTCGACAAAGTACTGGTCGTATGCCGTGGAGTTGGTGATGTCAAAATCATATCCGCGTGAGCGGTAGTATTCGGTGTATATTCGGTTGAGGGCAAAGCTGATCTGTGCATATATATTGGCGCGAAGCGCGTTTTCAGGCCATGAAGGATATATCTCACTTGACGCTACATTTGCTATGTAGTCCCAGAACGGAAGCGTCACATTGCGCGCCGGCTCGTTTGGTGCGCCGAGATGCACTGTTATGGTTTCCGGGATGACAGGTGTTACGGTAGGCATGAATTACCTCCAAGTTACAGCCCCGGATTCTGAGAGCCCGGGAAAATTATTGTGCTGTCGGGGCGGCGTGAATCGGAATACCCGTTTTCGGGCAGCGGGATCATTGCTACGCTTTGAACTGAGGTGATCCCGTCGAAGATCGGAACGCTTTCATAAACCGGGGTGTAATATCCGGCAAGCGTGACGTCTATCCCATATGAGGCAAAAGGCTTTACATTGCCGGGAGTCTGCGCCAGCTCACGCGGGGGAGCCGGAAGAGTAATTACCGGAGTAAGCCCGCTGCGGTCGGTGAGCAGAGAAGCCACGATACCTCCTCCGGCTTCAGGGGTATCGCGGATAATTACCGCCGCTCCCTCAAGCGGGATCGCACCGTCGGCGGTGAATACACGAACTGCAAGGCGTCCCTCGCCGCTCATGTCCTCGGATTCTGTCATCTGCTGCACAGGTTCTTTTCCGGAGTCCGTTTCACGCGGCGGATCCGTCTGAGCGTTCGCGGAAGGGGGCAACGGCTGAACTCCTTCTGGATTTATGTTTTCATTCATAAACAAACCTCCGTTCGGCTTTATGCAATATGCGGTGAAAGCCATGAAAAATCTCTCTGTTAAAGATTATGCGACAGCGCAAAAATGGTTACGGAGCGTAAAGTGACATCTTTGAAGCCCGTAAAAATGTTTTTTAGTCGAAACAGTCAAAATATACGGAAAAAATGTTTTTTGTTCTTGTACTTGATGGCGGTTTGTGATATACTTGTCTTACATTATACCGAACAGCAAAAGTTTTTGAGATATCTTACGGTGATCAATCATACCGCCAAGGACAATAAATCGGGAATAAAAGTATTGGTATAATTACGGCAGGAGCAAAAATGATTTTCGAAAAGCAAATTGTAAAGCAGTACAAAAGGATGATGTGCTCGCGTTGCGACGACACCAGCAGAGCGTTTTATTTTTCTGCCGACGATTTTCCGGGATTACATAAAGAGGAGTACTGTTTTACTGCTTCTGCGGGTCACATGATGAAGGGGTATCTTTATCATTATGACAATGCAATACCCGGAAGACTTGTTATCTTCGATCACGGCTTTGGCGGCGGACACCGGTCATACATGAAGGAAATCGAGCTGCTGTGCAGAGAGGGATATCTCGTGCTTGCCTATGATCACACCGGTTGCATGGAGTCGGGCGGGGAAACGCCCAACGGTCTGGCACAGTCACTTTGCGATCTCAATGACTGTATCAACAGCGTAAAAAAGGACAGCGAACTGTCCGGATCGGATATTTCGGTTGTCGGTCACAGCTGGGGCGGCTATTCCTGCCTGAACATTGCGGCGCTTCATCCGGATATCTCGCATATTGTCGTGATGTGCGGCTTTGTTTCTGTTGAATTGCTTGTAAATTCGTTTTTTGCAGGTCCTATGAAGGTCTACCGCAGGGCGATCATGCAGCTGGAACGTGAGATGAATCCGGATTTTGTCGGGTACGACGCCGTAAAAACTCTTTCCGGAACAGACGCAAAGGTGCTTCTTATTTATTCCGACAACGACAAGTTGTGCAGCATGGATCCGCATTACACCGTTTTGAGATCCGGCTTGTCCCAAAAGAAGAATATTCATTTCCTGTTGGAAAGCGGAAAGGGTCATAACCCCAACTATACCGCCGATGCTGTGAAGTATCTGGGTGAATATGCCGCTACTGTGCAGAAAAAAACGAGAAAAAAGAAGCTTGAGACGGAAAAGCAGAAGGCTGATTTCGTTGCTTCCTACGACTGGAACCGTATGACGGCTCAGGATGAAAAGGTGTGGAACGAAATATTCAAAGTATTGGCGGAATAATTAATAGAGACTGTTGCCAAGACAGACTATTTACGGTCGATCAATAAAAGCATGAGAGGGGAACTGCAATGATAGAATTCAAAGAAGAAAACATAAAATACATGGCGCTTGAGCTGCCGGACGAGATTAATTTTTATAAGTATTCAGGAGATTTTGACGGGGAGCTTTCCGCTATTGAGCGGTATATGAAGCGCGATATATCTGACGGGCTTAAGGTTCGGCTTAAACTGGAGGCAGTCATAGCCGAGAGAATGACGCACGACTACCTTTATGATTTTGACGGACTTCTGGAGCGCATCCGGAAGAAATATCCCGCCTGCCGTCCATCCGATCTTGAAAAGTTTATAAGCATGGGTCATGCAGACTATATAAGAAGGGGCGGAGTCAGATATTTTGAGTCCGCCGCTGCGCGCAATGTTATGAACTGCTGCCGCCGTCAGCTTGATGAGCTTGAATCGGGAAACAGCATTGAGGCAAGCAGATATTGGAGCAGTCGGTTACATGAAAATCTTGAAATAATGAAGAAGCAGGGAGGTCGTGCGTTCCGTTTCCGTGTCCGTGAGCATATCGCTCCTGACGACGAGTATTCCAGACCGGGTAGCACGGTGTGCGCGCATCTGCCGTATCCCTGCGAATGTCCGGAGCAGAGCGACATACAGCTTGAGGCGTCATCTCACCCGGTGTATATTTCCGACTCCGAGCATCGCACAGCCTTTATAAATGCAGAACACTGTGACGGTGCTGATTATTGGGTGGAATTTTCCTATACCATACGCGAACCGTATAATGTCCTCGACCCCAATGAAGTATCAGCGGAGCAGCCTGATTTCTGCCTTGACGAGGAGCTTCCGCAGATACGTTTTACTCCCGCGATATGCGCGCTTGCCGCAGAGCTTGCCGCCGGAGAAAGCAATCCTCTGATATTGGCTCGCCGCGCTTACGATTACGTTACCATACATGTTGCGTATTCTTATATGCGGGATTATCTGTGCCTTGATTTCATACCCGGCTTTGCAATGCTTAACGGACGCGGCGACTGCGGAGTCATGGCGCTGTTGTTCATTACGCTGTGCCGTGCAATGGGAGTGCCTGCCCGGTGGCAGTCCGGAAGCCATGTAGAGCCGGACGATATCGGAAGTCACGACTGGGCGCAGTTTTATGTTGCTCCGTATGGTTGGCTGCCCGCCGACCCATCCTTTGGCGGAGGGGCACTTCGCAAGGGAGATGTTGAGCTGTGGGATCACTATTTCGGTAATCTTGACCCGTTCCGTCAGATAAACTGTACGGGTTTTGCCGCTACGTTTGATCCGCCGCGCAGGTATCTGCGCCGTGACCCTTATGACAACCAGAGCGGAGAGATCGAGTACGCCGACGCTCCGCTCTGGTTCGGGCAGATAAGCTCGTCGCGCGAGGTCGTCTCGGCGGAGGAGCTTGAGTATTGATGAATAAAATTATTTACGGGCTGTCGCTCAACGCGACAGCCCGTAAATATTCTGATAATTACCTATTGTGCATACTGTATCCGATTATAAAAGGGAGCTGCCCTTTTCGCGCATAACATATACCTCATGGTAATAAAGACCCGAAACAAATTTTCACGGCATACAGCATATTTATGCTGAATGAAAGATAAAGAGAAGCCTTCATCCTGAACGGTACATCTGCGCCCTCCGTTCAATTGTTTGTTCGGGACATAATTCCGTTATTCGTATAATATCATATCAGTTTTGTATTTGTGATTTGTAATACACATGTTTGAGAATTGTTAATGTGACATGTGACACAGTACGATTTATGTTTGCGAAAAATCTTACATACATCAAAGTGGGGTTATTATTGTAAATATTGTTTAGTGTGAATTTTGCCCGGAGTGAATATTAACGATCTGATGATCCGCAAAAATCAAAAAACTACTCCCGCAGTGCAGATACGGTCGGCTGCGGGAGTTATTCTTAAATTATATAGGTTTTACGGTATTCGGACGGAGAAAGCCCGACTTCCTTCTTGAACGCGGTGCTGAAATAATAACCGTTTTCAAACCCGGTCTTTTCGGCGATTTCCGAAAGCGGCAGAGAGGTGTCCACAAGAAGCTGCTTGGCGTTTTTTATTCGGATGTTGATAAGGTGCCTCATGGGAAGAATTCCGGTGGATTTGCGGAACTTAAGGATCAGACCCGATGGGGATATCCCGAATTCAGCGGCAATTTCCTTCATGTTCAGTTTTTTCGGATAATTTTCCTTAAGATATTGCAGAACATCGGTAACCAGCGGATCGTTGATATTGCTGCTACTGTGAAACAGTTGATTGCTTTCATAGTAATATTGAAACAGTATGTCGCAAAGAAGATGGCACATATACCGATTCTGATCGGTGTACGGGATCTTTGACATCCCACTCATCATTTGCAGGGTGCTTTGAAGACGGGATGTGTCAGAGATCGCGATTTTTCCAAGCGGCAGGTCAAAAGGCGGGACTTCTGTGTCGGATAGTCTAAAGCGGATAAAATGAACGGTAATAGGTTCGATAACTCTGCGTTCAAAATTAATAAACGGTGGAATAAAATACAAATCACCCTTTTGAATTATGTCTTCCTTGCCGTCGAATTTGCAGCGGAAGGCGCCGTTTATCACAATATAAATTGTCCAATCTTCGTGAAACATGCTGAGGTATTTGAACTGATCGCGTTTTATTCTGCTGTATTTTGTCGATTGAATAAAGCTGTTCATCGGTTTTGACCTCACTCAAATAAATTATAAATAATTCTAATTCATCGCATTGTATTTGTCAAGAGGAAACATTATAATTGTATCAAAAGTTTCCCCCAATACGATAAAGGAGCAAAAAAATGAAACGAGTAGTATCAATTATTCTCTTAACCGGTCTGTTCTGTCTGATGTGCGGGATTTCTGTACAGGCAGCAGACGAAACCCTGACAGGTTCGGGAATGCCGATCCTTATAACTGAGGTTGCGGCAATGCCCGGCATCTCTGAGGATTTCGGTCAGTTGGTTGAAATATACAACAATACGAAATCCGAGCTTGATCTTTACGACTATGAGTTTGACGTCACCACTTCGCGTGATGCAAATCTGACTGTGCAGATGGGAGCCAGCAAGTTCAAGGGTGGCTTCTATGCGACAATGTCAAAGGGCGAGATAATTCTGAAGTCCGGAGAATTAGCCGTGCTTTGGCTGGTGATCGATCCCGCCCAGGCGAAATATACTGAGTCGGATGTCCGCACGCTCATGGGCAATATTCCGGAAGGCACTCAGGTAATCCGTGTTGATACTACTGACAATACAGTAGCTTACGGTGATGCGCCTTATATTGATCGCGGAGCCGCGTGTTACCTTATGGCTAACCTGCGCGGATGTTATGCTGACGGCGGCAACAATGCGGAGCTTGCCGGCGCGTATGTGCGTATTTACGGTCAGAGCGGTCAGGGTAAATCCCAGCTTTACGGAGATATCGGAACTCAGACTCAGGTAAGATGGCAGGCTGACCTTACTGCAACCACGAGCAAGGTCGACAGCAACGTTGCTTGCGCTTTCGGAACTCTGGATTCGACACAGACGGACATTATTAAGAATGTGTATATTCCCGAGGTAGAGACAACGCCGTCGGAAGAAACAACAAACGCACCCGAGACTACTGCCGCACCCGAAACAACCGTTCCGGAGAGCACAGAGGCGCCCGAAACCACTAAGTCCTCCGATTCGTCACCTGAAACCGGAGACAGTGCACTGGTACTTCTTGTTATCATTGCAGGTATGCTTATGACCGCGGCTGTACTGCGTCGGTGTGTGCGCAGATAAGCTGTCCCCAGATCGGGAAAGGAGAAAAAATATGAAAAGGTTCAGAGTATCCAGTATGATCCTTGCCATTCTGTTTGTTGCCGGCTGCTGCGCAGGATGTGTCAATCAGAATGACCCTGGGGATGTGACGTCTTTGCCGTCAACGGAAACTGCCGTTATAACAGATAAAAGCGGAAACACCGTAGCAGAAGAAAACGAATTGGATGATAATGGCTTTTTGAAGGATAACCTCCCCGACACACTTGATTACGGCGGAAAGACGATAACGGTTCTTGCGTGGGACGGACAGAGCTACGAGGAGTTTGAAGCGGAAGCCTTGAACGGAGAAACCATAAACGATGCGCTTTACAAACGGAACGCAGCGGTGAAAGATCGCCTTGGAATAAATCTTGAGTTTATAAAAACCAAGGGCGGAGCATCCAATGTTGACGATTATGTGATCCAGGTTCGCAGTCAGGCTATGACGGGAACAGGTGAATATGACATCCTGGCTGCATACAGCCGGTCTATTGCCATGTGCGCATACGCGGGACTTACTCAGGATCTGATGAAGACGGAATATATGGATCTTGATAAACCGTGGTGGCCTGAATCGCTGCAGTCTCAGTCTGTCATCAATGATAAGCTGTATTACTGCGCAGGCGATCTCACTATTTCACTTTTCCATAATCTCCCGGTTATTTATTTCAACAAGAATCTCGCAGAGAAGTATTCTATCACCGATAATATGTTGTATGATCTGGTGTTGAGCGGCAAATGGACGCTTGACAAGATGATACAGCTCAGCGAGGGGACATATTCAGACGTCAACGGCAACAATCTTCAGGATGATGAAGATCAGTATGGATACATGGGACAAACGACTCAGGTACAGCCGCTTTTCTGGGGCTGCGGTATTACTGCTATCGACGTTGAGGACGGTAAGATGAGCGTATCGCAGAGCTTTACCGGAGAGAAGATGCACGGTCTGCTTGAAAAAATACTGAACTGGATGTATAATAGCGGAGATGCCCGCTATTCTTCCAATGGAAATACTGCGTTTTCTGAAGGAAGGCTGCTGTTCTTCCAGAATGTCGCATCTTATACCATGACAAAGTTCAACGGAATAAAAGGGCTTGATTTCGGAATCCTTCCTTGCCCCAAGGCAGATGAGGAGCAGGATAACTACTCTTCGGTAATGGGCAATACCATTACGCTGTATGCTCTGCCTATCAATTTGGAGGATACCGATATGTGCAGTGCGGTTCTTGAATGCATGAGCTCGGAAGGCTATCGCAAGCTCTCGCCGGCTATTTATGAAACCTCGATGAAGGTCAGATATGCGCCGGATGCCACGACTGCAAAAATGTATGATCTGATACGCGCCAGCGCACTTTTTGACAACGGCCGTATCTTCTCATCGGTGCTTGGCGACCTATTTACCGGCACTATCAATAACCAGCTTAAGGAAAACAGCTCGGATTGGATGTCAGTGATCGCTTCGATCAATACACAGCTGAACACGAAGGTTGCTGAGATCAACGATGTTTTTGCAAAATTAGACTGAGTATTATACAAAACTCCCGGCAGCAGTATTGGTTTGGCTGCCGGGAGAATATTCCGGAGTTAAAGAAAAAAATGATTTATGACCGTGTGGATAAATTGGAGGAGTGGGGAGAGCGCTGTCCTGAGCTTTGCGCGGCGCTGTCGGCGGCGCGAGAACTGTTTTCCGCTCCGTTTGCACCCGGAAAATACGTATTTGACGGAGAGGCGCTGTATGCAGTTTCGTCTGTATATGATACAGAGCCGCGTGAATGCAGAAGATTTGAAAATCACCGCAGATATATTGATATTCAATTACTTGTGAGCGGAGAGGAGCTTTTTGACGTCTGCCTGCCCGGGACAGATCCTTCGGATACAGATTACAGCGTAGACAGGGATATTGAGTTCGATGCTCTCGGAACGGACTATTCGACCGTTTTGCTTCGCAAGGGTGATTTCATTGTGCTGTTTCCGGGCGAGTGGCACAGACCGTGTCTGAATCCGGGGGATTCTTCACGTGTATGCGAGAAAATTGTAGTGAAAGTTGACATCGAACAAATAAGAAATGCGGAAAGGAAGTCTGCCTCAGGGCAGGGTAAACTAAGATGAAGATCTCCACGCAGACATCATATGCTGTCAGGGCTCTCGGTATGGAGGGTGGTATACAGCTGCTTTGCAACGCCGGATACGATGCGCTTGATCTGTCTTTGTTTGAGATGTCAAACGACGACAGCCCTTTTAACAAGGATAACTACCGTGAATATGCAAAATGGGTGCGGTCGATTGCCGACGGATACGGCGTGACCTTCAATCAGGCGCACGCGCCATTTGTTTTTAACTGGGCTGACGATAATGTATACCATGATATAGCCCAGCCGCGCGTGTTGCGTTCGCTTGAAATTGCAGCATTGGTTGGCGCGCGTAACATTGTAGTTCATCCGTTGCACTATTTGCCTTATAAGGGGAACGAACGGGAGCTGCACCGGCTGAACATTGAATATTATAAGAGCTTTATTCCGTACTGTCAGGAGTACGGTATTAAAGTTGCGGTGGAAAACATGTGGAGGCGCGACCCTGTACGTAAATATATTATTGACAGCGTTTGTTCCCGCAGTGCGGAGCTGGCGGCAATGGTTGATGAGCTGAATGATATCGCACCGTGTTTTACCGCTTGCCTTGATGTCGGGCATTCGGTTCTTATAGGAGAAGAGGCTGAGGATGCCATTCGCGTACTTGGAGCAAAACGTCTCGGAGCGCTGCATATACACGACAACAACTATATTGCCGACCAGCATACTCTGCCCGGACTTGGAATAATGAACTGGCAGTCAATTACCGATGCGCTAAGGGAGATCGGATATTGCGGTGAGTTCACGTACGAAGCCGACTCATTTCTGAAAGGCTTTGCACCTGATGTTCTGCAAACAGCGGCGCGGTTCATGGTCGACATTGCACGCTATTGGGCGGCGAAGTGTGAGTAAAACACACATTTTTATCAATTTATTTTGTCTTACGAAAGGAAAAAATATGAAACTGCTTGCAAACGAATTTATACTGCCATTTGTTGAAGGAATGTCCTGCCACGCCAGCCATTTTGTTTTGCTTCGCGACGGGCGTGTGTTCTGCGTATTTTTTTACGGCAGCGCAGAAGGAAACGGTGATGTGAGGATATTCGGTTCTTTCCGGGAGCGTGACTGCTCATGGAGCGAGCCTTTCGCAATAAGCGAGGATGACGGAATTGCGCACTGGAATCCAGTTCTGTTTGAACGGAAGGATGGAGCGTATATGCTTTTTTACAAGGTCGGAAAGACAACCTCCGATTGGAAGACGCTTTGCCGCGTTTCAACCGATGACTGCCGGACATGGTCTGACTCCTATGAGATGGTTCAGGGGGATGTAAGCGGCGGTCGCGGACCGGTTCGCAATAAAGCGATTTATCTTCCGGACGGCAGTATATTAGCGCCGGGTTCAACCGAGGTGGGAGAATGGAAATGCTTTTTTGACCGTTCAACTGACGGCGGACAGACCTGGAGCCGCTCCGATGATCTTTGCATCACCGATGAGCTTACTCCCAAGTATGAAGATCTCGCAGGGCACGGTATTATTCAGCCCACCCTTTGGCTCAGTGCCGACGGCGTTCATGCTCTTATGCGTTCATCAGAGGGAAGAATTTACCGTACCGATTCGACGGATTATACACACTGGTGTAAGCCGTATGCAATCGATATGCCGAACAACAACAGCGGTATTGATGTTGCAAGGCTTCCTGACGGGCGGCTGTTTTTGGCATGCAATCCGGTTGGTGAAAACTGGGGCAGCCGCACTCCGCTTTCACTATATGTTTCGCACGATAACGGTCTGACCTTTACATTCTATTCGCATTTGACCACAATGCGCGGTAAGTACGCATATCCTGCGCTGCGTTATGCAGACGGTTGTCTGCACGTGACATATACATGGAATCGCAAAACGCTTACATATATGTGCATGGGAGATATTTAATGAGTAAAAAAAGCGCATGGAAATGGCTGAGTCTTATATTTATGACTGTCGGAGTGCTTCTGCTGACTATCGCGTGTAATAGCGGTACGCAAGGAGAGGCGCCTGTCACAACAGCTCCGGATAAGACTCTGCCGCGCGAATACTGTATCATTCTGCCAAAGTCTGCTACCGGTCAGATCACCGATGCTGCCAATTCCTTTGCCGAGGCTGTGACGGAATATCTGGGCACAGCGCCGCGCGTGATAAAGGAAAATAAGCTGAGTGATGCAGAGCGTGCTGATACTGATGTGTATCGTATCCTTGTCGGAATGACGGGATTTTTGCAGACGGTGCAGGTTTACGAAACACTTCCGTACGGTTCTCAGACGATCACCGCGGTGGACGGTGCGCTTGTTGTAGGAGGCTGGTATGATGACGCGACGGTTGCCGCGCTTAATTCCTGCCGGAAAATGCTGTCGGTATGGGCGGCAGACGGAGAACTGAAAGTCCCCGTTGATTACAGTAAAACCGTTGACCTTAACGAAACGCTGAGTGCGTTGCCGAGGTATCCTGACGCACTGCCCAAGGAGCTTGTTGATTGCGGCGACGGTTGCATGATGATGATCTTCAAAACTACTGAGGCGAGTTATAACGACTATATTTCCGGCTTGCAGGGTCAGAACTTCCGATTTTACTCCGAAAATAAAATAGCCAATATTCGTTTTTCAACACATGAAGACGGTAAGTATGTCGTGAATACCGTCTGCTATACCGGGACCGGAGAGGTGCGGCTGATGATAGAGCCGCTTTCAAAAACCGCACTTGCGCCGTTACCTGAAAAAGAAGGGCAGCCGGATACTCCCGTCACTCTTACTCAGATAGGCTTGAATCTGAGCGGAGGTGAAGACGACATGGCAGGAATGAGTTATCTTTTCAGGCTGGAGGATGGCAGCTTTTTAGTAATTGACGGAGGGTATTATCGGGACACTGACGCAAATCGTCTGTACCAATGTATGCGCGAACAGTCAGGTGAAAGCAAGCCTATCGTAATAGCGGCTTGGATCATGACTCACGGGCACGGCGACCATCTTGGCTGCTTCATGCGTTTTACCGAATTGTACAGCGATAAGGTAACCGTTGAAAGATTCATTTATAACGATCCCTGCGCGAAGCAGCGCAATCTCACCGGGGACGGACCGTATTATCAGCTTAACCGTCAGGCGATGCAGAAATATCCCGGTGCTGTAATTCACAAGGCGCATCCCGGGCAGGTTTATGCTATCCGCAATGTTATAGTTGAGATATATTACACGCTTGAGCTTTATGAACCCAACAGCCTTACATATTATAATGACTGTTCGCTGGTTTTCTCGGTGAGAGCCGGCGGACAAAAGATAATGTTTTTAGGCGATATCTCAGAGAATGTTTCCCCGCTTATTGCATCGCTGTATCAGGATGCATTGGCTTGTGATCTGCTGCAGGTCGCACATCACGGATTTGCCGGAGGAACGGCTGTGCTGTATCAATACCTTTCACCGACTTATCTGCTTTGGCCGTCTGCGGATTTTGTATATACTACAAGGATCAGTGCTGATCGTTTTAAGACTCTGAGCGATTCAGCCAAAAATGAAAACTGCTTCGTTGCTGGAAACAGAATCATAAGCCTTCTTATAGACGCGGAAAAGGGAATTGTAAAGACAGGGTAAGGGTGCGTCAATGATATGTAAGAAGATACGGTTCTCGTCTCGGTATCCGGATGCCGCACTGACCGCATGGTTGAGTGAGGATGCTGAAATCCTTCGGATGCCGCCCCGGCGCGCCATGATAGTTTGTCCCGGCGGAGGTTATCGGGGACACGCCGCCAGAGAGGCTGAACCGATTGCAAAAAAGTTTTTCGGCAATGGCTTCAATGTGTTCCTGCTCAGCTACTCAGTAGGAGACAAGGCGGTGGATCTTGCGCCGATCATTGAGTTGGCATTGGCTATACGCTATATCCGCGAACGTGCCGAAAAATTTCATATTGCACCGGATCGGATCTTTGTAATAGGTTTTTCCGCAGGAGGACATCTGGCGGCATCTGCCGGTGTGATGTGGAATCATCCGCTCATCCGCGCCGCCGTCGGGGTGGAATCCGGAGAGGCTGCGGCTGGAATAAACCGTCCGACCGGTACGATTCTCTGCTATCCGGTTATTACATCCGGTGAATATTCTCATCGTGCTTCATTTGACAGACTGTGCGGGTCACCGGATGCGTCGGACAGTGAACGCGCCAGGTTTTCACTTGAACAATACGTTGATGCTGATACCGTCCGGGCTTTTGTTTGGCACACAGTGGAAGATAAAACGGTGTCGGTTCAAAACAGCTTGCTTTATGTGCAGGCTCTGATAAGAAACGGTATACCGGTGGAAGCACATATTTATCCGAGCGGACGGCACGGACTGTCGCTTGCGACAAAGGAAACCTGGTCGGGGCAGCCGGAGCGGCTTGTACCCCATGTGCAGAGCTGGTTTGAATTAGCTTTGAGTTGGATAGAGGATTTTGAAATAGTATGTGGAGGAAGTAATCAATGAAGCAAGATTTTTCTGTAGTCAAAGGTGTTTACCCAACCATGATCACGCCATACCGTGACGGTAAGATAGATGGGAACGCCGTGCGTGAGTTGGTACGGTTTTACTGGAAAAGCGGCTGTGATGGTATTTTTGCCGCTTGCCAGTCAAGTGAAATCAGCTATCTCAGCGTTGATGAACGGGTTTCTTTGGTGCGTCTTGTGGTTAATACTGCACGTGAATTGTCAGACAATGATAAAAGTCGCCCACCGATGATGATCGTGGCATCAGGGCATGTTTCTGATGAGCTGTCAGCACAGGCTGAGGAACTGAACCGCATTGCCGCTGAGGGTCCTGACGCGCTAATACTCATCAGCAATCGCTTTGATATAGCCAACACGACCGACAAGGCATGGATTTCCGATGCCGGGAAGCTGATCAGCAAACTTCCGCCCGACTTGCCGCTTGGGATCTATGAGTGCCCCAAACCGTATAAAAGACTGCTGAGCGATGAGATGCTTCGCTGGTGTGCTTCCGACGGACGCTTTTATTTTATCAAGGACACCTGCTGTGACGCTGATCTTATTGCACACAGGCTTGATATCTGCCGCGGCAGTCATCTTGAAATCTTCAACGCAAACGCGCAGACCCTGCTTCCTACTCTGAAGGCAGGGTGCGCGGGTTATTGCGGCGTTATGGCTAACTTCCATCCTGAGTTATATGTGCGACTTTACAATATGGACTGGTCGGGCAAGGAAGCGTCGCTGCTTCAGGATTATCTCGGACTTGCGGCAACGGCTGAGTCGCTGACGTATCCGTGCTGCGCAAAAGATTATCTGAATCGTTATCGGAAAATTCCGATGGAGATAATGTCAAGAAGTGCCGATGGATCGCTTTATACCTCTTATCAGCGCGGCTGCATTGACCAATTTGCCGAGTTTAGTGAATACATAGTCAGAAATTACGCAGGAGGAAATGAAAAATGAAAAGGACTATCGGACAATATCCCGCAATAGGAATACGCCCCGTCATAGATGCACGTCGCGGCGCGCTTAAGGTGCGCGAGTCACTTGAGGAGCAGACTATGGGTATGGCAGAGCGTGCCGCGGAGCTTTTCCGTGAGAATCTGCGCTACGCCGATGGAACACCCGTAAGAGTCGTTATTTCAGATACTACAATTGGGCGTGTAGGTGAGTCGGCGCGCTGCGCTGATAAGTTCAAACGCGAGGGCGTAGCTATCACCCTGACGGTTACCCCGTGCTGGTGCTATGGGGCGGAGACAATGGATATGGATCCGGATACTATAAAGGGAGTGTGGGGATTTAACGGCACAGAACGTCCCGGTGCGGTTTATCTTGCGTCAGTGCTTGCTGCGCATGCACAGAAAGGCCTGCCTGCATTCGGAATTTACGGTCATGATGTACAGAATGTCAATGAAACCGATATTCCGGATGATGTTCGCGAAAAGCTGCTTCGCTTCGGGAGAGCTGCCGTGGCGGTCGTATCAATGGCAGGCAGATCATACCTGCAGATCGGCGCCATGTGTATGGGTATTGCAGGCTCGCTGATTCAGGCGGACTTTTTTGAAGATTACCTTGGAATGCGGGTGGAATCTGTTGATGAGGTGGAAGTTCTTAGAAGGATCGACAAGGGTATTTATGACCATGATCTGTACGAAACCGCTCTTGCGTGGACGAGGAAAAATTGCCGCGAGGGACTTGACAAAAATCCAGATTTCATCCGTAAAAGTAATGCCGAGAAGGAGGATGACTGGGCATTCACTGTAAAGTGTGCTTTGATCATTCAGGATCTTATGTCCGGCAATCCGGATCTTCCCGAGGGCTTCGAAGAGGAAATGATAGGTCATAATGCGATCGCGGCAGGCTTTCAGGGACAGCGGCAGTGGACCGACGCATATCCCAACACCGATTTTCCGGAGGCAATCCTCAACAGCTCCTTCGATTGGAACGGCGCCCGCGAGCCTTTTGTTCTGGCTACCGAAAACGATACCCTTAACGGTGTAAGTATGCTGTTTATGAAGCTGTTGACAAACCGCGCGCAGCTCTTTGCAGACGTACGTACCTGTTGGTCGGCAGAATCCGTAAAACGTTCGGCTGACTACAACCTGACGGGTCACGCTGCCGAAGCGGGAGGATTTATTCATCTTATCAACTCCGGTGCGGGCGCTCTTGATTATAGCGGGTGTTCTAAAGATCCGAGCGGCAATCCGACCGTCAAGCCTTGGTATGATGTCACTGACGACGATATGTCTGCGATGCTTGATGCTACCGAATGGTGTGCTGCCGACAACGGTTATTTCCGCGGAGGCGGATTTTCGTCCCGGTTCGTTACTGAGGCAGAAATGCCCTGTACCATGATGCGACTTAATCTTGTCAAGGGATTGGGACCTGTGGTGCAGTTGGTTGAAGGATGGACTGTTCACCTGCCCGATGAGGTCACGGATATTCTTTGGAAGCGTACTGACTATACCTGGCCCTGCACGTGGTTTGCGCCCCGTTGCGACGGTAAGGAAGGCTCGCCTTTTGCGTCTGCTTATGACGTCATGAACAACTGGGGAGCCAATCACGGCGCGATAAGCTACGGACACATCGGCGCGGATATAATCACGCTGTGTTCCATGCTGCGTATTCCGGTTTGTATGCATAATGTGCCTGAGGAGGACATTTTCCGTCCGGCGGTCTGGAACTCGTTCGGGATGGACAGGGAAGGGCAGGATTACCGCGCCTGCGCCGCTTTCGGAGCGCGTTACGCAAAGGGAAAAAGATAATTCAGCTTTTGCCGAAAACGTAAAAAAGCAAAGCAATAAATAAAACAGGCAACAAATCAAAGTTGCCTGTTTTATTTCGATGTGATTCCATGGAATTAAATTAAGATACATATTATTGTTGAAACAATATGGTCTATAACTGTGGTGATATTATAGCATTTTTTATGGTGACAAACAATTCCCAAGGCGCAATTATAACAATAATTAACAAAAAGCCACTGCACAGCATAGCCTGCCGTGCAGTGGTCAAGTTAATTATTTGTACTTATCGACATATTCGTCAATCAGTGCCTGAATTCCGCGCATTTCTGACTCAGTGTCGAAAATTTTAGTAAAATTAGTATCAGATGCCGACTTATAAT
>ULVD01064084.1_pt1 | contig 54941 bp, 48 predicted proteins | sample 1959101 | NCBI WGS metagenome assembly ULVD01 (sample SAMEA4835777, study PRJEB28245) | human gut metagenome | biome: gut microbiome; material: fecal sample | place: Denmark | collected 2008
CAAACAAAGACTTTCGGGCTTTCTTCCATTTATTCCCACTCTATTGTGGACGTCGGCTTGTCTGAAATGTCCCAAAGCACTCTGTTTACACCCGGAACTTCCGCAATAATTCTGTCACGAATTGTGCTGAGTACACTGAACGGAATTTCAACGGATTTTGCGGTTACAGCATCTACCGTATCGATAGCGCGGATAATTGCCGCCCATCCCATGTATCTCTTTCCATCCTTAACCCCTGTTGACTTAAGATCCGGAATCGCAACAAAATACTGCCACGGTGTCGGATTCAGCTTGCCGATTTCTTCTCGTACAATTGCATCCGCTTCTCTTACCGCTTCGAGTCTGTCTCTTGTAATTGCACCTGTGCATCTCACGCCAAGACCCGGTCCCGGGAATGGCTGTCTGTAAACCATGCTGTCAGGGAGTCCGAGTTCCTTGCCTACAACGCGAACTTCATCCTTATACAGCAGTTTTACCGGTTCTACCAGTTCAAACTGCATATCTTCCGGAAGTCCTCCCACATTGTGGTGCGCCTTTACGCCGTCACTCTCAAGAATGTCAGGGTAGATGGTTCCTTGTGCGAGGAACTCAATTCCTTCCAGTTTGCGTGCTTCCTCTTCAAACACGCGAATAAATTCCGCGCCGATAATCTTCCTCTTCTTTTCCGGTTCTTCCACTCCTGCAAGCTTATCAAGAAAGCGGTCAACAGCATCCACATAAATCAGATTCGCATTCATCTGATTGCGGAATACCTCGATAACCTGTTCCGGCTCGCCTTTACGAAGAAGACCGTGATTTACATGTACGCATACGAGCTGCTGCCCGATTGCTCTGATCAAAAGTGCGGCTACAACCGATGAGTCCACACCGCCGGACAGCGCCAAAAGCACCTTCTTGTCTCCTACCTGCGCGCGAATTGCCGCAATCTGCTCTTCGATAAATACCCCAGCCAGTGCCGGTGTTGTAATTCTTTCCATAGTTTCAGGGCGTTTGTTGTTATCCATTTTTTCCTCCGTATGTATATATTTTTTTCATTTGTTTCTGCGAAATTTATGCGAGTTGAAACCGAACTTCCCCCGCAAAAAGTTTTTTCTGCAGCCTTCGAACAGCTATTAAATCATTTGCATTCTTGTCACTGAACATAAACCATAAATAATAACATAAGAATAACCAATGACTTTCACTTTGAACCTTTGCTTATCAATCAACTGCAAGTTTTGTCCAAAAGCCGTAGACGGAAGGGCATTATAACCGTATATCCGTTTGCCTTTTTATAATATCAGGGGCAGGGCCGCTCTCAATCCGGTATTTCGAAGCTAACCGTCGAATTTACCCGGTCAAGTGCAAGCTGCACCTGCGTCAGCTTTTCGGAAACTTCTTTGAGTTCTTTCTTCGCGTCCTCAATCTCGTAGTTCGCATAAATATAACTCACAATCGGTGACGAGCTGAGATACGGGCTCATATCCCTTTCTTTCGGCAGTCTCCTCGCCATCTCCCCGAGGATGTCCTTACGGTAGGAAAGCTGAGGAATATATATGAGAACTTGATCTATCGTCATCTCTATTTCCGGAATAACAGTTGTCGCGTTGAAAATATTCAATTCATGCTTAACCTGCCGGATTCTTTCCTCGAGCTTGTCAAGCGTCCGCAATGCTTCCGTCAAGTTGAACTCCGGTCTCACCGTCTCCGGATCTTCACCCATTGCTGCCGGAAAAGTCGATTTTTTAATAATCTCAGTCGCGAGTGCCGAGCGCTGCTCGTTTAGGCTTTTAATGAGTTTTGCTGCCTCTGCCGATGTGTATTTCATCTATGTACCTCCTGTAAATTGTCTGAAAACTGCTACTTAATATGATACATGGAATAAAGGTTATTTGCAATCAAACTTTGCGAAAAAAGATAAAAACTACGCTTGTTGTGAAAAAAGGAAACGGGCACTCATCGCTGAATTGTCAACTTTGAGTGCCCGCCTCACTAAATTTTGTATCACCACAATAATTCGGAGCAGCCTATAGTTTTACTTGTATGCGTAGTAAATGAGTCTTGCCATTTCGCCACGAGTAATAAGATGATCGTCACCACCGAATTTGTGATCTCCGGTGTCTGTATAAATTTTCTTCTCTTGTGCCCATGCCACAGCCTTTGCATAATATACTTCTTTCCTGAAGTCATTGAAAGTCGTTGCCTTCTTTGCCTTTGGCGAACCCACGCTCAGCCATACATAATAGAGTGCCTGGCCTCTGGTGAACACTTGCTCTCCGCTGAACTGTCCGTAGTCAATGTAGCCTTTCTTCTTCGCCCAGAATACTGCATAGTAATACGAATCTGTGCTCTTTAAGTCAACAAACCAGTTCTTAATGCCTTTGAAGCCTGTTCTCGGTGCTCCATTTGCCTTGTAAATGTATTCGAAGACTTCACCCTTCGTGCATGCAACCGTAGGTCTGAATTCTTTGCTGTTAAGCGGCTTCATAATCTTCTTCTTGACAACCCATTTTACAGCTGCCTTGTCCTTGGATGCTACATCTGAGTAAGTGCCTGAAGATGTGCTTGATTTTACCTTAATCTTTATTGTTTTGCTCGAGTTAAGGTTCAGCGTATAGCCGCCGGATACCTTCTTCATGTAGTCCTTGTCAAGCGGCATATAAGACTTCCGGCCTGCGCTGTCTGTACAAATCAAATATGCATCTTCCATTTCCGCAACACTGCTGAAGGTTGTCTTTCCGGCACTTGTCGTATACTTAACGATTTTCGAGCTTTTCTTTGAGAAAATCTGCACACCGACATTCTTCTGAACGCCGATGCCGATGTAATTCCATTTCGAGTCCAAAAGGTTCTTGCGGTGAAGCGTACTGTTCATCCATGCAAACATTGCGGATTCGCCGGTAACGCTTACGCCTCTGGTACAGTTATAAAGATTTTCGCCGGCAGCTCCGGTGCCGTAGGATGACGGAATTGCTGTGTTAAACAAGCTGCCGTCAGGTCTGCGATGCGCTTTGAGGTCATATTTCACACACTCGTTCGTACGAGTATCACATGCCTTCTGAAGTGCGCCTACCATTGTGAGAAGTTTCTTGCCTTCTTTAAATCTTTCTTTATTGGTTTCACGTAAGATTCTCCATTCTTCCTTATTAACGGAGATGGACTTGCTCGGCATATTAGTTCCGAGCATCGGGATCTTTTTAGAATAACGAAGTTCCTTTGACTTGCCATCCAGTGATACAGCAATATAAATTGTAATGCTGCCGTCTTTGTCGGTAGTTGCTTCTACCTTGTAGAACTTGTTTTCTGACAGCTCACATGTACTGCCGTTTTTCACAGCTGTCTTCGCTGCACTTAAAAGCTGCTCCTTCGTAGTCGAATTGCTGATCTTTACCTTGGCCACAGCCTTCCCTACAAGGGACCAGTCTTCTTCCAGTTCCGCGCAAGGCGTGGTATCTACAGGTTTGCCAAGTTTCGGAATGCGTGCTGCAAAAGGATTTCCTTCCTCTGTCACAAGGTCACCGTCGATAGCAACATAAAATGTGATACTGCCGTCAGTGTCTTCAGTTGCCGGTGTAAACTTATCTCTGTAGATGTCAATTGTTGCCGACTGCATATCGCTCGGAAGCGATTTCCATACGAGCTCATGTAAATCGCCATCAGACGTAAGCTCCTGAGCTTCATAGCTTTTCAAAGCATTCTTTATAGAACTCTCGATTGCCGACATATCGATGCCCGCCCACGAAACCGTAACGCTTCCCATGGTCATGGTGAGCGCAACGACGAGCGTCAGCAGCATGGTTAATATTCTGCGTTTCATTTTTCTACCTCGTTAATATTCTTTTTCTTTCTGCATTTTTAGCCTTTTTCAGAGACTCTTTTTTTATTATAGCTCGTACATCAATGTGCAAGTCAAGCATTTTTAAAAAAATTTCACAAGATAATTTTCACTGCACTTCCTCCGGTTTTTTCTTTCGTCACCACGATTTGCTTGTCAATTCGCTCTTTCAGTTCCGCAACATGTGAAATAATCCCTACCAGTCTGTTGCCCTCGGTAAGCCCTGCAAGTGCCCGCACCGCCTGCTGCAAGGATGTTTCATCAAGGGAACCGAAGCCTTCGTCGACAAACATGGTGTCCAGTCTGATTCCGCCTGCGTATGACTGGATTTCATCCGACAGCCCAAGTGCCAGAGCCAAAGACGCCTTGAAAGATTCGCCTCCGGACAGGGTTTTTACGCTCCTTTCGCTGCCGTTATAGTGGTCGACTACATCGAGCTCCAGTCCGCTTTGGCTTCTGTTATTCTCCGCCTTGGCTCTGCGCTTGAGTTCGTACTGCCCGTCTGTCATGACCACAAGGCGGGTGTTCGCCCTCTCGATAATCCTGTCAAAATAAGTCATTTGAATAAATGTTTCAAGCATTATCTTTTCTTTTCCGCTTATATTTCCGTTGGCTGTGTTTGATAATGCTCGTACCCATGTCCATTTCTTTTCAATTTCGGATGCTTCTTCGGACTTTGCGAGAATATTGTCCAAAACACCTTTGTTTGCGGTTATTCTTGTCATCGCCGACTGCTTTTTATCGGACAGAATGCTGCGCCTTTCAATGTTATCTGAAAGGTGCTTCTTCTCTTCTTCCACATCGCATTCAATTCTTCCCTCCAGTATTTTCGTCGCTTCTTTTATCGCTGCCTTGTAGCCTGCAATCGTTTTTTCGCACTCGGAATATTCGTCAGCAGCGGCCTTGACTGCCTCTTCAATAGTGCTTCTTCGGGTGCTAAGATTTTCTATTTCTTTGACCGCCTCCTCTTTTGCGGAAAAGCTCAGTTTCTTTTTTAATTCGCTGATTCTTTGCTCTGCTGAGTTTAGCTCGGCTTGCAACGCAATTAAACCTTTTTCAAGTTTGATCGTCTCATTTTTCAAATTTTCCGAAAGCAGCTTCTTATTCGGGACTAACTCTTCGATAAGCTTTTTTCGTTCAACTTTTTTCTTTACGTCCCGAAGCTCCTGAACAATATCAAAAAGAGCAGCCTCACACTCCTTCTGCTTTGCAAGCACAGCCTCCGGAATGCCGTCATATGTTTCAACCGGCACTAACTTCTGTGCACTTGTAAGAACGGACTCTCTTTTCTCTGAAATTTTCACTTTTACTCCATGTGCCGCCTCACTTGCCTGCGTTAATTTACCCGCTGCCATTTCATAATCCTGCTTGATTTTCTCAAGTTCTTCCTTCGTCGGGGCTCCCTCGGCTTTTACTGCAGGCAAAGGATGAGTTGTAGCCCCACATACAGGGCAAGGCGCTCCTTCTTCGAGTGTTTCCGCAAGAATGCCGGCCTGTTCATCCAGATAGAGTTTGTGTTTCAAGTCATAAGTCTGCTTTTTTTCCTTTGTTATGGTCTCCAGTGATGTGTACTGAGATTGCCTTTCTGTCAAATCTTTTTCGAGTTTATTGATCTCGCTGAGCGAGGTGACGATTTCAGCTATCTCGGAAAGAATCTTATTAATAGATTCCTTTTGCGTACTTAGCTTGATTTCTTCCTCTTCCGATTTTATCAAAGTTTCCAGTTCCGCATCCAGTTCCGCAATTTCAGCGTTGACCTTCGCACTCGCCTCGCTCTTTTCTTCGATTGATTTGCTGCTTGCGGATATTGTTTCAGAAATTTCTTTTTCCCTCTTTGCTTTTAACTCCAGTGCTTCATATTCCGGAAGCTCCGCATTTAACACGGATATGCGATTATTCAGTGCCGTTATTTCAGGCTTTTTTTCCTCCGCTGCCGCTACTGCTTTCTTCAGCTCGGCAAACCTTGGTTCTGTCTCTTTCAGTTTTTGGGTCGATTCCGCAAGAGAATCTTCGGTCTTCTTCTGCTCCTCAACCTTTGCAATCAGCTTCGCTTTCTCCGATATTGCCGCATCCAGGGAATTGTACTCCTGCGTGTATTCGTTGTAACGGATATTGTCTTCTTTTAAGAGTGTCTCCAACAGCTCAACAATACCGCCTATCGGCAGCTGCTCGTTCTTTGCCTTATCCACATTCACCAAAAGCGCATTATCCTCCTCGCAGACGATTCCGCTCACATACTGTTTAATGCTTTCCCTTGCTCTGTCATACTCCCTCGCAAGTTCCGAGGCTTCCGTTTTCAGCTTTTCCTGAAGCACATAATAATTCTGTGTGTGGAATATCTTCTGAAAAATTTTCTTCCTCTCATCGGTTGGTGCAATGAGCAGTTTCAAAAAATCACCCTGTGCAATCATTGCTATCTGTGCGAACTGATTGCGGTCTATTCCCATTATCTCTACGATTGCCTTGTTAACCTCGTTTCGGTTTGCAATAACCCTTCCGTCGGGGAACCTGAGCTCTGCACCGGCTTTTTCTACAGTCATGCCTTCCCCTCGGGTTTTCTGTCTTTCGTACTCGGGATTGCGCTTTATGCAATACTCTTTACCGGCATATTCAAACAACAGTTCAACCTCTGTCGGAGTTTTCGCTTCCGCATACTTGGAACGAAGCATGTCTGCCGCTCTGTTGTTTCCGCTCGCCTCCCCGTAAAGTGCGTAGGTAATCGCATCGAAGATGGTTGTCTTTCCGGCACCCGTGTCCCCTGTAATAAGGTATAATCCGTTCGTGCCAAGTGCATCCATGTCCAGTTCTGTTCTTCCGGCATAAGGGCCGAAAGCTGACATTATTAATTTTCTTGGTCTCATTGCCTGCTCTCCCATACTTTCTCGATCAGCGAACTCATAAATTCCGTTTCCTCACGGTTCATCTCAACACCGTTCTGTTTCAAATAAAATTCGGAAAACAGCTGCAGCGGGGATCTCGTTTCGACGTCTTCCGCTGCACCGATTTCGACTCTGTGTCTTGTCCTTGTGTTGTCGTAATCAAGTTTCATCAAATTATGATAAACAACCCTCAGCTTTGCAAGCGCATCCGGAATATCTTCTTCATCCGTCAGCGTGATATGTGTATAGTCTTCCTGATAAGTTTTCCCTTCATAAAAACTCTTAAGCATCAAGTCCTCGTACTTCCCCTTGAGCTCAACCATATCACGAAGCGGGACGAGCGGGGTCTCACGAATTGCCACTGCCCCGTTTTCTCCTATTTCAACGATGCTCACCGACTTCCTGTCGTTTGCCTCCGAAAAAGAATATTTAAGCGGCGTTCCGCAATATCTTACTTTCTCCGAGCCGATGTTCTGCGGCCTGTGTATATGTCCAAGAGCAACGTAATCAAATTTGTCAAAAACGGAAGCATCCACATTATCCGATCCGCCTACGGAAATTTCTTCCGATTCCGTTCTTGATGCCCCCGTAACAAACTGATGTGTTATCAGAATATTCCTGCTGTCTCCGTGTACCTGCATATTGCCGATTGCAATACGTATCGCATCCGTATAGGTTTCAATCCTCTCCTCGGGATAGAAACGCCGCACATGCGCAGGCTTAATAAACGGAAGCATATAAATCTTTACTTCTCCGTACTCATCGCTGAGTGAGAGCGGCGTTATTTCACCGTTATATACCGGCGAAAAATGAATTCCGCTTCTGTCCATCAGCCGGTTTCCGAAAGCAAGACGCTCCGCAGAATCGTGGTTGCCGCTGATAACGAAAACCTGCAGGCTGCGTTTTGCCATTCTGACAATGAAGTCATCAAAAAGTTCAACGGCCTCCGCAGACGGAACCGATTTATCATAAACATCACCTGCAATAAGAACCGCATCCGGCTTTTCGTCATCTATCACATTGATAATTTTCGTCAAAATATACTTCTGATCCTCAATCAAGGAAAACTCGTTCAAACGTTTCCCCAGATGAAGGTCCGAAAGATGTATTAATTTCATATCTTTTCCCTTCGTCATTCATACGCAGCAATAATTTTCTTTGCAAGTTCCACCTGCTCCTTGGCAACATGGTCCGGCGACAAAATTTTAATATCGCCTCCGAAGTTCATAACCCATGTGAGAAAAACCGGACTCAACGCCACCTTTACGGTTACATCAAAGCTGTCCTCGCCGCTCACCTTCCTCAAGAGCACATCCTGTCCAAACCGGTTTATGATAGGGTCGGCCATTTGGTTCTTGCACCTCAGAGTTACGAACTCATCCCTGCCGTTGTACATGCCGAACATTTTCTTGGAATACAGTGCCATGTCAAAATCCTTGAAATGCTGCGCGCCTTCCCTTCTTTCCTTCAAAACGGTCATTTTCATCATCTTGTCCACCCGATAATGCTTAATCATCCCGGCCTCCGCATCAAATGCCACAAGATAATAATTTTCATCGTCCCAAGTAAGCGCCCAAGGGCTTACTTGATAGGTCTTCCCGCCACGCCTCAGTTCCTTCTCACCGTCAGCATTCCACTTGAAATACTTAAAAGAAATCTGCTTATCTCTGTTGATGGCATTGTGGATGTCGTCCACCGTGTAATAGATACTTTCGTTCATGTTCTTAATACGGTTTGTCACATGGACATTTCGCGAAAGTTTCTTTGCCTCGTACTTACTCGTCAGCCCTTCGATCTTCTTGATCAGTGTTTCACTTTTCTTGCGGGTAATGAACTTAGAACTCTGAACGGCATCCACAAGCAGCTTCAGTTCCGGAAGTTCAAACTCCCTGCTCGCCAAATAATACTCCGTCCGGTTTCCAATCGTATTCTTTTCAATGTCCACTCCTATGCTTCTCAGCGCCTCAAAATCATCGTATATGCTTTTCCGCTCAGCTTTAACACCGCAGAGGCTCAGTTCGCTGATGATCTCCGACATACTAAGCCCATGCTCATCATCGGTTTTCTCCTGCATGAGCCGGGCAAGATAGATCAGCTTCAATTTCTGATTTTGAGATTTCGCCATAATGGTTCTCCTTCCGTCATTCCTATACCGTTTTCATATTTATTAACTTGCTTCCTTCATCCGCATTCTTCCGAGCAGCCGCTGCAGTAAACTCCTTTCTTTCGGAGCATCAGCCGGAAGCGACTTGATTTGCTTATACAAAAGTTCCCCTTCTTTTCCGAGTATGTTCTTCATGAGCAGGCAAACCTTATCCCATGTTTCAATTACAGAAGGCTCCATAACGACCCCCTTCCAGATGGTTTCAATTCGCTTGACGATCATATCTTCTTGTAACTTTTCTTTCAGCAGACTTGCAATCGTGTCGAAGTGTTTATCCGAACTTACGAGAAAAATGGTTTTGCAGTCACGGCTGCCTATTCGTTCTGCCGCCGCAATTGAAATTGCGAAATCTACCGAATTCGGTGCTGACATAACTTTCTTGTAAAACACCCCTGCCTCGGTCATGCTCATAATGGCTTTTCTGTTCTTATCGCTCAAATAGTAAGTATTCTTTGCCGCATAAAAGATATGTACTTCATCACCTGCCGCAAGCAGCTCGATTCCCTTAATGTGTTCCTTTGGATTGTTGTCCCCGTCGATAAAATATATTGCCATGTTTTCCCTTTCATTATGTACTTTTCGCAGTCTGATTTCAAGTATATTGTAGCAAAACGTATGTACAATAAAAAGGACATGGCTTTTCATTTCAAAAAAAATTCCCAAATCCAATCATTTCGATGGTTTTGGGATTTGCTGCGTTTTCTCAGTCTTTATCAAATTACTCTTTCCGAAACAAATATGTCAAATCTCTGGTTTCTCCAATCAAATCGATATTGAAACTGCGAAAAAGACGCAGCCAGCCTTTATTGTCCAGTTCCGCATCAATTTGATCTAATTCCTCCGCTGTCAATTCACGTTCATAAATAAACCCTAAATGACGCTGGTAGGTAAACCCTTTGTCCATAAAAAAATCATGGATGGCTTTCTGTACCTCATACGGTTTCATTTCATTTTTCCTAATCTTTTCAAGGTCTGTAACAAGTTTTATTCTATGACGATATTCACTCATCCCAATATCTCCTCTCTGTTTTCTCTTTGTTTACTCCACCTCGAAAGTTTCGTCCTCGAAAAAGACCGCCCATGCAACCACATTTTCCTCTGAGAAAACCAGTCCGCCATAACCGAAGTCTATATAAAACTCTTTCTCGTTTGCATTGTACCCGCCTGCGCTCCAGTTGTACTCTCCGTCCTCCGATTTCCAAACAAGAAAACAGAACTCGCCGTCCTGCGGCAGTCCTTTTTCCGATACCAGATTCCATTTGTCTACGCTCAACTTAAAATTCATTTTCTTGCACCTCTTTCTTGTCGTTATATGAAATTAGAACCGCTGGTGTTTCAATGGTTCTAATTTAATTTGCAATCATATCAAACAGCCCCGTTTTTCGCATAAAGTTCTTGTATTGCTCCGCGCTGTAATTCATATTATTAAAGTTGTAAAGAAACGCGCCCTCATCATCCTGCGCATAAATCTCATTTCCCCGTACCGCGAGCAGCAAAGGGATGCAAGATGAGCTAAAATCCCTATTCTTCATTTTCAAATTTCTCCATCCTTCTCTTACTTATCTCCAAAAATTCTTCGCAAATATCAATCCCCACAAACGCGCATCCATTTTTCAACGCTGCTACGCCTGTAGTCCCCGACCCGCAAAACGGATCAAGCACGACATATCCGGGTTCCGCAGACGCCTGCATTATTCTTTCAAGTAAATACTCTGGTTTCTGCGTAGGATGCTTTCCCTCTGTTTTTTCAGATGGCTTTGTAAGCGTCCCTGTCCACACATCCTTCATCTGCTTTCCGCCATTCAATTCTTTCATCTTTCGATAATCGAAAAAATGCTTTGCCTTCTTGTCATCTTTTTTAGCCCATAGTATCGTTTCCGTAGAATGAGTAAAACATCGGCATCCCAAATTAGGCGGAGGATTTGTTTTTTTCCAGGTTATATTGTTTATTATCTTGAAGCCTTCCTGCTCCAGTGCCATTCCAATTGAATATATATTGTGCAGCGTGCCGGATATCCAAATTGTGCCGCTCGGTTTCAGTACTTTTTTGCACAAGCGAATCCATTTTCGATTGAACTTATGCTTTGCGTCGATGTTCGTTGCTTCTTCTGAGAGCTTGTCCCATTCGCCTTTGTTTACGGAAACCATTCTACCGCCTTGACAGGTCACCCCGCCATTGCTCAAAAAATACGGTGGATCCGCAAATATCAAGTCCACGGACTCCGGTTTCATCTTTGCCAGGATTTTCATTGCATCTCCCGGTATGAGCTGTACTTTTTCTGTTTCGAAATACACCGGAATCTTTTTCAAAAATAAATTATCCATTCTGCCTGCTCCATTAGTAGTTGCATATTATCACTTCTTTGCCGACCCGGTTGGATGCGTCTGCGTTAATCATTCTTTTCACATCCACAACGTCTATTTTGTATCCTTTTCCGCCATACAAGCCGTTAATGAAATCGGTATTATGGTTTGTCAGCATGCAGAAGCAGCCTCTGTTTGTTAATTCATCAAAAAGCTTTGCTAAGCGCTTATGGCTTTCAACATCGAAACCTTCTTTTGTATACGATTCAAATGAGGTCGGGTTCAGCGGAGCATATGGACTGTCAATAAAAATAAAGTCGCCTTTTTGAGCGGTTTGGCATGCCGCTTCAAAATCTCCGTCCGTGATTGTCACTCCATGCAAACGTTCCGATACCGCGTAAATCAGCTCTTCCTCGACCGAAGCCGCGCGGCTGTTGTTATACGGCACGTTGAAAAGCCCCTTGCCATTTACGCGATACAAGCCATTAAAGCAATGCTTATTAAGAAACACAAATAATGCCGCAAGCTCTGTATCAAACTCCTCACGCATTAATTTGTCATTGTAATGCTCCCTGAGTGCATAGTAATATTTTTTTCCGTCTTCGCCCATATCTGCATCCAACTTGTTAATGCAGCTTAAAAAGTCCTGCGGTGAATTGTAAATCCGGCGATACGCATTAATCAACGCTCTATTTATATCATTTATTAATGCTTTTTCAGGAAGCAGCTCGAAAAAGACTGCACCACCACCCACAAAAGGCTCGAAATAGTTATTATATTTTTCAGGCATTCGTTCCCGTATCTGTGAAAGAAGCTGGCGTTTTCCGCCTGCCCATTTCACGAAAGGAGCACACTTCGGATGTATCATTTTATTCCTCTTCTCTACCCTTACGGATATTTGATTTCATATAATTTAATTATACTTGCAAAAGCCGCAAATAACAACTTAAACTTTCTTCCGGTGAGACAAGATCACTTCTGAAAAACAAAAATATATTCATGCGCCAGAAGCAAAAAATCCTTTGTCTTTCCTTTCCAATACGGTGTTGAGCGACAATTATGCTGTTCTTTTATTATGATTTCTTTATTCTTAAACCCCGCTCCTAAAAATGCCTCCATTGTTCGGAAGCCAAGCGGAATTACGCATCCGTTTTTTCGGATATCTCCCATCATTACCGCGCACTTTTTCCCATGCTTCAGAACGCGGTATGCCTCCACCGCAACCTTTTCCATGCTCGCTAAAAAGGCCTTTACATTCAGCAGAGAAAGGTCTCCTTCAATTCCGTCGCTGTACTTAATGATGTCTGCATATGGGGGATGCGTGCATATGAAATCAACCCCCTCATCCTTTAAGAGCGATAGGTTGGCAGCGTCCGCTCTTCTGACAATTATCATGGAATCACTATTCCTCGCAAATTCCAAATTTTTCTCCGTGAGTTTGACCGCTTGCGGATTAATATCTGTGCCGACTGCATTGCGGTTCAGCAGTTTCGCTTCAATCAATGTCGTTCCGCTCCCCATAAATTGGTCCAAAACCCAGTCACCCGGATTCGTATATCGAAGAATTAAATTTCGTGGCACATAAGGCGACCAGTTTCCCCGATAGTCTCCTGAATGCGTCGCCCAGCTTCCCCTCTCTTTAAACGACCAGATTGTGGTTTCCTCCGGTTTAAAATCATTTAAATCCATATATACCTCTTTTACCCTATAATGTATTTTATTTACATTATTCTATCACGATTCCGCGCAAAAGTGAAGTGCAAAAAGTTTGTTTCATTATAAGTGAATTCCTTATTGCAAATTTGCATGGCATAATATTCACAAAGAGTGAAATTTCACGTAGGTAGGAGGCATTATGTTTTTTAAAGATGATTTTGAAATTTACCGTACAATCGGGCAAAATATAAAATTTTATCGTGAAAAAGCGCATTTGACACAGCAAGAGCTTGCCGAAGCTGCGAAACTCAGCCTGAGCTATATTTCCAAAATCGAAGCAAATGGCTGCAATAAGAGTATGTCGATTTCTGCGTTAAATCAGATTGCGAATGCGCTAAAAATCGAAATTAATAACTTCTTTGGGGAGGTGTCTTTTTATGAATCAAACAATTAATTATGAATTACCTTTAGGAGATCGTGCTACTATGCGAAAAGAACTCATTCAAAAGTTTTTGGATGAAAAGCCCGGTATCGGAACAGGAAATGACGCGTCCCGTTATCGCTACAATGTGGAGAACTTCGAGAATTATGGTATTTTTCTCAAGCGCCCTACTCAATTGAATAAAGGTTTTGATTTCACTGTAAATATTGAATGAAAAGTTGTATCAGGTATTATATCAATCCATAAGTTCACAAAGGAGTAATTGTAAACATGAAAAAGTATAAAATCCAAATTTGTTTGCTTGGTTATCAACGCTATCTTGACAAATTAGAAAAGCTTCAAAATTATTCCAGTAAGTTGTTTGAAGTAACAAATTGCGTAGAGATTAAGCAACTACCGCCGTGTGACCTTGGATGGTCTTATTCTGATGACTGTATAAGTTATCTGCTTGCTTCAAACCATATTGATAATAGCAATGTCAACCTTTGTTTATGCTTTATTGATAATCCAATTGAAAGCAATTATTTCACAAGAGACTTGATAGCTTTTGATTCAAAAACCGTTTTATGCTCATTCTACCAGGTAGAAACAATATTTGCTGAACAAAATATTGATATCTTTAACTATTTACACGGTATCGTTTTAAATGAAATAGTTCAAATTGCAACTTTGCATAAAGTCGACGAAAATCATTTCGCACATGATGATACACGAAACTGCCTATTTGATATGTGTGGATTAAAAAAAGATATCGCTATAAAATACGGGGTTCCTAACTTATGCCCTGCTTGTATTGCAAAAATTGAAGCAACTGCCGTAGATAAAGAATTTGTCCCACTCCTGAAAAAAGAATTTAAAACATTTAAAAAAATGCTTTTTTACAGAATTATCGATTTTGTAAAAGCACGACCTATTTTATCTATTGTCATCACTTTCATAAGCACAATCATAATAAACATAATATCCTCATTTTTATATGAAATTTTAAATCACTTTCTGATTCATTCATAAACCGATACCTGAATTTAGTTTAGAAAAGCGTGATAGATGGATTAAATAGTCAATGGCTCCTTTGAAGTTGAAGGAGTCCCTAGCGTTTATGCTGCTTTGACTTCTACACTCTAACCTATAGAAATTAGTTCTTAAGATTGCATTCATTCTTGAATTCTTCTATCATCTTTTCGAATTCCTCTTCAGACATACAACTATACATTTTGCTGCGATATTTCTTTTGAAAGAGCAACACTTTATGCACCGATAGATTACATACTTTTATTACTAACCAACGATGTCTTCTTTGAATTTTTCTACCTTTTTCTTCCTTAAGCGACATTCTGATAAACAACTTTTCATATTTTGAGTAAAGTTCAAATATGTATTCTAACGGTATGATTAATATCGAATACACAATAGGTATCATAAAACTAATACAAGTATTTAATGCATCCAATTCTTTATATTCATGTATTCCAATCTTTATCGTTTCGTATAGTATCCAAAATCCCGCTACTGCAAGAATTATATCTAACAATTTATGAACCTTCGCATACTCCTCTTGGTGCTCTGCAATTACATTCACCATTATAATTATCGTTGTAATTGGGATTATTAACAATTCAATCCATATATTAAAAGTAAACGTGCTAAGGATAAATTCTAATACAAGAGTCAGCTTCAAATTATCTTTTAAAACTTTTTTAACATATTCCTCATTTGCCTCTTTTGAGACAGCATTCATGCAACAGACCAATCCCGAAAAGATAAACCAGAGTGTAATATCTTTAATAAAAGCATTTTCCCAAAACGGTAATTGATAAAATATCAGAGTTATGCCCATCACATAAAGCAAAAGAATACTCCAAAGTATTCTTAATTTACTACCAAAGAATATTTTTACAACCTCCCTAAAGGATTCTCTACTCTGCTTATGCGCCATTGCATAGAAAAATACAATAAACGCCCAAATTACAGTTGCCCACTCTCTAGTGGTTAATATTTCCATATAGCCGTTACTCCTCCTTTCGAAATTTATTTCAGGGGCTATTCACATTCGTGTTGGATACAACTTCAGTAAAAATAATCCTAGCGCATAAAAACAGCCGCCCCAGTTCAGTAAACTAAGCGGCCACTTTTGTCTAACTTTATATCTAACTAACCGTCTACCGGCAACATTCATTTTCGATAAGTAGATTATCATGCTTCCGAAGAAATGTCAAAATTTTTCTTTGCTTTGAGTATCAGCTACAAGCCTTTTGCTTTATTTTTTTCTTCTTGTGTGTTATTCTATATTTGATATTAAACAGCTTCACAAAAATAGCTTTAGAGCAGGAGACATTTTTTTATGCCAGTCGGTGAAAACATAAGCCGTATTAGTTGGGAACATAATCTTATTTAAAGACAATTAGAAGAAGGCGTTGGTGCAAGTGAAGCCTACATTCGTGGCTACAAAAGCGTAAAAAGAAATCCCAAACCCTCTCTTGAAAAATAGCAAACGCTTTATCCGTTAATTCCGAAAAGCTTATATTTTTTTCTTTAATAGTATAAATATACATCTTAGTATTTTCAGGTATTTACCAACATGACGAACAACCCTTTGAATACAATGATAAAGATAGAAACCCTATTGTCGGAATCAGCTCCAGAATATTCTCGTTAATGCGATCTTAGCTAAAGCACTATGAAGAATATATTAAAAAGTTTAAAAAACGTAACAAAAATATTAGGAAATGAGGGCCTACTAAAGCAGCGACTGATTTTAATCTTTGGATGAATATTAATCCAGAGTCGAAAGTGTTGACAGAAATACTCGAAATCCAAACAAAACATTGAAATGCAATGGATTAATTATTTTAAAGTATGAATTCTAGTTACCATAAAATTAATAGTAATATGCAAAGGAGAATCTATAATGCGAAAATTGCAAATTAAGGATATTTATTTTGGAAAAATTGACGGTTATAACGAATTTCTTGAATATGGACAAGATACTTGCAAAGGTCTTTTTTATGAGTTCCCTAATATCAATATTCCACGCCTACTTGACGGTTCAACATATTATATATTCGGGAACAAAGGCACTGGAAAAACTATGCTTCTTAAATATCTTGAAAGTATAATTTCCGAAAATCCATCCCAAAATTTTAGTGAATTTATTCGTTTTAAAAGAGATATTGATGATGAAGAACGTAATCAAATAAAACGTTCTGCTATCTCCAATAATGCTTTCGAAGAAATCATAGATAGTGAAATCCCTACTGATTTCACATTGGACTGTTCACTTGCATGGCAGGTTTACCTAATTAAAGTGATTGTATCTAGACTTTCGAAGACCGAATATGGCGTATTCGATCGCAACACTGATTCATGGACAAAGTTATGTGCATTGCTTAATACTACCTATGGCGAATTAGGAACTGATAATACTATTAAAAAAATACTTCCTAAAATGAAGCGTGGAAACCTTGAAATTGATTTTAGCAAAATAGCTAAAACCAATTTAGAATTTGAATGGATTGATTCAAAGAAAAAATCTGTATCATTTACATCTTTGGCCAAGCAAATAATTAACCTATATTCAGTTTTAACCCCTGTAGAAGATAAAATCTATATTTTCATTGATGAGCTTGAATTAGCCTTTAAACAAACAAAAAAATATCAACGAGATGTTGCTTTAATTCGAGACTTAATTTTTGCGATAGAATACTTATCTGATATTAATAGAACGCATAATTTCAATGTCTTCTTAGTTACAGCAATACGTAGCGAAGTATACAAAAATATAATTTCCAAAGGACTAGAAATAAATAAAACTATTCATGATTTTGGTGTTACTATTTCATGGGAGCAAAAAGGTGGAAACATCAGAAATCACCCTCTATTAAAAATGTTAGAAAAAAGAATACATTTCAGTGAAACTAAATTAGGGCTTAAACCATCTCCTGATATTTGGGAGACATATTTTATACCATATATTGGAAACAGCAAAAAAGAAGTACAAAATTATGTACTTGATCAGACATGGTATAAGCCAAGAGATATAATAAGACTTTTTACTGTTATTCAACGGCTTCACGGAAATAAAAATGTTATTGATCAAGAATGCTTTGATACCTCTCGCAAACCTTATGCTGAAGAATCATGGACTGAATTTGAAGAGTTTTTAACTGTAAAATATAGTGATAAAGAAGTAGAGGGAATTAAAAAATCGTTGACAGGAATACAGTTGCCTTTTTCAGTTTCAGATTTCCAACATCATCTGAATAGCAAAAAAGATTTTTTTGAAGAAGTGAATGAGTTAGTTACTAAACGGAAAACGCCAGAAATACTAAAAGACTTATACGATGTGGGGATAATTGGTAACTATGCTTTAAATTCTCGATTTGTGTTTAAAGGTGATACTGATATTGATCCGATAATGCCAATTACTATTCATTATCCGTTAATCAAATTTTTCCAAGCATCAATTAAGAAACCGTGAAAGTTTTCTGTAAACGTGAACGGGAGTATCCCAAAGTTTGTGTAAACCTCCAAACTGATGTAAGATAGAATTACTCAGTTTGGAGGTTTTTTATGGCAAAAAGGAAAGACAGCCCACAGAAAGTAGCAATGAGAGAAATGATGCGTGACATGATGTCAAACCTTTTGGAAGGTGCTTTGGATGAAGATGTAGAGTAAATGGTAAACCACATACGTGGTCTAAAAAAGTGCCGCCTTTTCAGGCGGCGAGTATTAACTATTCAAATGTTTTCAACCTGCAATATTCCGGTATCTTTTCAGACCATGGCAGCAAGTCATCTATGTAATCAGCCGGCTTGTCATCCAGATGCGCCAGCATCTGTTCGAGGAGATACTTGAAATATTCGTATGGCTTCAGTCCGTTGGCTTTGGATGTTTCTGCTATACTGTAGAGAATGGCGCTTGCTCTGGCTCCACGCCGGGAGCCTATGATGTGCCAGCTGTGCTTGCCCACACAGAATTTTCGGATGCTCCGTTCTGCGTCATTGTTGTCCAATGGGATGATTGGATCATCCAGAAATGCTCGCAGGTATGGTTCCTGATTTAACGCATAATTGATTGCACCATAAAGCGAACCGCTTTTATCCAGCAGTGTAAGATCCATCGATTTCAGCCAGCTGAAAAATTCATCAACCAGCGGTTTTACGGACCTCTGCCTGTTATCCAGACGTTCCTCAGGGGTAGACGTTTTGCACATGTTATCAACATGATAGATTGCCGCAATTCGCTTATGTGCTTCCGCTGAAATTGCGCCTTTCGTATTGCTTGTTTTCAGTGCCTTGAGCACATCGTCAAACTTTCGTTTGCAATGCGCTCAGCAGCCGGCAACACGAAGTTCCTCCGCTCGTTCACCTGCAAGCTTGTGATATACCTGATATCCATCGGTAACGAGAACGCCTTTGTAGTTTTTTAGGAATTCTCTTGGTATATCGCTGCTTCTCCCGTCCTGGTATTCGTAGAGGAAGAGTGGGTGACTACCGTAGGCCTCCGTGGTATGGTATACCCACATGTACGCCTTGCTGTTTGTAGCTCTGTCCGGAGCAATCAGCTTAAATGGTGTTTCATCGCAATGAATCAGCCTGCTTTCCAGCATCTGCTGATGCATTCTGCGATAAACGAGCTGCAGATAGCGGTCCGAAATGCGGATCATCCAGTTTGCTAGTGTCTGACGGGAAATATTCATGTCCACTCTCTCGAAATCTTCTGCCTGTCGGGACAGTGGAAGGGCATTCACATATTTGCAGCAAAAGATTCCTGCTGCAAGACTTGGTGTCAGGATGCTGTTTGGCAGAAGCTTTTCCGGTGCATCCGCAACCCGAATGCCTTCGCCATGTTTTCCTGCATATTTGAACACATGATGTTCATGCTCCACAAACTTCGCAGGAACAAACTCCACTGTGTAGTAGGTATTATGTGGAAGAACATCATATCCACGAGGGAAATACTCATTCAGCATTTCTTCCGGAATGGTATGTTCATCAATGACCGTTTCCAGATACTGCAGATCCGACTGACGTTTTCCTTTTCGTTTCGTCCTTTTGCGTACGGACTGAGAAGGATCCGGTTCGATTTCCTCCGCATTGGCTGAATCCAGAATATGTTCTGCTTCATTCAGTGCATGCTTCTCATAGAAGTCAAAGGTAAGCTGCAGGACATCAATCTCCGATGCCTTTTCGGTTTTCCTGCCGAAATATCGCTGCGTAAGAATGTTGATTTTCTCTTCCAGAGAAGTCACCTGACGGAGCAGCTGATTGTTCTGCTCTGCCACCTGCTTCATGGTATCAGAAAGCTGCAGATACATGCTAACCAGCACATCCTTCGGGATTTGATTCAGTTGTTCTTCTGTCAGTTTTGATCTCTTTTCCATAACATCATTATACCATATTTCGGAGAACAAAAAAAGAGGAAAATGACTGAAATATCAACGTTTGGATAACTTCTTTTTCAGTTGTCAAGGTGCAGATTTTATCAAAAATCAGAGGAGCTGTCTGACTTTCGTCTGTTTGATGACAGTCTTCTGTTCGATGGCAAGTCCATCCATCAGCCATCTGTACTGCTGCATGGTGATGGTCTTTACTTCGGCTTCATTCCGAGGCCAACGGAATTTCCCGTCAGAAAGCCTTTTGTAGAGAAGCAGGAATCCATCGCCCTCATAGAGAAGCGCTTTTATCCGATCCGGCCTTCTTCCGCAGAAAAGAAAGATGCTGCCCTCATCGGTGGGTTCCAGCTGAAATTCGTGTTTCACAGTTGCAGCAAGACCATCAATGCCACGGCGTAAGTCCGTATAGCCACAGGCAATGTAGATATGCTTAAAACCGGTTAAATCATTCAGCATTTCTAATCGCCTCGATTACCCTATGCAGAAGACAGCTGGAAGCTGCTTCGCTTACATGGATGACTGCATCGCCAAGGCAGATGGAAACCGGTGAGCATCCAGATTCCAAATGTTCTGGCATCATCTTCAAGAAAGATGGATTCACTTCTGCAAAGCGATTCCCGGAGTTTTCAATGGCTGCCGCCGTTGCCTTACGCAGCCAGTAGTAATATGCATTGCGGGAAATATTATGTTCGCTGCAGTAATCGTCTACTTTCAGACCACTGGTCTGACGATCCTGGATAATGGCGGTCCACTGCTGCAGTCTGACATTTTGTGTTACAGTTTGAATATCGTTCATCGAAAGCCTCCTGAGTTTAAAAAGTGTGAAAAGTTGAGAAAGTTTTTCAACTGCACACAATTATCTCAAAAAAGTGAGGCCTTGAGAAGGACGTTGGTGGTTTACCATTTACCGATGATCGATTTGGAGCGTGCCCACAACGGTTTCCATAAAAAACTATGCGCATATAGACGGCAAGGATCTATTCCTTGACCCGCCGTGTACCTTTTGTGTACCCGGTACAAAGAAGAAACCCGAAAACCCTTGAAAATAAAGGTTTTTCGGGTAAGCGACTACTATTCAAACTCGGCAAGTTATTGTTTTGTCTTAAACTATTTTGTTTAAGTTTCATTTGCAATATGCCGATACATTACTTCATTTACACAATTTATTTTGGCTTACTGATTTTCTGTTGCCAAAGTGTTGCCACAAAATATTATAGCACAGACTACAAATTAATCAATCGAATGTGGCACTTACTTTTGAATATATGTGGTATACAAGATCAAAAACATACCTTTTAGCTCATATCATCAACATGCTAAACATTCAATCATAAAATCAGAAATATATTTTACTTCATCTTTATCTATAAATTGTGTTGTATAAAGTAAACTTTCGATTATTGGAACCTGAAAAGAACTACTTGGTCTCCATAAACATTTTTCATTTTGACCAGCCTCACAGTACTTGCACTTAGGGATTTTAATTCCACATAATAACTTCAATTCCTTTGATTCTTTATATAAAAACTCGCACCAATATGAAAGAAACCACTTCCCTTTTGCAATATATTTAAGTTCATTCTTTGAAATATTATGTGACAATGCAAACTGATCTAAATCATCTACTTTAGGCTCTATTAGCCCCCATTTATAGTTTTTACTTCCTCCTATTACAGCTCCCCCATCTACTCCATAAGTAATATCAGACTGATATGACGGCTCACACATTTTCTTTAGCGCCTCAAGCGAAAAATAATATAATACATCAGCCTTAGAGTCAAACTCTTGTTTAAGATAATCCACTACGTCTTGGGTAATCATAGAACCTGGAATCATCGTTAATTGTTCTATTAACTTTTTAATAGTTTTATCTGTAATGAGATGAGTCTCATATGAATAATACTTCAATACTAACAGGTTATCTTTTACAGGAAGCGTATTTAGATACTGCCTTGAATCTCGATCTATTATCCCCACCACATATCTTTTTAGCCTAATATCATTTACAAATAAGTTCTGAACTTCCGTCATGGCATCACATACTTGTTCGCATCCCTCAGTATACCCAGCCACTGTTTCTATAGCACATACATCAACATTTATATTATTAAGTGTTGCAATATTATCATAAAATTTTATATCATCTTGTCCTTCAACAATTATTACTGGCTGATTACACATAAATGCAGCAATGACCGTTTCCTCTAAATCGTTTTGCATAAATCTTACCTCAATTCTACTAAATAGTTAGAATTTGCTTTTGCTATTGATGGACTATGAGATGCAACAGCAATTTCTGCATTTGGTGCTAATTCACTTAATAATGGTAAAAGCTTTCGCTGCCAAATCATATTGAGCGACAATTCAGGTTCATCAACCATAAATAACTGTCTCCTATTTCCCTCTATTACAAAAATAGTTAATAGAACTAACAGATGTCTTTCTCCACTCGATAATGCACTAATTCTATGAGTTTCATCAGACGAATGAAATCCCACAATAGCCTCTTCTTCAGAAATCTTCAAGTATTTATCAGGTCCAATGTATTCATTAAATATTTCTGTCAATCTATTTATAGCTTGTATATATTCAGATTCTTGATTCAATTCGTTAGACATGTTTACAATTAACTTTTTCAGTAAGGCATTACGTCCAATTTCTGATACTGCATCATGCTCGTTAACATTCTTTAATATATTAACAATTCTTTCACTAAGTGTGTTTGTAGAACCTGAAGTTAATGCTAAAATCAATCTATCTTTGTTTTGTAATAATAAATTTTGGTAATCATCCTCAGTAATATCAATATCATCTAAAGAATCACAGGCATCAGCCAATGTATCAAATAAAGCTTTTTGTACTTTATCAATAGAAAGCCTTCTTGCCCTTCTATATCTTTCAACTAGTAATTCCTCAATAACTTCCATAGATACCGAATCTATATTTAAAACCGGAGAAGAAAGATCAAGACTGCTTTGAATTCTTCTTCCTCTTCTAACTTTTTGGTTCATGTCCAAATTGTGACTTAACATATGACAAAACATCATTAGTTCTTTGCTATCTTCAAATTTTTCTCGATATCTTGTTCTTAATAAACTATCATATATTTCATCCTCTGAAACATGGAATCCACTGGCAATCCCTCGGTTTACACCGAACAAGATACTCGAAAAACCGAACAACGGCGAATTGCGGTATTCACTCCAGTCATAGTACATTGAAATCTGTTCTATCTTATTATCGTTTTCATCTGTTATAATTTCTTTACGTTCTTTTTTACTAACTACAACTTCTTTTTCCATTCCATCAGACAAAAATCTAATAGACATTTCCTTTACTTTTTCTTGACTAAAAACGCTATCATTTTGTGATAAAAAAGCATTGATTAGTCTTAATATTGTTGTCTTGCCACATCCATTCTCTCCGTATATAACAGAAATGTTATAATCTGAGAAAAAAACTTCAAGTGTGCCATTCAAGGAATAGTCCCTTTTCACTATCACAGATTTTAACTTGATATTAATTGGAAATATTTCTTCCTTTTCTTTTATCAGCTTAATGCTCATTCTATTTCCTCCTCAAATATTATCTACTAATGTTGTATATTTTTCAAACTTCCTCTTCTTTTTTACCATATATATAAACATAACTTTATCTATATACAAGCGTTACCTTATATAATGTTTGAATAATCTGAGAAAATATGACGCAATTCTACTTCTCCAGACTTTATCTGATACATACACTTATAACTTTCTGTCACACCTTCACTCTCTATAAATTCAAAATTACCATGCATATGTTGATCTAACTCTGTATTTTGAATTTCTTCAATCAACTTTGCATTAGCAGACACATCAATCTTTTTTACAACAAATCCAAGCATTATATTTCTACCATAGTACGAGGAGTATTTTTCTGTAACAAACCTAGCAACGCCCGCCTTTACATATTTCTTATTCAAGTCAGATGAACCATCAATTCTCTTACATTCAATAATATAGTAGGCATCTTCTTTTTCAAAATCACTCTTTAATAAAATCCGAATATCTACTCTACCAATATGCTGTCCATTTCCAACATAATTCTCTGGCACCTCAAGTTCAAACCTATAATCTGACATGCCATAAACACCCTTCTGCGTTTTCATATATTCTTCCAGCATAATACTTCTAATCTTGTTTTCATCATTTGGTAACTTTAACTGCTTTCTCTCATAGTCTTCAACAATCAAACCACATATGTCAAGAATATAGGCTGTAATTTTCTCAAAATTCGCCCGATATAATGCATTTAAAATGTTTTTATCTAACATACCGCTCATCTGCAGTCCTCCTTCCCCAGAAGTACTGCATTTAATACTTTATGGCTATCTTTGATAGCCATTGCAGGATGCCAATTCTTAGCCTCAATAGGTTTTACAATTACAAACGAATCTTCAGAAAACTCCACAATATTTTTCGTTTGATAAAAACAATCATTTAATTGATAAATCATAAAGTTTGTTAGTAAGCTAACATCTTCATCTACATTATCAACAACACAAATATCCTCCATCCGATTTTCAAAAGAAAGTTTCACCTGTACAGCTGCAAACTTACCTTTTATATCTGGGTAAATAATTATCGAATAATGCACCCCGCTTTTCCCAAAATGTTCATCCCACATCCTAGATAATATTGATGTATACTCTTTCATCATTTTTACATCACATTTTGTCTCTCGATAGGTTCCACAAAGCAGCGGAATTTGAATTGATAAAACGTAATCAACAAAATAATTATCTTGCAAATCATACATCTTCATAACACATTCGTTTAAAGCAGTTTTTAAATCACTCTTATCTTCCCCACAATCCTCTCGCAATATTTTCTGAACTAATCCAACAAGTTCCTCACTATATGCATACGGATAATCCTCTAACTCCTTTAAAAAAATTTGTTCTCTTTCTATTCCTGCCGAAGAACCAAGCATTAAATTAAAATAAGAAAACAACGAAGAATTAAGTAAACCGCATAAATTTAGTAAAACTTTCTTATCTACCCCTGTACCCTTTATGCAATTTATGGTTTCTCGATAAAGAAAATCTTTTTCTGTATACACTGCCCTTATCGTATAATCCGTGCAATCTAAACCTTTTTTAAAGAGAACATACGGAGCTTGATATATCTCAGGAATTACAGTACGACGTATTGTGGCTTTATTCAATATCGAATACGCGTTTTCATTGAAATAAAAATGGTCTATTGCCTTATCCGAATCCAAAATTTTTCTTCCAGTCAAATGTGAAGCATCCTTACTTCCATCACTGTCTTGAAGTCCCTTTTTCAAGATTAGTTTATGCTCTGAGGTAACATCTTTGATAGTCTTAAATTTTTTATGCATAGTACTAAGCAATTCAAAATCCCAATATCCACCGTAAACCAATATTTTCCACAAATCATCATTCTCCAAGAATAATGTCTGTTTCACATATTTGATGTCATCTGGTTCTATCATTATTACGCCAAATAACTTCAAATATTTATTGGGTTTCAAACTTATATATTCCACTTTATGGTTCAGTGCACTTTTTTTGCATAGAAACGAAAGCACTGCTGCCGGAGCTACAGCACCTTTAAAAATCTGTTTTCTTACAGCCGAAATTTCCAATATTTGTTCTAATTGCGTATTAGTCAATAGTCTTTTTCTCAGGGCTACTGAAGGACTCTTTCCCTTATACAATATTTTCGAAGGAATTACTAAACTACATTCTGTATTTGGATTCCCAATCTCCTGAACCTTTAACAAAAATGCAACACTGATTTCTCTATCTTGAGCAATAACATTCCTATCATCACAATACTTCTTATAATTATGCTGATTAACGCTTCCCCATGGCGGATTTCCCAAAATAAATTTGAAGTCTACTTTTTCAATTGGTTTCATTTTGTCTTCATCAAAAAAATCTCCACAGAGAATATTTTCATTCTTTAATAAAGGCAATCTGAAATCTTCTAAGCTTTTGGGATCTTGATAATCAAAAAGCGTGACATAAAGAGAAAAAACAGTAACATCTACAGCTTCCTCATTATAATCTACACCATATATATTCTCTTTAATCAATGCATTAATTTTATCTTTATCTTGCAAAAAACCATTCGTTTCTGCATTACGCTCTAATATCTTTTGAAGCGATTTAACCAAAAAAATGCCCGAACCACAGGAAGGATCTAATACTTTACACTCATTCTCATTAATAAGATACCTTCCCACTGTCCGATTTACAATATAATCTACTAAATATTCTGGTGTATAAAAAGCCTTATCTTTATTCTGCTTTTCTTTACCTAACAATATCTCATAAATATTACTTATCAATTCGATTGGAATAATATTAAAATCATAATAAGGGAACAGGCACAACTGTCCTGTTTTCATTTCCTCTCTAGCCGTCAAAAAATCATGTAACATAGCAAGAGACTCTTGTGTTATTTCATTCTTTTCTTTCTGTTCATCTATTTCAAACAGATTTCCATTAAATCTTGCTTTCAAATATTTAACTAATTTCAAAAAATCATCTTTGTTTTGAATAGTGTTTAGAAATGTTTCCTGCGACTTTTTTACATTATCGTCAAGTCCCATATATCCGATATTAACACCACGATCAATCAAATAGCGGATAAACAGTACCCTTAACATCAACTTGTTTGCAAAGGAAATATTATATTCATCCTTCAACCTTTTAGTAATGTATCTAAGATTGTCAATCAAAAAATCATTTAAATTCTTTTTACCCATACTCTTTTCGTAATGGTCTAATGACAAACTATTAGTCACATTCCAATACGAAAATTCGGTTTTGTCGTCACATTGGCTCAAGTCGTATGAAACAATATCGCTCAGTCTGATTTTTTTATCAACACTTAAGTCCATGCTTTTTCCATTATAAATTTTTATATAGTTACCTTCATCAGAAATTACAACCGGTATCTGTGCATTCCATATCTTTCCATGAAGATCTACATCCTCCCTGTTGTTTAAATCATCAAAAAACACTGTAAGCACACTACCATCTACAACATAAGTGGCATAAGGAGCCAATTCACGCAAAACCCTTCTATCATGCCATGACAAATCGGTACACTTATCAATTTCAGATAAATAGAACAGTTTTTCCGAGTTATGATATCCTAATCTCTGAATGACAGTTTCGATAGTCCTCATTTAATCGCCTCCTTGAAATCTTTGGAATTCGTACAAGAAAATATTACGATATGTACTGTCCAATAAACAGTCCTTAATTCGATAATCTCTTTTGTACAAAATGCACACAAAACCACAAAATAATTCTATCGCAAAACCACTTTTTTTACAATAACATTTTACATACCAACTCACTCTTCAATACAAATAATCTAGTGTTTTAAACTGTACCCCTTGTCAAGGACATTTTTAAAAATGGGGGTGCCAATTTTTTGGACTCGCCCTCTTAATGCTATCCTTGATTTTGGACTTGCCTTAACATCATACCCCAGTAAGTGGATGCAACCCTTTTGCTGAACCCTCTTTCATGGACATGAACGCTTTTGTGATATTCGTTTTGATTTTTAATTGGTTTCCTTAAACTCCTTCCTTCCGAGCTTGCTGAGATTCTTTTGAATCACCGGAGCAGCAGGAGCTTTTGGAATATCCAGCGGATATTCGCCGGTTGTAACAAAGTTGTAAAACTCGTTGGGAGATAGTTTCGCTAACTTCCACTGATAACGCCGATTGTTGTAGTAATCCATGTAATCGTCGACTACGGTCTCGACATCGGCAAACGTAAGACAATTTGCCAGCTTGGGCTTAATATGGTCTTTCATGTGCCCAAAGAAGCTTTCCTGCGTCGCATTGTCCCAGCAATTGCCTCGGCGCGACATTGATTGCCGAAGCTTCTTGTCATGCAGGATGTTGATGAATTTGTGGCTCGTATAGTGGCAGCCCTGATCCGAATGTATGATGGTTTCTGCTTGTAGCGATACTCCATGCTCGCTTGTAAGCTTGTTCACGGTTTCCAGCACGAAATCCACTTCCAGCGATGGGCTGAGCACATAGGAAAGGATTTGCTTGGTAAAAGTGTCCAAAATCGTTGATAAATAGGCAAATTTGCCGTTATACGGCAGGTATGTGATATCCGTCAGCAGGACAATTCGTGGACCATACGCTTCGAATTCCCGATGAAGCAGATTATCTGCAACATTACTCGTTTTTAGTGCCGCAGCCATTCGTTTGTACGGGTTCGGTCCTCGGAATGAACAGGATAAATTGAATTTATCCATGAGCCTGCGAATCTTTTTCAGGTTCATTACCACCGGCATGTCCATGTGCAGAAGTGCCATGTAGATTCCCTTGGCACCTTTCGCATAGCCATGCATTTTGTAGGCAGAAAGTATCAGGTCAAAGTCATTGCGGTCTTGCTGCTCTCGCTTCTCCCTTTCAGGAGCTGCCTTGAGCCAGGCGTAGTAGCCACTTCGAGAGACGCCTGCGATTGCACACAGTTCCTTGACGGATAGTTTGTTTTGGGCTTGTTTCATCGTGCTGTAGATGATCTCAAAAGCACAGGAAGAGTCGTTCATGAGCAATGCACCTACTTCCTTGTAGTTCTGATTGCAGAAATTTTTTTTAGAAATTCCATTTCCTGCTTCAGATAATCTACTTCGTGCTTTAGCTGGCGGATTTGATCAGCCTCGGTTGCAGGATTTGACAGATTAGGATTGCTCGACCTTTTACCACGGGTATTGTGTCCCTCTGTAAATTCGCCATATTTCTGATAATCGCTGCGTATGTGACTGGAAATGCCCCAGATGCGGCGATTTCCAAGGATGTCAGGGTCAAAGCCATAATCCGCAAGTATGCTTCTGGCAGTTTGCCCCTTGTGGTATGCTTCGATGAAAAGCTCCTTGAACTCTTTGGTCAGCGACAGAGATGATTCGCTGACGCTATATACATAAGGGTTTTGGCGAAGTAACTGTTGTTCTTCCTCTGTGAAAAGTTTCTTGCTCATGAGATCCTCCATTTCTGTGATTAGAATATCACATTTTGAAGGGTGTGTCCAAGAAAAATGGTTCACTTTGAAAGGGGGTGCGGACAAAAACCTGGACACATATAGAGATCTGAAAGGAGACATTGATGTATTCAGAAGAACAGAAGGCAAAGGCGCTATGTATTTATCATCGGATAGGATCTGTTACAGATACCGTGCGTCGACTTGGTTATCCCAGCAGAGAACACCTGTATACCTGGATTCGTAACGAAGGAACAACAAAAGAAAAACGAAAGAGGCTTAATCTTAAAAACACCACCGAACATCCCCGAAACCCTCCAGCGGAGTTTAAGTTTGAAGTGCTTCGTCGTTGCTTTGAGAATGGAGAAAGTGTAAAATCATTATCAGAGGAGATTGGATACAGCCGAGCCAGCATATAAACATGGCGAAAGCGATATCTTCAAGGAGGTGTAGCTTCTCTGATGAACACGAAAAATATCAAACCGGAAAAAATACCGGATATGGATGAAAAGATATCTTCCGAAGAAATCGAATCACTCAGAAAACAGATGTACGAGCTTCAATTGGAAGTAGATATCTTAAAGGAGACAATCAACGTATTAAAAAAAGACCCCGGCGTCGACTGGAAGAGCCTGAAGAACAGGGAGAAGGTAGCGGTGATCGACGCCATGAAAGAGAAGTATCCGCTACCGGCCCTGCTTCGAAAGATGAAACTGTCAAGGAGTAGTTACTACTATCAAATAAAGGCTCTTGCAACAGAAGATAAATATAAGTATCTACGCCATGAAGTTGCTCGGATATTCCTTGAAAACAAAGCTCGATATGGATATCGCAGGATACATGTAGAGCTTAAAAAGATAGGGATAAAGGTCTCGGAGAAAATCGTTCGCAGAGTGATGAAGGAAGAGGGCCTTGAAATAAAAATCCGAAAAGCGAGGAAATACAGTTCGTATAAGGGGGAAATCAGTCCCGCTGTTCCAAACGAAGTACAGAGGAACTTTCATAGCGAGAAGCCAAATGAACTTCTTTTGTCGGATATCAGCGAGTTTGCTATTCCGGCAGGCAAGGTATATCTATCTCCGGCAGTAGACTGCTTTGATGGAATGCTGGTCACATGGCGAATAAGCGAACATCCAAATGCCGATCTCGTCAATGGCATGCTCGATGATGTGATTGCGAATATGGGCGCAAAATCCAAACCGACCATTCATACGGATCGAGGATGCCACTATCGCTGGCCGGGTTGGCTTGAGAAGATGGAGATAAACGGATATACCAGATCCATGTCACAGAAAGGGTGCTCTCCAGATAATGCTGCTTGTGAAGGTTTATTTGGACGAATAAAAAATGAGTTCTTCTACAATCAGGACTGGAAGGATGTGACCATAGAGGAATTCTCACATGAGTTAGATCTGTATCTTCATTGGTACAATGAAAAAAGAATCAAGAAATCGTTAGGGTATTTGAGCCCTGTGGAGTACAGGCGATCTCTTGGATTGGTTACCTAGACTATCCAAGAAAACGTCCGCACCCCCATATTCAGGACACACGCCACCCTACATATTTCAATGTAAGATAGTACAAATTTGTTTCGTCTGCCTTTTATTTTCCGTGGCAACTGCGGCATAGTGCAGCAGTTGCCACTTCAGTGGGGATTCTATGTAACTTTTTCTTCTTTTAAAATCTCTGTCGCACGGTTCACTACTACAGGATCCAACTTTGCAGATGCTGCTATGCACTCCAGCGCCTCAATATTTCTTCCTTCTCTAAACATCTGGCGTGCTTTGCTGGTCCTGCTTCTTTTGGATTTTATGGTGTATGGTTCTTCTATTTTCTCTACACACTCTTCCGCATCCAAGAACTTAAAATCATAATAATATTTTACAAGCACTGCGCTCCCGATATAATTCAAGTACCATCGAATATCCTTCATTGCATCCACTCCCTTTGTTTATAGATTTCGAAATAAAGCTGAAACTCTTCTGCATCCACCATTTGCTCCATATACGAATCCGCGCTATTATTTCGAATAGCTTCTTCTGCTTCTTCTTTTGAAATTCCCGCATGAAGCTCGAGGCGGAATACGATACTGTCGAATTGGTTCATACTGCTGAGATCATAGCCTTTTTCCTTAATATACGAAAGGACTTTCGCAAGGCAAATGTGATCCGTTTCGTATCCCCAGGCCTCCAAAACCGTATCCTCGTCCCAGTTTCCTTCAATTGGTACGGGATGTGATGCTTTATATGAGGCAATATTGTCTTCCCATGTCAATTCCTTTTCCGACCAGTTAAGAATCATGGCATAATCCCAGTAGTTTGTAAAACCGTAACTTTCTGCAATTAGTTTGAACACTTCAAAGTCACTATACTTTAATATCTTAAAATTTAGCTTGTCGCCTTCACTGTTTCCTTCCGAAATGCCAAGAATCCATGCCATCAAGCGAAGATAGTCTTCGTCAATTCTCCTTGCTTTTTCTGCGGCAAGGGAAAGAATCCATTCTGCCACAGATTTGCTGCAGTCGGTCATGAGCATAACATAGAATATATCCTTTTCCGCCTCCGTCAGAGTGACATATCTTTTATCAGGGAAATTTTTCATCAAACTCAAGCAGACATCATCCAGGTTTAACTCTTTTAATTCTTCTGTAATTTCCTTTGCAAATTTAATCTGTTCAAAACTGAGGTCATACAGCGAATATTCATCTGCGATACGACCAAGGCTGGACCAGTCGCTTTGAGAAAGGTTCATCTGCAGTTCTTCTTTTTCATATTCACCTTTCAGCACGATCTCCAGGGAAAGAATTGGCATCAAGCTTACGCTTTTCTTCCCCATAAGAACGGCCTTCGGGGGACAACCATACATATTCTTAAAAGTCCGTCTAAAGCTGTTATCCGCATAACCAAATACTGCACCGGCTTCATCCCATGAGCACCCATTCTCCTTTTTATATTCGAATATTGCATTCAGCTTCCTGAGTTGCAGGTATTTTGTAAGGCTCAGTCCGGTCACAAAAGAAAAAGCATTGTCAATATATCTTTGTGTATAACCAAGCTCCTTTTCCAACATCTTTCCAAGGTCTTCACTCATCTTGCCAAATTTGCATTCTTCAACAAGCTGTAGAATGACTTCATATCTTTCCAAAAATCCACTTCCGGTCATGCTTATCTCCTTTTCTTTTTGATTCTGTAACCTGATTACAGCTGCATTGTACCGCATTTTACGATCCGATACCATAACAATTTCCGAGTAGCTTTTGCCACATTTGATATGAAAGTTGGTCAAAGCACTTTCAAAAAACCTGAAACCCCTTGAAATTTCAAAGGGTTTGATGTTTTGTGATTATTCAAACTCAATCGTCCCCGGTGGCTTCCCAGTGCAGTCGTACACGACGCGGTTGACGTGGTCGACTTCGTTGACGATGCGGGTGGTGACGCGGTCAATCAAATCCCAAGGCAGGTGCGCTGCCTCGGCGGTCATGAAGTCGCTGGTCGTCACAGCGCGGAGCGCGATTGCGTAGTCATAGGTTCGGAAGTCGCCCATAACGCCGACGGAGCGCATGTTGGTGAGCGCCGCGAAATACTGACCCAAAGTGCCCGGGTGTCCGAACTGCGGAATCCGGCCTTCGCTCATCGCGCGCGCGATTTCCTCGCGGTAGATATAGTCGGCATCCTGCACGATTTTTACCTTTTCGGCAGTCACTTCGCCGATGATACGGATGCCAAGACCCGGTCCCGGGAACGGCTGACGGAAAACTAAGTAATCCGGAATACCAAGTTCCAGACCGGCGCGGCGCACTTCGTCCTTAAACAGCATACGAAGCGGCTCGATAATTTCTTTGAAATCAACATAGTCAGGAAGTCCGCCTACATTGTGGTGGGACTTGATGACTGCGGATTTGCCGAGGCCGGACTCGATAACGTCCGGATAAATCGTGCCCTGAACCAGGAAGTCAACAGCACCGATTTTCTTTGCTTCCTCTTCGAAGACGCGGATGAACTCCTCGCCGATGATTTTGCGCTTTGCCTCCGGCTCGGTTACGCCGGCAAGCTTGGAATAAAAGCGTTCCTGCGCGTTCACGCGGATAAAGTTCAGGTCATACGGACCGTTCGGACCGAAGACAGCCTCAACCTCGTCGCCTTCGTTTTTACGAAGAAGACCGTGGTCAACGAAAACGCAGGTAAGCTGTTTGCCTACAGCCTTCGAAAGCAGCACTGCCGCAACCGAAGAGTCAACGCCGCCCGACAGGGCGCAAAGCACTTTGCCGCCTGCGACTTTTTCGCGGATTTCGCGGATGGTCGTTTCCACGAAGCTGTCCATCTTCCAGTCGCCTTTGCAGCCACAGACTTTGAGCACAAAGTTCTGCAGCATCTTGAAGCCTTCCACGGAGTGCATAACTTCCGGGTGGAACTGCGTCGCATAGAAGCCTGCCGCAGCATTTTCCATAGCTGCTACCGGACAGACCGGCGTGTGTGCCGTCACTTTGAAGCCGGAAGGCACAGTTTCGATATAGTCGGTGTGACTCATCCACATAATTGTATTGCCAACCGTCCCACAGCCCGTCGTCTCCGGACCGCCAACGCCAAGACCGGAAAGCAGGCCGCTGCGGTCATCAACCGTAACCTCGGTCCTGCCGTATTCGCTGATCGGAGCCGTCGCAACCCTGCCGCCGAGTTGGTGAGCAAGAAGCTGCGCGCCATAGCAGATTCCAAGCACCGGAATACCGAGCTTAAAAACTTCCGGATTGCACTGCGGGGAGTCCTCGCCGTACACGCTGTTAGGACCGCCCGTCAAAATAATCCCGGACGGAGCCAGTGCCTTCAGCTCATCCATCGAAATCGTGTAAGGATGAACCTCGCAATATACATTACATTCACGGACGCGACGGGCAATCAGCTGGTTATACTGTCCGCCGAAGTCCAAAACTACGATATTTTCTCTCATAAAATTAACCTCAGCTACTTAATCACATTTCCGGACGCGTCTTTGAGGATAACATCGTGCGCGCCGCCCTCCACGATGGATGTCGCCGAAACGAGCGTCAGCTTCGCCTTTTCCTGCAGCTCTTTAATCGAAAGCGCGCCGCAGTTGCACATCGTGGATTTTACCTTTGTGAGGGAGAGGTTCACATTGTCGTGAAGCGATCCGGCATACGGAACATAGGAGTCAACGCCCTCTTCAAACTTCATGCGAGGGTCGCCGCCGAGGTCGTATCTCTGCCAGTTTCTTGCACGGTTGGAGCCTTCGCCCCAGTATTCTTTTACATAATTACCATTTATATTCAGTTTGTTTGTCGGAGACTCATCAAAACGCGCAAAATATCTGCCGAGCATGATGAAGTCCGCGCCCATGGCAAGCGCAAGCGTCAGGTGGTGATCGTAAACGATTCCGCCGTCGGAGCAGATCGGAACATAAATTCCGGTTTCTTTGAAGTATTCGTCACGAGCCGCAGCAACCTCGATAACCGCCGTCGCCTGTCCGCGGCCGATGCCCTTTTGTTCGCGAGTAATGCAGATGGAGCCGCCGCCGATACCGATCTTCACGAAGTCCGCCCCAACATCCGCAAGGTAGCGGAAACCTTCGCCGTCAACGACATTGCCTGCGCCGATTTTTACGCTGTCGCCGTATTTTTCGCGCACCCAGCGAATCGTGTCTGCCTGCCACTCGCTGTAGCCCTCGGAACTGTCGATGCAAAGCACATCCACGCCTGCTTCAACCAGCGCCGGGATTCGTTCTTCGTAGTCACGCGTGTTGACACCTGCGCCTACCACATATCTCTTATGCTCGTCCAAAAGTTCGTTCGGATTGTCTTTGTGTGAATCATAGTCTTTGCGGAAAACAAAATGCGTCAATCTCTGATTTTCGTCGATAATCGGAAGTGCGTTCAGCTTATTATCCCAAAGAATGTCATTCGCTTCGCTCAGGGAAATTCCCGACTTTCCGTAGACGAGTTTTTCAAACGGAGTCATAAAGTCGCTGATCGGCGTGTCCATTTCCATTCTGGAAACGCGGTAGTCTCTGCTCGTCGCAAGTCCGAGAATTCTGCCTTCTGCCGTGCCGTCGTCCGTGATTGCAATTGTGCTGTGACCTTTAAGCTCCTTGAGCTCGAGCACATCGCGAAGCGTCTGATCCGGTCTGAGGTTGGAGTCGCTGGTCACGAATCCCGCCTTGTGCGTCTTCACGCGGCGCACCATTTCCGCCTGGTTTTCTATCGACTGTGAGCCAAATATAAAAGAAATTCCACCTTCTTTCGCAAGCGCGACCGCCATTTTGTCATCGGAAACGGCCTGCATTACAGCAGAAACTAATGGAATGTTCATTGTGATTTCGGGTTTTTCGCCCTTTTTGAATTTTGTTACCGCAGTTGCCAGCGAAACCGCCTCAACGCGGCATTCCTTGCCGGAGTAGCCCGGAACTAAAAGGTATTCGTTAAATGTTCTTGATGGTTCTTCAAAGTAAAACGCCATGTTCTCCTCGCTTTCTTCTCTTTTGGTTTCTATAAAAAATCTTTTCTTAACAAAAATATTACTAATTATTGTATACCAAAATCCTGTTTTTTTCAAGGGCGTTTCGTGACAAATTTCGACATCTGTGGTAAAATACTGTTTACAATACTTTAAACTTTTTCACGGGGGGACAATCAATTTGGGTATATTCAAACGAAAAAAAATTACGACCGCTGCAGTATTCACACTTACGGCAATGCTTACGTTTACATCGATGGCTTTTGCCGAGGAAACTCCGACGGACAAAATCACGGTTATGCTGACGGGCGATCTTATGTGCCAGCGTTCTCAGCAGCTAAAGGCTTTTGACGGCACAAGCTATGATTTTAAACCGACCTTTCGGTATGTTAAAAAGATTTTCGATGAGGCGGACATCGTAATCGGGAACTTGGAAACACTGGTAAGCGAGAGCCTTCCGCTTTCCAAGGACATGAATCTTCTTCAGGGCAAACCATATCTCAACGCACCGAATGAATGGCTGGATGCCCTGGAATATGCCGGGTTTGACGGACTCATCATGGCAAACAATCATGCATGCGACGGAGGAAAGACCGGAATAATTGAGACTTTGGAAGAATTGGACAGACGCGGCATTCCGCATACGGGTCTTTACAGAAGCAAACAAGAAAAGCGATACTTCACACTGGAGCGAAACGGCATCAAAATCGGCATTCTCTCCTACGCGGCATATTACAATTTAAAGGACAAATTTCTTACCGGGGAAGAACAAGATACTATGTTGAGCCGGCCAATCCAGAATAAAATGAATGCAGATGTCCAGGCCCTGCGTAAAGAGGGTGCGGAATACATCATTGCATACAGCCATTCCGGCACAGAGTATTCCCATGTTCCGGCAGCCAGACAGGAGCGGTATGGTGCGATGCTCGTTCAGGCGGGTGTTGACTACATCGTCGGTTCGCATCCGCATGTTTTGCAGCCCTACGAACCACTACGCTATCGGGATACCGTAACCCCCTATATTTACTCAATGGGGAATTTTACCTCATCCATGCTCGGATCAGCCACAAAAGAAACCCTGATTCTGTCCCTCACCCTTGAACGGGACGAGTCCGGCGAAGTTGTGCTTGCAGAACAGACCTACTATCCGTGCTACATGCTTGATGAATACGAAAAAGAGCCTTTCGTTCTCATTCCCGAGGATAAAGACTGCAACGGCAATCTTTATGAGAATGCACCAAAGGCTCTCGTAAATCAACTAAAGGACTATTTTAAACATATCCGAAAAATCGTCGGAAAACTCGACTGATTTCAGTCCGGCTGCAGTATTATCTCAGCCTGTGATTTTGCGAACAGAGGACCATGGACCTTCCATGGTTCTTTTATTTCCGCGCGTGTCCGTGGTTTCGGTAAGGGCCCGCACTTTTACATAATAAATGCTTTCTTTTTTCAGACCCTTCAAAGTTGTCTTCGTAAGACTACCCTTCACAAGCTTGGTTTTGCTCTGCTTTGCGAAATTTTTCTGTGTTCCGTAAACGACTTCGTAAGTGGTTACACCTTCCTGCTTTTTCCACGCCAGTGCAGCCCGGGATTTTTCCCTTTTCAGCGCTTTGCCGGTCCAATATGTTTTATGCGGTTTTACTTGAAATGTAACCTGCAGATTCGCAGGCTGGAAAAGGGTCGTGCCCTCTGTGTAAATCGACACAATAGCCCTTCCCGGCTTCAAAACCTTCGTCTGCCCGCCCTTTGAAACGCTTACCACCGCCGGATCGGAAGAGACAAACACAAAACCCGTGCCGTCTCCGTCTGTCTTCGGCTCAAGAAGCGGGGCTTCCCTGCCTGCCGTCAATGTGTATTTCGTCTTTGCGATCGTCAGCTGCTGCGGTTTGCCCAGAACCGAAAAAAAGCTGGATGCCTCTCCCTCATAAGTTCGTGTATCTTTCGCCGTAACCGCGACTTTGTATTCGCCGACCGCGCTGATTGCTTCAACTTCTTTATAATTCGCATTCGCAAAACTGTGTACGCGATAATATTTCACATCATATTCATTCGGCTTTAAGCTGAGGTCTTTCTGTACTCCGCCCTCTTCGTCATCAATCTGGCCGCTGACGGAAACAACCTTCGGTGTTATAACCGAGCCGTCAGCCGCAGCAAGATAACGATCAAGAACAACCGTCAGTTTCTCTATATTGATTTTGACCGGTTCCTGCACCTCTGCCGTGCTGTCCGGTGTTTCCTTTTCCTCCGCAACATCTGCATAGACATTTGCAGCCGATGTAAACAGCAGTGCCAAGACTGCCCCCAATGTGATTATTCGTATTAATTTCTTTTTCATTTTCTCAATCCTCTCATACCTTTTGCTCCTAACATCATACCTTATTCGCACCGTTTTTTCAAGACATCTGTCTTGCAAGGATAAAATTCTCGAAAGAAAGCATACTACCCATAGAAAAAATCTGATTACGGAGGATGATCATGTCTAAAATGTTTTGTTTTCAATGCCAGCAGACGGCCGGAAATTCAGGCTGCGTCCGCTCCGGTGTCTGCGGCAAACAGCCGGAAACCGCCAATTTGCAGGATAAACTTATCTGCGAGCTAATACTGCTTGCCGAAGCCGCCGAAAGCCGCAAAGAATATCCTGAGGAAGCAACGCGCCTCATCGCAGACGGGCTTTTTACCACACTGACAAATGTAAATTTCGATAACGCTGCAATTACCCGGTTTACCGACCGCGTCACCTCTCTCAGACGCAAACTCTCATACGGTGCAGAGAGGCATACGCAAAGCTGCAGCCTGATTTCCCTTTGGGAAGGAGATACGGATATTGTTTCCCTGCGTTCGACGCTTTTGTTTGGCATGAAGGGCATGGCAGCCTATGCACACCACGCTTACAGGCTGGAGTGCGATGATGCGGATGTCTCTGCGTGGTTCTACAAAGGGCTGTGCGCGCTTAACAAGGAACACACGCCGGAAGAGTGGCTGCAGCTCATCATGGAATTCGGTCAAGTGAACCTCAAATGCATGGAAATGCTCGACCGTGCGAACACAAGCGCATTTGGAAATCCGGCACCTGCACGCGTAACCTGCGACATAAAAAAAGGCCCCTTCATCGTTGTATCGGGACACGACCTCGAGGACCTGCATGAGCTGCTGGAGCAGACGGAGGGCAAAGGAATCAACATCTACACGCACTGCGAGATGCTCCCTGCACACGGCTATCCGGGACTTAACAAATTTCCGCACCTTGCGGGCAATTTCGGCACCGCATGGCAAAGCCAGCAAAGAGAATTCGAGGACATCCCCGCTCCGATTCTTTTTACAACCAACTGTCTGATGCCGCCGCGCGACAGCTATAGGGACAGAGTCTATACAACCTCTGTCGTAGGTTTTGACGGACTCGTTCACATCGAAGAAAAAGAAAACGGCAAGAAAGACTTCTCGCCGCTGATTCAAAAAGCACTCGAACTTGGGGGTTATGAACACGACCGCAGCATGAGCGGAATAAACGGCGGACATATGCTGACCACCGGTTTTGCTCACAATGCGATTTTATCCAATGCAGATAAAGTGATTTCTGCTGTCAAATCAGGAACAATAAAACACATCTTCCTCGTCGGCGGCTGTGACGGTGCACACCCGGGAAGAAATTACTACACCAAATTCGTCAAAGAGGCACCGCTGGACACTTTAATTTTGACGCTTGCCTGCGGAAAATACCGTTTCAACGATCTTGACCTGGGTGAAATCAACGGACTTCCGCGAATTATGGATGTCGGCCAGTGCAACGATGCCTACAGTGCGGTCCGGGTCGCACTTGTCCTTGCGGATGCCTTTGGGTGCTCGGTAAACGAACTGCCTCTCACTCTTGTACTTTCTTGGTACGAGCAAAAGGCAGTCTGCATTCTTTTAACCCTTCTTTCCATCGGAATAAAGGGCATGTATCTTGGTCCTACACTACCGGCGTTTTTATCGGAGTCTGTCGTAAAGCTGCTTGTCGACACCTTTGATCTCAGACCGATAACTGCACCGGAGCAGGATCTGGACGATATATTGGGACTCGCATGAGTCCCAATTTCGTACATATTTTTCATTATCTTTCGATGTATTCGTCTCTGCCTGCGCCGACCGAAATGTATTTAATCGGGCAGCCAACTGCCTTTTCAATCATTTCCACATAGTCACATGCCGCCTCCGGCAGTTCGTCAAAATGCCTGCATGCGGAAATATCGCAGTTCCATCCCGGAACATACTCGTAGTGCGGTTTCGCACCGATAAGCGCAGCTCCCGTAGGGAAGGAGTCCGTGAGCTTTCCATCCACTTCGTAGTGTGTGCATACAGGGATTTTTTCCATATAGGAAAGAACGTCCAGTTTTGTGAGTGCAATTGCGGTTGCTCCCTGCATCTTGGTTCCGTAACGCGAAGCAACCACATCGAATCCGCCGACTCTGCGAGGGCGGCCTGTAGCCGCACCATACTCAACACCTGCTTCCCGGAGCGCATCTGCCTCCGCACCGAACATTTCGCATGTGAATGGGCCCTCACCTACACAGCTGGAATATGCTTTCATAATCCCGATAACCTCGTCTGTCTTATAGAACGGGATTCCTGCCCCAATCGGTGCATAGGCTGCAATTGTGGAAGAGGAAGATGTATAAGGATAAATTCCGAAGTCGATGTCCCGGAGTGCCCCAAGCTGTGCTTCAAACATCAAATTTTCTCCGGACTTTACAGCCTCATCCAGGAATTCCGTAGTATCTTTGATGTACGATACAAACGGCATTCCGTAATTTTCAAGCCATTTCATCATGTTGTCCGCAGATATCGGTTCGTGTTCATATCCACCGCTTACCGTAAGATTCTCCCACTCTACCAAGTCTTCCACTCTGGTGCGTAAACTTTCCTTATCGAGCAGATCACCCATTCTTATCGTTTTTTTCATATATTTGTCCGCATAAACCGGCGCAATGCCGCGTCTTGTGGAGCCGAACTTCTTGTCTGCAAGCCGTTCCTCTTCCAGAATGTCACGCATTTTGTGATAAGGCATGCAGATGGTTGCTCTGTCGCTTATGACAAGATGCTTCGGGGTAATCTCAATTCCTTTTTCGTAAAGGGAATCCACCTCATGGTAAAGATGCTCCACATCGATTACCATGCCCGGTCCCATCACATTCACGGTCTCATCGCGGAGAATTCCGGAAGGCAGAAGGTTCAGGATGAACTTGCCCTTTTCGTTTACGACCGTGTGCCCCGCATTGTTTCCGCCCTGATAACGGATTACTACATTATATTTTTCGCTGAGAAGGTCAACCATACGGCCCTTTCCTTCATCGCCCCAGTTTGTTCCGACTACTGCTGTTAACATTTTTTTCGCCTCCTTACAACCGTTTACACATTTATCTTTACTTCGACCCTTGCCTCGCCTTGGTTTTCCTCGAGCAAAGGACGCACTGCATCATTTAAAAATTTCTCGGTCTGCTCCGGTGCACACCCGATAAACTTCCTCACATCCAATATTTCCGCAAGACTTTCGTCAGTGAGAGCAAAACGCTCATCTGCCTTCAACGCTTCCAGAAGATTGTTTTCCATTCCTTCTGCCTTGACGCGGATGGCTGCTTCCTGTGAGTATCTGCGAATCACTTCATGGAGTTCCTGCCGGTCGCCTCCGCGGCTTACGGCATCCATGAGGATGTTTTCCGTTGCGATAAAAGGCATTTCCTCCGCAAGATGCTTTTCCATAACCTTCGGATAAATTCTGCCGCCTTCTATAACATTAATTGCAAGGGACAGGATTCCGTCCGTCGCAAGAAAACATTCCGGTATCGAAATTCTGCGGTTTGCCGAGTCATCCAGCGAACGCTCAAGCCATTGAACCGCCGAGGTGTCCGCCGCATTTGAAGCACAGTTTATCACATATCTTGCCAGCGAAGTGATACGCTCCGAACGCATTGGATTTCGCTTATATGCCATTGCCGATGAGCCGACTTGGCTCGTCTCGAATGGTTCGTCAAATTCCTTCATGTGTGCCAGCAGTCTTATGTCAATGGCCATCTTGCTGCAGCTCTGTGCAATGCCCGACAGGACATTGAGGACAAAACTGTCCACCTTGCGGGAGTAGGTCTGCCCCGAAACAGGCATGCACGATTCAAATCCCATTTTCTCTGCGATTTTTCCTTCAAGTGCTTCCACCTTCTCCCGGTCACCGTCAAAAAGCTCAAGAAAACTTGCACAGGTTCCCGTCGTGCCCTTGCATCCCAAAAGTTTCAAGTGTCCAAGCTCATACGAAAGCCGCTCAAAGTCCATGATAAAATCCTGCAGCCACAAGCATGCCCGTTTGCCCGCAGTTGTCGGCTGTGCCGCCTGAAAATGCGTATAGGCAAGTGTCGGTGTGTCCTTGTGTTTTTCCGCAAAATCCGCCAGTGCCGCAATCAGTCCCAGCAGAAGTTTCTTTATCTGAAGAAGTCCTTCCTTCATTTGTATGATATCCGTATTATCACCTACGAAGCAGCTCGTTGCCCCTAGATGTATAATCGGTGCCGCCGCCGGGCAGGCACCCGCATAAGTCTTGATATGTGCCATTACATCGTGTCTGAGTTTATGTTCATAATCGGCAGCTCTTGCGTAATCCTCATCTGTAAGTTCCTGATGTGCACGCAGCTGCGCAAGTTGTTCGTCGGTAATCGCAAGTCCCAGTTCCTGCTCACTCTCCGCAAGGGCTGTCCACAGCTTTCTCCAGGTCGAAAATTTGCAATCAGGGCTGAAAATATGCTGCATTTCCTTCGATGCATATCTTGCGCAAAGCGGATTTTCGTATATTTCTTTTCCCATAAAGGTCTCCTTGTTTTTTCTTATATTTTACCTTTTAAAGCGCTTTCTATCAATCCCAAAAACAGTGGATGCGGTTTATTCGGCCGGCTTTTGAATTCCGGATGGAACTGCACACCCACGAAGAAGTCATTTCCCGGCACCTCAACGGTTTCAACAATGCTCCCGTCAGGTGAGGTTCCGCTGATTACAAGTCCTGCGTCTGCAAGAGGCTGTCTGTAATCATTGTTGAATTCATAGCGGTGACGATGTCGCTCGGTAATTTCAGCTTTTCCGTAACATGCCGCCATCTTTGTGCCTTCTGCGATTCTGCATGGGTACGCACCGAGGCGGAGCGTGCCGCCCTTGTCAACCTGGTGGCTCTGATCCGGAAGGAAATCGATTACCTTATTGCGGCTCAGTTCGTCAAATTCTCCTGAGTTTGCATCCGAAAGTCCGCACACATGTCTTGCGAAATCAATTACCGCAACCTGCATTCCCAGGCAGATTCCAAGGTACGGAATGTCCTTTTCCCTGCAGAACTGCGCCGTGAGAATTTTCCCTTCGATTCCGCGGTTTCCAAAGCCGCCCGGAACAACAACTCCGTCCAAGCCGCCGATAATTTCTTCTACAGTCTGCTCATTTATCTGCTCAGAGTCAATCCATTCAATTTCTACATTAGTTTTGAAGGCATATCCTGCATGCCGCAGTGCCTCCGCAACCGACAGATATGCATCGTGCAGTTGAACATATTTGCCTACCAGACCAATTCTGACCGTATGCTCTGCATTGTGAATGTTGTCAATCATCTTTCTCCAGTCTGTAAGGTCCGGTGTCGGAGCAGCAAGACCCAATTCTCGCAGAACAATATCCGAAAAATTATGTGCTTCGAGCATCAGCGGTGCCTCATACAGCACCGGGATCGTTATGTTTTCAATGACACAGTCCGGTTTCACATTGCAGAACAATGCAATTTTCTTAAAGATGCTTTCTTCTATCGGTTCGTCTGCGCGCAACACGATAATATCCGGTTTGATCCCCAGTCCCTGCAGATTCTTAACCGAGTGCTGCGTCGGCTTGCTCTTATGCTCGTCCGATCCGTGAAGATACGGTACGAGCGTCACATGTATATAGAGGGAGTTCTCCTCGCCGACCTCAAGTCCCACCTGTCTGATGGCCTCAAGGAAAGGCTGGCTTTCAATATCTCCCGTTGTTCCTCCGACCTCGGTTATGACAATATCCGCCCCGGACGCACGCCCGACATTGTAAATAAACGATTTGATTTCATTCGTGATGTGTGGAATCACTTGGACGGTTTCCCCGAGATATTCCCCACGGCGTTCTTTGTTCAATACATTCCAGTACACCTTGCCGGATGTCAAATTTGAAAACCGGTTCAGGTCTTCGTCGATAAATCTTTCATAATGTCCAAGGTCCAGGTCCGTCTCCGCTCCGTCTTCCGTTACAAAAACTTCGCCGTGCTGGTATGGACTCATCGTTCCCGGATCTACATTTATATATGGGTCAAGCTTTTGCGCTGCAACCTTCAGTCCGCGCTCCTTCAGGAGTCTTCCGAGTGAAGCAGCGGTGATACCCTTGCCGAGCCCTGAAACTACTCCTCCTGTTACAAAAATATACTTTACCTGCTTCATTATTTTCCCTCCTTCGTGCTTAAACCTATAACAAAAAAACATTATTATTTTAATCTTCGAATTGTCGTTTGTCAAGTTTTTTCGTCCATGAATACAAAATATTGTTGTGCTTTTTGTGTTTTCCGCACTATTGTCTTTTGCCGCATACAAAAACCGGTGCGCGTGCACCGGTTTTCTTACCTATTATATTAAAGTCCCGCCTGCTGGCGAAGCGTTTCTGCTTTGTCCGTGTGTTCCCAAGGAAGGTCAACATCTGTCCTGCCGAAGTGTCCGTATGCAGCGGTCTGCTTGTAGATCGGTCTTCTGAGATCTAAATCACGGATGATTGCAGCCGGTCTTAAGTCGAAGTTCTTTTCAACCAATTCCGCAATCTTTTCATCGTCGATCTTGCCTGTGCCGAAGGTGTCAACCAGGATGGAAACCGGTTTTGCAACACCGATTGCGTATGCAAGCTGGATTTCAACTTTGTCGGCAAGGCCTGCCGCTACGATATTCTTTGCAGCATATCTTGCAGCGTATGTTGCCGAGCGGTCAACCTTTGTAGGGTCCTTGCCGGAGAAGGCACCGCCGCCGTGGCGAGCATATCCGCCGTAAGTATCTACGATAATCTTACGTCCCGTAAGTCCGGAATCTCCGTGAGGTCCTCCGATTACGAAACGCCCTGTAGGATTTACATAGTATTTTGTCTCATCGTCAAGAAGTTCTGCCGGAATAATCGGCTTAATTACATGTTCGATGAGGTCAGCCTTGATCTGTTCCTGCGTTGCTTCCGGGTCATGCTGCGTTGAAATCAAGATTGTATCGATTCTCTTAACCTTATCTCCGTCGTACTCTACCGTAACCTGCGTCTTGCCGTCCGGTCTTAAATAAGTGAGCGTGCCGTCTTTTCTTACGTCAGTAAGTCTCTTTGCAAGCTTGTGTGCGTATGAAATCGGTGCCGGCATAAGTTCCGGTGTTTCGTTGCAGGCAAATCCGAACATGATTCCCTGGTCTCCTGCACCGATTGTGTCGATTTTGTCATTGTCCGAAAGGCTTCCGTCTTTGTACTCAAGAGATTTGTCAACGCCCATTGCGATGTCTCCGGACTGTTCATCAATTGCCGACAGAACCGCGCATGTGTTTCCGTCGAAACCGTATTCCGAACGGTCATATCCGATATCAAGTATAACCTGTCTTACAATCTTAGGGATATCAACATAACATTTTGTTGAAATTTCTCCCATTACCATCGCATATCCTGTTGTTGTTGTCGTTTCCGCAGCTACTCTTCCATACGGGTCTTTTTCGAAAATAGCGTCCAGAATCGCGTCTGAAATCTGGTCGCAGAGTTTATCCGGATGTCCCTCTGTTACGGATTCTGATGTAAATAATCTCTTCATTTTATTCCCTCCATTTTCTATCCTTATCTTCTTGTCTCATAAAAGGAAAAGCCTCTCGAAAGAGAGGCTTGTGATTTGTCCAATCGTTCCTCATCTTTCAGAATTAGATTCTGTAGGATTTAGCACCTTTGTCATTTCACTCCTGAAACATCTAGGTTGCCGGGCTTCATCGGGCCTATTCCCTCAGCCGCTCTTAATAAGGATTTTACTATTATTTACCGGTCGGCTCCCGCCGTACATCTATTATATACCCTTTAATTAACTTGTCAATCACTTTTAAATAAGTTATACTGAATATATTAAAAACCGCAGCAATCGGCGTAAGAAACAAAAGAAGGAACTTAAGAGATGGAACATGACAGCAATTTCAGAAATTTTCATGTAATAAAAGGCGGTTTGCAGAAAAAGGCGCAAACTGCTTCATACCGGCTTATAAGCGCATGGATCACCGACACGCGTCTTATGGGTGTCTGCTGCATCAAGGCACATTGGCTTGCAGAAGCAGGCGATGATACTTTTGAGATGTTCCAGTTTTTCTATTTCGACTGGCAGGAGTACGGTCTGGAAACTTATGAAAGCTTTCTCGGAGAGCCTGATTTGGAGATGCTGGAAGCGGTCGAAACGGTCGAGCATAGTCTGGCTGCCGGCCTCGGAGGCAAAAAAAACCTTATCACAGAACGCGAATTGCGCTTTTTGGTTCAATCCTTTGCGGAGTTCAATGCGAAACGAGGCATCCCGATGCCGCAGAAATCATCCGAGTTTGACTTCCTCCTCAAGCCGCAGTTCAACCTATCCGACGAGGAGCAGCATTCCTTGATATGCAAAGAATGCACGAAAATATCAAGTCCCATGCAGGTGATGAATTATTTTCTCATGCGCTGTTTTGCGCGTGACTTTGAGGGCGCGAAGCTTTTGACGAAGAATTATGTGCGTACGGACCTTTTCTCCGAATTTGCTGCCGCGGACATGCTCCGAAATTCCATCAAAGAAGCTCCGGATGATGCCGGCAGCAATTCCGATTACTACGCAACAAGCAGCGATACGGATTTCGGAACCTTTAACACACGCAAAACCTATACCTGTGAGTCCCTTTTGGAGTTCGACGCAAAATATTACCTTGCGGCAACCCGCATAACGCTCGAAGGGCGAAAGGTTGTCAAATACGAACGCTTATCTGCATTCCGCATCAGCCTTTGGGAATCCTCCCTTATGCTGACACAACCGGAATATGTTACGGTTTACGATGTTGCAGGCGATTTGTCCGGCTTTGACACGAAAACATTCTCGCTTCTCAAAACCGGACTTTTGTCACAACATGAATGCGGAAAACTGTTCTCTGTTTTCTATCCAAGCAATGCGCATCTGGCTCAGAGCACATATTATATGTACGATGACCTCTTCGGTATCTGCTATGTGCTTGACAGTGGACAGATTGTTCTCGCTTCGCGCAGTTACGAAAACATCTTAAAACTGGAGAAAGAACTCGAAGAATCAAGGTATGGTCCCTCTTTGGTTTTGGTGTCAAAATATGAATTCAATCACTCGCTGATTCACGATTTTGTAAATCGGAACTATGAGGATTTTGAAGATTTTTTGAAAGATTTGGGCGTGGACGAATAATCCGCGCCAAAATATTTTTTTGTGTGATTATGTCAACCTTTGTTCGCATGCGGACAAACATTTTTCAACACTTCTTAAAGGTTAATTTTTCAAGGTTTAAGGGAATTATCCACATATTTCGCCGTGATTGTATACAATTTTGTCCTCTTATGCATGTGGATAACTTCATCTCGAATTTCTGTTGAAATTTCAATATATTAAACATGTTGTTCCATTTGTCAAGACCAAGTTATCCACAGATTTTTGAGTACATTTTTTTGAATTATTGTTCGCCGTTCGCACTGTCAATAATTTTACATTTTTTCGTCGGCGCAAGGCATAAAATTTCATTGATCCCGGACCAAATCGATCTTGCCAAAATTTGTTGATATTCAGCGGTTTTCAGCTTCTCTGCTTCGACAGGATTCGACAAAAACCCACATTCTGTAAGAACAATGTCTGCAGTCGTGTTCTGAAAAAGTAGGATGTCGTTCTTTGGCATTGCCTCCCTTTCCCGTCCGTCGTCAATGTTGGTTTCAAGGGATTTTTGGATTGCCTCCGCATATTTTTTTGCGGTGTTCTCATCATCCGAAACATTTGTTCCCGCCCGTTGCGTGCATGGATAAAAAACCTGTGGTCCGTATACTTTTTCATCCTGAGGAAAACTGTTCAAATGTATGGATACGGAAAGCTGCACCCCGTCCGCCTCCATAATTTCTTTTCGCTTCAAAAGATCTTCCCTTTTCTTTTGCCTGATGCTGCGCTCGTCATCCACATACAGGCCGTTATCGTCTTCTCTCGTCATTACGACGTGAATCGGATATGCCTTCATCTCTTCAGCAAGGCATTTGGCAATCGCAAGGTTGATTTCTTTTTCCTGCGTGCCGTCTGCTGAGGACGCCCCTCCATCCATGCCGCCGTGTCCTGCGTCAATAACGACCGTCATCAGCTCCTCTATGTTCGCAGAAGCAGTCCGCGTCCCTCCTGTGACTCCGCACAGAATCCACGTGCTTATCGCCGCAGAAACAACAAAGCAAGCCAAAAATGCAAAAACAGTTTTCCCCCTCATTTATCTCTCCCTCTTTCTTTCCATTCTTTCAGCCAAGTGCAACATCAAGAATCATCATCAACGCAAACCCGCCGAGAATTCCCATCGTATAGAGGAAAGAACCCTCTTTGCGGCCTTCCTGTGCCTGTGGGATCAATTCATGCACCGCCACAAGCATCATTGCCCCCGCCGCAAAAGCAAGCGCATACGGAAGCATCGTTTGAATGTGTATCACCATTGCCGCGCCGATAACTCCGGCAACAGGCTCCACCAAAGCACTCGACTGCCCGATTAAGAAACATTTTTTTCTCGAGTAGCCCTCACGCCTCAGAGGAACGGATACCGCCGCCCCCTCCGGAAAGTTTTGAATACCGATTCCGACAGCGATGCTGATGGCTCCCATCAACGCTTCGGGCATATTCACGCTTTGGTTGATTGCCCCAAACGCAACTCCTACCGCAAGGCCCTCCGGGATGTTGTGTAAAGTGATTGATATAACAAGGAGCAGGGAGCTGCTGATACTGCGAGTCGTCTCGCCCTTAGCACTTATTTTTCGAACCGCCTTGTCACACAAAAACATAAATCCGCTGCCAAACGCAAATCCGATTGCCGCCACAAACCACGGCGGCACCGACAAATACATCTCCGCCCTTTCGATGGCCGGCGAAAGAAGCGACCAAAAGCTTGCCGCAATCATGACGCCTGCCGAAAACCCAAGCATAAGATTCATGGCTTTGGGACTTCCTTCTTTAAAAAAAACGACTGTTGCCGCACCCATAGCTGTTATGAACCAAGTCCCTATCGTCGCCACGAGTGCCAAAAGTATTACATTTTCCATATTAAATTCACCTCATATTTGCTATTTCACTATATGCACAAGGCCCGTTTTGTGCTATACTCGTGGAGGAATATGGAGGAAAAACAAATGCAGACGATTCGATTATTTAAAGAAAATGTATATAAAAAAGAAGCCGAAGCAGTCATCACCTCTCTGTCTTGGCAAGAAGGGAAATTCATCCTCACTTTGGATCAAACGATTTTCTTTCCCGAAGGCGGCGGGCAGACCTGCGATCTCGGAACCATAGCGGGTTTTGAAGTCTCCGATGTCTCCGAACACGACGGCGATATTTATCATACAGTTATCGTCCCTAAGGAAAAGGAGTCGGAAGCCAAGGCGGTGCTTTGCGAAGGCTCCTGCGTAAAACTTGTGCTTGACTGGGCAAGACGTTTTGATAATATGCAGCGACACTGCGGTGAGCATATTCTCACCGGAATTTTCTTTCGGGAATGGGGCGGCATAAACCGCGGTTTTCACATGGGGCAGGATTACATGACGATTGATATTTCGCTGGAAGAAGGTGCGAAAGCAGAAAGCATCACATGGGAAATGTGCCTTGAAGCCGAGCGGCTCGCAAATGAAGTGGTCACGCAAGATATGCCAATCATCACCCGCCATTTTGATTCTTTCAAGGAGGCGGACAAACAGCCGATGCGAAAGAAGCTTACAATTAAGGAAGATATTACGCTTGTCGGAATCGGCAGCCCGGATTACGTCTGGGGCTGCGCAGCCTGTTGCGGAACCCATCCTTCGTCAACCGCACAGGTCGGGCTCATCAAAATTTTTAAACTCGAAAGTAACAAGGGAATGTACCGCATTTATTTTGAGGCGGGCAGACGTGCCTTTGACAAATATCAGCAGCAGTTCGAAATTCTGAACACGCTCTGCAATACCTTAAGCGCCGGCACGGATGATGTGCTCGAAAAGTTCCGTATAAGCCGCGAAAAGGACAAAGAAATGCGCAGTCAGCTTCACTTCCTCAAAAAAGAGGTCATTGCCCGCGAGGCGGCATCCATCATTGCAGAAGTCGAGCAGCTTTCCTCGCCGCATTCGGTATGTGAGCGCAGATACTCCATCCTTACGCTGGACGACCTTGTGACCCTCAGCAGAGAAATCTCTCCGGCAATCAAAAAGATTTATTTCCTCGTTCATGAGCCGACGCATACGGTTCTTCTGGTGTCCGACGGCAACACGGACTGTGGCAGACTCGTCAAGGAAAATGCTTCGATTTACAACGGCAAGGGCGGCGGCAATAAGACCATGGCACGCGCCATTTTCACAAAAGAAGAATATGTAAACACCTTTATGGATTTAATCGAAAAGCACCTTAGGTAGGTGCTTTTTGTTATTTTTCACTATTTGCATCTCAATTTAAAATATTTTTTGTCGTTTTTTGAAATTTTCTGAAAATTTCCTATTGACAAACGCAAATTTACGCGTTATGATAACTACATCATTCAGATTGTTCGAAAGAGCACATTCAAAATCACTTAGGAGGAACCAAGATGTTATTTAAGTTTTACGCTTATTATTATTACTTTAAAGACGACAATTGAATATATGGCAAGAGACTTATGAATACATTTTTTAGGTCCGCTTGTGGTTTGACCTTTTCAGTAAGGCCGGCCGACTAAGGGGATTTTTTATTTGCAGACAAAATCTAAGATTACAAACTTACGGAGGAAAACAAAATGAACACAAACAAGACAATGACCACCAAAGCAAAAAAATGCATCGCAATGCTTCTTTGCATCGTGCTCGTGCTTTGCCTCGCATCCTGCGGCTCAGACAACGGCACAAACTCAGATAGTGAAAAGTTAAAAATCGGCATTCTTAAATTCGGTGAATTCACCGCTTTGACAAACGCAACGCAGGGCTTTATCGACGGACTTGCAGAAGCCGGATATGTTGACGGCGAAAACATTACAATCCATGAACTTTCCGCAGCAGCGGAAACCGGTAACTGCCCATCGATCGCAGATACCCTGATTAATGAAAATTCAGATCTGATTCTTGCAGTTGCAACACCTTCCGCTTCTGCAGTAAAAGAAAAGACCTCGACCATTCCGGTTCTTTTCACAGCGGTTACAGATCCTGCCGCTTCAGGACTTGTTGCTTCCAACGAAGCACCCGGCGCAAACCTCACAGGAACATCGGATATGAATCCGGTATCCCAGCAGATTGCTCTTGGCAAGCAGCTCATTCCGGATGCAAAGACCGTTGCAATCATGTACTGCTCCAGCGAATCGAACTCCAAAGTTCAGGCTGACCTCGCAGCGGCAGCAATCGAAGAACAGGGTATGAAGTCCGTAGTAAAGACAATTTCAGCGATTGACGAAGCAAAATCCGCAATCGAGTCTCTCAAGGGAAAAGTTGATTTTATCTACATCCCTACCGATAATACTTTGGCAGATGGCATGACAAGTGTATCCATGGCAGCAAACGAATGCGGCCTTCCTACAATCGTCGGCGAATCCGGCATGGTTGGAAACGGTGCACTTGCAACCTTCGGAATCAACTACTACGAACTTGGCAAATCAACCGCAGCTATGGCAGTAAAAATCCTCAAAGGCGAGGCTGAACCGAAAGACATGCCTGTCGAATACCAGACGGACGAAAACGTTCTTGAAATCGCAGTTAATACAGAAACAGCAGATAAATTAGGAATCACAATTCCGGACGATGTTTTAAGCAATGCAACCCTTCTTCCGGAAAAATAAGAGGTTAGTAAAATGATATCAACAGCAACTATTTTAAGCGGAATTTCCCAAGGACTTCTTTGGGCAATCCTGACACTCGGAGTATACCTTACATTCAGAATACTTGACATCGCAGATTTGACCGTAGAGGGAACTTTCCCTCTCGGTGCTGCGGTCACAGTTGTTCTCATAAATTCGGGAATGAGCCCCGGCCTTGCGGTTCTTTGTGCGATTCTCGCCGGAGCCCTTGCAGGCTTTGTAACCGGAGTGCTTCACACGGTATTCAAGATTCCCGCGATTCTGTCCGGAATTTTGACCATGATTGCACTTTACTCGGTCAACATTCGAATTATGAGTGATAAGGCTACCGTTGCGCTTGAGCAGCCTTCCGTTAAGACATGGCTCACTTCCGTGCTCCCTGAAAACACCGCAAGCAGCACTGTTTCCATTGTTTTGGGCTGCAGCGTATGCCTTGTCATCGTAGCGGTTCTGTACTATTTCTTCGGTACCGAAATCGGCTGTGCTATTCGAGCAACCGGAAGTAACCAGAATATGGCGCGTTCTCTGGGTGTCAAGACGGATCGCATCATAACCCTTGGGCTTATGATTTCAAACGGCCTTGTTGCCCTCTCCGGCAGCCTCATCGCACAGCTTGACTATGGCTCGGCTTTGGTAACCATGGGACAGGGCACCATCGTAATCGGTCTCGCATCCGTAATCATCGGCGAAGTCATATTCATCCGGAAAGACATGAATTTTGCGCTTAAGCTTCTTGCTGTAATTGCAGGTGCCGTTATCTACAGAACGGTTATCGCGTGCGCTCTTACGTTCAGCTTTCTCAAAGCGACGGACTTAAAGATTATCACGGCTGTCGTGGTTGCATTCGCTCTGGCGCTTCCTGTTTTACAGCAAAAATCCGCCGAAGCAAAACTCCGCAGGAAAAACAGGAGGTACGAAAATGCTTAAAATGGTAGGAATTGATAAATCATTCAATATAGGAACCATCAACGAAAAACAAATCTTCAAAGGTTTAAACCTCACAATCAATGACGGAGATTTCATCACGGTAATCGGAGGCAACGGTGCAGGAAAATCTACCATGCTCAACCTGATTGCCGGTGTCCACAAAGCCGACGGCGGCCGCATTTTTCTCGATAATGAGGATTTGACCTACAAAAACGAAACACAGAGAGCCAAATACATCGGCAGAGTTTTCCAGGATCCCATGATGGGAACCGCCCCATCCATGATGATTGAAGAAAACCTTGCGATGGCATACAGAAGAACCAAACGCAGAACCCTTGCTTGGGGAATTTCCCAAAAGGAACGCGAAATGTACAGAGACGCTCTAGCTCAGCTCGGTCTGGGTCTCGAAGACAGAATGAAAACGAAAGTCGGACTTCTCTCCGGCGGACAGCGTCAAGCCGTAACGCTTCTTATGGCGACGCTCCAAAAGCCGCGCCTTCTGCTCCTCGACGAGCATACCGCGGCACTTGACCCCGCAACTTCTGCAAAGGTTCTGACGCTCAGCGATCAAATCATACACGATAACGCCCTCACCGCACTTATGGTAACTCACAATATGCAGGATGCCATAACCTACGGAAATCGTCTTATCATGATGGATAAAGGCCGCGTCATCCTCGACATTTCAGGCGAAGAAAAGAAGCACCTGACAATTGAAGATCTTCTCCATAAATTTGAAGAAGTCAGCGGCTCCAAATTCACGAGCGACAGTGTAATCCTTGGATAAGTCCTAATATACAATAAATAATAAAATGCAGGTCGTAAGCTCGTAAGAGCCATGCGGCCTGCATTTTTCTTTCTCGATTTTCTGCCTTTTCGTATTTTGCGTTTACTTCATATTTCTAAGGAAAACCTCGTATCCGCGTTTTGTCTCATATACATCGGCTTTGCTGGTAATCTCCCAAGGCGCATGCATATTGAGTACCGCAACCCCGCAGTCGATAACATCCATTCCGTACAGTGCAAGTATATATGCGATGGTGCCGCCTCCGCCGACATCAACTTTGCCAAGTTCGGCAAGCTGGAATTTCACACCCGCCTCGTCCATGATGCGGCGAATCTTCGCGATGTATTCCGCATTTGCGTCATTCGAGCCTGATTTTCCTCTTGCACCCGTGAACTTGTTGAATACCATCCCGCATCCTGCCATTGAGGAGTTTCTCTTTTCGTAAGCCTCTGCATACAGCGGGTCATATGCTGCGTTTACATCCGAAGAAAGCATCTTTGAGTTTGCAAGCGTTCTCCTGAGGGCAAGGCCGCTGTAAGCACCCAGGCGGTCCAAAAGCTCGGCAACCGTATTTTCGAAGAATTTCGATTCCATGCCGGTTGCGCCCACGCTGCCGATTTCCTCTTTGTCAACCAGAATACAGCAAGCGGTTCTCTCAACATTCTCAACATCAAGGATTGCCTTAAGCGAAGTGAACGCACACACTCTGTCATCCTGGCCGTAAGACATAATCATGCTGCGGTCAAGACCCGTTTCTCTGGCTTTTCCCGCAGGAACGATTTCCAGTTCCGCAGAAAGAAAATCTTCCTCATCCATGTCGTATTTTTCCTTGAGCAGTTTCAGGATGCCCGCTTTAACGGCTTCCTTTTCTTTCTTGCCCTTTTCTCCCTCTGTCTTGCTTTCTGCAAGCGGCCTTGAGCCAATCAGAACATCGAGTTTTTCTCCTTCAATCACTGTAGATGCCTGTTTTTTCATCTGATCTGCAGCAAGATGCGGAAGAAGATCGGTAACGCTTACCACCGGATCGTTCTCGTCCTCACCGATTACCACATCGATAACCTCGCCGTCCTTTTTTGCAACAACGCCGTGTATTGCAAGCGGCAGTGCAACCCACTGGTATTTCTTAACACCGCCGTAATAGTGCGTGTCAAAGTACGCAAATCCCGATTCCTCGTACAGCGGATTCTGTTTTGCATCAAGTCTCGGAGAATCGATATGCGCTCCGAGGATGTTCATTCCTTCTTCAATCGGCTTTGTACCCACGATAAAAAGAATGACAGCCTTTGCCATGTTCACGGCATACACCTTGTCTCCGGCCTTCAGGCTTTCGCCCTTCGCAATAATATCGTCAAGATTCCGATATCCTGCCGCTTCTGCCATCCCGACCGCGATTTTCGCACATTCCCTTTCGGTTTTGCCGCGGCTCAAAAAATCCATATACTCTGCATTCAATTTCTCAAGTTCCGCAAGCTGGCCTTCATCATAAACCGTCCATGCATTGATTTTTTCCATATATATCCCTCCCCTAAGCGTGAGCAGCCTTGCACTGCTTCAGCGCTGTCTTTACTTTTTGTATATTTTAGCACAATTAATCCGCTCCCGCAACCAATCGCAAAAGGCAGCCTTACAGCCGCCTCTTTCCTTGTTTTAATCAAATTGATATTTTCTGGGTTCATGCGGTTTTTACATTTTTTGCCCTTTTTGACCCGTTTAATATAACAAATCTGCCTTCTGAGGCGGTTTTACCGCTCATTTCACCCATAATCCTCATGTTTCGGCTCTTTGGGGCTGCACAGGCAGTCCATGTAACTCGATTTCTGCTAAAGCTCGGCGATTTCCTTTTCGCTGAGTCCGGTGTTCTTCGCAATCACGTCAATCGGGATGCCGGATTCTCGTAGGCTCTTGGCAATTTCGCATTGCTTCTGTTCAGCACCGGCACGCTCGCCCTTGCTGAAGCCGGCACGTTCGCCCTTGCTGAAGCCGGCGCGTTCGCCGCTGTTAAAGCCTTCCTCGTAGCCGTCCAGTCTCGA